>Ga0307427_1001177_pt1 | contig 13996 bp, 11 predicted proteins | sample SalMarWE160190MG_FD_202162 | JGI IMG/M metagenome (GOLD analysis project Ga0307427, IMG submission 202162) | Salt marsh sediment microbial communities from the Plum Island Ecosystem LTER, Massachusetts, United States - WE1603-190 | ecosystem: Environmental > Aquatic > Marine > Intertidal zone >... | reverse complement strand
GGCCTACATGGTGCCGGGGCACGCCCCGGCCTACATGGCGCCGGGGCACGCCCCGGCCTACATGGCTGCGAAGCGTCTTCACGAAGCCTCCTACTTGCCGGGGCGTGCCCCGGCCTACAGGGTTACTTCCAGTCCGGATACATGTCGGACCCTTGGTCGGTTAGTTTCTTCGGCGTGCCGCCGGCGGCGGGGATGACGTACAGTTCCCACGGTCCGCGCGGCGAAGGCGCCTGGCAGAAGACGACGGACTTTCCGTCGGGGCTGAAGCGGGCGTAGCGCTGGATGCCGCCGAAGTAGGTGACCGGGCGATTCTTCGTCCCGTCCGGCTGGATCGTCCAGACGTGGGTCTCGGTCTCGTAGACGATCCGCGCCCCGTCGGGCGAGAAGTGCGGCTCGCACGCGCCTTTCTTGTCGTAAACGAGAGTCGGCTCGCCGCCCGCCGCCGGCACCGTGTAGATGGCGTTCGCCCGGTCATGGAGCCGCGCGAAGGCGACCGTCTTGCCGTCCGGGCTCCACGCCGGGCCGCTGCACGTCGTCCAGTCCTTCGGCGTGATCCTCGTCTCCTTGCCGCCGGCCAGGTCGCGCGTGACGATCCTTCCGTCACGCCTGAGGACGATGCGTTTGCCGTCGGGCGACCATTCGGCCTGGTCGCCGTCCGAGATGCGCTTCGGGTCGGACCCGTCGGCGGTCATGATCCAGGTGCCCGTCTTGCCGCCGCGCGTGGAGGTAAAGAGAATCCGCCTGCCGTCGGGCGAGAAGACCGGGTCGACATCGTCGGCATCGTCGGCCGCCTTCGAGAGTGGCTTCAGGTTCGACCCATCCGTCCGGACGGTCCAGATGCGCCAGGGGCCCGACCGGTCGCTTGAGAAGATGATGCGGCCCGGGCCCTCGGCGGCCGAAGCGCGGTGGGTCGGGAACCCCACCGCGCACACGATCGCAATCGCAAATGCCGCAGCAGTTCTCATGGTCGAGCGATCTCCTGCGCGGGCGTCGTGCCATGGCTGGGAACGTGTCCGCGACCTTCCGGTCGCGGCTCGGTCACGCGCGACCCCTTCGCGTCTCGGCCGGGCGAGGTCCTCATGAAGGCCTGAAACGTCTCGTTCGCCAACAGTTGCTTCGCGAGCAGCCGGTAGCCTTGCGAGAGCGGATGGCTCGCATCGGCGTACAGGTGGCTCGGAAGCGCCGCCGGGGCAGCATGCGGAATCCCATTCGCCTCGAGCCACGCCTCAGCGTCGGCCGTCATCCTCTTATACGTCCCGAGGCTCTCTTCCTCCAGCATGTGCTCGTTGAACGGCCCGATGAGGACAAACACGCGGCAGCCGCGCTGGCGCAGCACCTCCACCGCGCGACGGAACGACGCCCACTGAAACGACTCCTCAAGCGGCACCCACGCCGGGCCGAACGGTCGGATGCCCTTCTCGGTCCACGGCCTGGCGTCGGGCGCCGGCGTCGGCGGCTCGTCGGGCGGCGGCAGGTCAAACGTGACCGCATCCGCCGGGCAGGCGTACGGATGCTCGATCGACCACAACGCCAGGTCCTTGGAGTCGAAGTACGCGATTCGGACGTGGTCGGCGCAGGCAAGAAACGGCAGCAACCGACCGATCACAATCGCCAGCCGCGCGTCGACCGACTCCCGGTAACACGGAATTCGCGGCACGAACTGCGGCACCAATCGCGGATGGTTGAAGGCGAACTCCTTGCGGGTCGTCAGGTCGTGCCGCTTGCTGCTCAGCCATAGGAAGTTGCAGTGGAGGATGACGTCGCGGTCGGCGACGGCGCGGCCGTAATACTCAAGGATCCCGGCCATGGCGGCCGGATGGATGCCGTCGACGCCCAGGTTGGCGTAGGAGACGAGCGGGTTCGTCTCGCAGCCGTTCAGGTGGCCCGAGAGCGTCTGGCCGGGCGCGACATAGTGTCCCCAGACGACCGAATCGCCGACGACCAGCGTCTGCGGCCGCCGCGACTCGGCGGTCGCCGCCACGCGGGCCCAGCGGCTGAACGTCCAGTAATCGTCCGAGAGCCGATACGGCAGGCGGTAATCGCGGCCGGTGTCAGCCGGTTCGACGGCCTCCCACGCGTGCGGCAGGCCGATGAGCACCGCCGCGACGATGGCGAGGGCGATGAGCCATTCGCGCGGCGAGAGGCGCACGGCGTTGGCGCCGAATGGGACGTCGCGCTGTTGCGATGTGTGCATCTGCCGATTCTCTCTTGTGACCCCGACCTTCCGGTCGGGGCTCGGGCTCGGGGCTCGGGCTCGGGCTCGGGTTCGTTAGAACTGGAAGTAGATAAACGCCTCCCCGCCGCTTGTTGCGACCAGGGCCAGGTACAGCGCCATGGCGACGACAAGGGCGATGCGCACGGGCGCGATGTCCAGCACCCGCCGCAGATTCGACTCGAAGATCCATTGGTACAGCCACACGCTCGCGATGAGGCCGAGCGCGAGGAGCGGAAATGCCGGGTCGGCCCAGCCGCCGCCCACCAGCCGCGTGACGATCGTCCACGCGTCGCCGAACGTCTCGGCCCGGAACAGAATCCACGCAAACGTGACGAACAGAAACACCCAGAGGCGTTTGACGGTCGTCGGCACGCGGTCGCGATAGAAGGCGGTGCCCTCGAGCCGCCGTGTCGCCACGCGGCCGAGGGCGTGGACGGCGCCCCACAGGACGAAGGTCCACGCGGCCCCGTGCCAGAGGCCGGAGATGATCATGGTCAGTGCCATGTTGACATAGGTTCGGACCTCGCCCCGCCGGTTTCCGCCCAGCGGCACGTAGACGTAATCTTTGAACCACGTCGAGAGGCTGATGTGCCATCGCCGCCAGAAATCGCCGAGCCCCGTCGCGAGGTACGGGTTGTTGAAGTTCAGCATGAGCCGGATGCCGAGCATGCGCCCCACGCCGCGCGCCATGTCGGTGTAGCCGCTGAAATCGAAGTAAATCTGCCACGCGAAGGCCAGCGTCGCCAGGGCCAGGGCCGGCGCCTCGAACCGGCCCGGCGCCGCGTACACCTTGTCGACGTATAGGGCCAGCGCGTCGGCCAGGGCCACCTTCTTGAAGAGGCCGACGATGAAGAGGCCGCCGCCGTCGGCGACGTCGCCGAGCGAAATCTTCGGCGTCCGCCGCAGTTGCGGCAGCAGGTTCCGCGCCCGTTCAATCGGCCCCGCCGCCACCCGCGGGAACAGGGAAACGAAGGTCGCGTACCGGATGAAGTTTGGCTCCTTCTCCACCCGCCCGCGATAGAAGTCGATCGTGTAACTCATCGACTGGAACACATAGAACGAGATGCCGACCGGCAGCGTGTACGGCATCCACCCCGGCAGAAGGACGCCGGGATGCGCTATCTCGAGCCCCGCCCCGAGTGAGGCGAGCAGCGAGTTGACGCTCTCGATCGCGAACTCGCCGTACTTGAAGAAGCCAAGCAACGAGAGGTTGTTGACGATGCTGAGGACCAGCCACGGCGCCCGGCGCCGGCTCCGCGCCATCGCCAGAACCGCCAGGTAATCAACCGTCGTGGACCAGAGAATGAGCAGCAGGTAAGCGGGCTCCCAGCACCCGTAGAAGACATACGAGGCCAGAAGGAGCCACGGCAGACGGAACCGCGTCCGCTTCACGGCCAGATAGACCGCGTAGACCACGAGGAAGAACAGCACGAACGTCCAGGTGTGGAAGAGCATAGGGGCCTACTTATCCATCAACACTCGCAGATGCGCTTCGACCGATGCGGCCAGCCCGTTCAGGTCGTAACCGCCTTCGAGAACGCTCACGATCCGCCCATGGGCGCTGGCGGCCGCGATCCGTTTGACGATCCGTGTCAGGTCCGCGAATCCGTTGGCCGTCACCTTCATCCCGCCGAGAGGGTCGTCGGCATGGGCATCGAAACCGGCCGAGATGAGGACGAAATCCGGCCGGAACCGCTGTGCGGCCGGCGCCAGAACCTCCTCAAACGCCTTCTTGTACTCGGCGTCGCCGCACCCTGCCGGCAGCGGCACGTTCACCGTGAAACCGAGCCCCTTGCCCTCGCCCTTCTCATCGGCCGCGCCCGTGCCGGGATAGAACGGATACTGGTGGATGCTGAAGTACAGGACCGTCGGGTCGGCGTAGGTCATGGCCTGGGTGCCGTTTCCGTGGTGGACGTCCCAATCGACGATGAGCACCTTCTTGAGGCCGTGCTTGTTCTGGATGTACCGCGCAGCCAGGGCAACGTTGCCGAAGAGACAGAAGCCCATGGCCTTGTCCCTGAGGGCGTGATGGCCGGGCGGACGGACGGCGCAGAAGGCGCTGCGGACCTTTCCCGCCATCACCGCATCGACGGCCGCCAGCACCCCGCCCACCGCCTGAAGCGCCACGTCGTAGGACTGCGGCGAGACCGAAACGTCCAGCGTGTCGATGTGCGATGTTCCCTCACGGCACGCGATCGCCACGCGGGCGACGTACTCGAGCGCGTGCTCGGTTGTGATCCACTCCGACGCCGCCCGGCGCGGCTCGACCCTGACGAGTTGCTTGAGGAGCCCCGTCTCGCGGAGCCGATTGACGATGGCCGTCAGCCGCTCAGGCCGTTCCGGATGGCCCGCGCTCGTCTTGTGCCGAAGATAGACGTCGCCGTAGACGAAGCCGGTTTTGCTTACCTTGGTGGGCGGCGCGTCGGCAGCGCCGCCGGCGCGGGCGACCTTCTCGCAGGATGCGCCCGCGAGGGACCCCGCGATGAGACGGAGCCCCGATCCCATCGCCGCCCGTCGCGTGAGCCGTTGGCTCATGGCTGCGCGCTCCCTGCCGATGCCTCGTCGGCCTTCTCGACCGGCTGTCGGCCGCCGTCCGCCGGGGCCCTCCTGACGCAGCGGAACCCGATGGCGTCGCGCGAAAAACAGGCGTCCTGAAACCCCGGGTCCTCGCCCGTGCGGAAGGCCGAGCGGCAGGTGTCGGGGCCGGAGTTCCACGCCCCGCCGCGAAGCACGTACCGCTCGCCGTCGGTCGGCCCGGTCGGATTCCGCGCCGGACTCTCACCGTAGTAGCCCTTCTCGTACACGTCGTTGCACCACTCGGCCACGTTGCCGTACGTGTCGTAGAGACCCCACGGGTTGGGTTTCCTGGTGGCAACGGGACGGGTCGTCTTGCCGGCGTTGGCCTTGTACCAGGCGCAGGACGCGAGGCGGCGCGGGTCGGGCCCGACGTGCCGGTCCGATTGCGTTCCCGCGCGGCAGGCGTACTCCCATTCCGCTTCCGTGGGAAGGCGGTAGCCCTCGTTGTCGAAGTGGCACTCGGCCGTCTCTTCGTTGTAGCAGGGCTGGAGACCCTCGGCCCGCGACCGCTTGTTGCAGTACCATGCCGCGTCGGCCCAACTGACCTGCTCCGCGGGATGGTCGGGGCCCTTGAAATGTGACGGGTTCCCGAGGACCAGTTTGCCGTAGTGCCGTTGGGTGATCTCGCAGCGGTCCATCAGGAACGCATCGACCCAGACGCGGTGGACCGGTGCCTCGTCGTCCCGGCCGCCGGCGCCGCCCATCTCGAACCAGCCGGCCGGAATCACCACCATCTCGATACCGCTCTTGGTCATGACGGTCGGGGGCAGGGGTGCGGACTCCTCGATTCTGTCGCACGACGACGGGAGGACGGCGGCCAGGACCGCCAGGGCCCACGAACCGACGGTTGTCCGTTCGTCGTGCGGCGCCTTCATGGCCCGGCCTTCCTGGGTGGCACCCAATCGGGCTCCTTGTTGCACGCCCCGTCGGTTGTGATGGCGACCCATCGGTCCTTGGCCGATGCGTCGGCGACGCAGATGTTCCAGCCCTCGGCCGGGACGCCCACCATCTCGGGCGCGAAGCCGAGTCGCTTCGTGCTCGGGCCGTGGCTGAACGTCATGTACTTGCCGTCCGGCGACCAGTCGCTGTGATAGACCTTGATGGGCTTCTTGCTCGTCACCAGATCGCGGTGATTGACGACCGTTGGCGTCGGCCCTGAGCAATCGAGGTCGCCGGCCCGCAGCGTCCAGTCGCTGGCTCCCCAGCCGACGCGTTTGCCGTCGGGGCCGACGTCGGGGCGACACCCGGGAATTTTCAGGTTGAAGACCTTCAGACCGTCGGCCTCGATGGCCAGGATGGCGTGCTTGAACCCCATCCCCGCATGCACGGTCGCCAGGAACCATTTGCCATCGGGCGACCAGCAGATGTTATAGAGATGGTGGATGTCGTTGTTCGGATGCTCTCGGCGTTTGCCGGTGGCCAGGTCGTGGATGAAGATGCCGCGGGTGGCGAAATCGCAGTAGGTGAACCGGTCGAACTCGCCGCCGAGGTACGCGATGGCCTTCCCGTCGGGACTCCAGCAGGCCTGGCGGGCGTTTTTCGCGACCAGGGTGCGGCCGGTTCCGTCGAGGTTCATCCAGTAGACGTTGCGGACCTTCGACGCGCCTTCGCCTTCGTCGGCGGAGAAACAAATCTTCGTGCCGTCGGGCGAGGCCTGCGGGTACAGTTCGTGCACCTGGGGCGTGCGCGTCAGATTCACGGGGTTCGAGCCGTCGGCATTGACCAGGACCAGTTCCCAGTTGCCGTCGCGAAGGGTCTCGTAGACGATTCGGAAGGCAACGCCTTTCAACTCCTTCCGCAGGTCTGCCCCGGTCGCATCCGCCCCCGAAACGGGGCCCGTTGCCATAAGGAGCAGCGTGCCGAGGGCCGATGCCGCCAGGCCGATCAGGGGCGCGTACCGTGTTTTCGTCGCCGCACCGGGTGCTCGCATCGGATGATTCCTCCTCCGATTTCCGCCCGTCGGCCCCGGCGCCGAAGCAGGCGGACACGGACTCTATGCCGTCCGGCCGCCGCGGACAAGGGTAATCGCTTGGCCCGGCGGCGCTGGGCGGCGATGTTTCCGGTTGACCGCCGGCCGAAGCGCGAATACCGTAACCGGTGCAGAAACGTCCAAGGAGAACGCTATGGCATTTCCCGACTACCGGGCCCGGCGGCTGCGCGACCACCCGATCTTCCGCGAGATGGTGGCCGAAACGACCCTTGCGCCGCAGCACCTCGTTCAGCCGCTGTTCGTCAAGGAGACGCTCGACGGCCGCGACCCCATCGCCAGCATGCCCGGCCAGGCCCAGTTGGGCATGGCGGCACTCGTGGCCGAGGCCCGATGTGTCCGCGACGCCGGCGTCCCGGCGATCCTCCTGTTCGGCATTCCGAGTGAAAAGGACGCTGTCGGCTCGTCCGCCACCAGGGCGGACGGCATCGTTCAGCAGGCCGTCCGGGCCGTCAAGCAGGCGACGCCCGACCTGGCGGTCATCGTGGACGTTTGCCTCTGCGAATACACCGATCACGGGCACTGCGGCGTCCTGACGGAGGTGGCCGGACGCCAGACCGTCGATAACGATGCCACCCTGGCCCGCCTGGCCGAAATGGCCGTCACGTGCGCTCAGGCGGGGGCCGACATGGTTGCCCCGAGCGATATGATGGACGGCCGCGTCGGCGCCATCCGCGAAGCGATGGATGGGGCCGACTTCGCCCACGTGCCCATCATGTCGTACGCCGTTAAGTACGCCTCTGATTTCTACGGTCCGTTTCGCGATGCGGCCGAGAGCCCGCCCCAATTCGGCGACCGGCGGGGATACCAGATGGATCTGCGGAACACCGACGAGGCCCTGCGGGAGGCCGCCGAGGATCTCGACGAAGGGGCCGATATCCTGATCGTCAAGCCCGCCCTCGCCTACGGCGACATCATCCGCCGCGTCAAAGAGACCTTCGGCGTGCCGGTGGCGGCGTTCAACGTCAGCGGCGAATACGCCATGGTCGAGGCGGCGGCCGCCAACGGCTGGATCGACCGCGCTCCGCTCATCCGCGAGATTCTGCTGAGCCTTCGCCGCGCGGGGGCCGATATCCTGATTACGTACTGGGCGACGGAGGTCGCGGCAGCGGTGCGCCTCTAGGCGCTGTCTGAAACCGCCTCGCTGCTCCCGCTGGGGGCCGGCGATGGCTCGCCATCGGTGCTGCCGGCACCGCGCCGCGACCGTTCTGCCGAAGCCGACGTGCGCTACCTGTCCTCATCCATGATGCTGTAGCCGAGCAACACGGCGACATCCTTGATCACCTGGCTCAGGTCGCCGAGCGTGGCCGCCCGGTGGATACCATATTCATCGGGGGATGAGTACTTCTGTATCATTCTTGCATCGTGGACCCTGGCGATCAGTTTGGTCCTGCACAGTATATTATCAATTCGGTCTTCGTCATATACGGAATGTGAGTTGGCAACCTTACCGGTGTGAAAGCCGATCTTCTTATGGAGGACGTAGACCTTCCAGAAGGTGACCGGTTCGCCCGCCGGCCATTCCACCTGTAGTCCCGTGGACGAACCGGGCTTTCGCGTGTTCCTGAGCGGGCTCTGCGCGTGCGTCTTTATCCTGTACTCCACAATCCTGTCGTCGCCGTACGGATTGACCGGGGCTCCGCAATGTGTGAGCACGGCCACGGCGTTGGCGGGGTCAAGGATGAGGTCGCCGAGCATACTCGGCCTGCCCGTCAGGAAGTAACCGAGCAGTTCGGTGACCGCGATGTTCGGGTAATTCTGACAGAGGGCCTGGATGCCCCTGGTCTTGAAGCCGCATTCAAGGGCCAAGCCCGGCCAGAACCGATCTCCGGCCTTGTTCAGCGTTCGTATCTGTGTCGATATCGCATTACAGTTGTACTTTTTTCGTAATGCTTCAAAGGCCAGATACGCCCTGGCCGTCTTGGTTATCTCGGGCCGCGCAGCCTCGACGCTCTTGGCCTGCTCGATCCACCGTTCGGAAATCCGCTCCGCTTCCTGCACGTCGGTTTTTTCGTATGCCTCGAAGAACTCCTCGGGCGAGGCGAGCACCAGCGTGACCCCGAGTGAACTCTCCAGCGCTTCGGCGTAAACCTTGTTGTAGTCCTTCGGCATGTGCTTGTGGGCGTCGCCCTGATAGTCCACGCTGGCAAGCAACCCGCGATCGACGATGAGCACCCTGGAGTCCTTCAGTTTCTTGATAGCCTGTATCAGCCTGATCTTGTACACTAGGTCTTGAAACATGGCCGACGAAACAGGCGACTCGCACAGGCTCATTCTGTCCAGTTCGGCCGTCAACACCTTGCCCTGGGGGTAATCCGGCCCGCCGACCGTTACGCTTTCGTCGTCTTGTCCGGTGGCGAAAAGCTTGTAGGGAAAGTTCATGAACTCGAACAGGTTATACACCGCGATCGTGGGCAGCCCCGAGAAGGCCAGGCCATAGTCTCGGCTAGGCCCGCCACCGCTCCCGACACCCACAAGAAGTACACCGTCCAGTGCCGGCTTGCGCTCCTGGAGTTCCTTGACGACCGATGCCGGACTCGTACCGCGCTTGGTCATATCTCTGGCGATGAAATTCACCCCCGGGCACTCGGCCTTGAGTTGCTGCAGGAGTTCGTCATTCGTCGTGAACAACTCCGGCTCGACCTGCGCCCCGGGCCCCGCATGCCCGCGGCTAAGAAAGACCGTGTAGATGGCGGCCTTTTCGTCCGTTTTGCCCTCCGGCACTCTGCACTTGCTCATATCCATTTCTAGCACCAGTTTCTTTGCGGGAGACAGCCCCGGCGTACGTTGATGTCCGGCGCAGCCGTGGCCTGCCGCCCCAAACCCTACAACGGAAAGGATCAACACAAAAGACGAGGCCTTTTTCGTAAATCTTGCTCGAGCCATTTTGCTTCTCCTTTGAGATACCGGCAGTGGCCTTAGGCCGACTGCTGCGAGCCGGCTGCGCTACCGTACCACGCTGGCCCGTGCGCCGCAAGGCCTCTGGCTCGGGGCGCGCTGCTCCTTGCCCGGATCGACGGGAAGTTGACAGAGGAGCCTTAGGTCGGACCGCTCAGTCGCTGCCCTTCTTGGTGAATCCGTGGTCGCCGAGGTAGCGGCCCAGGCTCCGGTACTGACCGAGGACGTACGAAAGGGGGTTGAGGCGGTCGATGGTGATCGAGCCGTCGTCGTCGAGGATGGCCTCATCGACGTGCTGGGCGACGACTTCGCCGCGAAACAGGCCGGTGGCATGGCCAGCCCGAAGGGTGCCCATGTTCTGCGAACTTCGCGTCTACCTGGTCGGCGCGTCGGTCGAGAGGGTCTTTATCTGCTCGGCGGTCAGCGTCTCGAGGCCGGAGTCGGTGTCGACCGCTATCGCCTGGCCGCGCGCTGTTACGACGACGACCCTTTGGCCCTGGCTGAGGGCGGCGCGGAGATCGGGCCGCCCGCGGACCAACTGGAAGTAGGCCTCCGACCCCCACTTGACCTTCGTGAGCGTCTCGTCGCCGTGGTACCGTTCGTCGACCCAGACGCCGCGGTAGTTGACGAACTGGCGGCCGGCGCGGTGCTGGACGTTCCGGATGCCGCGCAGGTCGCGGCTGGCGTTCTCGGCCCGTCGGAGGCGCTGGCACTCCTGGGCGATCTCGACGGCGGTTTTGCCGGTCTCGGCTTCCTTGAACTCGCGCTCATCGGCGCGGACGCCGGTCGAGCCATGCCCCCCGAACCCTCCGGACGGGGCAGGCTTAAACCTGACGACGCCCAGGCTGTGCGGAGGCTCCGAGGGCACCCGCTCTGCCGCATCCTCCGAGAGGCCGAAGGCGCTGCCGAGTTTGTCGGCCTTGCGTTTCATCGCCTCCGACGCTCGGGCGAACGTCGCCGGCACCGGCCGCGCCTCGGGCACCAGCCCGTTCGCGTCGGTACTGGGGCGATCCCACGCCGCGCCGCCGCCCGGCGGCTGCGCCGTGCCGACCGTGATGCCGTACTGCTTGTACTGCTCGGCATTTTCGAGCACCAGGTAACTCGTGTACGGCGTCTCGATGCCGTGAGCGAGGCTCAGCCGCACGACCTCGTCCTTCACCTCCCTGCTCTCGCCGTGCAGGCGGATCTGGTCCAGCAGGTACCCGATCTTGCGATGGGCGTAGAGCGAGGCGATGAACGACCGCTCTTTGCCGTTCTTCGGGAACGTTCCCTCGTAGACGAACGCCTCCTCGCGCTTGCCGATGCGGCCCTTGAGGCGGATGACCGAGTCGCCGTCGCCGGTGTACGAACCCACGAGGACCACCTGCGACCCGCGGAACAGGTCCGGCAGTTCCCGCGGATACGTCTCGGTGACCTTGACGCCGGGCACCTCGATGGCGAGTTGGGTCAGCACCGGGTGACTCATCTTCGAGAACAGCCGCGTGACCTTTCCGTCGATGGCCTCGCCCGGCCTCACGTATTCGGTCAGGGCGCCGGTGTCGCCGCTCATGCGGTCGAGGAGTTTGGTGTTGACGTCGTCGCCGACGCCGAAAGTGAAGAGACGCAGGTTCGGCTTGTTGCCGTCCTTGACGAGTTTGGCGAGGGCCTCGATGTCCGTCACGTCGACCGTCGGCCGTCCGTCTGTGAGGAACAGGATGGTAGCGGGCCGGTTCTTGTCGAACGGCAGGGCGAAGACGCGGGCGAGTGCCTCGCTGAAGTTCGTGCCGCCGGCCGCCTCGAACCCCTCGACCCACTGGCGGGCCTTCTTTCGGGCGGCGCCGCTCGCATCGGTCCAGCCCTTGGCGAACGGCTGGGCCAGCGTCGAAAACTGAACGATCGCGAACCGGTCCTTCGGGTCCAGTTTGTCGATGCAGAACGTCAGGGCCCGTTTCGCCTGGCCGATCTTGTCGGTCTCCGCGCGCGGCTTCATCGAGCCGGAGGTGTCGAGGACGAAGACGACGTCGCGCGGCAGGCGGTCCTTGGCGCCCGCCTCGCTCTTGGGCGAGATCAGCATCAGGAACATGCCGGGTTTCCCGGGGTCCGGACGGTACGTCATCAGCGACAGGCCGAAATCCTTCTTGCTGACTGTGTAGAACAGTTGGAAGTCGCGGTCGAGCAGCGCCCCCTTGGTCTCCATGCCGGCCACGGCCTCGTGGTCGCTCGGCCGCGCAACGCCCACCTCGTGCGTGGGACTGTAGACGGTCTTGATGGGCACCTCGCTTCGGATCCGGACCGCAACCGTGAAGTCATCGAGGGTCTTCGACGCCTTCTCGCCGATGCGCAGCGGGAAGACGTACTCGCTGAGTCCGTCGTCGGTCGGCACAAGGTGCGTGTACTCCAGTTCCACCTTCTGAGTGCCGCGCGCGGGCACCGGATAGATCCGCATCCGCAGGAGGTTGCCGTCCATGTATTCGAGGAGGCCGGGGTCCTTGGCCCGCCGGACGATCTCTTCATAGGCGCGGCGGGCCTTGTCTTTGTCCAGGAGTTCGCCCTTCATGCGTTTGCCGCCGATGTACATGGCGAAGTCGCGGACCGCCGCCGTCTTCGGCACGGGAAAGATGTAGGTGCACTCCAAGTCGCGGCTCGTCGAGTTCTGGAACTCCTGGACCACGCGCGTCGTGGCGACCTGGTTCTCGATGTGCGTGTCCACCCGCAGGTACTTGACCGCCAGGGGCGGCAGGCTCGTGTCCTTCGGGATCAGCATGCCGGCGCCGCGGGCGTCTCGGGCGACACATGCCGCCAGCGCCACGGCCGCGACCACTACGGGCAGTCTCAAGCGTTTCATCGAAAGACCCTTTCTTCTCGCGTCGCTTCGGCGGTGGCGTCGGCGACGCGTCGCGCGGCCGTCGAAGCGACCGCGCCCCTCACCTGATGCGTATTCTCATCGCAGCACCTGTGGCCGCGGCGCCGCCGGCGCCACGATCCGATCCTCGACCTGGCATCCGAAATGGATCACGTGCGGGCCGAGGCTCACACCGTCGCCGACGAGGCCGGCGTTTCGCGTCGCTATGCCCGACCCGCTGCCGGGCGTTCCCGTCCGGTAACTCCCCGCGCGGCGGATGCGGTTCAGGAATTCGCGCGCCGTGGTCCGGTCCACCGGGCGGACGACACAGCCGGGGCGGACCTGAAGGACAAGGTCGACGGCGTAGGCGTCGATCAGTTTCGGCAGCAGGGCGTGGGCCAGGTCCGGGCGGCCGAACAGTTCGGCCCCGATGACGCGGGCGGCGAAGCGGTCGGCGAAGAGAAAGCCGACGCTCCCGGCCGGCACCTCCGGCACGATGGTGCGGCGGACATCGGCCAGCCGGCGCGCCACCGGGCCGGCCTTCAGGCCGAGTTCCAGGCTGCCCGTCGCGTTCTCGGAACCGAGGGCGGCGTTGTTGCGGGCCACCTCGCCCCAGACCGCCGACTGGTCGGCTCCCTTGCGCACGGCCTTCTGGATCGATTGCGGCACCAGAACGCCGGCCGCGCCGAACGAAGCCTTGCCCTTCCACCGGTGGGCTTCCACGCAGAAGACGGGTGTCTCGACGCGCTGGCCGGGGCTCAGGATGATGTCCCGGCGGACGGTCCGCGTCTGCTTGCCTCCTGATATGACCTCGCCCGCCATGACGAAGACGTGGTCGCTGCGGCTGCGGTTCTCCATGACGACGACCGGGACGGCGCCCCCGCCGCCCTTTTCCGTAACGACGAGGGTCCCGTTGGCGACGGCCGCATCGGCCGTCCACCAACGCCCGCCCGGGCCGCTGTGCCCTCGCAGCATCACGGGGAAGACGGCCAGACGGCCGCAGACGAGCGGGTGACGGATCTCAAGACGATCGAGGTAGGCGGCCAGTCCGGGCACGTGCGGCGTCGGCCGAGGCGCGGGCGGTCGAACCGGCGGACGGATGGGCGGGGAGGGGCCCAGCCGCGATGCCGGGCCGAACGACTCTTCAATGTACGCCGCCGAGGCCGACGCGACCAGGACCATCAGGGCGATGCCCAGCCACGCACCTCCGCATCGCAGGCGCCGTCGAGTCATGGGACCGCCCTCCACTGTTCCCGCCTGCCGCGTGCCGCGAGGGGGACGAACCGCCGCGACTCGTCAAGCCAACCCCAGCCGAGAGTTAGTACTACAGCGCGACTTCGTGCGCGGCGGGTCTCCGCACCCGCCGTGCCGAAAACACACCTTCTCGCGCGGTGGGTACGGAGACCCACCGCGCGAAACGCCTAATTGCGCTGTAGGCTTAGACGTGCGGGGGCCGATGAGGTTCCAGAAAAGCGTGAGCGGCGCCAGGCGGCCGTGG
>Ga0307427_1001176_pt1 | contig 14012 bp, 12 predicted proteins | sample SalMarWE160190MG_FD_202162 | JGI IMG/M metagenome (GOLD analysis project Ga0307427, IMG submission 202162) | Salt marsh sediment microbial communities from the Plum Island Ecosystem LTER, Massachusetts, United States - WE1603-190 | ecosystem: Environmental > Aquatic > Marine > Intertidal zone >... | reverse complement strand
TAGCGGATCCTCTAATATCATATTTCTTTTGCAGAGAATTCACACTTGCCCCAGCCTCATACTCCTTCACAACCTGTCGCTTGAAGGCTTCTCCATAACGCTTGTATGTCTTTTTCATCCTGAAATCCCTTCTTTTTTATTGTATACCTGTAAACATATTTCAGGACGACACATACCTGATACCAACCCATTCCCCATTCACACTTCCCTTTTCACAGCCTATCCTCATTGACAAACCTTCCTCAATATGTGATACTATACTCACAAAATGTGAAGTGCCTCACTTCACGAACACATTGCAATCCCACGAAGTGAGGAGGTGGTGTACAATGTTAAAATGTAGTAGTACCATAACATCGGCTGTGGCACCCCTCCTCGAGACTGTTCGATAAGGGTGCTACGGCCAAAATGATTGCCGTCCGCTTGGCGGACGGCTTTCGCTTTTAACCTTAGACATATTTTTATCCCCACATCCTCATTCAGTATAATTAAAGGAAAAGGAGTTCTAATGATCCACACCAACATCTGGTGGATCCGGCGGGACATTCGCCTGCATGACAATCCGACCCTCGATGCCGCACTTTTGAATGCTGACTACTTCATTCCTCTGTTCATCATTGAACCTGAACTGATGGAAAATGCTGCTCCTAAACGCCGTGCTTTCCTCCTGAATGCCCTCGCTGATCTCGATCGGGAACTTCGTAAATTGGGGTCGCACCTGATCCTTCGACAAGGACCAGCCTATCGCGTCTTTAAATCATTGACAGAATCATTTGAGTCTGTAACTATTTATGTTCATGAGGATTTCAGCCCCTTCGCACGAGCGCGCGACCAAGCCATCGCAGATCAATTCGATTTACACCTTCAAAAAGGTGTGGTTCTTCGACATCCAACTGAAATTCTTAAAAACGATGGTAACCCCTATACGGTTTACACCCCCTATAAAAACAAATGGCACAGATACCCCCTCCCGACCCCCGCCGACTGCCTCCCATCCCCCGAACATCTCCCGCCCCTGCCCAAAGACCTCTCCTCTGACCCATTACCAGCAGTTCAATCCATTGCGGGTTTTCCCGCCACAGCCAATGAAGCGCAGAACCGATTGACCACCTTCACCACCGGTGCTATCCAACACTACAACAGCCAGCGTGACCGTCTTGACCTCCACGGCACTTCCTGCTTGTCCCCCTATCTGCGGTTTGGCTTGATCTCTGTCCGGGAAGCCTTCGCCCAATCTCAGATTGCCTTCCTGCAGGCGGATGACGATCAAACCAGGGCTGAGATCCGCACCTGGATGGACGAACTCGTCTGGCGTGAATTTTTTACTGCCATCTTATATCACTTCCCCAGGGTGATGGAAGACCCCTTTCGGGAGGAATATCGGGATGTTCCCTGGCGGGATGCGCCGGAAGACCTGCATGCCTGGCAGGAGGGTCAAACCGGATACCCCATCGTTGACGCCTGCATGCGCCAATTAAAGGAAACAGGGTGGATGCACAACCGAGAACGGATGATTGCAGCTTCCTTCCTGACCAAAGACCTGCTCATCAACTGGCAGCACGGCGAAGCCTGGTTCATGGATAATCTGATTGACGGCGATCCTGCTGCCAACAACGGCGGATGGCAGTGGACAGCCGGCACGGGCACCGATGCCGCCCCCTACTTCCGCATCTTCAATCCTGTCCTGCAGGGGCAGAAAAATGATCCGGATGGAGCATACATCGCACAATGGGTGCCAGAGCTGAAATCACTGCCGGTCAAGTACCGCCACGAACCCTGGAGACTTTCCGAAAAAGAGGCAGAAAAATATAATTTTGAATACGGCAAAGATTATCCAGAGCGCATTGTAGATCATTCCTTTGCCAGACAGCGGACACTGGCTGCCTATAAATCTGCCCGAAAAGAATAATCTTTCCCTTTAAATCGTCTGACCTTGCAACTTTTTACCTTTGGATTCGTATATCAGGGTGAAAGGAGAAAGACAATGATAGGTTTAATTGAAGGTTTATTCGGTCTGATCGTTGGACTCATTAAAGGCATTTTTGGATTAATCACTGGACTGATCGGCGGCATCTTTGGATTGGTTTTTGGCATCCTGGGCGCAGTGGTCGTACTCCTCTTTGTGATCGGGTTTATCCTCGTCCTACCGGTTATATTGCTGGTGGCGGTTCTTTAATCGGGTTTCTCCACTCTCCTGTCAACCGCCCTTAAAGAATCATATCCTCTCTCCCACCAGCAAGAAATCGTAAAGACGCGGCGGTGGAGATACCGCGTCTTCCATGCTGTTTTTTCATCAATGGAGTACATGAATTAATGTAAATTTCGGGTTCATCCCCATTAATATAGCAGGTTGCGCCATAATTTCTGATAGGATGATCATGCTGGGATAGCTCTGGAGGAGGAAAATATGAAACGAGAAGATCTAACTTATATCATCGCGTTGGTCCTTTGCATAATCCTGATCGTCCTCACCAACGCTTGACCATTGCATTGAGTCGATAAAAGCCGCTGGTCCCAGCGGCTTTTTTTACATTAATAATTTAGGAACTGCGCCTGAATCGGGCAGCAGGACGAATGGCCCACATCTCCTCGCCAACTTCATAGTGACCAATTCAATCATCTCATCCCATCCCGCCTTGAAGAAAAAATGATGCGGCGCATTTTCCTGCCCGCGATAATCATGGAGCGCCAGGATCGCCCAGGAAACGTCCTTCCGACTGCGCACCGTCACCTCCCAAACCGAATCCGAGATCAGGTAATCCACCACGATACCTGGAATGGCATCCATCACTGTGCGCATCTCCTCAGGTGTGGGATAGCGGCCAGGCGGAATCGCATGCGGCAGTGGGATGCCGGACTGAACCAGCCAGGCGACAGTCGCCGGATCCTGCATACAATCCGCTAAAGAAACCACATCAAAAAGTTTTTCCATTGGCATTGCGTTATTATACTCCCCCCATTGTGGACGACACTATCCATCCAGGCTAGAATAAAATACTAAATACCTGTTTCCCAATCTATCTCATATTTTTTCCACCAACGAACTCACTCAAAATACCCAAAGGCTTCCAACCGATCCCTCGCTGTCGCAATTTCCATAGTTGTGAACAATGAATGGAATCTAGGTTGAATCACCAAAGCTTCCATAGATAAATCCAGGCGATGACATTCCCATAAGGTTATCAACCCAGTTTGCACTTCATCCTTAGCTAATAAACGCCTTGCGGTTTCGACCCCGCCGTGTTCCTGAACCATCTGGAGAAAGCGTGTAGGCACATAACCGCAGGCACTCTTGGATTGCTCATATACATTTATCATCCGTCGGTGAAATTGTTCAGCCAGAGTCTCTTCTGAGGTCATCTTACCTTCCCATAGACATATAATCTACTAAAACGGTCATATACCAAACAATAACAGACCCACCACCATCAACATCGCTGATAGAATAAAGCAGTTCCGTCGAAAGCCACTAGGCTTGATAATATGCACCACAAACAACCTACAATAAAAAACGTTAATCCCCTCTATCCGTCCATAGTATAACATATCACACATGATGATTCGCCCCCATTCCTCTCAAATTTCAATTAGGCTGGATAACACCAAATGGCTCTTACATGAATTGCGTACAGCTTCTGGAGTGCGAACTTTAGTATACCCCTTCCCATTTTTGCATCTTCCACAAATATGTAATGTCATCATTGGATTGCTTCGACCTCTACAAGGTCTCGCAATGACGGGCAGGATTGTCGTCACGAGCGAAGCGAAGTGATCTACAAATGACTCGTCCTATGAATTCCTCTATCATGAAAACCTAAATTTGTTGTGGATCAATAACGAAGAGAGCCAAACCTCCCATAAATCAGACACCGCTTCAGCCATGACTGTTCACACCCACATACCTAATCACCCAATACCGAATACCTGATACCTAAACCCCTAATACCCAACACCTGCCTTTTCAATGAAGAATAAGCGGCAGATAATTATTCAGGCTTTTCTCCTTGGTTGATTCCACGGTGGGTGTCATCGTTTCCGTCGCTGTTGAAGTGAACGTTGACGTGTGCGTAGAAGTAGCTGTGGCGGTTTCCGTGGGGGTTGACGTAGATGTAGAAGTTGCAGTTGCAGTAGCGGTTGCAGTCGCGGTGCTGGTATTTGTGGACGTCGGAGTGGGGTCAGGTGGGATGGCAGCCAATACCGCCGCCAGCGCATCAATCTCCCCCCAGCCGGTGGCATGATTGGGCACGTAGCCGGGTCCTTCATCCCCATTGCCGGTGTCGTAGGGGATCGGCACAGCCGAATCCTGAATCAATATCTCTGTCTCCGCATAATCCCCCATCAGGTCCGGCGCAGCCCCCCACAGCAGCGCAACCAACCCCGAGACGTGCGGCGCGGACATGGAGGTCCCACTCATAAATGCATAGCCATAATCACTCGTAGGATATAGGGACAATATGTCTACGCCCGGCGCAACGACCTGGGGTTTTATGTTTGCATACCCGTTCCCATTGATCGTGTCCAGGCTGTCCGTCGGCCCCCAGTTGGAATGGTCAGCATACTGCCCGTCGTGGTTCCCCGTCGAGCCCACACCGGTCACATGATAAGACCGAGCTGGATATCCGACCGTATTAAGCCCGGGAGGCTCTGGATAGCGGCAGTTGCTGGCATTGCCGTTTGAAAACACAGGATACATCCCGGCTGCATGCCAGGAGTCAATGGTATTTTCATACCAGCCGAAATAAAACCGAAGGCAGTTCCCCCACGAGTTACTAACCACGTGTGGGCGCATATCCGGGTCAGCGTTGTTCCCATTTAAGTCAGTTGGCGCAAGCAAAAACTGCCCACATTCCAGCAGGTCTAATCCAGATCCCGACCCTTCATCGTCAAGCGCCTTACAGGCGATCCACTCCGCCCCCGGCGCCACGCCGAAAGTGTTGCCAGAATTGTCCTGCCCGACCATGATCCCCATGGTATGAGTCCCATGCCCATTGTCATCATAAGCCGCATCCTCGCCATTCACAGCGTCCCACCAACTGTAATCATGGGCGATGGTTCCGCCGTCATTCCCCCGATACTGATCCAGCAGCGCGCTGTGTGTGTAGCGCACACCGGTGTCAATATTGCCCACCACAATCCCCTCACCGGTATAGCCCATAGCCCACGCATCATCCGCGTTAATATGCGTGAGGTTGCTCATCGTGCCCCGTACTTCTTCCACCTCAACGTCTTCGGGGGCAACGGTGAATTCAGTTAGTGATACTTGGGGGATAGTCTCAATCGAATCGATCTCCCAGTAATCCAAAAGCCCCATCAGAGTTGACCGGCCGGAGGATTGCACCCCGATCACATTTTGAGCCCAAAAAGCCTCATAGGTGACGCCCTGACTGTCCAGGTAAGCGCGCACTTCCGCTTGATTTCTGGAGGTGAAGGCAGTCAACGTACGATACACATACCAGCCGCGTTCTTCCCAGGACATGCCAAATGCCTTTGAAAGATCGGCTTTGTCTTCAAAATAAATCAGGTATTCCACGGAATCGGATCGTTCGGTTGCTTCCAGGAGCACTGGATCAATCGTTGGGATATCATGTGGGGGATTTGAGGCAGAAACCGGCACCAAACTGCACACCCCGATACTCAGGATGAGCAGCATCCCTAATAAAATTAACCGATTTCGCCAAACCGAACCGCGCTTCATACTATGCTCCAAAGACAACTCACATTAAATTAACATTAATCCCCGCTATCTGCAAATAGTATAGCACATCACACATGATTAACATCCTTATTCAGCCCTGGAAGATTGACCACTTTTCCTCTTGAATTTTAATCAGGTTGGAGGATCGCCAAATGTCTCTTACATGAATTGCGTACTTCGTCTGGAGTGCAGACTCTAGTCCACCCCTCCCCTTCACCAAGCTACAGGGTTTCCAGGAAACAAAAGTGAAGCAAGACTCAAACCTCACATCACCTTTTCACAGCTTCACTCATAAGAAATGCCATCATCAGATTGCTTCGACCGCTGAAACGGTCTCGCTATCTTGTCATCACGAGCAACGCGAAGTGATCTAAGATTCACACCTTACCCAACAACACACCAACCCTGACCAATTAAATAAAAAGTGGGCGCGAATGGACTCGAACCCACGACCTCACTGCCCCTACCACTCCGTTTCAGGGGTTCCGCTCCGCTCCAGGGGCACAGATGTGGATTATAACCAAATTGGGGGGGGAAGGGGACCTGTTGCGAACCACTTTTTACAGATTGCGTTTATTATATCTTGCAATTGCTGTTCTCAAGTAAAATATTGTTTATAGAGTAATTACAGGGATGATTTGAATTATGAATATCTGGTTTGCTAGAGAAAAATCATTTGACTGGCTTAATAACGAGCTGAAGTCAGAAGCCGAGTTATTACGAGAAGGCTTCGATTATTTAGAAAGCTTCGTAAGCTTGTTTGAAAAAATAGGTGAAAACGAAGGCGAAAATGAGGTAGGGCAGTTTTCGAGAATAGGCAGTGTAACACTGGCGAAATTTAGCCATTTATTAATAGGATGCTATAGTCTTACGTTAGATGGCCTTGCTCAAGAATCTGGAGCATTGATACGTCCGCTTATTGAAACTTACGAATTACTTGTATATTTCCGCCAGGATAAAACAAGAATAAACCAGGTGCTTAACGGAAAATTGCCTTCTGCTGGAAATATTGGAAAACGAATATCAGGGGACTATAAAGATTTACGAGCTCATCTCAGCAAAAATGCTTCACATTTCAGTTATGGAATAGATTCTATACGGCATTTATTTGATAATAATAACAAAATTAAGCCAGTACCAAATCATAGTTTAGATGTTCTTTACACAAATCTTCAATTACTCAATGCTTTTCAAATTTTTATTTTAATTGAAGCAGTTAAATGTTTGCTCGCAGTAGAATTTGATGCAAACACATTAGCTGATGAGATAGAAAAATGGCGTGATTTGTGCATAAAGACCTTCTCGTCAAAAAATAGATAGATTCAATAAAGAGGCAGTAGATAGAAATTAATAGACTATGCCAATATATCAAAAATCAAAAAACCGACATTGGGCGGTTTTAAAAATGTGGGCGCGGACTGCGAACGACCAACGGGAGCGCAGCGCGTCGCTCGAACCCACGTCCTGATTCTCCCCTTCTGGGGGCTCGGATGTGACTTCTTTTTATTTGCAATTTAAATACAAAATGGGCGCGGAGGGACTCGAACCCACGACCTTCGCGCAGCACCCCCGAAGCGAAGCGGAGCGGGGTAAGGATGTGAACCCTTCATAATTGGTAATTTAATTAAAAGGTGGGCGCGGACTGCGAAGCGCTCGAACCCACGACCTGATTCTCCCCTTCTGGGGACACGGATGTGACTTCTTTTTGTTTGCAAATTAAATACAAAATGGGCGCGGAGGGACTCGAACCCACGACCTCACGGATGTGAACCGTGCGCTCTTACCAGCTGAGCTACGCGCCCATTTAGAATGTCATTATACTAAGCTCCCCCTCCAGCGTCAATCAGAAAACGCAACCCGGATTCCCAGTACCCAATACCTACTACCTAATCCCTTTTGCCCTATTCCATGATAGAATAGTACCTATGTCACGCTTAACCCCCGATGAAGTTCTCCTGGGCTTGCTCAAAGCCCAGCCTGCCCACGGCTATGAGCTCCTGGAGACCTTCCGCGACCCTGCCCACCTGGGCCACATCTGGAACATGAGCACCAGCCAAATGTATGCCGTTCTCAAGCGGCTGGAGGAAGGCGGATTGATCACCGGCTCGGAAATTCCCCAACCCAACGCACCCGCCCGGGTCGAATACCGCCTGACCGAGCGCGGTGAAGCCCGCCTGGAGCGGTGGCTGGCGGAGACGCATCCCCCAACCAGCATCCACCGCATCCGCGTTCTGTTCCTCAGCCGGCTGTATATCGCCGCCCTGCTGGCGCGCCCTGCCGAAGCCATCATCCAGCGACAGATCGCAGCCTGCCAGGATCAGCTTGCGAAAACTCAGGCGGAAAGGGCGCACACCAGCTCCCCGATCAAAGCCCTCACTCTGGATTTCGTCATCGGGCAGCTCGAAGCCTGCATCGCCTGGCTGTATCACTGCCAGGCTCATCCCCTGCCCAATCCGGAGAGGTAGAGCGATCAACCGTAGAAAATGAATAAATGAAAATGACAAAGGAGAATCCATGAGAAAACGTATCACCCTACTCACCCTTCTTATACTGGCAGCCGCGCTGTTCTTCACAGCCTGCGCCCCAGCGGCTGAACCGACGCCCAAGGACACCATGGAACCTGGGGAAACCGCTTACCCTGCGGGAGATCAAACTGGAGAGGTCGCTGAAAGCCCGGAATTTGCCTATCCAGCAGGAGCATTGACGGAACCCGCCCCTCCAACAGCAGCCCGCTTCACCATCCAGGCGGAGCCGGACCTGCAAGAGCCCTTGACCGCGCTGTACAGCGCCGCTTTCCCCGGCGAAGCGCCCCTCTATGTCAATGCCGACGCTGATTTGCTCGCTTCAGCCACCCCGCAGGAGGAAGCCTTCACGCCCGCAGACCTGCCAGCCACTTTTCTCCCTGGGTCAGTGCTGATCCCCCAGACAAAGTCGCAGGATGCCGCCGATTTCATCGCCTTTGCCATCTCAACCGCAGGGCAGCAGGTGTTGATCGACACGGGCGCGCTTCCCGCCAGCGTGACCGTGACGGACCAAACTGGGAACGCCGTCGAGATCCCCCAGCCGGTGGAACGGGTCATCTCCGCCTACGGCCCCGTCACTTCGATGGTCTACGCGGTGGATGCGGAAAGGGCGCTGGTCGCCGCTGGATACCTCGGCGCGAATGACCCCTTAGGGTCAACAGCCATGGAAAATATTGACCCGCGTTTTCCGGAGCTGATCAGCAATGACATCTTCAGCCAATCCACCTTCAGCGTGGAAGAAGCCGCCAACCACGATCCAGACCTGATCCTGGCTAACGCCCGCTCTTCCTGGTTGGAGACGGTTGGTGAGCTGGACATCCCCATTGTCCTCTACGATGCGGAAACCGCCGAGCTGCTCAAAGATGCGGTGCTCCTCACCGGCCAGGTCTTTGGCCCCCATGCCGCCGCACAGGCACAAGCCTGGGTGGATTACTATGATTGGGTCACGGATATCATCGCTGAAGGCACGCAAGACCTTTCAGCAGAGGAACGCCCCAATGTACTGTTCACCGGCACCTCCCCTCAGCGTATCGCCAGCGGCGAGATGTATCAATCCAGCCTGATCAGCATGGCAGGCGGCATCTCCGCCAGCGCAGCGCTGACCGGCTATTGGAATGATGTCAACCTGGAGCAGATCGCCGCATGGAACCCCGACGTCATAATCGTCCCGCCCTATGGCGGCGCTACGGTGGAAGCCATCACCGAGGACGCCGAATGGCAGATTCTGGATGCCGTCCAGGCGGGCGAGGTTTACCAAATGCCCAAGCTGGTGGCACCCTGGGATACCCCCGCGCCGGATTCCGTGATGGGCATCATCTGGCTTTCGCAGGTGCTGTTCCCCGATCGAGTGGACCTGGACTGCCAGACGCAGGCACAGTACTTCTTCAGCACCTTTTACGATTACGCCATCCCGGCAGAGGAGCTTGAAGCCATCTGTGCCATTGACTGAGATGCCGCGCCCCCTAAAACGCACGATCACCGGCATTACCCTATTCGCCCTGCCGGCGGTCTTGTTCTTCCTGACCCTGTTCCTCGGGCGCTATCCCATTACACCCGAGGAGGTGATCAGAATACTGCTTTCGCCCCTTTTCCCCGGCCTGGCTGTGAAGATCCCCGACATCGCCCAGCAGTTGGTCTTGCGCATCCGACTGCCGCGTGCTCTGGGTGCACTGCTGATCGGTGCCAGTTTCGGCGGGACGGGAACAGCTTTTCAAGCCATCTTCAAGAATCCCCTGGTTGATTCCAACATCCTCGGTGTGACCTCCGGCGCGGGCTTCGGCGCTGCCTTAGCCCTCCTGCTCCTGCAGGATATGTGGTGGGTGCAGCTTTTTGCCTTCCTATTCGGTCTTTTGGCGGTGGCGCTGGCATTTTTCGGCAGCCGGCTGTACCGTTCCGCACCCCTGCTTGTGCTGACCCTGATGGGCGTCCTGATCGGATCACTATTCGGCTCCCTCACCGCCCTCCTCAAGTACCTCGCTGACCCCCTCGACACCCTCCCTGCGATCACCTTTTGGCTGTTGGGAAGCTTGACAACAATCACCTGGAGCAGCCTGACCGCCCTGACCCTGATCACCCTCTTGGGGTTGACCTTCCTGTTCCTCATCCGCTGGCGCTTGAACGTCCTCTCTCTGGGGGATGAAGAAGCTCAGGCGCTGGGTGTTAACCCTGCTCGTATGAAGTTGTGGATTGTCCTGGCATCCACCCTGATGACGGCGGCTGCGGTCTCCGTCAGCGGCGTGATCGGCTGGGTGGGGCTGGTCATCCCCCACGCGGGGAGGCTGCTGGTCGGCCCCGACCACAAACGCCTCCTGCCAGCGGCTGTTGCGCTGGGGGCCTCCTTCCTGCTCCTCATTGATAACATCGCCCGTGTGCTTTTGCCAGGAGAGATCCCCCTGGGCGTCCTCACCGGTCTGGTGGGCGTCCCCATTCTGATTCTTCTCTTGCGCCGCGGACGAATGGGATGGTGATCATGTCCCTCGAAGCGCGGCACCTCAAGTTTGGCTACACACTGGGAAAGACGGTTCTCCATGATATTTCCCTGGCATGTTCCAGCGGCGAAGTAATCTACGTACTGGGGCGCAACGGGAGCGGCAAGACCACCCTGCTCTCCTGCCTGGCAGGCATCCTGCGTCCTGAGAATGGGAAAATTCTGGTGAATGGCGAGAACCTCCATCAACTTTCCCACGCCGAGCGCGCCCGCCGCATCAGCTTGATCCCTCAGATCCACACACCCACCTTCTCCTATACCGTTGAGGAAATGGTTATGATGGGGCGCGCCCCTCACCTAGGCTGGCTGGGATCGCCCTCACGCAAAGACCGCACCATCGTCGAGGATGTCATGGCGCAGGTGGGCATTTACGAGCTGCGCGGCCGCCCCTACACCGAGATCAGCGGCGGCGAGCAGCAGTTGACCCTGATCGCCATGGGGCTGGCGCAACAATGCCCTATCCTATTGATGGATGAGCCCACCGCCCACTTGGACCTGAGCAACCAGCACCGGGTCTTGGAAATCGTCCAACAATTGAGCGATCAGGGCTTATCCTTCATTATCTCCTCCCATTCTCCCAACAATGCCCTGGCTTATGCTGACCGTGTCCTGATGCTCACCGGCGGCTGGGTCACCGCTTCGGGTAAGCCGGAGGACACACTGACATCAACGCTGCTCTCCTCCGTGTATGGCGTTCAGACGGAGGTGCTATATGAAAACCAGGGTGAAAGGGAAACCCCCATCGCCGTGATCACCCAACGCCCGATCACCCTGCTGCCCGAATCCCTCAAAGACCCGGACAGCCTGCTGAGCGACCTCTTCAACCAATCGAAAGACTCCCCCCAATTAATCCTGCTCACCGGCTTATCCGGCGTGGGGAAAACCACCTGGTGCAGTCAATTGGTTGCCCTGGCGCGAGAGCGGGGTTTAACAGTAAACGGCTTGCTTTCCCCCAGCGTCTTCAAGGAGGGCCGCAAGGTCGGCATCAACATCGCCGATTTGCAAAGCGGTGAAACTCGGCAGCTTGCCAGCTTGCGAAAGGGCGATTCGGGGAAAATCGGCACGCCGCGCTGGTCCTTTGACCCTGAAGTGACCGCCTGGGCGAATCGTGTCCTTGAAGAGCCAGCGCCCAGCGACCTTCTGGTGATCGATGAGGTTGGCCCTTTAGAACTCCTACAGGACGAAGGTCTCACGGCCGGATTGCGCCGATTGGACGCCGGAGAGTATAAGGTGGCCTGCGTCGTGATCCGCATATCCTTGCTGCCCAATGCGCTCCAGCGCTGGCCCCACGCCACCGTGGTCAAGGCGACGCTACCTAAATCTTGATGGTGGTCACCTGTGTCGGCCTTATCGAGACGTGCAGGTGACAAAATATGCCCCCGCCCGCAGGAGGCCGCCCAGGAATTGCTCAAACGTTACGATGAAAATTAGGTATTGTTCTACCTAATGATTTTATAATTCTGATTGTCCCCATAAAAAAAGACAAATTAACATTCAACACAATCGCCGTTGAATGAAATCAACCCTTGTTCCGCGTCCACATGAAGCTGCATTCCGGTTGCAAATTCCGATATAGGTATTTGATCAACGCAGGGGATCTCGGCGATGATGCAGCCAACAGCGGTAATCGTCTCACAAGTTTCGTTGATGATCGCGATGGGGGCATGGCCGTTCCTCTTCAGCCTATACAGGACGTAAGATCCCACCGTGGAGCCCTTGCCGCTGGGGAAGACCAATACCCTGCCCGCGATGGACTGCCCCTCCAGGTCATGCCCGGCTTCGGTGACCACCCCCGTTTCCGGGTCAACGCCGCCGTAGAAGGAAATGCCCATCCGGCTGACAAGGGCTTCACCGCTGGCTTTCCCGGGGAAGATAGTCCGTCCGGTGAGGGTCATTCCAACGCCTCCTGTATGACCGCTTCAAAGTTCAATAATCGGGTCTTAAAATGGTTCTTAGCGTGGGCGTAGTAGCAGGCTTTGGCGGAATCGGTCGCCATCGCATGGAAGCGCCCCTCAATGGGCGCCACCACGCAGCAGGTGTCCGTGGCGAACTTCGCGCCGGCAGCTTCAATGACGGCCGTATAACCCATGCGATCCGCCATGCCCTTCACCGGCCGGGAGGTTGTGATCCAGAATTCCTTGATGACACGCTTTCCTTCCAATAGTTCAGCGACCCGCTGTATCTCGCGCAATGAAAGGTGCGGGCAGCCCAGGCTGACGAAGTCAACCTCCTCGGCATCGGCATTGGTCAGGCTGGCTTTGCCGCTATCGAGATCATGCTGGCTGACATGGAAACGCTCATCCGGCATCTCATAACAGTCCGCTTCAGGCGTGATGCCCGGGATATGAAACAGCGCCACCCCGCCGTAGGTGGCGATGCTGGCGCAGAAGGACTTCAAGTTCTCAAGGCTGGCATCTGGGATGCCGGTGATAGTGGGCACCCGACCTGAGGATTCGGATTGGATTCGGTCGCCAATGACTTTGCCCAACGCGCCGAAGTCGGGATTATCACGGATATCAGCGTCTACGTGCACATGCAGGGTGGGCTGACGGTTGTCGTCCAGGTGGTAACCGTATGCGGGGGTACACCCCGTGAGCGCGGCAGCCAGCGCGGAGGGTCCCCCCTCGCGGTTGGTGCGTGCGCCTAAAACAGAATTGGCGTAACACACCGCGCTGCTCTCCGCCCAGGCGATATGCTCGCCAAAACATGGCAGGTTACCGAACAAATACGGCGTACAGGAGCAGGTGGTGACCACGCCCATAGCTTCAAACGCCGACAGGACACGCCGCTGCTTCTCTGCGAAATCCTCCGAAATGCCGAGGGCACGATAATTTTCGATATCCATGCCGGCGGGGTTGAGGGTGGTGAGGACCTGAGCTCTTCCGCCCCCTTCCGCCATCTCCGAGAGCCATTCCAGCCCGGCTTCGCCCAGGTTGGCGTAGCTGACGCCGGCAATCTGCACAGAACGGATGGGGATCATCCGCTCCGCGCCGTAAATGCGGCCCAGCGTTTCAAGGATCTGCATCGCCTTCTGCGCGGCATCGCCAGAGTCTCCATTCAGGAGGGCTTGTTCTTCGGAGGTCAGGTGCATAGGGATATTGTACTGGAAAAATGCGGGTGAATGGTGAAGGATGTTTTGTGAAAAGTGATCAGGTATTAGGTGATTGGGTATTAGGTATTAGGAATTAGGTATTAGGTGACCCTGTGTCGTCCTGAAATATGTTTACAGGTATACAATAAAAAAGAAGGGATTTCAGGATGAAAAAGACATACAAGCGTTATGGAGAAGCCTTCAAGCGACAGGTTG
>Ga0307427_1001174_pt1 | contig 14015 bp, 10 predicted proteins | sample SalMarWE160190MG_FD_202162 | JGI IMG/M metagenome (GOLD analysis project Ga0307427, IMG submission 202162) | Salt marsh sediment microbial communities from the Plum Island Ecosystem LTER, Massachusetts, United States - WE1603-190 | ecosystem: Environmental > Aquatic > Marine > Intertidal zone >... | reverse complement strand
TCCCCGGCAGCACCGTGTATGGGGTGGTCACCTTCTACTCCTTCTTTACCATGACGCCAAAGGGCAGGCACACCATAAAGGTGTGCCTTGGAACCGCGTGTTATGTGAGGGGGGGTAAGGCGAACCTGGACCATGTGCGTGACGAGTTCGACGTAGAGGTGGGAGGTACGACCAGTGATGTACGGTTTTCCCTTGAATCGGTGCGCTGCCTGGGCGCCTGCGGCATGGCGCCTGCAATGGTTGTGGATGGCGATACCTACGCTCAGGTGAGCAAGGGAAACATCATGAAGATACTCGAGAGATATCAGTAGAGGAGAGCGGGATGGGGTCAATCACCAGGGACCAGTTAAACGAGATGCGAGCCAATGGGCAGGCTCGCGTTGCTATTCGTTCAGGAAAGGTGGCTGCCGCGCGTGATGGTGAAAAGCATCTCATGATTTGCGGAGGCACCGCCTGCCGAGCGAGCAGGAGCGAGCTGGTACGGGATGCGCTTCGAACGGAGATAGAACGGCGCGGTCTTTCCGAGCGGTGCACTTTGGTTGAGACGGGAAATGATGCCTTTGCCACCCTGGCACCGGTAATGGTGATCTACCCGGAGGGGATTTACTACGTGAATCTCAGTCCCGATGACGCGGGAGAGATCGTATCGGAGCACCTCATGGAGGACAAGCCGGTTGAGCGGCTTTTTTACCGGGACCTTGCCACTGGAAGGCCGATACCCCGAATGATGGATATCCCGTATTTTGCCCAACAGAAAATGGTAACCCTGAGGAACCTGACCCTTATTGACCCTGAGCGAATCGATGAGGCCATTGCCAGGGATGCCTATCAAGGGGCCGCAAAAGCACTGATCGACCTGTCGTCCGAGGAGGCGATCAACGAGATCAAGGCCTCGGGCTTGAGGGGCAGGGGGGGAGCTGGATTCCCGACGGGACTGAAGTGGGAGTTCGCCGCCAGGAGCGTGAGCGACGTGAAGTATGTTCTCTGCAACGCCGATGAGGGTGATCCCGGTGCATTCATGGACAGAAGCGTGCTCGAGGCCGATCCCCATGCCGTGATAGAGGGCATGATCATCGCGGCGAGGGCGATCAATGCCCACAAGGGCTATATTTACTGCAGGGCTGAGTACCCGCTCGCGATACAAAGGGTTGACACGGCGCTCAAGCAGGCCAGGAACTACGGGTTGCTGGGCACTGATATCCTGGGAAGCGGCTTTGCCTTTGACCTCGAGATCTACCAGGGGGCTGGAGCCTTCGTGTGTGGGGAGGAAACAGCACTCATGGCCTCGATCGAGGGCAAGCGGGGCATGCCGAGACCAAGGCCGCCCTTTCCGGCCCAGTCAGGGCTATGGGGGAAGCCGACGATCCTGAACAACGTGGAAACCCTGGCAAACGTGGCACAGATTATCCTGCGCGGCGGGGCCTGGTACGCCGCCATCGGCACGGAGGGAAGCAAGGGGACCAAGGTATTTGCGCTTTCAGGAAAGGTCAACAACACCGGGCTGGTGGAGGTGCCCATGGGCATGCCTCTCAAGGATATCATTTACGGCATCGGAGGTGGGACCCCGGGGGATAAACGGTTCAAGGCGGTGCAACTGGGCGGTCCATCAGGGGGATGCATCCCAACGGAAATACTGGACACCGTTACCGATTACGAGGCCATTACCAGTACAGGGGCCATTATGGGTTCCGGCGGCATGGTGGTCATGGACGAGGACAACTGCATGGTGGATATCGCCCGGTTTTTCATGGAATTCTGCCAGGAGGAGTCCTGCGGGAAGTGCACCCCATGCAGGGAGGGGACCAAGAGGATGCTGGAGCTACTCACCAAGATTACCGAAGGGCGGGGTGAGCTTGAGGATATCGCCACCCTGGAGGAGCTTGCCGTGATGGTGAAGGACTCAGCACTGTGCGGGTTGGGGCAGACCGCTCCGAATCCGGTTCTCTCGACGCTGCGGTACTTTCGAGAGGAGTATGAGGATCATATCCTGGAGCACCGCTGCAGGGCAGGCGTATGCCCTGCGCTGGTGAAGACACAGTGCATCAATGCATGTCCCCTGGGCCAGGAGGTGCCGGGCTATATATCCTTAGTGGCAGAGGAGCGATTCGAGGAGGCCATCCGGTTGATACGACAGACAAATCCCATGCCCGGCGTACTTGGCAGGGTGTGCCACCATCCCTGCATGGATGTGTGCGTGAGGGCTCAGACGGATGAGCCAATCAATATCCCGAAGATAAAGCGGTTCGCCGCTGATATGGCTCGAGCTAAGGGTATTTCGGTAGCCTTTCAGGGGGGCAGGGACAAGGAGGAGAGGATTGCCGTTGTGGGGGGCGGCCCCAGTGGCCTAGCTGCGGCCTACTATCTCAGGCTCATGGGATACAGGCCCACCATATTCGAGGAATTGCCAAAACTCGGCGGGATGCTCAGGTACGGGATCCCCGCCTATCGGCTTCCCCGTGAGATCCTCGACGGCGAGATCGACGCCATCATCTCAACCGGCGTGGAGGTAAGGACCGGCGTGAGGGTGGGGAAGGATGTCTCGATGGAGGACCTAAGGCAAGACTTCGATGCGGTCTTCATGGGGATTGGCGCACAAAGAAGCCAGGCCATAGGTATCCCAGGGGAGGAATTGGATGGGGTATACGGGGGAGCGGAGTTCCTGCGCCGGGTAGAGCTGGGCGATGCCCCACCCGTTGGGAAAGCCGTTGCGGTGATCGGCGGCGGTAACGTGGCTATCGATGTGGCCAGAACGTGCAGGAGAATGGGAGCGACCGTTACGATACTTTATAGGAGGGAACAGAAGGACATGCCTGCGGCGAGAGAGGAAGTGGAGGATGCCCTTGCCGAGGGTATTGCGCTCAGGACCTTAATTATGCCGAATTCTATCTCTAAGGCCAATGGAAGGCTGGCCTTCTCCACACAGAGATGTGAGCCGGGGGAGTTCGATAAGGACGGGAGAAGGAGGCCGGTTCCGGTTTCCGGAGCTGTGACAGAGGAACAGTACGATACGATATTCGCCGCCATAGGCCAAGGATCTGATGCCAGTTTTGCGAAAGGGCTTGAACTACAGCGGGGATGGATCTCCGTTGATAGGCGTACGCTCGCCACAAACCTCAAGGGCATTTACGCAGGCGGGGATGCGGTGACCGGACCCGCCATGGCAGTGGAGGCGCTGGCAGCGGGGAAGCGGGCTGCATTTTCGATCGACAGGGAGCTCTCGGAGATAAGGAGGGAGAGCCCCTTTCTAGAAGACTATGAAAGAATAGCTATTACCATGAGGGTTCCCAAGGAGATCATAGAAAAAGAGATGGAACAGGCACCGAAAATCGCGCCTCAAGACAGGATAAGGGATTTCAGGGAGGTGGAGCAGGGCTTTGATATCGAGACCGTGAAACGCGAGTGTGCACGGTGCCTGAGATGTGATGTGAAGATTGAGTAACAATAAGGCTCTTGGCACACGGGGAAAGGCGCCGGGTTTAAGGAAAACGCTTGTATCGAAATTTCCCTGAAACCTTTCCTGATCTGTGCACCTCGATCGGTATAGGAGCCTTCAAAAATCTCTCTCGGCTTTAACGAGCCATCCACGATTTAGCCAAACCCATAATGAATATAGTGACACCCTCAAGAGGCTGGAGCCTGCCTGCTCTGTTGTGACTGGGGCTTGCTTTTCGCCATGGAATGACCATAATATAATCAGATGTCTTAAGAGTACACCAAGAGGGAGTCATATATGGCATTTTCGAATCACCATGAGGGGATGCACTACGAGGGGACATGCATCAGGCCCCCGAGTGAGGCGAACAGCATTCTGCTCCAGGCCACCGTGGGATGTTCCCATAACAAATGCACCTTCTGCGGCACCTATAAGGAAAAGAGGTTTCGCATCAAGGATAACGATGTTATTCTGAGCGATATCCTCTATGCCTCCCGGTATATGAAGCACCTGGACAGGCTCTTTATCATGGATGGCGATGCGCTGATCATTCCCTATCCCCGATTGAAGTGGATCCTGGAGATGGTACGGGAGCACCTGCCACGGGTCAGGAGGGTCGGCGTGTACGCGAACAGCAAGGGCATCAGGCTGAAGAGCGAGGAGGAATTGCGGGAATTGAGGGATCTTGGCCTGGGGATCGTCTACTTTGGCGTAGAAACGGGCGACGATCAGACCTTGGAGGCCATTCGGAAGGGAGCGAATGCCCAGAGGCTCCTCGACATGGGCCTGAAGGTCAAGAGGGCAGGGATACAGCTCTCGGTGACGGTGCTTTTGGGCATAGCAGGCGCGGAGCGTTCGCTCATCCACGCAAAGGCGACAGGCGAGCTGCTCAGTGCCATGGACCCGGACTATGTGGGCGCCCTCACCTTGATGATCATACCCGGAACGCCACTGGAGGATGATCTGGCAGCAGGCAGATTTCAGCTGCCCGATAATGAAGGAATGCTCCGTGAGTTGCGGGAAATGATAGCATCTACAGGCCTGAGCAGAGGGCTTTTCTTTTCAAACCACGCATCCAACTACCTCCCCGTCAAGGTCAGGTATCCGCAGGGAAAAGAGCAGGCGCTTCATCTCATCGATATGGCCCTTGAGGGGAAGGTTGGCCTCAGGCCGGAGTGGCTGAGGGCGCTCTAGATGGAAAGATCACGAACAGAAGGTTGCTATGCGGTCATTATGGCCGGCGGGAGCGGGACGAGGTTCTGGCCGCGGAGCAGAAGGGACCGACCCAAACAGCTGCTGAATATCACAGGGGATGAGATACTCCTGAAAAAGGCAGTAGAGCTCATCAAGCCCATTACACCCCCCGAGCGGATAAAGATCGTGACTACCCGAGCTCAGGCGGAAGCCGTCATGCGGATCCTGCCCGAGATAGCACAGCGGGATATCATAGCCGAACCTTTTGGGCGAAATACAGCCCCTGCAATCGGGATATCCGCCCTTTATGTTGAGCAGGATCGTCCTGGTTCAGTGATGGTGGTGCTCCCTGCGGATCACGACATCGAGGATCAAGAGCTTTTTCGACAGACGATACGGGCAGCTGTGAGCAGGGCCTTGCAGGGTGATTCTATCGTGACCGTTGGAATCTCCCCTCGGGCGCCTGAGACCGGGTATGGGTACATCGAGGCGGGCAAGCTGATCGATACAGAACCCGCGATCCGCACTGTAACATCCTTTCATGAGAAGCCAGACCTTCAGAGGGCCAAGGATTTCCTAGAAAGAGGTTGTTTTTTCTGGAATAGCGGTATGTTTATCGCCAAGGCCTCTGTGATGCTGAAGGAGATAGGAGAGCACCTTCCTCGCACCTATGAGCTTCTCATGGAAATCCGGGCATCTTTGGGCAGGGGTGACGAGCAAAGAATAATCGGAGAGGCCTATGGGAAGATGGAGGCCGTATCGATCGATTACGGCGTGATAGAGAAATCGAGGAATGTGCTCATGGTTGAGGGGAACTTCGGCTGGGATGACGTGGGCTGCTGGCCCTCGGCAGCTCAGTGCTGGCCCCACGATGGAGAAAAAAACGCCTGTATCGGCGAGGTAGTCAATCTGGACTCCTCTGGATGTATCGTGCACAGCCCAAAGAAGCCCGTAGCCCTGCTTGGGGTGGAGGATTTGATCATTGTGGAGGAGGACGATGTCCTGCTGGTGTGTAAGAAGGAACGGTCTCAGGACGTGAGGAGGCTTGTGGAGATTCTACGGGCCCGTGGCTATGACGACCTTCTTTAGGCTTCAAGGGATGTGGGTGCTCTTTTTCCTTTGAGATGTACGAGCGTAAAAACAGGACACATAATCAAGTAAGGAGTCGATATGAACCCTGAGATTTACAGGGAGTACGATATACGAGGTGTGATCGGTGAGGACATCACGGAGGATGAGTTCATTACTATGGGCAGGGGCTTTGGCAGCTACTTCAGAGGTTTGGGAAAAAGAAGGATCCTCCTTGCAAGGGACTGCAGGCTGACTTCGCCCGTAATCAGCGAGGAGGTCACGGAGGGCCTCATTTCCACCGGCTGTGATGTCATGGACGGCGGTATTTGCCCTACCCCCACGTTCTACTTCGGTGTGCGGCGCCTGGAGGTAGAGGGGGGATTGATGATTACGGCCAGCCATAATCCTCCGCAGTACAATGGCTTTAAGATATGCCGGGGTTATGACACCATCTACGGCGAGGAGATCCAAAGGGTACGGAAGATCATCGAGGGTACGGACTTTTATAAGGGAACGGGAACCTCGGTGCCGGTGGAGATCATTGAGCCCTATGTCGAGAGGATTGTGAGGGATATCACAGTAACACGCGGCATCAAAGTGGCGTTTGACGCCGGGAATGGGACCGGAGGCCCTATAGGGGTAAGGATCCTGAAATCCCTCGGCTGCGATCTTCACCCCCTCTACTGTGAAATGGACGGTACCTTTCCCAACCATGAGCCGGACCCCACAGTGCTGGAAAACATGAAAGATCTCATCGAGGAGGTAACGAGCCATAGCCTCATGCTCGGTATCGGGGTTGATGGAGATGCTGACAGGATCGGGGCGGTGGACAGTTCCGGCGACATTGTATTCGGGGATATGCTCTTGCTCCTGTTTGCCCGGGATGTCTTAGCGGATCATCCTGGGGCGAGTGTTATCTCCGAGGTAAAATCCTCTGACAGGCTGTATAAGGACATCGAGGCCCACGGGGGGAAGGCCATCATGTGGAAGACGGGGCATTCCCTGATAAAGAACAAGATGAAGGAGACCAAGGCCGTTCTCGCAGGAGAGATGAGCGGGCATATGTTCTTTGCCGATCGCTATTATGGGTATGATGATGCCATTTACGCATCATGCAGGCTCCTGGAGATACTGTCCAAGACGGGCAAATCGCTTTCAGAGCTCTTAGCCGATGTGCCTCAATCGCACACCACGCCCGAGATCAGGGTCGAGTGTCCTGATGCTGAGAAATTCGGACTCGTAGATCGGCTCAGAGAGGAGTTCAGCGCCCGGTATTCGATAATCGATGTGGATGGCGTGAGGATTGTATTCGAAGATGGGTGGGGGTTGGTAAGGGCCTCCAATACACAGCCCGCTCTGGTTCTGAGGTTTGAAGCCCGATCCAAGGGCAGGCTTGCTGAGATTAGGACACTCGTTGAGGAAGCGCTAGAGAGGTTGCGGTGAGGGATCAGCTGAAGACAATACCGTGTAGCAGGTAACGGGATTGGTTTTATTCTTCATGGGTGCGATGAATTGTGTGAGGCTAGGGCTTTATGCCGAGATCACCTAGTTTGGTCGAGAGGGTATTGCGATGAACGCCTAGGATCTCAGCGGCCTGGTTTTTGTTGTAATTCACGCTCTCGAGTATGGAGGCAATATAGTGTCTTTCGAAGGCCTTGACCGCCTGTCGAAGGGGCATGTCCTTTATCTCGGTTCTGGTCACGGTAAACATGGGGATGTCCCTGAGATGGATAACGGGCCCTTTGCATAGAGTAGCCAGCCTTTGGACGAGGTTTTCAAGCTCTCTTACATTGCCGGGCCAATCGTATTGCGTCAATACCTTCACAGCCTCCGGCGAAAACCTCTGGGGAGGATTATCCCCTTTGGAGAAATGACCCAGGAAATGGTTTAACAGGGATGGGATGTCCCCCCTTCTCTCTCTGAGAGGAGGCAACACGGTAGGAAAGACGTTCAGTCGATAAAAGAGGTCTTCCCGGAATTCTCCCTTGGCGATGAGCTCTTCTAGGTCCTTATTGGAGGCCGCGATAAAGCGTACATCGACCCTTATCACCTTTGTGCTCCCCAGTCTTTCAAATTCCCTTTCCTGAATAACCCTGAGGAGATTTCCCTGCATATTGATGTCAAGGGAGTCAATATCGTCAAGCAGGATAGTTCCCCTATGAGCTATTTCGAGCTTGCCCATGGTGGTATGCACAGCACCTGTAAATGCGCCCTTTGTATGGCCGAAGAGCTCGCTCTCCATGAGTGTTGCCGGTATAGCGGCACAGTTGATGACCACAAAAGGTTGATCCTTCCTGGGGCTACGGCGATGGATGGCCCTGGCAACGAGCTCCTTTCCCGTTCCGCTCTCTCCCTGGATAAGCACTGTCCCATCGCTTTGAGAGATAGTCGATATAAGATCGAAGATCTTCACCATCATCTTGTCATTTCCGACCATCTCCTCAAAGGACTGGACCCTCTCGAGCTCTCCCTTGAGATAGGCGACCTCTTTGACAAGCGCGTGTTTCTCCAAGGCGCGGCGGATAACCGTGATTACCTCATCCACATTGAACGGCTTAACGATGTACTCGTAGGCACCCTGTTTGATCGCTTTTACCGCTGTCCGGATCTCTTTAACCGCGGTTATCATGATAATTTCAGTATTGGGATCCACATCCTTGAGCCTCACGAGCAATTCTATACCGTTGACATCCGGCAGGAGGATATCGAGCAGGATTACATCAACGGGGTTCTTCGAGAAGATATCGATAGCCTCATTGCCTGTTTCAGCGAGTAGGACCTCGAATTCGTCCTGTAACACCATATGGAAGGACTGGCGAACCCCCTTTTCATCATCAACCACGAGGATGGTGGCCCTTTTTCCAGTCTCTGCCATTACCAGGCTCCCCTGTTTTGTTTTCTTGATCAACCGGCTTCCCCTCCCATGAGGAAGCATTGCTATACAGAAGCATCTATATGAGCACAGAATTCCGTGGTCGTCAAGATATTCAAGGGGAGTTGCAATGAGACCCTATCATTCAGGGAGATGACCGTGATGTTGTGAGCTCGTGCACCGTTCCTTGGGCAAGACGAGAGCTCGTTGTTCGAGGGACGAGCCGTTGATGCATGAAAGGGAGGCACTTTCTTCCCTGAGCCCTATTATCCTTGACTTGGGAAACCCCGTCGAATACATGTATGGTATGTACGCGTGAAGCAGATGCGCAGGCTTATCAGGGGTGCTGGAGTTTTGGGCGTTCCGTGGGTCTAGGGAGAGAAGAGCATGGATGCAACGGTCATAGATGTGATCAGGAGGAGGGTAGCCGAGGAGCCATACGCCAGAAAGCTCAATCTTGTGTTGCGAAAAGCGGAGCCCGGATACGCCCTTGTCGAGATGCCGGTTAATTATGATATGGAAAACATCTTCCATATGGTCCACGGAGGTGCCATCTTTTCCCTGATCGATGAGGCCTTTGAGATATCCTGTAATACACATGGAACGGTGGCCGTTGCCCTGAGTATGACGGTAACCTATCACAGGCCCCCGTCGAGAGGCGGCGTGTTGAGGGCTGAGTCAAAGGAGATATACCGATCTACGAAGACGGCAACCTATGATATAAAGGTCACTGAGGGGGACGGCATATTGATCGCCTCATGTCAGGCCCTGGCATACCGAAAGAAGGAAAAACTTCCCTTTCTCTGATACCTGCTCAGAAGAAACTGAATGAAAAATGGCATGGCGGTGTCTTTTTTTGCTATGCCCTTATGATGCCTTGACATTTGTCCCGAAAAACCGGATGAATCCAATCCGCATACTACCTTCAAAGGTTGGTTGCCCTTCGGCCTCGAGCTCAGGGCCGAGAGGCAATTCATCCCGTTTTCGGGAACATGCAATGCCTTTTATTTAAAGGGCCTATGGCAAAAAAAAGACACCGCCATGCTCAGCGATACGTTTCTTTCATATATCACCCTAAAGGAAGCGCCGGGGTCATTTGCTAACTGGGGGCAAATCCTGAACCTTGGACCCCTATCTTCCCGGCTCCCTCTTCTACCGCAAAGGTGACCTGAAGGAACTGTTCGACCACCCAAATGTTCGTGAGCAGATGTTCCGTTACGTTCTCGGTAAGAAATGTTGAGTAACCATCGGCAAGGGCCATATAGAGGACGAGCTGGTCGGCAAGGTGTCTGTCGATGACCCCGCCCCCATCCAGAAATCCGATCAACAGATCACAGGCATCATCGGCTACCGCCTCGGCCCTTTTGCCCCTCTTTCCCAGAGAGGTGAATCCCGCGTTACTTCCCTCGAATTGAACGGCGAGAAAGAGGGCGGTTCCCTGACCAGGAGAGGGGGCATCCTCGATCCGGGTACGCGGCGTAATTCCAAGGTATTCGAGCCTTCTCAATGCCTGATCCTTTTGCCTTTCTGCTATATGGAGCGGGAGTTCGGAGGAAGCGGAAAGCACGTGGATGTCCGTGAGGTTGCCCCTGTGAAGGTACTGGATTGCCTTAAGGCCGCGCGTAGGGTAAACAGATGCCCTTAGTACCCCGCCCCCCTTAGGATACCAGCCCCATTTGAGAATCTCCAGATCTAGCTTCCCTCCCATCGCCTTGAGGGCGGGCGAGAACACGGACTGGAGGTAATGGAACGGGGGGCTCCACGGCACATGGGTGCCTCCCGAGATGTGAACATGGGAGCGCGTGTTTCCGAACAGCAGCACAGGGATCAGCGTTTGAAGCACTAATGCGGTGGATCCTGCGGTGCCGATGTGGAAGCTGTAGTTTCCTCCTCTTACCTTATGGGGCTCAAAGAGGAGTTTGGTTGAGTCAACCCTAGCGCCATCAACCCTGGCACCGGTGACAGCCGTCAGGGCATTGACCGCCGCGAGGTGATGAGGTCTCAGGCCGGGCTTTGTGCGGTTGCCCCTGATGTGATCGATCCTGACCGGTACGTTCAAGAGCGCCGAGAGCGTGAGGGCAGTTCTGAGGGTCTGCCCACCACCCTCGCCATATCTTCCATCAATGCTGATTTCTTTGCTGTTCATCATTAAAACCCCGTTTAACCTGGGTGGGCTGGACATTTCCAAGGCTCTGATCACGGAGACCATACTGCAAGCCCTGGGTGGATGAGGCCTCTCCCGTGAGTTACCCGCTGGCACTACGGGCCGAAATACCAGTAATATATTGTACTATATAGCGGCGAATGCTAAAAGGTATCATTTTCTTAAGGATTGACCTGAGATATCCTTTCTCGCCGTTTGTTGGGGGATGAGGGCTTAAAGGGAGATCACAGGTGCTATGTACAAGGTTGGCATAGTAGGTGCTGGGGTCGGTGGTTCCTATCTCGCATATCTTTTGAGCAAGAGGGGCATAGATACGATTATATTCGATCCTCGGGCACCTCACGAGAAGTTATGCGGAGGCGGGGTAACCCCTAAAGCAATGGCAGATTTTCCCCTCCTTCAAGATCTGCCATGCCCTCGAAATGAGGTAAGGAGTATAGGGATTTATTCCCCGAGCGGCAGGATGGCTACCGTAGAGCTTGAGAAGCCGTTGACCATATTTAACAGGATGGACTTGGATTACTCACTGCTCACGACGGCCCGGGAGCTCGGCGCCCATTTCAGGGGAGAAAGGGTATGGGAATTTTTTAGAGAGGGGAATCGCTGGAGGATTTCCACGGACCACGACGAGTATGAGGCGGAGATCCTTGTTGGTGCGGATGGAGCAATGAGCAGGACGCGAAAGATACTGGGGATTCCAACCGGGAAACCTGATTGCTTTTTGGCCCTTGAGTGCTTTCTTGACCTCACCGGTGATTCTGCTACCTTCACGTTTTTCCCTGATCTCAAGGGCTACCTTTGGGCATTCCCGAGGGTTGACAGAACTGGCGTAGGCATCATGTGCCGGCATGAAACAGGCAAAGGGATCGACATCTTGAAGGACATGCTCCGTCACTACATCCAGATCCATTTCCCCGGTCACCTCAAGGGAATTTCATTTCGGGGCGGCGTCATTCCCGTGTTCTCCGCATACAAATTCCGTAGCCAAAGGATATGTTCCGAGAATTGGGCATTGATCGGGGATGCAGCCTCATTCGTAGATCCGATTAGCGGCGAAGGCATCTACTACGCCTTGTGTTCAGCCGATATCCTGGCTTCATGCATCACAGAGAACAGCTTACCCCATTATCAGCACATATGCAGGGAGCGTATCGGCGGTATCTTGCTCGAGGCATCTCGAAGTTATCAATACCTGTACCGGGATGAGTTTATCGGTACTATGGTTGCCCTTGTGGAGAAGAGCAAGACCATGCGGGGGATTGTTTCCGATATGATGGCAGGGGACATCAAATACGTAAGTTATCGGTGGAGGTTTGCGAGGCATGTGATAGGTTTCCTTTCAATGCTGAGATCGAGCAATAAAACATAATGATACAAGGTTTTTTGCGTGCTATCCCCTGGCCCGGCCCTTTTTGGGTCCGTATTATGGCTCTTAGTACCTCACCCAGTGGATGAGGTACCTAAAAGAATCGAGGAATGCGAGGAACAGGGAGATGTCTTTTTTTGCTATGCCCTTATTATGCTTTGACAATTGTCCCGAAAGACGGGATGAATCAAATCCGCATAATATATTCATAGATTGGTTGCAATTCATCCCGTTTTTCGGGACCTTGCAGACTCTTTTATTTAAAGGGCATACGACAAAAAAAAGACATCTCCCTGTTCCATTGTATTGAGTTGCGAAGGAGTATTGTACCCACAAGCTTGATTATGAGAAAAGGATCTCGTTGCTTTTGGGGCCACAGTTGAACAGCAGATCAAAGGCGGAGAGGTTTCGGATAAAGTCCCCCCAAAGCTGGGGATACACAGGCGCTGGTGGGTCAAAGAAATGGAGTGGTATGCCGGCATTGGCGAATAATCCCTTGTCGAGATACTTCTGTGCGCTTCTTTGGGCGAGATAGCCGGATGCGCCCAGGGTGCGGCATATATCAACAAGAAGCACGGTCCCCTTGCTGTTGATGCCTAAATCGGAGAGCATAATGAGAGGTGTATCAACCATGAGATGTGTCTGTAAGTATCGGATAATACTCATATTGACGTCGATGAGTCTCTCGAATTTCCCTGAGAGGGCTTCTGTCAAAAAATCCACATGCTCCTTGAAATAGGGCGCATGCGCATAGGAGATCTTGAGGCTTTCCAGGTGCTTTTTCCTCCAGTTTCCCTCAGGGCAAACCATTACCTCATTGATCTTCTGGAGGCCCAACCCCTTCCTCCACACGGGGATAGCCATCCATAGCGTTCCCCTGTCGTTCTTAAAACGATTCCTCGTTATCCACGTGCTTCCCCGGGGGAATTGAACCTCGTCCAGGATGACCATGGTATCGGAGAGACAGGTCTTTGAGAAGAAACCGGTAAAAGGCGCGAAAAACGGCTGGTTAGCAGATATGATCATCTCTGTCTTCCCCCGCCGTGGGCCTTCATGATGGATTGTATCCTGTCAAACTCCTCAGGCGTGTTGATATTCAAGAAGGCCTCCTGCGGGCAGCAGAATCGTCTGATCTCATCCTCTCTCACGTACCTGACTCGCAACCGATCGTAAAAGAGCCTCACCTGGTAGCGCTTGTCATCAATGAGGGCCTTGATCTTGGTTAAACAGGACCGGGCGTATACTGCATGGAGAGGCTCCACCCATTTACCTACTGAAGGAATTACTGCCTCGTAAGCATCGATAATCTCGACCATATACCGAATTAGGCCCTTGTGGAGAAGCGGCATATCGCACGCTACAAAGAAACCCGCCTGCCCCGAGATGGCGCTCAGCCCGGTGTATATGCCCCCGAGGGGCCCCAAACCCTTGATGAGGTCTTCTACCATTGGTAATTTGAGGTACTCGAAATCCCTCTTTTGGTTGGTTACCAAGATCGCCTGATGGAAGATCCCCTTCATCTCATCAGCGATGCGTTCGATGAGTCGAACGCCGCCAATCTGGAGGAAGGCCTTATTTTCCCCATATCGTGTGCTCAGTCCGCCTGCCAATATGACGCCAGTGACGTGTTCATATCGTGGAGGAGGTTCGGGGTCGGCTTTCGTTTTCACAGTGAATCCAATTGGTTCCAATGATTCATATTTGATGGACTCGTAAAAAGTCTCAATAGCATGTCATTTCGAGCGAAGCGAGAAATCTTATCAATATAACATGCTGAAAATACAAGATTTCTCCTTGCAGTCGAAATGACAGATTCAACGAATACGACTTTTTACGAGTTTGTCATATTTATACAAAAAATATCGTTGTTCGTCAAAATCCAAATATATGATGAGCGCACCCTGTACCGGGGTTT
>Ga0307427_1001169_pt1 | contig 14047 bp, 8 predicted proteins | sample SalMarWE160190MG_FD_202162 | JGI IMG/M metagenome (GOLD analysis project Ga0307427, IMG submission 202162) | Salt marsh sediment microbial communities from the Plum Island Ecosystem LTER, Massachusetts, United States - WE1603-190 | ecosystem: Environmental > Aquatic > Marine > Intertidal zone >... | reverse complement strand
GCCTGACCTGCTGGACGCCTGCCCCCAAGGCCACCGCCGACGCCGCCCCCGGCCAAGCCTCCCTCGCCCCCGGCACCTGGCGGACGGTCACCCGCACCGACGGCCTGCCGTCCGACCAGGTCACCGCCGTGGCCGTCGGTCCCGGCGGGCAGGTGTGGCTCGGCACCGAGTGCGACGGCCTGGCGTGGGCCCGCCCGCCGTACAGGCAGTGGCACACCATCCGGGCCCAGGCCGAGCGCTCCGGCGACGAGGGCGAGGCGCCCGGCATCCGGAAGGGCACGGCCCCCGGCCTGCCCTCGAACCTCATCAACGATCTTGTCGTCACCGACGACGGCACCATCGTGGCCGCCACCGACTACGGGCTGGGCATCGGCCGGCCCGGCGGCAGGGCGTGGGTCGGCTGGCAGGGTCTGGCCACCGAGCCGTTCCGCAACACCGTCCGCGGTCTGGCGGTCGACGCGGCGGGCGACTTGTGGCTCGCCACCCGGCACAAGGGCCTCGCGCGGCTATCCATGCCGTCCGCGAAGGTCAAGACCTTTCAGAAACAATGGCCCAAAGGTAAGAAGAAGCGGTGGCCCCCTCTGGTCAACTACGTCTTCGACGTGGCCGTCACGCGCAGCGGCGAGGTGTGGGCGGGCACCTACGGCGGCGGTTTGGCGGTGCTGAACGCCAAGACCCGGGCAACATCCACGAGAGCCTTCAACCCCGTCAAGCGCGGCCACCGAAAGGCCGAGGCGCCGCCGCTGCCCGCCCCCGCCCCGACGCCCGGCCTGGAGGAACTGGGCGCGCTGCTGGTCTCCCTCGCCCGCGTGCCCTACGTTGCGCCGGAGCGTCAGCCGCTCGCCGTGCGCCTGGACGACGACTGGCTGACCAAGGGCGACTGCCTCGGCCGCTACGGCCGGTACTACGGCTGCTGGTGCGCCATCTGCTCCCCGCGCAACTACATCTGGGGCGCCGGGCCCGAAAAGGTCGAATACCACAGCCGCACCGGAGAGAACCGCCGTAGGGGCGACACCCTCCGTTACTGGGTGCACTGGCTCTACACAACCAACCCCAACACCCTGGAGATGCCGCCCACCTACCTCCACAGCCGCGTCGTCAAGGGCTTCACCACCTGGGACAAGTTCCGCCGCCAAGCCGAGTGGGACGACCACGGCGAGGCTTACCCGCGGTCCCACGACGGGCCGCACCTCTATTACACGCTGCGCGTCCCGGCGGGGCTGTTCACCCTCTCGCTCTACAATTTCAACAAGGACGGCCATACGCGCAACAATCGCTTCCGGGACTACTGGTTCTCGATCCGTCCACACCCAGCGGGCACGCCGCTTCACGACATTCAGGGTTTTGACCGTTGGCCGAAGGCCGCGCGCGGCCGGATGCAGGACTTCTGGAACGGCGTGTACAAACGGTTCCTCGTCCGAGGCCCCTGCGAAATCACGGTCCACCAGAATCGCAACCATTCCCACAACACCATCATGGCGGGCGTCTTCCTGGACCTGGTGGATGAGTACCCGGTGCCGTACTTCAAGACGGTCCAAGCGCACGAGGCCGAGGAAGCCAAGCGGGAAGAAAAGCGGACGGCCATGCTCCGCGAGGTCCGCACGCCCGGCGGCCGCGCCCGCCGCTTCGCCCCGGCCAAGACGGAGGCCGAGGCCGCCCGGCGCCTCTTTGCGGAACTGGAGGCGATGCACCTCTGGAATCCCGTCTGGCAGATGACCGACGGGCGCGGGGCCTACGCGCGGCTGCTGAAGTGGCTGCTCTCGGAGATCGAGCGGACCGAGGCCGGTCCTGCGCGCCGGCCGCTCTACCGCATGGCCACGACGTGCTACTACCACCTTGGCCGCTACGAGAAGTGGGAAGCCGGCCAGACCCTCCTCGGCCTGACCACCGCCCGCCAGGTCGAGAAGGCCCTGCGGTGGGACCAGAAGACCTACTCCTACCAGGGCAAGGGGTTCCACATCGTGGCGCAGTACCTGGAGAAAAGCGGTCTGCGGCCCGGTTCAGGGCAGACGGCGGGCGCGGCGGCGGCGGAACTCTCGGCGCAGGCGGAACGAGCGGAATCCAGGGCATCGGGCCCTTGACCGGTGGCAGGAAGATGTGCGGAAAACGGTTGCTCGCCGCGGACGCGCGCGATAGAGAAAGGGAGGTGCGGTTATGCGTACGAGAGAGCGTGGAAGTTGGTGGCGTTGGGCGGTAGGCTTGGCTGTAGTCGGTTTGGCGTTGGGCGTCTGGGCCCTTCTGGCCCGACCCTCGGCCGTGGCCGATGAGGGCAGCGGGGAGCCAGATGCCCAGGATGAAGAGGCCGTGGTCCTGAAGTCGATCCAGTTCAAGAGCGATTTCACCCGGGCCGGCAATGCGATCGCATACCTATGGGACAAGAAGGACAAATGGGCGGATCCCGGATCCGGAAGCCATGTGTATGAAGAACCTGAATGGATACGCGGGGGACGCAGCAATCCGGTGGCGCACAAGAAGGCCAAGAAACTTCAGTTGAAACTGGTGCTCGATGTCTTGCTGGATGAGCCGGGACCTCTGAACTACCAATTGGCGGGGCAGGGCGATGCCGGTTACTGGTCGTTCAGCAAGAGCGGCCAGTGGCCCGGTCCCGGCGCCGGTCGGGTCATCGACGACGTCTTTGGCGCTCAGGTCCTGCCCGATAGCGTTGGAATCCTCAAAGACAAGACGATCAACTGGACTATCACGATTAACGGAGAGCCCTATGGCTTGGGGCCTTCAGGTCCCCACACCGTGTACCGAACGCATGACACGCCGTGTGACGGCAAAGTCACCGTGATGAGATTGGAAGGAACTGCCCCTACCAACGGGGGATGCTGCTCGTGGGCCGAAGGCAAGTCTACGCCGGAGCCGGTGGCCGACGCCGTATGGAACAACCTGGCTGAACCCAATGACCCTCCATACGAGCCGGGCGAGGGAAAACCTGTGCACCAGACAACTGGGGGCTCACACTGCTGGGAACTCATGGACGGCGAGTTTGCCGGCGAGTGCGACGAACAGGCCCTGCTCATGGACTATGCCTGTCGCGTGCTGGGGCTTGCTGCCCACAAGCGACTCGTGCGGGCGTCCACCAATTCCGACTGTTTAAATGTGGAGAAGAAGACTTTCCAAGGCGTGGTCTGTCCGCTAATCTTTGCAGCCAATCCAGGACCCAGTGCTTGGCAGTCGTTCGAAGGTTGCTGTGAGGTTCCCGCAGCCGGCCGCTACTACGCCCTTTGGCCGAAGTTGAAGGCCGACAACGACTACGACATGGCAAAGAACAGGTTGACAGAAGACGAAAAGTGGACCCAATGGTATGTGGCGCCGGACGAATATGGGCAACTTGTACCAGTGCAAGGTCCGGTCCCGCTTCCGTAGGCCAGATTGAAAGGAATGGGGATGAAGGCGCGAATGCTTGCTGCTGTTTGCAGCATCATGGTTTTCGCTGGTGTTCAAGAGACCTGCTGCCTCGCAGGTAAACCACCAGCCGAGTGGACGCTTTCAGGTCCTGCCGGCGAGGCATTCACGGAGTATCGCAAGACCAATACCGGCAAGTCAGTTCTGACTTGGCCAAAGTCATGTCTGGAAAAATGGTTGCCGTCCGAAATCCCAGAAGCCGCCCGCAAGGAAGCGGTTGCCTGGATCAGCAAGGTGCTCCGCGAAGACGTTGTGCCCGAGGACATCACGGAGCACCTTGTGGCCATGCGGCTCAATTTCCAGCAGAAGTACGTTGGTGTGCCGCGCGGGGTGAAAGCACCTCCACCGAGGAAAATCGATACGATCTGGGGCAAGTACGAATCAAATGACATGAGGATACAACTATGCGATCACCAGCGCGGTATGGCGGTCCTTGTGGAACCGGTGGGCGATAATCATGCTGGCCCAACGGGATGGATCGGGGCATCGCAGTATATTCTGGAGGTGTACAAGCGGACGTTTAAGATGCCGCCGATCGCGCCACAACACCTTAATCTCTATATCCAAAGAGCAGGGGATGACAGTGCCTTCTACTGTGGTGTGCTGCGATTGGACCCGAATAAGGATTTCGAACGTGGACCGGAAACCCGTCGTTACTGGCACGACCTCATCTACGTGATCATTGACGGGGCCAAGGTGGGTTTCACCTTCCTGAAGTACGACGGAGAGCCGGATGAGGCATTTGGCAGTCCACGGCCAACTCCGCCGTCGGGCACCCGGTGGTGAATAAGGTGGCGGGAACCCGCCGTCCGTGTAATCCGGCAAGGACGGCCGGCGGGTCGGTTCACGCTTTCTGGGGTCGGGACCATTGGGGACGGTACCCATGTTTTTCCCTTGCATGGGGCGGGGTGAGTTCCGCGGACGCGCGACGTAATTCGCCGGGACCGGACAAGTTCCAGGGCCAGGATACGCAGTTCGGTTGACCTCCGGCCGGCGAGCGCCTGCGCTTCCGGCATGGCTCGCGCCATTGGCGACACACCCCTTATCTCCCGTTCAAAGCCGTTGCCGTGCGCCTTTGGCATTTGGCATTTGGCATTTATCATTCGGCATTGGCCCTGCGAGGACGCGCTGAAAGTCGTTGCTGTCTGCCTTTACCCGGATTCAGGCCGTTCTCTGCGTTCTCAGCGGTTAGCGCCGTTGCCGTTTGCCGTTCGTTCCGCACTCCGCATTCCGAATTCCGCATTCGAACGGGCCGTTGCCGGTTTGGGCCCGATTGTTAGAATTCTAACAAAATTCGGCCCCTCCCTCGATTTTGTTAGAACTCTAACAACTTTTGGGGCCTTTGCGGCCGTCCGTCCGGCCTGCCATTTTGGCATTGGTGACTTACATCAATTTTGCCTCCGTAAAAACGGCTCAAAAAGGGGGCAAAAAGGACGAAAAACGATGAAAAACGATGAAAAAGGACGAAAAAGGCGAAAGTTTTGCGTTACCTATCTTAACAAAAAACGGCCCAATCGCCCCTGACGGCCCAGAAACGAAGATTTAGACTTCAAAAAGCGCGTTTTCGGGGGTTCCGGCGAACGGCGATTTGACGTAAGTCTTATGGACCAGGCGGAATGTCAGCGAACGGCGAGACCCGTTCGACTCGTCCCGAGGCATCGGGACTTACTCAAGGCGCCTGTCCTGCTGGTCGCTCGGTGTGGAAACACCTCGGCCTACATCGCCTCGCCGCGCCTTGCCTGCCGCCGCGCAGGGAGTATAATGGCCGGTCGCCGCTTTTTCTGAAGCCCTGGCAGGGGAGCCGCCGACGCGGTTAGACGATGATGGTTGTCGAGCGAATCCGCGAGGTCCGCCAGCGCGTGCGCGAGGCACGCACGCAGGGCCGGCGGATCGGTTTCGTGCCGACCATGGGCGCCCTGCACGCGGGGCACGTCAGTCTGATCCGCGCGGCAGCGGCCGACGGCGGATTCGTCGTTGTCAGCATCTTCGTCAACCCGACCCAATTCGACGACGGGCGCGACCTGGAGGCGTACCCACGGCCGCTGGCGGACGATCTGGAGGTTTGCACGCGCGAAGGCGTGGACCTGGTCTTCGCCCCGAAGATGGAAGAGATGTACCCCGACGGGCCCAAGACGACGGTCCGTGTGCCGGGGATGAGCGAGACGATGTGCGGAGCCTTTCGCCCCGGCCACTTCGGCGGCGTCTGCACGGTCGTGGCGAAACTGTTTGCCATCGTCCAGCCCGACAGGGCGTACTTCGGCGAGAAGGACGCTCAGCAACTGGCGATCGTCCGACGGATGGCGGCGGATCTGAACCTGCCGGTCGAGGTCCGCGGCTGCCCGCTCATCCGCGACACCGACGGGCTGGCAATCAGCAGCCGCAACGTGTACCTTAGTGAAGGCGAGCGCCGCCGCGCCCTGGCCCTCAGCCGAGCGGTGCTGGAGGCCCGGGCCGCCGTCGTCGTCGGCGAGCGCGATGCCGGGAAACTCGCCGCCGCCGTCCGCCGCCAACTGGCGGACGCCGAAGGCGTCGAAACCGAATACGTCGCCGTCGTGGACCCCGACACGCTGGAGGACCTCGAATGCGTCGGCGAGAACGTCCTCGTCGCCGCGGCGGTCCGCGTCGGAACGACACGACTGATTGACAACGTACTGCTCCGCGACCTGGGTGAACGCGGATGTGGAGGCTGACCAAGATGATGCTAATCAAAGTTCTGAGATCCAAGATCCACCGGGCACGCGTTACCGAAACGCGCCTCGAATACGAGGGCAGCATCACCATCGATGAGGACCTGATCGATGCGGCCGGCCTGGTGCCCGGCGAAGCGGTGCTCGTGGCCAACTGTAACAACGGCACGCGGTACGAGACGTACGTCATAGTGGGTGAGCGCGGCAGCGGCACGATCTGCCTGAACGGTGCGGCGGCGCGACTGGGCGAGGTGGGCGACGTCGTCATCATCCTCGGCTTTGCGTACCTGGCGCCCGAGGAACTGGAAAGCCACAGGCCGCAGAAGATCGTCGTGGACGAGCGGAATCGCTACGTCCGCGAGATGTAGACCCCCAGCCTGGAAGGGCGAGTGTGCGTCAAGTCCTGCTGCGGATACCGATCCCCGGCATCGGCGAAGTCACCCTCTACGGGTACGGCGTGGCGATGTGCCTGGGGTTCCTGGCGGCGATTCTGTGGGCGGCCCGCCGGGCAAGGCGCGACGGACAACCCCCGGAAGTCATCTACAACGCGGCCCTATGCTGCTTTTTCGGCGGCGTGTTAGGCGCCAGGGCGTTCTACTTCATCCAGAACAGCGGCCGGTTTCCCAGCCTGTGGGACCTCGTGAAGATTTGGGAAGGCGGCCTGACCTTTTACGGCGGCTTCATCCTGGCCACGCTGGCCGTCATCGTGTACCTGAAGGCGACCCGCCGGCCGGTGCTGTACTGGCTCGACATCATCGCGCCGAGCCTGGCCCTGGGTCTGGCGTTCGGGCGTGTCGGGTGTTTCTTGAACGGCTGCTGCTACGGCGACGTCTGCCATCACGGATGGGGCATGGTCTGGCCCGAGGGCTCGATTCCGTGGGAGAAGTTCGGCGAGACGCCGCTGCACCCGACGCAGATTTACTCGTGCCTCAATGCACTCCTTCTGGCGGTCGTCTTACACGTTATGTTCCGCTACCGGCGCCGAAACGGGCAGGTCATCCTGATGTTCGCGGTGCTGTACGGCGTCAGTCGCTTCCTGCTCGAAATCCTCCGCGCCGACGAGGCCGCGGAGTACCTGTTGGGGCTGCCGACGCTCCTGAGGGTGCTCGGCATGCACACCTGGCAGGAGGATCTCATCGGCAACTATGGCCTGACGATCAGCCAGAACATCGCCATCGTCATGGTGGTCGGCGGTGGCCTGGCCCTGGTGGCGCTGGCGAGAAGCCGCCGACCGGGACTCCGGGTCGTAAGCCGCGACCCCGGCGCCGCCGCAACGCGCGGGCCGCCGGCGCGCAACACACGCAAGAAACGCTGACGCGCAATCACCGGTTGCCGAATCATCGACGGAAGGGAAGGCGTCCATGCGAAAGCAGGTACACCTGACGGTCGTCGGGGTCGCCCTTGCGTTGCTGCTCACGGCCCCGGTCGCGCTTGGCCAGGCGACCGCCCTGCGATACAAGGTCTCGCCGGGCGAGCGGCGCGTGTACGAGCGGATCCTGCGCACCGACACAGCCGTGCGCTCCAGCAAGGGGACCGCGCGAACCGTGATGGAGATGCCCGGGCGGCGTGAGGATTTGGTGGTCGAGACGAAGGCCGAGCCCCCGTCCATGCGCATCGTGACGCTCGATGTGCCGGCGGCCGAGCGCCTGGTGGTCCTGGAGGAGAACGGTCAGGACCGCCTGGCCACCGTGCCGGAGGCGAAGAGGCTTCGCCCGGTGCGGCCGGTGCTGTCGGCGTACTGGCGGGACCTGGGCGGCCGCCCGACCGAGCAGCAGCCTGCCCCCAGTATCCCCATGCAGGCCATCGCCAGGCTCCAGGAAGAGATGCGGTACCTTCCGGAAAAACCTGCAGCACCAGGCGGGACGTGGACGCGGGAGGTGGACCTCGGCGTCGCCAAGGCCGTCGTCACGACGAAGTTCGTGGAGCGGCGTGCCGAGGGCGGCGTCCCGGCCGCCTTCTTCGAATCCACCGCGACGGTCACCTTTACGGGAGAGTACGCGGAGCGAATCGAGATCGAGTCGGCCACGTCGCGGATGGCGCTGGCCGCCGACGGGAGCGGGCGCCTGTCGCAACGCGGCTCAATGACCATCAACGAGAAAACCGGGGAGGCCGAACAGCACGTCGTCCGTTCCTGGCAGGAGCGGCTCACGGAGACGAGCAACCTGGCGCCTGACGCCCTCAAGAAGGCCAAGGACGACCTCGACCAACTCGAAAAGGCCATGGCACACATGCGGAAGGGTGAACTCGACGCCGCCGTCGGGCTTCTCGAAGCGTTCGTCAAGGCAAACCCCACGAACGCCTGGACGCCGGCCATACGGGACCTCCACGGGGACGTCATGCAACGACGACTGCTGACGCAGGCGGTTCCCGCGCCGCGGCTTCGGCTCATGCTGCGCGATCTCCAGGTTGCCAGGGACCAGGCGGGGGCCAAGGGAAACGACCCTGCCCGCCTCGCCCAGGTGGACGAGACCCTCCGACGCATCACAAAGGTCAATGCGAAAACGCTGCTGATGGACGCCGCCAACCCCGACCCGGTCATCCGCGATCTGGCAGTGTTCGGGCTGGCTTTCGCCGACGACCCCCAGGCTCGCGACCGCGTCGAGGCCATGACCAAGGACGCCAGCGGGCAGGTCCGCGGGACGGCCCTGATCGGCATGGCCATCCAGGGCAGGGCAATCGAACAGAAGACCATGATGGAGTTGCTGAAGGATTCCAACGCCCGCGCGCGCGGTGCTGCGGCCCTGCTGGCCGCACGCACCATCAAGAAAGACGATCCCAAGGTCGCCGAACTTATGCCCCTGATGATCGAGAACCTCGCCGTGAAGAACGTGTGGGCGCGCGTCAACACCATCTCGGGTATCGCGACGCTTGCGCCGAGCGGGTCGGTCCCGGTCGCCCGTGCCCTTATCGACGCTTGCAAGACCGAGGAGGAAGCGCCGCTGAAGCGGATCTACCTCGGCGCGCTGAAGCGAATCACCGGCGTCGACTCCGAGGAACTCGCCCCGTTCGAGGAGTGGCTGACGAAACAGCCCGCCCCGAAACCCGATGCGAGGAAGCCGAAGGCGAAAGGGTAAGCCTGTACCAGGGGTTCAGGCGGACGGGGTGTCGTCGCTGCCCTTCACGTGGGTGTCGGCGCGGCTGCGGAACTGGCCCCTGAGCGCGGGGACCACCTCGCGAAGGCAGTCCTCCACGCGGTCCACGTAATGGATGTGAACCGACTGGCGGACCTCGTTGGGGAGTTTCTCCAGGTCGTCGGCGTTTCCCTTGGGGACGAAGACGTCGGTGATGCCCTCGCGATGGGCCGCCAGAACCTTCTCCTTGATGCCGCCGACAGGCAGCACCCTGCCCCGTAGTGTCACTTCGCCGGTCATGGCGATGTTGCGCCGGGCGGGGCGCCCGCTCATGGCCGACGCCAGCGCGCATACCACCGGCAGCCCCGCGCTCGGGCCGTCCTTCGGCGTGGCGCCTTCCGGCACGTGGACGTGCAGGTCGACGGTCTGTTTCATCGGGATGACGCCCGCGCGCGAACATCGCGACCGCACCCACGACAGGGCGGTCTTGACGGATTCCTGCATCACGCTGCCGAGTTGGCCGGTCAGAGTCAGGTCGCCGTTGCCCGGCATGCACGAACACTCGATAACCATGCTGCGCCCGCCGAACTCGGTCCACGCCAGGCACGTGACGATGCCGACGCCTTCCTTCGGCCCGGTGGGCTGTCGGCGGAAGGGGGCGGGGCCGAGGTACTCGCGCAGAAGGTCGGGCGTGACGGTTCGCGGCTGGGCGGGCGGCGCGTCGGCGCCGGCCCGTTCGGCGGCGACCTTTCGCAGGACCCGGGCCAGCCGCGTCCGCAGGTTCCGCACGCCCGCCTCCCGCGTGTACCGCTCGACCATGATCCGGAAGATGTTGCGCGACAGGTGGACGTCGGCCGGCGTCAGGCCGTGGGCCTGGAGTTCGCGCGGCATCAGGTGCCGCTCGGCAATCCGGGTCTTTTCCTCCAGCGTGTAGCCCGAGAGTTCAATCATCTCGAGCCGGTCCATCAGGACAGGCGGGATATTCGCCGCCACGTTGGCCGTGCAGATAAACAGCACCTCCGACAGGTCGAACTCCACCACCAGGTAGTGGTCGCTGAAGGCGTGGTTCTCGTCCGGGTCGAGGACTTCGAGCAGGGCGCTGGCGGGGTCGCCGCGGTTGTCCTGCCCCATCTTGTCTATCTCGTCGAGCAGGAACACGGGGTTGCGGACACCGGCCTTGCGGATGGACTGGATAACGCGTCCGGGCAACGCCCCGACGTACGTCCGGCGGTGGCCGCGTATCTCCGCCTCATCACGCACCCCGCCGAGGCTCTTGCGGACGAACCGCCGGCCGAGCGCCCGTGCCACGCTCCCCGCGAGGCTCGTCTTGCCGACGCCGGGCGGGCCGACGAAACAGAGGATCGGCTCACGCATCCGGTCGCTCAGTTTTTTGACGGCCAGGTACTCCAGGATTCGTTCTTTCGGTTCCGCCAGGCCGTGATGGTCTTCCTCCAGGATCCGCGCCACGTGTTGCAGGTCGAGGTTGTCGTCGGTCCGCGCCTGCCACGGCATGTGGATGAGCCAGTCGAGGTACTCGGTGATGACGACGGCCTGCGGCGTGAGGGGGAGCATCTGGGTGAGCCGGTGGTGCTCGCGGAGTGCGATGTTGCAGACCTCCTCCGGCATTCCGGCCTCTTCGATTCGTTCGCGGAGTTCCGAGACACCCTGTGCCCCTGGATGGGTGTGTCCGAGTTCCTCCTCGATGGCCTTGAGTTGCTCCTTCAGGAAGTACTCTTTCTGGCTCCTCGACAGGCGTGTCCGGACGCGTTCGCTGATGCCGCGCTGGATTTCGAGCAGCGCGATCTCGTTCTCCAGGATGTCGGCCAACGTCCCGAGCCGCGCCGCCGGGTCCGCCATCTCCAGAAGTCTCTGTTTGTCGAAAAACGGGATGGCGGTGTAAGCGGCCACCGTGTCGGCCAGGAGGGAGGCCGTGTCGGCCTGGGTCGCGAGTTGGCCTACCCCCTCGGGAAGCGTGGGCTGAAGTTGCATGTACGAGAGGAACCGCGCCCGGACGGTCCGCACGAGGGCCTCGGCTTCCGGTCCCTCGATGTCCGGTTCGGCGACGGCCTTGACCTCGGCCCACAGGCAGCCGCTCTCGCACGTCAGACGGAGAACCTGTGCCCGATCGGCCACCTCGACGATCACCTTGTGCGTGCCGCCCTCGTTCTTGAAACACTGGTGAACGTACGCCACGGACCCCATGTCGAAGAGGTCGTCCGGTTCCGGGTCCAGGCACTCCGAGTCGCGCTGGGCCAGCAGCAGGATGCGCTGGTCCTTGCCAAGTGCTTCGTGCGCCGCCGTCACCGAACCCTCGCGGCCGACCAGCAACGGCATCGCCAGGCCCGGAAACGCGACCAGGCCGCGCAGCGGAAGCACCGGCAACCGAGCGGACGGCGGGTCGCATGACTTTGGGTCGTCTGCCATGATGTCAGCCTGCTGTGTGGCCGCGCGGGCGACCACACTACGACGAGTTAAGGTCGTGCTTCTTGCGAAACAGCCAATCCTCGAACGCGCACCGAAGCATCAGCGGCCTGGAGCGCAGCGTCTTCGCTTTTCCGAACATGATGACGGCGGCCAGCGAGACCTCCCGCCCGCCGCGCCAGAAGTACTTCGCAAAATTTCCTCCGGTGTCCGGCCCGCAGGGGCCCCAGAAATAGAACACCTCGATCGCATACGTGGCGGACCACTCCTCGCCCGGCCCCAGCACGATGCGTTGGGCCTTCGGCCGACGCGTCGCACGCGGGTCCGTGTAGATCGGCATCTCGTCGTGCCCGTCCGTATCCTCCAGGTGGAGAAACAGACAGGGCAGAGGCAACTCGTTGCGGCCCTCCGCCTTCTCTTCCCCCACCAGCGGCCGCGGGAGCGTGAAGGCGACCAGCGCCCGCGACCGGTTCCGGATGGTCACGCGCACCTTGGCCGGAACGCCACCTTCGGGCTGAAGGCCGACGCCTTCGACCGTCAGGTCAAGGTCCGCGACGCGGGCGTCGCGGTCGGCCTTCAAAGGCCCTTTGCACCCGGCCGCCGGGAGCAGCGCCAGCATTGAAACGGCACACAGCGCGTATCCCTTGACGCCGCCAGTCATCGTGAGCCATCCTTGCGAACGTTATACACGCGCGCCGATAGATGGGTGGCATGGTCACGCGCTTCTGCGTGACCATGTTGCGGATCGGGGCACATGGCCACGCAAGTTTACCCGCCGTGGCGGGCGTGGCCATGCCACCCGGCTGTCCCCGCAGTTGGGTTCCTGACAAAGCACTACGTGGTGACGGGGCTTTCGGCGGCGACTTCGTGGGCCGGCGCCCGTTCCGGTTTCTCGCCGGGTTCGGGCACTTCCATCTCGGCCGCCTCGTCTCTTTCCTTTGCCGCGCGGGCGCCGGCGGCGCTCAGCGTCGCCTCTGCCTCGACGGGCAGTTTATCGGGCTCGGACTCGGGCTGGTCCGACTCCTGGGCCACGTACCCGTGCTCGTGCAGGTCGCTGAACTTGACGCTGACCCTGCGCGACACACCCGGCTCCTGCATCGTCACGCCGTACAGGACGTCGGAGATGGCCATCGTCCGCTTGTTGTGTGAAATGATGACAAATTGCGACTGGTCGAGGAACTCCTTGATGAGGTCCGTAAACCGGTCCACGTTCGATTCGTCCAGGGCCGCATCGACCTCGTCGAGAATGGCGAAGGGGCTGGGCTTGGCCCGGAAGATGGCGAGCAGCAGGGCCACGGCGGTCAGCGTCTTCTCGCCGCCCGACAAGAGGCTGATCCGCTGCAACTGCTTGCCGGGCGGACGGGCAACCACCTCGATGCCGGCCTCCAGGACGTCCGCGTCGTCCTCCAGGAAGACATCGGCCTTGCCGCCGCCGAACAGTTTCCGGAACAGTTCCTGGAAGTGCCCCCGGACGGCGTCAAAGGTGGTTATGAATCGCTGGCGGCTCTCGTGGTTGATCCGGTCGATGAGGCCCCCGAGCGTCTCGCGTGCCTTGACGAGGTCGTCGTTCTGCTTCCGGAGGAACGCGGTCCGTTGTCCGAGGGCCTCCTGCTCGTCGATGGCGTCGAGGTTGACGGCGCCGAGCCGTTCGATCTTCGCCTGGAGTTCGCGGATTTCCTCGGCTACGGCGTCCCAGTCAACCTGTTCGGCCTGCCACTGGGCATATCGTTCGGCCAGGTCCATGCCGAAATCATCGCGTACTCGGCTGACGAGGTCGTCGCGTTTGGTCTGGAGTTCTCGTCGCTCGAGTTCGCGTTCGTGGATGCGCTGTTGAATCTCGTCGCTCTCGCCCTCGATGGTCCGGGCGTTGCGCGAGAGGGCGGAGATGGTCTCTCGCCGCTCGGCCCGGTCGGTCGCCAGGCAGCGGGCATCGGCCTCGCCCGACTCCTTGTTCATGAAGAGGGTCGCGAGTTCCGACTGGAGCCTGAGCATCGTGCGCTCCGACTCGCGGACCCGCTGTTGGCACTGGGCCAGTTCGGTGCGGCCCTCGTCGATGCCGCTGCGTGTGGCAGCGAGGTCGCGGTTGGCAGCCGCCAGCCCATCGACGAGCGCCGCGTGTTTCTCTCGCAATTGGGCCAGCATCACGTGGGCGCCGGTCCGCTCCTGCTCGCAGGCGTCGCGCCGGCGTGTGAGCCTCTCGTGCTGCGCGACCTGCTCGGCGATGGCCGCCTGCTGCCCGGCCTCGCGCCGCTCGATCTCGGCGATCTGGCGTGCGGTGTCGGCGTGTGCGGCGTTGGCCTCGCGGCGCTGAAGGGCCAGGTCCGCGAGTTCGCTTTCGAGGACCGGTCTTTCGGTCTGAAGCCGCCGGCGCGTCTCGGCGAGGCGCCGGAGCCTTCCCTCGACCTCGACCTTCCGCATCGACGCCTCGTAGATTTCCTGCCTGAGTTCCTGCTGGGC
>Ga0307427_1001168_pt1 | contig 14054 bp, 12 predicted proteins | sample SalMarWE160190MG_FD_202162 | JGI IMG/M metagenome (GOLD analysis project Ga0307427, IMG submission 202162) | Salt marsh sediment microbial communities from the Plum Island Ecosystem LTER, Massachusetts, United States - WE1603-190 | ecosystem: Environmental > Aquatic > Marine > Intertidal zone >... | reverse complement strand
CGATTCGTCCGTCGATACGTGTTATCGGCACGATAAGGCTGCGCTCCTGCGGTGCGGCCGCCTTTCTAATCAAGTCCCCCTCGTTAACCTGCCGAGATAACCCTTGCCGAGAGGGGGCTCACGGCTGATGAGAGACTTCTACGGCTCCGCGCGAGAGGGGTGGCTCTCCAGGGGGCGCACGATGTACAACGACTATTTCCGGTTCCGCGAAGATCCGTTCAACATCACGCCCGACCCGCGCTTTCTCTTCCTGACGACCCAGCACCGTGAGGCCCTTCAGCATCTGGCGTACGGCATCCGCGAGCGCAAGGGGTTCATCTGCCTGACGGGCGAGGTCGGCACCGGCAAGACGACCCTTTGCCGCACGCTCCTGCGGCAACTCGGCAAGGAGGTCCGCACCGCCCTCATCCTGAACCCCATGCTGCCCCGGGTCCAACTGATGCGGGCCATCGTCGAGGAGTTCGGTATCTACACCCGCCAGCAGGACCTGCTCGGGCACCTCGACACGCTGAACAAGTGGCTGCTCCACGTCAACACCACCGGCGGCGACGCCGTCCTGATCATCGACGAGGCCCAGGACATGTCGGTGGACTCCCTTGAGATGGTGCGGCTGCTGTCGAACCTCGAGACGGAGCGCCAGAAACTGCTCCAGATCATCCTCGTGGGGCAGCCCGAACTCCGCGACATGCTGGCCCGGCCGGCGCTGCGCCAACTCGCGCAGCGGATTACCGTCCGCTATCACCTCAACGCGATGGACCGCGGCGAGATGGAGCGTTACCTGAGCCACCGCCTGCGGGTGGCCGGACGCGAAGACGGGCCGCTCGTGCGATTCGACCGGGGCGCCGTCCGCGAGATCTATCGGTACAGCGGCGGCACGCCGCGCCTCGTCAACGCCATCGGCGACAAGGCGTTGCTGGCCGGATACGTGCACCGCACCGCCCGAATCGATCGCCGTCTGGCACGGTTGGCTGCCGCCGAACTGAAGGGGTGCCGCTGATGAGCCTTGTCAACGAAGCCTTGAAACGCGCCGACGAAGAGAAGGGCCAGCGTGTTGCGGGCGTGACGCCTCCCGGCCCGCCCACCGCCGACGAGCCGCCGCGGCGGTGGCTTCGCCGTCTGTTGGTCGCGCTCTGCCTCGTTGCCCTCGTTGCAGGAACCGCGGCGTACGGCATCTGGTGGGCCGCGGGACGGTTCCTCACCCAAGCGACCGCCGCCGTCGATGACCTCAAACAGCAGAGCGCCGCGGCGTTTGCGACGTCTCCTGCGCCTGCGCTGCCTGTTGCGACAACCGTCCCGCATCAGGCAGAGCCGCCGGACCGGACTCCGGCCCTCCGCGACGCGCAGCCGCACGACGCCCGACCGCCGGACCCGGCGGCAAAGGGCGGAGCGGATCGGTCGCCGGCCGATGACACCTCAACGCAGCCGCCCCACGACGGGCCTGCCACGATGGTGAAGGCGGCAAAGCCGGCCCCCGCCGTGCCCGAGACGCCGCCCGCACCGGATACGCCCCCGGCCGACGCGGGCGCCCAGGCCAAGGCGCCTGCCCCGAACCATGGGACTCCTGAAGAAAAGGCCCCGGCGTTGGGCACGCCGAAGGTCGCAGGCGGAAAGAAGCCCGGCCCGTCTGTCCGGCCGCCGCAGCCCACACCGCCCGATGCCGAAACGAGGCCTTCGCCTTCGCCGCCGCCGGTGGACACGTCGCACCTGAAGGTCACCAGCATCGTATGCGGCCCGCAGGGTGGGACGGCCATCATCAACGGGCGGCCGGTCTGCGTCGGCGACACGGTGGGCGGGGCGAAGGTCATTACGATCACCCCGCGCTCGGTTGAGGTGGAGATCGACGGCCGCCGCGTCACGCTGGCCCTCGGTTGAGTTGAGGCCGGGCGTCGAAGCCCGGTCATCCCGGTCGCCCAGAGCCTGCCGGCGACGGCGCACGCCCTCCGCATAAGGCTGTTCCGGAAGTGCTACGCGGTCCGAGAGAAGTCCTGCAGAACGGCATGTCGTCCGACGAGTGGATTGGACCGGATGGAGCCGGGCATTTCCAGGTCTTGTTTCCGCGGCCTCTCGGGGGCCGCGTTGTCGACGAGCGCGGCGATGCCTTCGCGGTGCGGCCACAGGCCACGTAGTGCTCCGCCATCAACGCCAAGCAGGCCTCGTAATCCGCGTCCGAGAAGAACGTCGGCTGCCGCCGATTGCCCCGCTATCCCCCATTCGCGCAAAAAAGCGGGCGGCCCCTGCTGGAGCCGCCCGCTGGGTGCCTATGTCAGTAGGCTCTTACTTCCGCCTTCGGCGAAGCAATGCCAGCCCACCCAAGGCCAGCATCGAAAGCGTGGCCGGCTCGGGAGTCAGTTGGACGTTGTCGAAATCGACCTCCGGATAGCCGCTGACGCCTTCCTTATAAAGACAGAGCAACCTGATCTGCAGGGGCTCTCCCAGCAAGGCCGAGTGCGCCGGATTGTAGGCGTACGTGACGGTCGACGTTTCGAACGTGCCATCCGCGATCGTCAAGGTGTTGTAGTCTTCGGCAAGGAGGGTTCCGCCGGTGACCGGCCCGGTGTAATCTCCTCCCGTTCCGGGCGTGTGGGGGGTTCCTCCGGCGAGGAGCTGAACGGCGTATCCATTCCACGGATATGAAGGAATGTTGCCCACGTCCACCGTCAGCACGTACGTCATGTCAGCCAGCGTCGCGCTTGGGTCGGTCAGGACCTGGGCGAAGCCGCCGTCCGCGTCGCTGCCGGGGTTCGTCCAGCCCACGTTCTGACCCTCCGGGGCCTCGCCTGGATACTCGGTCGTTGGAGGATTGTACGGCCCAAGATCTCCGCCGTTGTTGTAATAGCCCCAACCCTCGTCATCCATCGAGTAGTCATAGTCGTCGTCGGCCAAGACCGGATACTCGAATCCGGGGTTGTCGACCGGTATGCCCCCCGCGTTGGCCGCGGGAACTGCCAGCGCCACAACTGCCAATCCTGCCACCGCTGCCCAAAAAACCGTGTGCTTCAACATGGATCTGCTCCTTCCACCTTCCGGAGATTTCGGATTGCGGTCCCGCAGCCGCGGGACGCTTTCCGATAAACGGTGTGCCTGTAATTTGCCGTGGGGTCCGTCGGTGCCGACCGGCGGCCCATTCGCACACGCCACGCTCTCCTCCTTTCCTCCCCCGGAAAGACCGAAGTGCGTCTTATCCGGCCCGGCGGCCGACCCCCCCAGCCCGGGCCGTGCAGCGGATGTACCCCTCGGAGGCGTGCTTGAGGAGCCTTCCGACCCTGACAGTATAGCACGTTTTCGGCCGAATGCAAACGGGCGGGGCGGGATTTTGCGATTGGGGGGGGGCGGCGGGGGGCGCGGGCTCCTAAGTTCTTGTTACGCAAGAGGTTAGAAGAACTCCGACCGCCGGAGTGTTTTGGCCCGCCCCGCCGGAATGCGTTGCGCCGGCCCCCCCCGCCGCCGTCCCGGCACCCTACGGAGAGGGCCATCATATCCCGGGACGCCCATAACCCCCGTCGTCTCAAGGACGCAGGCCGTGGCGTGCCGCGGCAATTACACGACCTCCGCCATCTGGAAGATGACGTATCTCGCGTGCGAAACAACCTTCGCCCCGATCCTGATGAGTTTCTCCCGCAGCGTGGTCGGCGACCAGTGCTTCGCCCTGGGAGGCAGCGCCAGCCGACGTTACCAGAGCGACGGATTTGCCCGGTTCAGGCTGAACCAGTACACTTGTCACCCGCGGTCCGGCCTTCGGCGCCAAGCCGATAATCCACCGCTCCCCGAGGGCCCCACGCACGACCCACGTTAAATCAAACCTCCTATCAGTGATCGGTATGCTATCATTCAGCCCAAGGCGCACGGCTCCGGCGAATCGCCTGAAGCCCACGAGTCGTGGTAAAACAACATTGGCTCCGCTCTTGGCAAGTGTGTCCCGCGCTGGAAGACGCTGCCGAGAACGGTCCCGATGGGGTTATGGCCTTAGCCGGCCCTTCGTCTCCGCCACCTTCCCAATCCTGCCGCGCCGGCGGCAAGCAACAGAATCGAGCCCGGCTCAGGAATGAGTGACACGCTGTAATAGCCCAGGCTGGCATAATCCGAGTACCCATTCGTGGCAGGATCGCCAAAACCCGTGCCCTCAATTGACAAATAATAGTCACCAGCGGGAAGCGTTACGGCAAACTCAGCATTTAACGCATCTGGCGGATTTGCGGTATACAGCACCGTGCCGTCTGCATCATACAATTTTCCCAGAATGTCCAGATTCGGGGCAAGGTTGTCAGGGTCAATGGCTATCTCAACGTCGCCACCGCCCGGCATCGTAAACGAGAAGTAATCGATATCCGTGTTCTGTTCGATAATGCCTTCTGCCAAAACCCCCGAACGAACGGCAGTTGCCGAACCTCTTGTCGAACCATGATCGTCAGGGCGATATCCAAAACCGTTTTGCGTGGTAATGATGGCAAGGTCGTCTTCAAAGTTGTTGGCTCCGCCGTACTCGCCTTTGCACCATTGGCTCACGCCATAAGGTGCGGTCATTTTTGTCCAACCCATGATAGGGGAATAATAAGTAGCCCCGGATCCGTGCCCGGTCCAATACTCGCCGTCGCCGCCGCCGCCATCATGACCAAGCCCGAGCGCGTGGCCCACTTCGTGGCTTACCGAATCAGCGATCCAAATCCAAGTGCTGTTTCCCGGATAGACCTGGCACTCATAATCGGTATTCCAATTGAAGGAACCGACATACGCCCAGGAATAGTTCCAGTTCGAGGCTGAAACGACGGCACGAATACCCCATTCTGTATCACCGCCGCCCTTCTTTCTAAGTGCTTCAACACCTGGATCCTCTGTGGTGACATTAACGTCAAACGGCAGGAAATCCTCGGAGGCGGATTGCCATGCCTGCTGTATCACGGTGAGTTCAGCGTTTGAAAACGCGGTGCTGGAACCTTCAAAATTGAAAGGCTCGTAATAATCGGCGCCGGGTTCAAGGCCGTCGTGCCCATCGAAATCAATATAGATGGTTTTGGTTGCACCCGGGTTGCTATGAAGTGAAAAAGTCTGGTCCAACGGAAAGGGGGCCTGCGCGTGCAGAACCTGAGGCGACAAGAAGATCCCAACGACCAGAGGCCATAGCCCGATTCGAGGAGAAAACATGGACTTGCTGTTACGGATAGCGCCGGTCCTCCGGATATAAGAGAATGGCGCCGGTCTCATGGTCGACTCCTTCCAGGGGTTTTATCTTTCGTTGTCGTCATGGTTGTCTTGCGCAACCTCTCGTTGGCAGCTTAAGCGCCCGCGCGGCGCGCGGAGGCGCTGGCAAGCGTATCCCTGCAATCAATGCCGCTGAGCGTTCGGGCGTCCCGAAGATTCGGGGACCGCCGCTGCGGCTGAGCGTTTTACCTCCATCCGATATTCAGTTTTTCCGTTTGGAGGGCGATTGAATCGGCCCTCACCTTTCGAGGCCCGTTCCTGCGGGCCTGTCGACACCGGTTACTACCCGATGCTCAAAGGCGATGATGGTGGAAACGCCCTCCGGGCCACGCATCCCGGCCGGGCCACACCCCGCCGCAGGGGAGGTCTCCCTTCCCGTTCCGAAACAAAGGGCGACGCCGGTGTGGGTCGATGCCCTCCCGAGGTCGCCCGTATTCGCCTGCGCTTACGTTTCGGCCCCCGCCGACCCGGCCACCCCCTTTGGAGCCACTGGCCGACGAGCACTTCACCCATACTATACACCAGGAATGGGCCGCTGCCAAGTCAATCGTCTGACTTCTTTTCGGCCGCGGCCGCGCTCTATGCCAAGCGGTCCCGGGCGGTGGAGCCGGTGTTCGGCCAGATCAAGGACACCGGCGTCTTGACGGGTTCTGCCGTCGGGGCTTTTCGCCGTGCAACAGCGAGTGGTCGGTGATCTGCGCCGCGCACAACCTACTGAAACTGTACCGTAGCGGCAAGGCGAATTGGAACTGAGCGCCGGACGGGGTTGACGCCCCCGACTGCCGCGCTGGCGCCTATCCACGGAAAGGCGCCCGCCGCGGCAGTGCCGGCGGCCCTGAGCGACCAGACCAGGAACTGGCGTCGTGAGGTTACGGGTTGGGGCATTGTGGCCTCCTCCCTTATGCGCGGTGGGCAAGATTGCCCGCCGCGCATAAAGCCGCCAAAGCGCGGTGGGCACGCTGGCTAAGCCTACACGCTACTTTGCCTTTTTTTTGTCCGCCTGGTGGCCTTCCCAGGCCACCAGGAACAGGCATAAACGGCGTTCGCGGCGGCCTGGGAAGGCCGCCGCGCGGAACGTAGCGTAGTCGTACTAAACCGTCCACGGGGTGCGCATGGCGCGACCCATCAGGCGCGTGGCTTCGGCGTCGTCACCAAAGCCCTCGGTCTGCGGGTTCCAGTGTATGGTGCGGCCGAGGCGCATGGCGATGTTGCCGAGATGGCAGATGGTGGCGGACCGATGGCCGATCTCGGCCGGCGTCACCGGCTGGGCGCGGGTCTTGACGCAGTCGAGAAAATCGCGCCGGTGTCCCTGCCGATGGTCGCCGCGCGGCCGGGCCAGGTGAATCTCGTCCGGCCGAATCGTGTCGCGGACCAGGTCGGCCGGCTGTGTCTTCAAGCCGCCCCGCGTCACGTGGACCCATCCGCGGTCGCCGACGAACCGGACGCCCTGCGGCAGGAAGTTGTTGCTTGCCACCCGCAGCGTGACGCCGCTCGCGTACCGGCACTCGAAACGGTAGTGGACGGCGGTGTCGTAGAGCCCGTCGCAGGGGAAGGCGCCTGTGCCGGCCACCTCGACCGGCCCCGTGTGGTCCGTGCCCATTCCCCACTGGGCGATGTCGATGTGGTGAGCGCCCCAGTCGGTGACCTGGCCCCCGGAGTAGTCGAAGATCCACCGGAAGTTCCAGTGGCACCGCTTCTCGGTGTAGGGCTCCCACGGTGCAGGCCCCAGCCACATCTGGTAGTCGAAGCCGTCCGGCACAGGCATCTCGGGCTGCGGGTCGATGGCGTGGCCGGCACCGATGCCGATCCGGACCTCCTGGAGCGGGCCGACCCGGCCGTTGCGCACGAGTTCGCACGCGAAGCGGAAGTGCCGCGTCGACCGCTGCCAGGAGCCCGTCTGCCACACGCAGCCGCACCGGTTGACTTCGCGGACGATTGCCTTGCCCTCGTCAATCGTCAGGGCCAGCGGTTTCTCGCCGTACACGTCCTTTCCCGCATGGATGGCACCGACGGCGGCGATGGCGTGCCAGTGGTCGGGGATGGCGATGCAGACGGTGTCGAGGTCGCGGCGGGCAAGCAGGTCGCGGAAGTCGTGAACCGCCGCACAGTCGGTGGTGCCGTAGTGCGTGTTGACAAGGTCGTAGGCTTCCTGTCGGCGTTTGGCGTCCACGTCGCAGACGGCGGTGAGTTGGCAGTCGTCTTCCTGGATGAATCCCTTGACGTGCCGCATGCCCATGCTGCCCAGGCCGATGACGCCGAGGCTCAGCCGGTTGCTCGGGGCAGGGCGGTCGGCAGCGCCGAGGGCGGAGGCGCGCACCAGCGCCGGCGCCGCCAACGCCGCCGCAGCACGCTTCAGCAGCATCCGTCGCGAGAGGCCGCGGGCAGCGCCGATGCTGCGCGGCGGGTCAGGGTACGTGTTTAGCGGGGTGGCACGGCCCTTGGGCCGTGCAGCCGCACTCGGCACGCCGGGTGGGACCCTGGCACGGGTACGGCTCGCGGTCGAGCCACGGCAGGCTCGCCCTGCCAGGGTGCCGTGGCCGGCGTCCGCGCCCAGCGTGACCGTGTGCTCCTCGGCGCGGCGCGACCCACGGCCGCGGCTTCGCCGCTGCCGTGCCACCCTCTTGGTGGCGCGTGGGACGCTAAACACGTACGGGTCCGGAGACCCACCGCGCGGGCGTGTTGTGCCCCTTCTACCCGCCATTCTGCTCCGCCTTCTCGCGTGCCTCAATGAGCATCTTGATCCAGACGCCGACGTAGTGACCGTGGTCGTGATAGGTGCGGCCGGAGACGAGGTTCCCGTCGACGACGCAGGGCTCGTCCACGAAGATGCCGCCGCAGACCTCCAGGTCGAACTGGCACTTCGGCACGGTCGCCATGCGCCGGCCCTTGACACACCCGGCGTAGGCGGGGATCTCCACGCCGTGACAGACGCTGGCGACGGGCTTCTCGGCCTCGAAGAAATGGCGGGTGATACGCACCAGGTCCGCGTCGTAGCGGATGTACTCCGGCGCGCGGCCGCCGGAGAAGAAGACGCCGAGGTAGTCGTCCGGCGCCACGTCCCTGAAGGCGACGTCGGCCTCGATGGTGTACCCCTCCCACTCCTTGGTGATGGTCCAGCCGGGTTTGACCTCGTGGAGGACCATCTGGTATGGGCGTTTTTCGGGCGCCGCCACGACGGGCTCGAAGCCGTCTTCCTGGAGGCGGTAGTAGGGGTAGAGCGTGTCAACGGTCTCGGTGGCGTCGCCGACGATCATGAGAACCTGGTTCATCGGGCTGCTCCTTGGGCGAGGCACGTTTTCAGGTACCGTTGAGCGCGGTTGACCTCGGCCGCGGCGGCGCCACGCAAGCGGTATCATGCCAGAAACGGGCGGCAGGTGCAAACGCGATTGCCGCACACCCGGCCAAGGGGGCGTGGCAACGATTTGTGGCATGGGACGATTTCCTGCGGCTTGGCCGTAGCGCCGGGGTTTATCCCCGGCGCATGCTGGCCGGCGCCGCCGCCAACGGCCGCCGGGCATAAAGCCCGGCGCTACAACCGCCTGCGCTCGCCAGAAGAACTTGCCAGAACAGGCATAAACGGCGTTCGCGGCGGCCTGGGAAGGCCGCCGCGCGGAACGCGCCTTTTTGTCCGCCTGGTGGCCTTCCCAGGCCATCAGGAACAGGCATAAACGGCGTTCGCCGCGGCCTGGGAAGGCCGCCGCGCGGAACGCGCCGATGTCATTTCGAGAGCACACTAAACAGGTACCGACTTTCAGTCGGGGGCGGTTCAGGCCGCGTGCCTTGACGCGCCGCCTGCCGCCCGGTATAGGTAGGAGTCGGAGTCTTGAAAGGCAAGGAGTCGCGTGATGGCCGACGCGCCCGATCGCCTCGGACGGCGAGCATTTCTGAAGGCGGCAGGACGTGCGGCGGCCGCGGCGGTCGGCGCGCCTTGCGTCATCTCGGCGAGCGCCCTTGGCGCCGCCGCGCCGAGCAATCGCATCACGGTCGGCTGCATCGGCATGGGCCGGCAGGCGGTCTACTCGAACGCCCGATTCTTCCTCGGCCAGGACGATTGCCAGGTCGTTGCCGTCTGCGACGTGGACGCGTGGCGGCTGGAGCAGGCAAAGAACCAGGTCGAGAAGCATTACGCGGGCAAGCGCGCGGGCGGCTCGTTCAAAGGGTGCGCCGCCGCCGTCGACTTCCGCGACGTGCTTGCCAGCCGCGACATCGACGCCGTCATGATCTCGACGCCCGACCACTGGCACGTGCCGATGGCCATCATGGCGGCCCGGGCCGGCAAGGATATCTGCTGCGAGAAACCGCTGACGCTGACCATCGCCGAAGGCCGCATGCTCGCCGATACCGTGGCACGGTACGGCCGCGTGTTCCGGACCGACAGCGAGTTCCGCAGCATCGGCGTCTTCCAGAGGGCGTGCGAACTCGTCCGAAACGGCCGCATCGGACACCTGCACACCATCCGCACGGGCGTGCCGAAGGGCGACGTGGGGTGCGGTCCGGAACCGACGATGCCCGTGCCCGACGGCCTCGACTACCAGATGTGGCTCGGGCCCGCGCCTCTGGCGCCGTACACCGAGAAGAGGGTCCACACGCCTCGCAGTTTTGCCCGTCCGGGATGGATGCGGTGCCGCGACACCTGCGAGGGGATGATTACGAACTGGGGCGCCCACCTCAACGATATCGCCCAGTGGGGCCACGGCACCGAGCGGACGGGGCCCGTTGACGTCGAGGGCCGCGGCACCTATCCGACGGACGGTCTCTGGAGGGTGCTGCTGGATTTCCACGTCGAGTACCGCTTCGCCGGCGGCGTCCGCATGATCTATACAACGGGGCGGCCGTACGTCCGGTTCGAGGCCGACGAGGGATGGATCGAGGCCTCGTACGGCAGCCGGACGATCAAGGCCGGCAGCGAGGCGATTCTGCGGTCGGCCATCCGGCCGGGCGAGATTCACCTGCCGCTCGTGCACGAGAAGCGCGACTTCCTCGATTGCATCAAGACGCGCCGCCGCACGGTGGCCGACGCCGAAGTCGGACACCGGACCACGAGCCTGTGCCAACTCGGGCACATCGCGATCCAGGTAGGGCGGAAACTGACGTGGGACCCCGACGCCGAACGGTTCCCCGACGACCCGGAAGCCAACCGGCTGCTCACCCGGTCGATGCGCAGCCCGTGGACGCTGTGACGGGCGCCAGCACGTTCGCGGACGGCCTTGCGCGCTGGTCGCTCGTGGCCAGCGGCGCGCTCGCGGCGATGGGTATGACTGAGCGCGCCTCTTTTCAGCGCGTCTGTCCCTCCGGAATGACCTTGGCCACAATAGAAACGTGCCGTACAATCGCGGAACGAGAAGTGCCCGGCTCTTAACGGTGAATATGGCCCAAGGCCGGCTGAGTGCTGTCCTGCGCGGGAACGTATGTCTGGGGGCGCATCGGGCGTTTAATCCGGTCCGGGTCTTTCAGTGAAGGATAAGTACGCCATGCCTTACGATTCCGTTGATGTGTTGCAGCGTGCCCTTACTGAAAGCGTGTTTCACTATGCCAAGGACGCGAAGAAGGCTGCTGGGCGGGCCTTGGGCACTCTCGTCGAGATCGTAACGTTCTATCTGCTCAAGGCATGGGGATTCGAGAAGCACACGGCGATAGAAAGAAGGCTTCCTGAGTACGGGAATCCTGAGATCACGCACAACGTGGAGTTCTCACTGCACCCGTCGTGCAGCCTCGCGACATTAAGCCTGTCCCGAAGCGAACTTCCCATCACCGCTCGCAAGATCGCTGCACTCATGGAGAAATCTGCCTGGCCATGTTCTCAGATAAAGTCAACGCAGCTTATCAGCTCTGGCAAGATTCTGCGCAACGCGTGTGCACTGTGCGAAGGCGACAAGGGCATGATCGTGGCCCATTTGGGCGCGGTCTCCCGGAAGGCTTATCGCGTACACGTGCATCAGTTCAGTAGCCACCCGTTTGCGGTTCTTGAGTGTAAGCGTGTAGGCGTGGAGGAGGGCGTAAAGAAGGGGCCTCAGACGATTGAGAAGGCAAAGCAGGGCGCGTATGTGGCCCGTGCCATATCCTCCCTGCAGAAGATCAGAATGTCGGACGGTTCGGTTTACGGGGTCCTTGAACTGGACGACGGGCGCCTGCGCCACGAGCCCTATGTCCAGTTCGTTCAGGAGATCGTCGGTTCTGACGATCCTGCGCTGCTTAGGAACTTCATTCTGACGGTCGGCATTGTCAGCAACCACGGCAACTGGTTCACGTCGGAAGACCACAACAAGGAATTGAAGGTGCTCGCCCAGTCCTATGATTGGCTTCTGTTTCTTTCGGACGCTGGTCTTTCCGAGTTTGTTGAAAGGCTTCTCCTGGATCCGGAGCCGCGCTATAGGCCGGTGAAACGCGCTTTTGCTGAAAGTTATACGGGCAAGAGGGGGAGAAACGTCTTTACCAAGGTGAGGATCGCGCTTGGGGCTGGCTTGGCCTTGGAGCAGTTCTTCGCATCGAGTCTCTATGCGGTCGAGGAGTGGTTTAACGTCATCTCGCCTGCTGGACGCAGTATGGCGGAACTAAGGCACGAGATTTCGCTTTTGGCCGCGAGGAATTGGAAGGAGATTCTACGGTGACGGCAGGACGGACTGTGAACTCACAGAGCAGTGACTGGTGCACGCCACAGAAATACGTGGAAGCCATCAAGAGAGTATTCGGCGGGCAAGTGGCACTCGATCCGTGCTCGAATGGGTGGTCGATTGTCGCCGCGGACACCGAGTGGTGCCTGCCGGAACGCGACGGGCTCAGGGCAGAATGGGATTTCCCCACAATCTACGTGAATCCTCCCTACGGCGCAGACCGGCAACGCCGCACGACGATCAAGCAGTGGCTACGTAAGTGCGCCCATGCGTTCACAGAACACAGGGCGGAAGTCCTGGCACTTGTCCCCGTTGCAGCGAACACGAGTCATTGGAAAGAGTACGTTTGGGGGCGCGCGAGTGCCGTCTGCTTCCTCTACGACACAAGGTTGCGGTTCCTTGTGAAGGGGAAAGACAGAGGTAAAGGGGCCCCAATGGCATGCGCCATGATCTACTGGGGAAAGAACTTCAAGCGCTTTGCGGACGTGTTCATTGAGTTTGGCGCGGTGGTTGACCTGCGCCCCCTGCAAGGGAAAGCAATTGCAGGCAAGCGGCCGTTCCAGCAGGCCAGACTGTTTGAGCATGTATAGCAGGATTTGCCCCTACGTCGTTCCAGTCAGAAGTGCACTGGTTCTCGTTCGTGCGCCGGCCAGGGCCTGTTTTCAGGGAGGGTGTCCATGTACTCGACCAGCGATCCGATGACCCGCCGCCAACTCTTCCATGTCGCCGGCAAAACCGCCCTTGCGGGTGCGTGCGCGAGCGTCTTGCCGCACTCGCTCTCGTGCGTCGCGCGGGGCGGGAGGCCGGGGGCGGCCGGCCGGCCGCCGAACATCGTCATCGTCTTCACCGATGACCAGGGGTACCAGGATCTCGGCTGTTTCGGCTCGCCCGACATCAAGACGCCGAACGTCGACCGGCTGGCCCGCGAGGGAATGAAGTTCACCGACTCGTACGTCACCCAGCCGGTGTGCAGCGCAAGCCGGGCGGGGCTTCTGACCGGATGTTACTCCAACCGCGTCAGCATCCTGGGGGCGCTCGGACCGGGGTCGAAGCACGGTATCCATGACGGCGAGATGACCCTCGGCGAGGTGTGCAAGCAGCGCGGCTACGCGACGGCCATCTACGGCAAGTGGCACCTGGGGCACCATCCGCAGTTTCTGCCCGTGCGGCACGGGTTCGACGAGTACTTCGGCCTGCCGTACTCGAACGATATGTGGCCGCACCATCCGACAGCCGGAAACCGATTCCCGCCTCTCCCGTTGATAGAAGGGGAGAAGGTGGTCAACGCCAACGTCTCGGCCGCGGACCAGACGCACCTGACCACGTGGTACAGCGAGCGGGCATGCACGTTCATCGAGAAGCACAAGGACCGGCCGTTCTTCGTGTACGTGGCCCACGCCATGCCGCACGTGCCGCTGTTCGTCTCAGGCGAGCGCGCCGGCCGCTCGAAGCGGGGGCTGTACGGCGACGTCATCCAGGAAGTCGACTGGGGCGTCGGACGCATCCTCGACACGCTCAAGAAGCACGGCCTCGACGACAACACGCTCCTCATCTTCACCTCCGACAACGGTCCGTGGCTGAGTTACGGCGACCACTCGGGCTGTGCCTTGCCGCTTCGCGAAGGGAAGGGCACCACGTGGGACGGCGGCGTCCGCGAACCGTGCCTCATGCGGTGGCCGGGCAGGATACCCGCAGGCAAGGTGTGCAACGAACCCATTATGACGATCGACTTTCTGCCGACCATCGCGGGCCTCGTCGGCGCCCGGCTGCCGGAACACAAGATCGACGGTCTCGATATCCGGCCGCTCATGTCGGGCCGCCTCGGCGCGGCGAGCCCGCACGAGGCCCTCTTCTTCTACTGGGGCAAGCACCTCCAGTGCGTCCGCATGGGCAAGTGGAAACTGCACTACCCGCACGCCTACCGCACCATGGCCGGCAAGCCCGGCGGCACGGGCGGCAAGCCCAACAGGTACTCCCAGGCCAAGACGGAGAAGGCCCTCTACGACCTGCGGGCCGACATCGGCGAAAAGACCGATGTGCTCGCCAAGCATCCCGACGTGGTTGCGAAGATCGACGCCCTGGCCGACGCGATGCGGCAGGACCTGGGCGATTCGGCAACGAAGACCAAAGGCGCCGGCGTCCGTGAACCAGGACGGCTGCAGGCATGAGGCCATGTTGCCCAAGTCGCGCGGCGGCCTTCCCAGGCCGCCGCGAGAGCCGGCGACAGGGCGTGGTGGCCTGGGAAAA
>Ga0307427_1001167_pt1 | contig 14078 bp, 19 predicted proteins | sample SalMarWE160190MG_FD_202162 | JGI IMG/M metagenome (GOLD analysis project Ga0307427, IMG submission 202162) | Salt marsh sediment microbial communities from the Plum Island Ecosystem LTER, Massachusetts, United States - WE1603-190 | ecosystem: Environmental > Aquatic > Marine > Intertidal zone >... | reverse complement strand
ATGCTGCGCTCTCGGGCTTCGCCCTCACCCTCGTATAACAAGGGATATACGGAAAAATCCTCGGCTCGGATTTTTCTCAAATTGCCCTTCCGTTGGTCGAGCAACTTCTCATATTGGCAAATGTTAGGCGAAATGCTTACTTCGGGGCAAAATATAAAAACAAAGAAATAGATTTCTTTGATAAAGGAGACAAAAATGATAGAAATAATTGGTTTAACTGTACTTTTAGCGGTATCAGTTGTTGTACTTATTGGCGGGTGGGTCTTTTCAAAGAGATATTGTCTAACGGCGGTAGAATATCTTTCAAAGCATCCCAGGCTTCATTTCATCATCCATGTGTTTGTAGGCCTGGGTTCCGGATGGCTCATCGCTCTTTGGATACCCAAAACGCTTGCTTTGGCTTTTGGAGCTGTTTTAGTAGCGGTAGTTGCAATCATGCGTTATGTGATTTCACAAGCAAAACTTCCGGGATATCTCCAGTCCGGTGGGATGGGTGAGAGCTTACACCTTGGCTTGGGAATTGCTTGGCTATCCTATTTTTGGATGCCGGAAACCCTTACCTTAATTCTGGGAGCCATTTCTATAATCGGGGGTGAAACCATGCATTATGTCTTTCCTAACTTGGTTGTAAAAAAATGAGTACCTCCTTCGTTCGCACTATCGCCTAATAGCGTGTTTGCGGTTCGCTTTGCTCACCAAAATTACATGCCTTATTTCTCAAGTTTGATAATGCTAAATTTTGGACATAATTCGAAAACACGCAAGTCATTATCCACATCTGTCATATTTGACAATTACTTATCTTTACTATATCCTAAAGGGCAATAATTTCTTTTTACACAAAGTATTAGTCATTCCTATGCTTAGGTTATTTTTAAAATAGTAAGGCCAAGCAAAGATATAAAAAATTTGGAGGTGGTAAATTATGCCAGTAATCAAAGTTGAGCACCTGCGTAAAGTCTATGGTAAGGTCGTAGCAGTGAATGATATCTCATTTAAAGTGCAAGAAGGGGAAATCTTTGGGATGGTCGGACCAAATGGTGCGGGCAAGACAACCACCATTGAATGTCTTGAAAGCCTGCGAAATCCAGATAGCGGTAAAATATCCGTATTGGGCTTAAATCCTCGAAATGATGGCTATACCCTGCGTGAACGGATTGGTATACAACTCCAGGAAGCAACACTTTATGACCGTATTCGAGTGTGGGAGGCACTGGATTTATTTGCCTCGTTTTACCACCACTCGATTGACTGGAATTCCCTTTTAGAAACATTAGGGCTGGAAGATAAACGTAATAGCTATATTAATAAATTATCCGGCGGACAGAAACAGCGACTCTATATTATTCTAGCTTTGGTCAATGACCCAGGATTAATTTTTCTGGATGAGCTTACTACAGGATTGGATCCTCAGGCTCGCCGGATGATGTGGAAATTAGTGCAAGATATCCGCAACCAGGGTAAAACAGTTTTTTTGACTACTCATTATATGGAGGAGGCAGAGCAGCTGTGCAACCGAGTAGCAATTATGGATCGAGGAAATATCATAGCTTTGGATACCCCTGAGAGCCTAATTCGAAGTCTGGGGGTGGACAGTAGAATAATATTCTCGGTGAAGGAGCCATTTGAAATAGACCATCTTAAGAAATTAAAGAGAGTAAGCCGTGTAGAATGTAGCAATGAGCGGGTTATCGTATATGGTCAAGGTGAGAAATTGGTTGGCGAAGTAGTTAATATGCTTACTGTTGATGGAGTGCACTTTCATGATTTACGGACTGAACAGCCGACTTTAGATGATGTTTTCCTGACCTTGACCGGACACGAGATACGAGATTGATTGGGAGGATAAAATTATGCGTGGTTTTAAGAAATATTTATTAATTGAGTTTAAACTTTTTCAGAGAGAGCCAGAGGCTTTATTTTTTACTCTGATTTTTCCCTTAATTCTATTATTTGTATTTGGCAGTATCTATGGTAATCAGCCAACCCCATTCTTTGGTGGACGTGGTTCAGTAGATGTTTCGGTGCCAGCTTATATCAGTATTATAATCTGCATTACTGGATTTATGAATATCCCGTTATCAGTGGCTAATGAACGCGAAAAAGGTATTTTGAAACGCTTACGAGCAACACCAATACAACCACAAACTATTTTAACCGGGTGGATAACAATGTATTTTGTAGTAACAATGCTGGGTGCATTGTTACTAATAGGGGCTGGAAAAATATTTTATAATCTCCGTTTTGATGGTAATGTGTTGAATTTTTTTATTGCCTTTACTCTAAGTACAATAAGCTTTCTTTCCCTGGGCTTTATGATAGCCAGTATAGCACCCACAGGGCGTACTGCTAGTATTATGGGAACGATAATCTTTTTCCCGATGATGTTTTTATCAGGGGCTACTTTTCCTTTGCAGATGATGCCGGAAACTGTTCTTCAAATAAGCAGACTCCTTCCAATGACCTATATGGTACAGTTATTACAAGGTATTTGGTTTGGTGAGTTATGGGTAGATCATCTTAAAGAGGTAATAATATTAGCAGGGATATTGCTTGTTAGTGCATTAATAGCGGCGAAGACATTCCGATGGGAATAAAATCATAGGCCGTAAAATATGAAAATATTTATCTCTATTCAATTTTCCCCAGCTCTACCTTCATATCCGAGAGTTCTATCTGTGCTTCTGAGAAAAGCAGGGAATAATATTCCCAATGTTGTTGATTAAGTTGTCTTTTCTCCTTCGTCGAAAATAGTTATCATAAATTTTACCAAAAAAAGGATTTTTGAAACTTTTGTCGTATCTAAGCAAGGATAACCAAAGCATTTAGATAATTCAGTCTTAAAAGTGTCTAAACCATAGTAAGAAATATCTGCAATACTGCGGGTATTTATGCCATTTTGGTAAAATAAACGCAGTATTGCGTTTATTAATGGATTATATGAAATTGCACCCCCACAGAACGCTATTGTCTGAGGCGGATAATAAGGAGGAATCTATGTTAAGAGTCAAGGAAGCCAAATTGGAGCATGTTGTCCTTGGCACTTTGTTGCTATATGTCACCCTGCACTTACTTGAGGAAGGAATCTTCGGATTCCCAGCCTGGGCAGAAAGACGATGGGCGATTCCGAACTATACAGTGTCTAAATGGCTTCTCCACAACGTCTACTTCATATTCTTTCTCGTGTTAGGCTATTTCATCTACCGAATCAACAAAGAGAGATTGTTATTTGTAGGACTCGGAATCGTTGTTTGGGGTCTTTTGAACAGTCTCAACCATATTGTCTTTTCAGTCATCTTTTTGGAGTATTCTCCCGGCCTTTTCACTGGATTGATCTTTCTGCTTTTTGCTGTCCTTGCGTTGAAAAGAATCCGTGAAATGGGCAAACTATCTCTGGGTCTGATTCTGCTGTCTATCCTGTTCGGAATATTGTACTGGGGATTACCGATGATTCTATTCATTGAAGTAGACAAGATTCTGGGAATTTAAGCTACGGGGCAAGGGTTGAGGGCGCAACTTCATATAACACGGGCTTTGCGGCTCACTTCGTTTGCCCAAATGCTACGCACTTTGCAAAGCCCGAGAACGTTGGATGAAATGCCCCGCCCGAAGAGGAATTATGAAATATTATCTTGGAGAACAAGATAAAATAGACAAAGTATGAGGAGACGTATAATGTTAATTGAACAATCTCAGCTAACAAATAAAAATCTTGATAGTAAAGTAATAATAGTTACTGGTGGGGGCGGAGGTATTGGCATTGAGTGCGTGCGTGCCCTGTTATGGCTCGGAGCAACCGTTATTATAGCCGAAATTAACCGTAGATTAGAAAAAATCTTTCTTGAATTAAAAACGATCTATAAAGAAAAAATATTATTTTACCCGATTGATATTCGCAAAGAAACTCAGATTGCTAAGTTATTAAAAAAGGCAATCGCTTCGTACGGTAGAATTGATGGCGTAATTAATAACGCGACAATTGCTCCAATTGGCGCATTGGATGAAATTGCAATAAAAGAAATTGATCATAGCTATAAGGTGAATTTACGTGCGCCAGCGCTCTTTTATAAATATTCAATTGCACAGATGAAAAAACAAAATAGCGGAGTATTCATTACAGTTTCCTCATCTGGTGTAGCCCCATTTCTCGGTGCATATGAAATATTTAAAACTGCACAGGTCGAATTTTCAAATACTGCTTCAATGGAACTTGAAGGAGAAAAAATTTACGCATTTACTATTGGCCCGGGATTTGTGAAAACAAAAACTGCGGTTGATGCAATTAAAAAAATTGCTTCAAAGTATAATAAGTCAGAGCTTGACATGCTGGCATTACTTGAAGAGCACACGCTTACTCCTGAGGCGGCAGGAGTTGGATTTGCTCTCGCATTTGTAAATGCATCAAAATATCATGGTAAAGAAATTGGTTGCATTCAAGTGTTAAATGACTTTAATATTGCAATTCCAACTGAAAAGAATATAAAACTTCATCTGTCTGACTCATACAAAATGGAACTTACACTAGTAACACAAAAAGTATTAAATACATACACTGAGCAATATAAAGGATGGATGAAACGCATAGTGTTTGAAAAGCAATGGCTGATACGAGATTTTAAGAAACAGGTGGGTTGCTCTTGTGAAGAAATATTAGGAAAAATTCAGTTCTTTTTAAGTGAAATAAAGACTGGATATATTTTAAAGAATGCATATTCAGAATACGGTTTTGATAAATTATTAAATTATTATAAACATCAAATTGAGTTGTTAAAAGGGTATGAAAAAAATCAAGAAAAGCAGAGAGAGTATACTGATATATTATTAAGTTATTGTGAGGATATACAAAAGATAAGTAATATTATTGAAGAAATAAAAAATAATGGGCGGGGCACTTCATCCAACAACGCGTACACGCTCCGCTCCCTTCGGTCGCTCCGGGCTTCGCCACATTTTCGCCTTCGCTAACGCTACGGCGAAAACGTCGCATACGCGCGGCCGTTAGGCGACATGTTTTGAATGGGGGAAGGAAAAAATGAAAATAATTGAAGCATATAATTTGACAAAAAGATTTAAAGATTTAATTGCGGTTAATAATATTTCTCTTGAAATAGAACCTGGAGAAATATATGGCTTTGTAGGATTAAATGGTGCAGGAAAAACTACTACAATCAGAATGCTACTTGGAATGATAAAACCAACACAAGGGATTGTGTTGTTATTTGGTAAAGATATAAGTAAAAATTTTGACCTCTGGAATGATGTTGGATACTTAGTTGAGACCACGCATTCATATCCTAACCTTTCCGTTAGAGAAAACATTGAAGTATATCATCATTTACGAAAATTAACAGATAAAAAGTTGATAGATGACGTTATTGAAAGATTAGGACTTTCAGATTATCAAGATACCAAGGCTAAACATCTATCATTAGGAAATTTACAGCGTTTAGGACTGGCAAAAGCATTAATGCACGAACTAAAATTACTGATTTTAGATGAACCTATGATGGGATTGGATCCGGCAGGAATCATAGAGATTCGTGAAATGCTTAAAGAACTTTCCAAGCGGGGAACCACTATATTTATTTCCAGTCATATCTTAAGCGAGCTTGCTAAATTGGCTACTAAAATCGGCATTATTCATAAAGGCAAACTCATTAAAGAGTTAAAATCTGATGAGTTAGAGCAACAGGTAATGAAAAAGTTAATAATAGAGACTCGTAATAATTTAAAAGCTTTGGAATTACTGAAGCACAAAGGTATACCTTCAGGTATTAACGATAAAAACATGATTGAGATCTACGATCATCAAGCAATAAGTGAGCCGGAAGTAATTTGTGAATGGTTGGTTAATGCCGGTTTGACGCCGAGATCATTATATGTCTTTGAGGAGGATTTGGAAGCCTTTTTCATAAGAACGATAAGAAGTGAGGATGGTTAATAATATGAACGAACTAAAGAGAGCATTTATCACAGAATTACTAAAGCTCAAGCATTTAAGTATTGTGTGGATTACTTTTGTTGCTTTTGCCATGATACCTATTATGGGAGGAGTTATGATGTTTTTAATACAAAATCCTGAATTGGTCCCTAAATCGAGCATTTTAAGTATTAAGATTTCTATGTTATCAACTCCTGTAAATTGGGGCTCTTATCTTTCACTTTATTTAACACAGGGAGCGGGAGTCGCAGGAATAATAGCGTTTGGATTTGTCGCCAGTTACTTATTCGGTAGAGAATATTCAGATCATACTTACAGAGATTTACTTTCGTTACCGATTTCTCGTACCAAGATATTAAATGCGAAATTCATTATTTATATTATCTGGTGCTTGAGTTTGGCAATTTCCGATTTGATTTTAGGATTTATAGTAGGTGGAATATTAAATTTACCTGGCTGGGAATATAATGTTATCTTTGAAATTATTAAAATCTATTTTATTACAGTCCTACTAACTATGGCATTGGGAACATGGATTTCCTTTTTTGCCTTATGGGCGAAGGGTTATTTAGCTCCTTTAGGTTTTTTGATAGTGATTTTAATGTTAGCTCAATTTATTCCCTATATAGGTTGGGGTCATTATTTCCCCTGGTCTATTCCCGGCATATATTGTGGTGCTGCTGGAGAGGAGCTAAAAAATCGATTAAAAGAATGGAGTTACTTGTTATTGTTTTTTACTTCTATGCTCGGTTACATATTAACGATATCATGGTGGAAATATACTGATCAAACATAATAAAATTCAAAACACGTCGCCTAACAGCGTGTTTACGGTTCGCTATGTTCACCCAAATGCCTTCGGCACTTCGCAAACACGCGGAATGTTATGCGACATTGCCCCAAAGCATCATATGTTCAAATATTTAGCTACAAATGTGAAAGGTGAAAATAATTATGGATAAGAATCTGATTGCACCGTGTGGAATTAACTGCGGGATTTGTAGTGCTTATTTAGCATATTCACGAAACATCCCTAAAAAAAGAGGCAAAATTAGTCATTGTATTGGATGTCGTCCTCGTGATAAACAATGCGCTTATCTGAAAGGAAATTGTGAAATATTAAGAGAAAATAAAGTTGATTTTTGTTTTGAATGTAAAAATTTCCCATGTAACAGGCTTAAACATATTGACGAACGTTATAGAAATGATTTTAATATGAGCCTTATTGAAAACCTTTATGAAATAAAAAATGAAGGTGTAGATAAATTTTTAGAAAATCAAAAAGAAAAATACAAATGTTCAAAATGTGGAGGTGTAATTTGCGTTCATAATAAAAAATGCTATGATTGTGAAAAGATTGAAAGTTGGAGAGGACAAGATTGGAGCAACATCGTATAACAGCATGTTTGCGACGCTTCGCTAAATTGCCTTCGGCATTTCGCAAACACGCAAAACGTTATGTGCAATTGGCTTTGACGGGTGGGTGTTACTGTTTTATTTATGCACGGCTAAAATATCCTGCTAAATTGGCTAAATTGGAGGCAAAAAATGAAAATAAAACTAACTAGAAACAGAATAATCGAATTGACACTTATATGTACTCTACTTTTATTGTATCTCACGAGACATTGGTTTGGAGTTGGGAGCTGGAGAGCAGTTGTCCTAATATTGATATTTTCTGTTCCCATAGCATACATCAAGTTCTCAAAGAGGAGTTTAAAAGAAATCTATCTAACCAAAAAGAACCTTAAAAAATCGCTATTTTATGGACTCATAGGAAGTGGCGTTTTAATTTCCATAGCTATAGTAATTCTTTATCACGTTTTTGGTGGTTTTTATCTGGCACCAGAATTAAAGGAGTTTGGTTGGTGGTTTCCTTTAGCCCTTTTTCTCTCACAGCTATTAACAACAGGTGTTTGTGAAGAAGTTCTTTTTAGAGGCTTCTTGCAAATGCATCTTAGAAATTATTTTTCTGGCTTTTGGGTTGTTCTGGTGCAGGCAATCATATTTGTGTTGTTGCACCCAAGATACTATATTGGAGGTCTCTACTATATTTCATTCTTAGTATTTATGTGTGGGATTGTGGCAGGATTTATTGTATTAAGAACAGAAAACCTCAGCGGAGTAATCCTTATGCATGGATTGTTTAATACAGTTGGAGTAATGTTGTTCTTTGTGTCTCCAATTGTACCAAGTGCTTAGTACAACTAAAGTCAGGATGGGAAATAATGGTCAAAACCCACCCTAGCCGAACAGCACATAACACGGGCTATACAGCTGCGGCTTTCAACCCTCGCTCAAATCGTTGCTATGCAACGACTTCGTATAGCCCGAATACGATATACGCCATGCCAGACCTTGCCGGCCCATCCATGGGCACGGCCTTTGGGGGAATTCGAAGAGGTCTACTGAATAATTAATGTAATAGGAGGTATCATGATTAAGGGTATTAGTCATATAACATTTGTCGTGAAAGATTTAGAACGTGCATCAATATTTTTTAGGTCTATCTTCGATGCTAAGGAGATCTACTCAAGTGAAGATGAAAAATTTTCATTGAACAGGGAAAAGTTTTATTTAATTGGCGGTCAATGGATTGTAATAATGGAAGGTAATTCACTATCTGAACGTACATATAATCACGTTGCATTTAAAATAAATGACGAAGAACTGGATATTTACGAGTCAAGGATACGGGCGTTGGGCGTAGATTTTAAACCACCTCGACCACGAGCTGAAGGGGAAGGACGCTCATTATATTTTTATGATTTTGACAATCATCTCTTTGAATTACATACAGGTACGCTTTCAGAAAGACTAGCACGATATACGCAAAACAAGGAAAAAACTGCTAGTCAGCCATCCTAAATATCGATTTTATTGTATAGAAATGATTGCAGTATGATAGTCGACCGGCCAACCATCCGTGGTTCGGCTGGCGTGTAAGTAGGAATGAAAGAGTGGTCTGGCACGGCGTATATCACGAGCATTACCGGTTCCGCGCCGGGAGAGAAATGATATGGAGTATGCCGCCGCTCCACCCAAATTGCCGGGCCTAAGCCAGGTCTGGACGGCACCGGCTTCACCAAGTGCAAGCACTAAGTTCAGCCGGCACCTCTAAGGCCCGGCAACTTCGTTTATCCGCAAAACGTTGGCCGAAATGCCTTAGGGAGGTCAAAATGAGAGCAGTTTATTATATCTTTAAGTTACTGATACCCATAGCATTGATGTTTTGTTTACACCAGAACCTATCGGCAAATAATTTGAAAAGTGCCAAAGTACTCTATGAAAAGGGAACCAAAAATTACGATCTTTCCCTTTTGAATGAGGCTTATAATATGCTGTAGCAGATTCCTGAAGGGAAAGAGGTATTAGAAAACAACCCTCAAAATCTCTTTGCTAAGAAGGTAAAGAAGGAAATTGAAAAGAAATCAGATTAATTCAGGGAGGTATTAGTATGTTCGATTATGCGATAAAAAGCATTCTGAAGCGCAAAACACGAAGTGGATTGACAGTAGTAGGCATCATGGTTTTGATCACCTTAGTTATCGTAATTTCAGGGATTGTTTCCTACTAGAAGAGAGTGATGCACGAGCATGCCTCTGCTGGGGTAGGGAAAATTATGGTGCAATCGATGCTGGCGGGGACTGATTACCCAACAGCAAGTATCGACTTAAAAGAATCGTTGGCTGATAAGATCCTGAGCAGAGATGATATACAAGATCCTATTTCGGGGAAGGTGCTTTATTTGCAGATCGAACCACCACAATATCCCAATGAACCACCGCAGATACTCATTACCGGAGTTGAAATCGGCAAAGAAGGAGCATTTACCGGAAGCATCAGTCATCAAACTCGTGCAGCCTTCGGGACAGCCAACTTCTCCAGCTCAACTGTCGAACTACCGCTTATTATGGGATATAAGGCAAGGCAGTTTTTCCAAGGAAAGCAAGAGAAACAACTTAATATTGGCAATACCCTTAAGATATTAGGCACAGAATTTACGCTTATTGGCTTTCTGGAAGCCTCCAGCGATAAGGTAGTAAATAACTCCCTTATTATTCCGCTGAATATTGCACAAAAAATCTTAGAAAAAAAAAGGGATTTATCTCTTCGGTGATTCTCTTCCCGGAAAGGGTTGATTGGAAACAGCGCATTGTTGAGGACATCAAACAAAAATATCCCAAATTGAATTTGATCACCGATGATATTATCTCTCGGAATGCAGAAAAAGGTATCAAACTGTTTGAGCAGATGGTTAATGCCATTAGTGTTGTGGTAACTCTGGGGGCAGCTATCCTGATATTGACCGTAATGCTCATCACCATTAAGGAACGAACCAAGGAAATAGGAGTCCTTCGAGCTATCGGTGCCAGCAATACGATAGTTATTAAGTCAATTCTTTGGGAGATCTTCATTCTCAGTACTGCGGGGAGCATTCTGGGAGGGATTATTTCTGGGATTGTGTTGCGATACTTTATGCTGGAGAATCTTTTCGACCTCTGGCACATTCTGAAATATATGCCACTTTCTATTGTTTTGACTATTCTTTCGGGAGTTATCCCGGCAATCAAGATAAGTCGAATTCTTCCTGTTGAATCGTTGAGATATGAGTAATGAAGGAGAAATATGAATAGTATAATATCCATAAAAAACGTTAAGAAGCAGTACTACTTAGGGAAAACAATCGTTGAGGCCTTAAGAGGGATAAATCTTGAAATAGAAGCAGAGTTCTATTGTTCCATCATCGGACCTTCTGGTTCAGGAAAATCCAGTCTCCTAAATATCATCGGTTGTATTGATGTCCCATTAGAAGGAGAGGTAATTTTCGAAGGAAGAAATTTAGCAGGCTTAAGTGAGAAAGAGCTGACCAGAATTCGAGCAGAGAAGATCGGCTTTATATTCCAAAACTTCAATCTAAATCCCATCCTCACGGCAGTAGAAAATGTCGCTATTCCCATGAGGCTTATTGGAGAAAGGAAAAAGACTAGCTTGCAGAAAGCAAGTGAAGTCCTGGGGCAGGTTAGGCTTTCCCATCGGATGAATCATTATCCTAACGAGCTTTCCGGAGGTGAAAGGCAGCGGGTTGCCATAGCCAGAGCAATTGTCAAAAAACCATCGTTGATATTGGCTGATGAACCCACAGGCAATCTGGATACTAAGACCGGACTGGGAATTATTAGACTTCTAAGAGAGATAAATGAAAAGGAAGATACTACAGTTATTCAGGTCACTCATGATTTGGAGATTGCAAATTTAAGTGATAAAATATTTAGGCTGAGAGATGGAGTTATAGTTGATAGATAATGGCACTTCGGCTAACAGCGAATAAAAGGGAAATAAAAGATTTTCCCCAATTGCTCTCTGCAACTTCTTTTATCCGTAAAACGTTATATGAAATTCCGAACCCTGCCTTTTGGTTAAATGGAATAAGAGGAGGATAAGATGAGAAGTAACTTATTTAGAACAATAAAACAATTTACCTCGAAGGAAGGGATCGAGGGTTACTTTGCGGAAAAGTATGATAAGTTTGCAAAAGCCGTTCTCATAGATGAATACAAAGAGATTGCAAGCTTAGTCATTAAACATCTGAAGTCAGGGAAAATTCTTGAAATTGGGCCTGGTACTGGATACCTCTCAATAGAGATTGCAAAACATGGCGCTTTTCAAATTACAGGATTAGACATTTCTGAAACGATGGTAGAAATCGCAAAAAGAAATACGCAAGAAGCTGAGGTAGAAGTTGAATTTCGGTTAGGAAATGCGGCTGATATGTCTTTTCAGGATAATATCTTTGATTTTGTAGTTAGTAGTGGCTCCCTTCATCATTGGAAGGAACCCGTTAAGGTATTCAATGAAATTTATAGAGTATTAAAAACTAATGGGGAAGCTCTAATAAGCGATTTGCGGAAAGACGCCTCTAAGGAAGAGATCGATAAAATAGCGAGAAAGACTGAATCGCTTATTATGAGGTGGGGTATTAAACATTCCGTAAAGGAAGCATACACCAAAGATCAGATTATAGAACTGCTTAGCAAAACAAAATTTAAGGAAGGTGAGATTAAAGAAAATCCTATGGCTTTGGAAATATGGCTAAAGAAATGAATTTAGATATTAGCGAGGTTCGGAACTTCATATAACATGGCGTATATGCCATTTTTGGCAGGTTATTGATATAAATAAAAGCAGGAAGAAATTATAATTAATTTATTTTTAAAATGATAAAATATTAGAAAGGTGCCAAAAACAGCACATACGCCAGGGACGTTAGGCGAAATGGTCTGCTACAAAACAAAGGAGATTGATTATGCTTAGACTTGAATGGTTGCCATTGGCTTGGTTAAGAACATGCATGCTTGCTTTAACCCTGTACTTCTTTTTCCCACTGCTTTCCTTAAGTCTCCGCAAAGTTGCTTCTAAAATAAAACTATGGGAACTACATGTCTATTATTTGATTATCGCATTCTGGGAAATTGTAACGGTTGCTATCCTTTTCTACTTACTGAAGTTAAATGCCCTTCCTTTAAGTATTGTGGGTCTCGGTGGTAGTTTATCTCTTGAGGGAATGCTTTATGCCATTGGAGGAGTGGTTGTTGGAGGGCTTCTGTATCCTGTTGTGCAGTCTCTTATGAAAGTTCTTGGTGGGGATATGTTCTGGCGTCGTCGTGAGGATAAGGACTGGTTTCCTCGGACAAGTGAATACTTGACTACAAAACGTGGCCTAATCTCAATGTTCTTCATCGTTGTAATTTGTATTCCAGTGGTAGAAGAGATAATCTATCGAGGTTACGTTTTAACAGTTCTTTTGCAAAATCTTGATAGCATTTTTATTGCCTTTGTGTTAACATCTCTTATCTTTGCTAGCATTCACTGTTTAGCTGGACCAGGTTTTATGCTTCTCATTTTTTTCAGTAGTTTTATTTCATCGTTTCTGTATTGGAAATTCGCTAACATCTATCCTTGTATACTCTTGCATTCTCTCGGTACTCTGATGGGGGAAATCATTATCCCGCTTTTAGAGAAAAAAGGGAAAAGAGGATAAAGGAAGAATGAGCAGAACACTTCGCCTAACACAGCATAAAAGCTTCGTGCCTAACGTCACTCACCCAAAATTTTGCTACGCAGAAACTTCTTTTATGCCGGAAACGTTGTATGAAATTGGGCTTAAATCTTAAAAGCAAAGGGGGAAATAATGAATAAAAAAGAAAAACCGAATTATGGAATTACTGCAATAAAAGAATTTTCTGTAATAGGTATAATTGGTATTGTTGGAATTATTGTATTTATTATTGGCATTTCTCAAAAGAACATATTGAAATATATATTATCAATACCTGGTGGAATTATTGGTTTTATTGGATTATACTTACCATTAGCATATATTTTTATTAGACCTTTTATTTTCAGTGATAATCCAAAAAGGGATTTTATTTTATGGGCATTAAAAGAAGGAGAAATAAAAGGAGATGAAAGAATATTAGATATTGGTTGTGGTACAGGAGCTGTTACAGTTAAAATAGCAAAAAATATTTCAACTGGAAAAGTAGTAGGTATCGATGTTTTCAAAGGAATGAGTGGTAATTCACCCAATATAGCATTAAGAAATGCTGAAATTGAAGGTGTAATAGACAAAGTTGAAATACAAAATGGAAATGCACTTGATTTACCATTTGAAAATAATAGCTTTGATATTGTAACAATGGGTTCTGTTCTACATGAAATGCATACAGAAGAAAATGTTATTAAAGCATTAAATGAAGTAAAAAGAGTACTAAAGCCAAAAGGGAAATTTATAACAGTTGAATTATTAAGAAATACAAAAATGTTCATTTTTTTGCTATTTTTATTTTTAATATGGAAACCAAAAGAATACTGGGAACAATGTATTAAAAAAGTAGATTTAAATATATTGAATGAAACAATTATTAAAGGTCCAATAGATATGTGTTTTTATGTCGCTCAAAAGTAAAATGGCGATTAATAGAAATAAGCCCAACTTCACACAACAGAGAGTACAAGGTTCCGCCTTCGGCTCCACCCAAATTGCCCTCCACTTCGTTCCGGGCAACTTCTTGTACTCTCAAAACGTTATATAAAATCGAGCCATAAAAGGAGGATGGAGCAAATGAGAAAAGAA
>Ga0307427_1001166_pt1 | contig 14079 bp, 11 predicted proteins | sample SalMarWE160190MG_FD_202162 | JGI IMG/M metagenome (GOLD analysis project Ga0307427, IMG submission 202162) | Salt marsh sediment microbial communities from the Plum Island Ecosystem LTER, Massachusetts, United States - WE1603-190 | ecosystem: Environmental > Aquatic > Marine > Intertidal zone >... | reverse complement strand
AATTATAACTTGTCTAAGACCGGGAGTGAGGATAACCCGAGGGCATATGAGGTGTTCTTTAATGGTGAGAAGTTTATATTAAATGCTTATGCTACAGGGGATTTTGAACCGGATTCAGTGCATGTGGAATTAATGGGTACAGAATTTGAAACTGATCTTATGCATTCTTCAGGCAGCAGGTGGGAAGGATATATCTGGGATGAGTCTTTTATCAACTTACATGATATGGATTGTACATTTAAGTTTACAGCACATTATGAAGATGGAGTGGAGATTGAATATGAGGTAACAGTTTATATAGTAAGGGATTTTTACTGGTTACTACACAGGGGATTTTAATTACTATAATAATTCCTTAAATTTCTATAAGAGAAGAATTTGAGTATATAAAGAATTTATTGCGAGGTGCACTAATCTTGGAATACCTAAAAAGTTAAGTATAAAATAAAAAAAAGTAAATATTAACCTTCAGGCGGAAGTATGGGCATATTCTCTTATTGTAATTAATGATGTGCTGCTATAATTAACATATATTTAAAAATTCCTAAGTAAGCTTCTTTTGACATAAAATAATAATAATATTATAATCAATGTTACTTAACAAATATATTAAGTTTATATGAACAGGCAATTAGTAGAAAATTTACAGAGAGATCTTGGTATTTCTCAGGAACAAATCGTTCGTGAGGAATATGAGATGATTATATTAAAACAACTTTTTGAAAGCGAGCTTGGAAAGTCTTTTGTCTTTAAGGGTGGAACAGCTTTAAGATTGGCATACGGTTCAGAGCGTTTTTCTGAAGATCTGGATTTTTCAGTTGTCGAAGATTTTAATAGGAAAAAGCTGGATGATTCTTTTAAAAAATTAGACAGTCAATATGAAACTTTAAAGCTTATTGAAACAATACAAAAGAAATTTACTTATTTTGGTCTTTTTCGTGTTAAAGAAGAATTTATGACACAGGCATTTTCGATTAAATTTGAGGCTTCAATACGCCAGGTTAGCTTAAAAAAGGATAAAGATTATAAACTGATGGCTTTAAATAGCAGGATAACAAACTTGACAGTTCTGGCCCAGGTACTAGGTTTAGAATATATGGAGAAAGAGAAACAAACTATTGAGCCGTTAAGAATCAGGGATATCTATGATTTATGGTTTATAGCACAGAAGTTAGGAAAGCCTGCCAGTATGGATTTTAAGGATTGGGACAAGAAAAAAGTTAAGCAGGAACTACATAAATTCTTGCCTAAAAAAGGAAGGAGGCTATTGGAAAAATGGCTACAAGAATGATGAGTGATATCGAATTTTTAAAAAAATTAAGAAGTTTTAATAAGTCTTATTTTGCCGTGGCTGACTTGGAAAAAATCCTAGGGATGGGTAGAGACAGCTTGTATGTTACACTAAATAGGCTTGTTAGGACAGGATTGCTTATCAGACTGAGAAGAGGGGTTTACCAGCCCGAGTTTCAGGTTGCTGGATTAGAAAAAGTAGCCAATGAGCTTTATTACCCTTCTTATCTCTCGTTTGAGTCAGCTTTATCCATATATGGGATTTTAAGCCAGATTCCTTATACATTAATGTTTGCTACTATTAGGCGTTCTAAAAAAATCACGCTGGCTGGAAGAGAAGTGGAGTACAGACAACTTAAAAAAAATTATTTTTTTGGTTATATACTAAGAAATAGTATATATATTGCCGAACCTGAAAAGGCAGTACTCGATCAACTTTATATGCTGAGCAAAGGAAAGACAGCAGCTGATATTAGTGAATGGTCGTTGGTTGGCCTGGAGAAAAAGAAGTTTCTTAAATACAGTAAGATATTTCCTAAAAAAGTCCAGGATGGCGCAAAGAAGCTGATTCCAAAGTTTGGTAAGTATGTAACTACCTTAGATAAGAAGGAATTGTTTCGGGCTGCTAAAGCAAGCTAAGTTTAAATTGAGCTAAATAATTGGTGGGGGTTGGAGTTTTAATTAAATAGAAAGACTTATTGAAGAAGGATGGGAGGAGTTTAGTCCCGTCACTCACTCTAGAATTGCTTTTTATAGTTTCACTATTATCTAAGTAAGTCTAAGCATTTCTCGCGTTATCGGAATAATATTTTGAGACCTCTTGTTCTTTATCTGTTACTCTTAAATTATTATTCTTAACTAACTCATTGGTAAAGTTAAAAACATCATCAGTCATAGATGGATTATCCATTAGCAGCTTTACAATTTTATTTATTCTATATTCCAGGAAATATTCTGGAGATACTTCTAATCCTTGAGCAATTTTTTTAATGGTTTCTACAGGTGGGTGCCCTTTTCTTTTTTTAAGGACACAGAAATAACTAAAGCTAAAATTGGTTTTGGCTGCTAATTTCCTATGGATTATATCTTTTTCATCCATTATTTCCTTTAAGGCTTTAGGAAAAGTTTTAATGCAGTGTTTCATATCTCGTTTTTTTAGTTTTATTCATTTGGCTATTAATTTTTGCTTTACTTATTATTTACAAAAGTATTATATAAGTATTTACTATAACAATTTTATAAGATATGACAAAAGGGTAAAGTTAACAGTTTTGTAAACTGAACTGTAAGATAATACTTAGCTTATATATAAATTATTCGGTTATAATTTAAGGCTGCAAGTGGCTATTATGGCTTTATACTATATCCAATTAAAAAAATAATTTGTAAATTATTAGTTATTAAATTTAGAATAATAGCCTAGATTCTGGAGAACGTATTGTTGAATAAGCAACATTATGTTATTATTTAATATCTTTTGCAAAGGTGATGAAAGTGAAAATAGGGATAGAATTATTTTAAAATTATTGTATATTAGAAAGAGTGTTATCTAATGGAGCAGAAAATTGATAATATACATAGAAGTTATAATGATAATAATATAGATAATGTGCTGTTTGATATATATGAGATAATTCTAGCTAAGTTAGATAAAGAATTATTTGCAGAGGTTTAATTCTATATAACGCTGGTAAAATTTAATTTTGGAGCGAGGCGTAATGGTTGAGGATAAAAAAGTAGCATGTTATGTAAGGGTATCCACTTCTTCACAAGCAAAAGATGATAAATACAGCATCCCTGAGCAGATTGATATACTTAAAAATATATGTGAAAAAAACAATTGGGGTTGTGACTTGTATCAGGATCTTGGTATTTCTGGTGAGACTATTGAAGCCAGGCCGAGAATGAGGGAGCTACTAAATAATTGTAGAAAGGGTATATACCATAGAGTTTTAGTAGTTGATCAAGATAGGTTGTCCAGGAGTGTAAAAGATCTGCAGGTTATAAAAGAGATATTTAAAGATAACAAAATAAAATTAATGTTTCAAAACTCAGTGTTGGATCTGGATAATGAAGATGATGACTTTATGTCTGATATCCAAGGAGTATTCAGCAAAAGGGAACTAAGGATTATTGCAAAAAGGATCGCTAGGGGAAAATATCAGAAAGCTAAACAAGGGAAACTGCCCTTAGGAGGAAATAATATACTTTATGGCTATACATTAGATAAAGATGGTAGAATAGTCATTGATCAGGAAGAAGCAAAAGTGGTTAAAAATATATTTAACTGGATAGCCAATGAAGGCCTGTCTTCTTATAAAATAGCTGATAGATTAAATTCTTTAGGTATCCCGACTAGATTTGAAAAATTTGGCAGAGTTAAAAAGTCTACCAAATACAATCAAGTTTATAAAAATAAATGGACAAGAAGTAGCGTAAAACATATCCTTTCAAAGGAACTTTATTATAAGGATGAATATATTTATGCAAAAAATAGCAAATTTAATTTTATAAACCCTGTGCATATAAAGAAAGAGCCATTAATCTCTAAAAAGCTTTTTGAAAAAGCAAAAAAGCAATCCTATTTTAATAGGAGCTCAATTAATAATTCCAAAGTTGTCTATATTTTAACTGGGAAGATGAAATGTTTAAAATGTGGACATCCATACTGCGGAGGGAGATATCATAGCAAAAAAGGAGATATTACTTATTATTACTATAGAGATACCGGTAGGTCGAATATAGCCAAGGAATTAGTAGGCCATCTATGTGACAGTGCATCAATTAAAAAAGATTTAATTGAGAGTGTTATAAAAAATGATATTAAGCAGTTTCTTTTAGATCCTGAAAATATGAGTAAATATTTGTTAGATGATAGTAAAAATTGCTTAGATGCAGATTTTAAAGTGAAAGAACTTGAGGATAAAAAAGCTAAAATTAATGAAGAGATTGATATGTTACTAGACCTATATTCAAATAAGGATATTCCTGAATCTATTGCTACTAAAAATATCGCAAAGAAATTAGGAGATAAAGATTTGCAGATAAAAAAGTTAGACAATATTATATATGAGCTGAATAATAAAGAAATGGTAGAGAAAGTTAAAATGGAGAAAATTAATAATATTAAAATTCTTTTCAAAAGCTTAGTAAAAGGAATAGATAAACTGGATAATTTGGATTGGAAAAGGATAATAAATAAAATGATTGAAGAAATAGGCATAGATTCAACATATGGTTATGGGAAGACAGATAAGCTGGATGTTTATATAACTTATAACTTTAGCAATCTTTTAGAAGGCAATAGAACTCTTCACTGGGCGAGCGAAGTCGGTAGTCCACCCAAGGGAAGTGATAAAACCGGCTATTAAGGATTCGGCAGCATCAGTAATATTCATACATAATCATCCAAGCGGTGACCCTGAACCCTCTATTGATGACATAGAAATAACTGAAAGGTTATGCAAGTCTTTTGCCATCCTGGGGATTAATGTCCTGGATCATATTATTGTAGCTGAAAGCGGATATTTTAGCTTTAAGCAGAAGCAGATGATTTAATTATAATAAAAGAACTCATTTAACTGGGAGGATTAAAAAGAACAGAGGTGCAATGTTTATATCACTGGCTAAAGACTATACCCCAAAAAACTGGACCAAAGATTGGGGTAAGGTCATATGATCCTTGTGTTTATTAATAGAGTAGATAGCCAGGGGAGAAATAAAATCATATCACCCGCAGTCATATGCAGCTTTGGATATCAATGATATACTTTATAATATTTCGGAATACAAACTGCGCAATCTGGGTGCGGTGGGTTTTAATAGGGTAAATGGGATAATCTACTTATTCGAGTTCAGGGAAAATTATGAAAATGACAAACCTCTAGTTCATGCCTGGAAAATATGATGATGATTTTTACTGGAATGTATGATGCGTAGGTTTTTATAGTTTTTAAGATTTTAATTATTACCAGGGAGGTAAAATTGCGAAAAATGATTTCATTCTTAGCTATAATACTTGCGTTGTTTTTGATTTGCGGCTGCAGCAAAATTACAGAGAGAGTAGCTGATGTAACAGAAGAATCAACAGAGGCAGGTACTGAAGAGGTGGAGACGACTGCAGGTGTACCACCGGGTTTTCCGGAAACTGTTCCTATCCACAACCAGGCAGATATTACAGAGTCTGAAAAGACAACAGTTGAAGGAGTGATGTCTTTTTATATTCATATGGAATATGAAGGTGAGATCGAACAGCTGTCTGGCTGGTATGAGCAGGAATTACCGGAGAACTGGCAGATAGATTCTGTATCTTCCGGCGATTTTGATGATTGGTCAGAGTTTTATGCTGATGCACATAACAGTGAATATTATTTATCTGTTTATCTATATCAGGAAGCTGGAAGCAGTTGTGTTACTATTGATATAAATGCAGTAGGAAAAGCTGAGGCAGCCGAAGCAGAGGAAGAAGAAGCTGCCAGAGAGGAAACTGCAGAAGAAGAAGCTGGCGAACCAGAAGCTACCTATTCTGGTGAACTGGAAGATGCTGAGATTGCATTTGTATGTGCTTCTGTTGGTTCTGCATGGAATGTAGAGGATCACTTTCCTGATCTTGATATAGCAGTTTATGACGAGTACCAATTTGATAAGGGTAATGTCATAGGGAATATACTGGAAGGTGATAAGCCGGATATCATGATAATCAAGGAATGTGCTGCTTACTTTCCTCCCGAGGATTATGGGACGTCTATAGAGGCTTATAAGGACCTGATAAGAGATTGGGTAAATCTCTGCAGGGGTGAGGGAGTGATCCCTGTCCTGGCAACTGTTGTCCCTGTAAACCCTGATAATCCCGAGCGTTCGGAAGAGCAGCTCGAATCCATTCTGGAATTTAACGATTGGATTCATGAGTACTGTGAATATGAGGATATCTCAGTTCTTGACCTTGAAGCAGCTTTAAGGATCAGTGAGGATGATAGAGCACTTGACCCTGACTATGATTCAGGAGACGGATTGCATCCTAATGATTTAGCATATTCGGAAGAACTTGATTATATATTGATACCTACTCTTGAAGATGCGATTGATATCGGATACTGAGCCTTATAAAAAGAAAAAAGATCTAAAACTAATTTTATAGGATAGTAGAGCTTGCGAATTATTTTTTAGATATGCTCTTACTTACTGATATAAAGGCAGATGACTTAAACATTAAAAGAATATCTTCTTAAAGGAAATGAATTTTTTAAGTCTTTTTATACTATTGAAAAAACCAGCTGGTTACTGGATATTTAGGCGCTTGTAAGTTATATCATTAATGCTATAATTCATTCCTGAATTACTGGCAGGGTGTGATTGACTTATTTAATGATTTTTATTAATATATCCAATTGTCTAAAGCAGTTTTCCTTCTAGTAGGGCCCATAGCTCAGTTGGTTAGAGCAGCGCACTCATAATGCGGAGGTCCCAGGTTCGAGTCCTGGTGGGCCCACCAAAATCTAATAATACCATTAAAAACCATAATTTAGCTTCTGTAATTCTGTGCAAGTTAAAAGAGCAGTCCATATTCTGTAGGATTTAAGTTTTTAACCCCGGTTTATAATTTAAAGAATTATTTTTTAGATGTAGATTAGCATGTTAGTAGGGGCCGCTTGCACGGGCGAATCGGGATTTCATTAAGTCAAGCAGGTATGAGGAAGTAGGGTCAACTTTATTCATTACTGCAAGATATACGCTTATCCAGTCTGCAAGGAGAATACCGGAGAATCCTTTTATTGCATCATTTGAACCTTCAAGGATGATTTCTTCAAAGTTAATTTTTTTCTCAAACAGAATCCCTTTTAATATCTCTACTCTTCTTAAAGTTTCTTCTTTTGAGTCTTTATCTGTAATAAAAAGTACAAAATAATTATTTCTAAGGTCATGTCCCATGCCCCACGCAGCTATTTCATCATGGTCCAGCTCGGGGATGGTATTAAAATGTGCAAAGTTATTGCTGTTAAGGCAAATCTGGCTTTTAAGGCGGTATGCAATTGTACCGGTTAGCATGCTGCTGCCGTATATAACCGGAATATTGCCAAACAGATTAATAGCAGTTCTCTTGGCAATGTTTTGGGATATCCTTATATCAGGGCTTAAGTCTTTTGATAAAGTGGTAAGCACCTTCTCAACCTCGCCCCAGTCAATTCCCAGGAGGCATTCCTTTTCATCACTGCAAATATCAAGGGCGCCTGCCTTATTTAATATGTTTGTAATAAAGACATAGATACACCCTACTACCATTCTTGATAATATATCTACTGAATATTCAATAAGCAGTATCCTGTCATCGGAAAGTGCTTTTTCTTTTAATTTGCCGCCGGTGGTAATAGCGACTATATTTGCACCTGCTTTTAGTGCTGTATCTACTGCTTCAATAACCTCAATTGAATTACCACTGTGGGTTACTGCAACAATCAGGGTTTCTTCATTTACCCATGAAGGAATGGTAGACCTTGAGCAGAGAAAAACGGGTATATTTATCTTATCAATGTCCATAGAGTTTATCAGTCTATATACTACATTGGTGGAGCTTCCCATCCCTATAATGAGGGAATTTTTAAATTTCTTTCTAAATGGTAGTTTTAGCTTTTTTATAGTGTCTCCTGCTGTTTGAAACTGTTTGGGGAATTCATAAAGGGTCTTTAACATTGCGTCCGGTATACTTTGAAGGATCTTTCTTTCATTTTCTAAAGATTTCATTTGCCTCCTTTAAAAAATAGCAAAAGCGCCGGGAAGATATTTCTTTTTATTTCAACGTAAATATTATAATATTTAATCTAATAATACAATTTTATATATTCAACATGATTCTTAGTGAACTGTCTTCGTGCCTGGATAAGGTCTTTTATATAAACCTTGCTCTAAGCTGGGATAAAGCAGGCCTTCAGATTGGAAATCTGGAAAATGAAATAAAAAGAATTCTTGTTACCCTAAATGTAACAGATATCGTGGCAGATGAAGCAGCCAGTCTTAACTCTGATTTAATAGTAGCCCATCACCCTTTAATGTTTAATTCCATTGACACTATTTTAAGCTCAAGGACAGGGGAAAAAGAAATCTTAAAACTTATAGAGAATGGTATAGCAGTTTACTGCACCCATACAAATTACGACTCAATGCCCGGCGGGTTAAATGATTTGCTGGCTTCTACACTGGGTTTGACTGACCTGGAGATAGTTGAGGGACAATATGAACAGTGGTATAAGTTTGTTGTTTTTGCACCAATAGAATCAGAAGAGAAAATAAGGGAAGTTATTTGCCGGAGCGGTGGAGGCAAGTGGCGGAATTATTCGTGCTGTACCTTTAATACTAAAGGGAAAGGTACTTTTATTCCCGGTAAGGGTTCAAGGCCGTATACGGGGAGTAGAGGTGAAATGAGCTACGTTGAAGAAGTAAGGATTGAATGCATAGTAAATGAAAAAAACCTTGAAGTCCTGGTTGAAGCAGTGAAAGCTGTGCATCCATATGAAGAAGCGGCATATGATATTTATAAGATTGAAAACAGGTTTAGTGAGGCAGGGATTGGAAGGTGCGGGAGATTGGCTGAAAGTAAGTCTTTTAGCAAGTTTGCAGCAGAGATTAAGGATAGTCTTGGCATTGATAGTTTTACGTGGATGAGTAAAGAAGATAAGGGTGCCGGAGAAAGGAAGATTGACAGGGTAGCAGTGGCCTGCGGCAGTGCTAATTCTCTTACTGATAAGCTTGTGGGTATAGACTGTGATGCTGTAGTGGTTGGCGAGATGGACTATCATAGTGCCCTGAAAGTTATTGAAGGCGGTAAAATCCTTATAGCGGTAGGGCACGGCAATAGTGAAAAGCTAGCAGTAGATGGAATTTCTGCTATACTGAAAGACTATTTTAAGAAAAATGATATTGGTATTGATGTATTAAAAAGCAAAAAGGGGAGTAACTCATGGAGGTATCATATTGGATGAAAAAAAGTTTGATGTAATAGACCTGGCGGAGCTCCAGTTAATAGATAATGCAGTTTCTGCACGGCTCTCGGAGATTGAGGAGATTAAAGGCAGCAATGAGATGGTTTCTGCACGGAAAGAGTTTGAAAGGGCAAGAGAGAGCTTTGATAAGATAGGCAGTGATTATAATGCTATGGAAAGCAAGCGCAGGAAATTAGAGGATACTATTGAGATCCAGAGTGAAAAAATTAAAAGTAATGAAGAGAAGCTTTTTAGCGGTAAAATTACCAGTACAAAGGAACTGGAAAGTTATCAGGAGGAAGTAAAGATTCTAAAGCAAAAGAATTCTGGAATAGAGGATAAAGTTTTAGAGATGATGATTGATATGGAAGATAAATCAGAAAAGGTGAAGTCAGCCCGCGAGGCAATGGAAAAGAGGAAAGCGGATATAGACCACATAAAAAATGAGATAGAGGAAAGGATAGAAGTTTTAAGGCACAATATAGAGGGGCTAGAAAAGAGAAAGGAAAGTGTTATTTCAAGGATACCTGAGGAGTATTTAAAAAAGTACAGTGAGGTTAAGAATAAAAAGAATGGAATTGCCGTAGCAGTGCTGAAAGATAATTTTTGCAGCGTGTGCAACATGCAGATACCGACAAGTGAGGCAGAAAAAATAGATGATATAGATAAAATATATAGGTGCCCGCTGTGCGGTCGGATAGCTGTAATATACAGGAATGAAATAGATGATATAAAAAAGGAACTGGAAGCTTAAATGGAAGAGAAGACATACACGTATTTGAAAATATATTTTGACGGCGGCTCAAGAGGGAATCCAGGCCCTTCTGCGGTTGGTGCAGTAATGTATGATAATAGGGATAAGAAACTTGAGGAGTTAAGCGAATGCATAGGGAAACATACCAATAACATGGCTGAATATACAGCCCTTAAAAAGGCTCTTGAAATGGCAGCAAAGTATAAATGCAGAAAGATAATGATTTTTACTGACAGTAAGCTTCTGGATAATCAGGTAAAGAAAAAATGGAAGATAAAAGATAAAAGTATTTTAAAGGTGTATCTGGAAATATCCAGGTCATTGGAAAGATATAATGTTGTTGATTTAAGGCATATCCCCAGAGAGAGCAATACAGAGGCGGATAGGCTTGTAAATAAGGCGCTTGATGAAAAAGAGCTTTCCTACGAAGGGGAATCGCATATAAATTTCGGTAAAATAAATGAATGAGTACTTCCCGTATTTAGAGTTTACTAAGCTTCACATCAAAAGTCACGCCAGACCTTTTAATGTATTGATTTTTAAATAAATATCTGTAATATATAACCGGAGTTAGCCGAGTAGTCGCGCAGGCTTTTTGACTGTGAGGAAAGTCCGGGCTCCATAGGGCAGGATGCTGGGTAAATCCCAGCGGGGTCAGTGTAAAAACTGGTCCTAGCGCAAGTGCAACAGAAAATATACCGCCAGATTTTTCTGGTAAGGGTGAAATGGTGAGGTAAGAGCTCACCGGCAGTCCGGTGACGGGCTGGCCTGGTAAACCGCATCTGGAGAAAGGCCAAATAGGGAAGTATAAGGTGGCCCGCCTTCTTCCGGGTTAGGCCGCTTGAGATAAATAGTAATATTTATCCTAGATGGATGACTACTGGTGTCTATGGTTTATATCGTAGATACTACAGAACTCGGCTTACAGGCTAACTCCAACTATTTTTTATCTTATAGGCCGGCTAAATAGGGTATATTTCTTAGGGTATCCTTACAGTTTTTAAACTGCACAGGCTTAGTTGTACAGATTTAATTATACAGGGGATCCACATTATTTCAATTTGTTTTTTCTATTTAGTACAAGAATTATTTGGTGGAAATTCTGCTTAGACAGTTCAGGTAAATGATATCTTAAAGCAATCATAGTGGATTGGAATACAATTTTCCTCTAGATTATTTTGATATCAAGCATTATTATCCAGTTATTAGATACAATTTAAAAAGAATCAAAAATTTTTTAGATAAGTATAAATAAAAATCTTTAATATTTTTTACTAGTAATTTAATATAAATGAGGGCTTTAAGGAATGAGTAGTGATTAATTCTTCATACCCCCAAAAAAAAGAAACTGATCCAAAGATTGGGGTAAGGTCAGTCATATCTTTTTAATAAAGCTCCTTATGGATGCCTTCTGTTCAGTTTTGAACCTATTAATAGTATCTTATATGAATCAACTAAATATGGTTGTATTTCTTTTTCAGTTAGTTTCGGTGATTTATTTACCTATAGTCTGTAATGTAGGTCAATCCTTTTACTTTCTAAATCATCAACCTGGTTTTTCAGCTTTTTTATTCTAGTATAAATGTATGATGCTTATACATATTAAAATCTTTCAAATACTTTATACCACCTATTTAGTTTTTTTCTTAATTTGGATTTACAAGTTTTATTCTAATTGTTTTATATTCATAATCACATTAATCATATAAATAACTGAGTTTATAAAATATTATTAATCGTTAGTTATATAACTATTGACATTAAAATACTTTTAGTATAATATTTGTTTAAAATATATTGGAGGTTTATTATGATAAAGCCAAAAATCGAAATGGAATCTAAGGAAGAAAGATTTAAACGAATAGCAACTCAGCGAACGCGAAAAATCATATATTATTTAAAAATATTAAGCAATTGTGCAAATAAATCTGCATATTCATATACTAACCATGATGTTACAAAAATATTTAATGCAATAGATAAAGAATTGAAATTAACAAAGTCTAAGTTTGAAAATAAAAAAAGCAAGAATGAGTTCTCATTGTAATTTGGAAGATGTAACTATGATTATAGAGCGACTTAAATATTTACAATTAATAAATTCATTATCTTATTATACGAGGAGGTTTATATGGATGTATTAGAAAAAATATTACTAGGATTATTGAATGCTGAAACTGAAGAAGAAATTAACAAAATAATAAGAAGAGAAAAAATATTAGAAAACAACAATAATTGGAAATCATATGGTAATTTAGAGAATAATTGGGGTTCTGCAGGAAATCAACAAGATGAAGCTTGTGCAGCATTAGTAGAAAAAGTAACAAATTCCATAGATGCTATGCTACTTTTAAAATGTAAACTAGCAAAAATTGATCCCACATCCAAACAGGCACCAAGAGATATCTTTGAAGCCGCAGAAAAATTCTTTAACATTAAAAAAAATAAGATTATTGAGTTGCCAAAAAATGAACTCACAGAATTAGCAAACAACATACAACTAATCGCAACTGGACAAAAAGGATCTATTGGATATCCAACTCTTTCTATTGCAGATTTTGGTGAAGGTCAAAACCCAAAAGATTTTCCTGATACTTTTTTATCTTTATATAAGAGTAATAAATCTAATATTCCATTTGTAACAGGTAAATTCAATATGGGAGGTACTGGGGTAATAAGATTCTGCTCTAAAATAAATGGTTATCAACTAATAATTTCAAAAAAATCTCCGGAACTTAAAGGTGCTAACAACCTTTGGGGTTATACTTTAATAAGAAGACTAAGACCAGTAGGGAGTATGAAAAATTCAATGATTCAATATTTTGCACCAAATGGAGATATCCCAATTATTAATAAAAAAGTATTAAATCTATTGCCTTACTGTAAAGGAGATGTAGTTGAACCTTATAAACTACCTATGGAGTGGGGAACATTTATTAAGCTATATGAATATCAAATAGCCCAGAGAACAAATATATTGTATGACCTTTTTGTTGAGTTAAGTAAATTACTTTATGAAATTCCTTTGCCTATTAGATTGATTGAGGGTAGAAGTTATGAGGGGCATACCATGGAATCAAATTTAATTGGAATGGATCAAAGACTAGAAGTTGATAGATCTGAACTATTAGATAGTACTTTTAGTTCTAAAGGAATTCTCGGACAATTAGGAAGAGCACAAATTAAATATTATTTATTTAAATATGGTACTGATAGAAACCAATTAAGAAGATGGATTGGAAATAGATCAATTTATTTTACAATTAATGGTCAGACAAATGCTAGATTGTATTCTTCATTTCTGAAAAGACAAAAGATTAGATTAGACCATTTAAAAGACTACCTTTTAATTTGTATAGATTGTACCAATGTACCAACAGACGTTGCAGAAGATTTATTTATGCCTTCTAGAGATAGAATGACAAATGGAGAGATAAGATACCAGATTGAAGAACAGCTAGAGTATATCTTAAAATCTCATGATGGTTTAACTGAAAAAAATGAAGTCTATAGACAAGAAAAGGTAAAGGATAAAATTGCCGATGATAGTATAAAAATAGATGTACTTAGTAAGATTATTAAAAGCAACCCAATCCTTTCAAAACTATTTGGTGAAGGTGTAAAGTTAACAGACCCATTTGAGAGAGGAGTGAAAGAAGAAGAATTTGTTGGGAAAAGATTTCCTACCTATTTTAAAATTGCTAAAAAATATAAAACTGGAAAGCTAATAAAAGAATGCCCAATAGATAGCCACTGTGTAGTATTGTTCAAAACCGATGCAGTTAATGATTATTTAACAAGATTAGATGAGCCAGGCGAATTAATTCATAACAATGAAGAGTATACCCGAAATATTTTCTTATATAATGGAATTTTACATTTTGAGATTCATCCTAACGGTGACTCTAAAGTAGGAGATGAATTAGACTTTGAAGTTAAACTTACTTCACCTAGCGAAATTAATGGTTATTTTCAAGAAAGTTTTAAGGTGTTAATTACAGACAGTCATAAAAAACATAAAAGGAAAAAGGTTCAAATTAAAAAAAAGGGCTTAGCTTTTCC
>Ga0307427_1001163_pt1 | contig 14096 bp, 11 predicted proteins | sample SalMarWE160190MG_FD_202162 | JGI IMG/M metagenome (GOLD analysis project Ga0307427, IMG submission 202162) | Salt marsh sediment microbial communities from the Plum Island Ecosystem LTER, Massachusetts, United States - WE1603-190 | ecosystem: Environmental > Aquatic > Marine > Intertidal zone >... | reverse complement strand
ATCTTCCTGTCGCCCGTCGTCTTCACGATCAGCGTCTTGCACCTCCGTTGGGTGGAATCCATGGGGTAGCATCCCACAACCAAGTGGCTTCCGTCGGGTGTAACAGCAACGCTGTCACAGAAGTAGCCGCGCCCCACCTGATACGTGTGAATGATGGCGCATTGGTCTACGTCCCACTCATAGAGGAGGTCATCCCGCCTGTCCATGAAGGAGACATAAAGCCGTCTTGTCTGAGGGCAAAACGTGAAGTTGCGAACGTTTCGGCGACCAAAGTCCAACAGATCAACAACGTCGAATAGGTGTGGTCCTGCCCTGTCTTCGTAAGAAGGCGTGTCTGACCCGCGGGGCTGATCATCATGCGCGTCGCACCCCACAAAGGCCAGGCTGACCAGCAACAGAGCCAGAGACCGCAGATTGATGTGCATGGTGCGGCCCACTAGTGATTCCCCTGTTTCCCCATAGCACGCAGGCCTCTCCCGCCAGACGCATGACAGGCAACGACTGGCCGCCGATAGGTCATGTTGAGCCGACCCCTCCTCGGTCATCGTGTCTGACCTGTTCACAGGCCGGGGCCACCCCGCCGATCCTACCCCGACCCCTCCCCCGAGGCAAGGGCGGAGGCGGGGAGGGTGTGTCTCGCCCACACGTTGGCCACAGAGGTCAGCGAGATGACGATTCCTCTACGTCAGCAGCGACAACTTCACAAGAAGGCACTGGTCCAGATCAAGCACATACACGAAGTAGTTGCTCACAGTGCCCCTGGGTCTCGTGGTGTACCAGGCCGAAACCCACGCTGACTCGCTCTGGACGAGGGCAGACGCGAGCCGCTGAGCATCTTGGATGCTTGTCACTCCCTCGGGCTGAATTCGCGTGTCTGGGTCGCGGAAGACTTGGTCCATCAGCCTTCGCTCTTCGCCGGAGTAAAGGTCCGACGCCGGCTTCCAGCGAACTAGGCGATAGCCATCAAAGGCGAGCGCACTCCACATCGGGTATTCCCTGAGGCGCTCCGTGTCGGCCGCGAGGCGTTGGGCGGCACGTTCGGGTACTTGCCAAATCCACGCCGCCTCCCCTTCCCCCCAAGAACCGTCGTCAACGTGACAGAGCAACTCGGCGCGGAACCAGAGCCCCGTCAACGCCCGCTCTTTCGAGAGGAACGGCTGCGGCCACGTGACGCTGAGGCCGAACGCTACCGCAATGAAGCCTACAAGGGATGCGACGATCAATAGCCGTCGTGTTACGCGCATGGCGTTCCCAGAAGGTCTGTTTGGCGCCGTATGCGGATCTGATTGCGCGGCGGTACCCTTATCCTACCCCCACCCCTCCCCCGAGGCAAGGGCGGGCGAGGGCGCCGTGTGAGGGAGGGGAGGAACGGTTCACACGGGTGTAACTGCGGTGGGCTGCTTTCCTCCGCGCCGCAGGCCCTACAAGGTCCAGCCTTTGCGGTATTCGGGATGGACGAAGGCGTTGGCTTCGGGACTGTTGGTGAACTTCAGGTTCTTGCTGTCCCACAGGAGCTTCCGGCCTGGAACCCGCATGGCGATGACACCCAAGAGCACCATCTCGGTCAGCGGGCCGCCGTAGGAGAAGTTGGAACTGGCCGGTCTGCCGTCCTTGCACGCCCGGAGCCAGTCACCTTCGTGCCCGCCTTTAACCCGTGGGATGGTCTTGTCCGGGCGCTGGAAAGCCTTCATTCTCGATTCCGGAATGATCCTCATTCCCCCGGCCCCGTGCGAGCCATGCAGGATCGTCTCCTTCTCTCCGTAGATCACCGCCCCGCTGGCGGGCATCTTCCTGCCCTCCTCCATCATGCCAGGCACCTTCTTCTTGAAATGCCCGTCCGTCCAGATCAGCTTCAGAGGGGGCATCTTGCCGCGCGCGGGGAACTCGTAGACAAGCTTCGAGGAAATCGGGAACACCTCGTTGGCCAGTCCCGGCTTGACGTGCTCGACTTCGGCCTGCACGGACGTGGGCTGACGCAGGTCCAGCGCCCAGAACGCCGGGTCCAGTATATGACAGCCCATGTCACCCAGCGCACCGGTGCCATAATCCAGCCAGCCACGCCACTTGAACGGAACGTAGGCCGGATGGTACTTCCGATCCTTCGCCGGACCTAGCCACAGGTCCCAGTCCAAGGTATCCGGCACGGGCGGGAAACTCGTAGGCAGCTCCTTCACGGCGAAGTTGGCGTACCAGGGGCCGCCGATGGGCCGGTCGCTCCAGGCATGCACTTCCTTTACATCGCCAACGGCACCGGCCTGGATCCATTCCCTCAACAGGCGAATGTGTTCTGAGGAGTGGCCCTGGTTGCCCATCTGGGTCTGGACCTTGTACTTCTCGGCCGCTTGGGCAATCAGGCGTGCCTCGCGAACGGTATGGGTAAGCGGCTTCTGGCAGAAGACGTGCTTGCCCACCCGCATCGCGGCCATCGTGATCACCGCGTGCGTATGGTCGGGGGTTGCCACGACCACGGCATCGATGTCCTTCTGCTTATCCAACATGACCCGGTAGTCTGTGTACGCCTTCGCCTTCGGATACTTCTTAAAGGCCTTGGCGGCGTACTTTCGATCCACATCGCACAGCGCGACGATGTTCTCTCGGGAGCAGTTCCGGATATTCCCGCCGCCCATTCCGCCCACGCCAACGCCGGCGATCCCAAGTCTTCCGCTGGGTGGGGTCTCTCCCTCGCGTCCGAGCACATGGCCGGGAACGACCGTCATAGCCGTAGCCGCAGCGGCGGTCGTTTGCAGAAAGCCTCTGCGCGTCACCTCGTGTCTCTTGCCATCTTCGTTCTTCATGTTTGGCTTCATGCGTTTCCTCTAGTCCGGGACTCCCCGGATAGCCTCCGGCCGGCGACCACCGTCGGCCTCTCTGACGATTCTATCGCCGATCCCAACATCCGCAAGCATGATCCCTTCCCGATTCCCGTGCCAGGCGCCACGGGAGAACCAATGGATGGTTCGCATCCTACCCCCACCCCTCCCCCGAGGCAAGGGCGTGGGAGGGGGCGTGGGGCCGGGCGGACGCGGGGAGGAGGGAGAGGACGCAGTGTGAGGGAGAATCGGCCCGCGGCGGTCAGTCCGCTTCGGGAGGTGGCAGGCGCGGCAGGTCGCGTTTGCCGTCGCCGTCGAAGTCGCCTCGGCGGTAGGCCGCGATGTCCACGCGGGAGCCGACCGGTCCGCCGTCGGCCGCGAGTTTCGCACCCGGGCTGTCGTCCGCGAGGCGGAGGTCCAGCCGCAAGTCCTTCTCTCTGCGCCAGTTGCAGACGAGGCAGCCCTTCGTGGGCCGGGCCGGCAGCGGAGGATCGACCGTGATGGTCCGGCCGTCGACGGCCGTGACCTGCCGCAGCACGCCGTCGAAGTCCAGTTCCACCGTGTCGCCAACGGCGACGGGCCCGCTCCCCTTCCGCAGGTGCAGCGTCTGCGGGGTGCACGCCGCGAGCCGGCGATGGTCGACCACCCCGTAGGCCACGGGCGCGCGGCGAAACCGCGGGGCGGCGTAGACGCTGTGCGGGTCGTAGCCGGTGGCCTTCCGGTACGCCTCGAAGTCACGGTGCCAGCCCGCGTCGGAGGCCACGACGCCCACCTTCTCCAGGCCGGCCGCGTTGAACAGGAGGTTGCGGTCGCCCCGGTAGCCCTCCACGCCGCGGACGCCGAACAGAAACCCGGCGTGGCCGGTGACGAGCACGTTGTCGCGGACCTCGTAGTCGCTGGCCGTCAGGCTCAGGCATCCGTACCCCGTGAAGGCGATCGTGTTGCCGACCACACGGTAATCCTTCGCGTTTTGGTGGCCGAAGATGACCGAGACGGCGCCGCAGCCGACGATCGTGTTGCCCTGGATCAGGCCGCCGGAGGTCTCCTCCATCATAATGGACTGGCCGCCCGCCAGGAGCAGGTTGTCGACGAGGCGGACGTTCGTGACGCCGCGGTACATCTGCACGTTGTCAGGATGGCCCCACAGGAGGTGATGGTGGATGTAGTTGCGGCGGACGGCGACGTCGTCGGTCTTCCAGGAGAGGATGAGGCCGTCCATGCGGTTGCGGGCGATCTCGCACTCCTCGACGACCGCCCCGCGCACGGTATGCAGCGTCACGCCGCAGTAGTTCCGCACGACGAGGCAGCGGCAAACGGTGACGTTGCGGACGTCGCGGAGGCCGATGCCCGACCGCCCGTTGTCGCGCGCGATGCAGCCGGTGATGACGACGTCCTCGCACCCGTTCACGTAGATGCCGTCGCTGGCAGAGGCGGCGACCTCCAGTCCCTCGATCCGCACGTGGCCGGGCGCGAACACGCCGACGACGCGCCGGGTCTCCTTCGGGGCCGAGACGCGCCGCAGGTCGGCCTTGGCGGCAGGTTTGTAGAAGAGGCGAAACCGCTCGCCGTCCGGCTGCACGCACCATTGGCCGGGCCGCCGGATGAGCGAGGGATGGTTCTTCAGGTAGTACCGGTCGCCGTCCTTCAGGGTCATCCACTTGCTGGTGCGGGTGACGGTCAGGCGGCCCGCCTCGCGGTCGAGCGATGCCACCGGCACCGTGAAAAACGTGTTACCGTGCTGGGTCCAGACGTAGACCTCGCCGCCGGCGGGATCGAACGGCAGGTGCTTCAGGTGCGCGGGGTCCGCCAGGGTCGTGCCGTCGGCGTGGTCGGCGTCCCACCAGCCGTCGCCGGGCGTCCGGGCCATGGGCAGCGTCTCCTGGCCGAGCATGAGGCGCTCGGGCCGGAAGTCGAGCACCGTCGTGTAGACCCCGTTGCCGTGCGCTTTCCACCCCGTCACGGCCCGGGCGCCGGAGAGGACGACGCGCTGGCCCGGGACGGCCTTCAGACTGACAGGCTTGCCGGCCTCGCCGCCCGGCACGCGCACGGACTCGCGGTAGATGCCGGCGTGGAGGAGGACGGTGTCGCCCGGCCGGGCCGTCTCGAGCGCCGCGGTGACGGTGCGATAGGGCGCGCGCTCGGAGCCGTCGGGCTCGGTGGCGGTGACGCTTGCGTCGACATGGATTTCGCCGGCCGCGCACGCGGCGGCGGCCCAGGTGCAAAGGAGCATGACGGCGATGGCTCGCATGAGCGGGCTCCTATAGACGTGCTGGCGACGGTCCTCGGCGCGCCGACGCCAATGATGCACCGGTTGCACGGCGAGAAAGCCAAGGTAACGCGCTGCCGGGTTGAATGCAATGCACCGGTGGCCGGCGGGCCAAACGCGGCAAGCACCAAGGTGACTGGAATGCCGCCGGCCTGACCCCCTTGCACGCTAGCCGGAAGTGCTCCTGGGAGAGAAGACCGGGGAACCCCGTCGCTAATCTACACCACTTTTCTGTTGCCGTCCGCGCGCGAATCCCCTACCTCAGAAGCCGCAACGGCGGTCCTTCGGGGAGGGCCGAGGACAAAGCGGGGTGAGGCGAGTCTTCTGCGGCTGGTGCGCGGCGGGTCTGCGTGTTATACCCGTACACGGCGCGCTACGGTGACGTGTCTTGGGTTGCGGCATCGGTGGCGATGGGGAACGTAACCGACACACTGGTGCCCACGCCGACCTGGCTGTCGAGTTCGATACGTCCGCCATAGCGGTCAACAAGTTCCTTGACCATGGCCAACCCAAGTCCGAACCCCGACGCATTCGCCTCGGTGACGTTGCTGGCCCGATGGAACTCCTCAAAGACCCGCGTCTGCTCGTCGGCGGGTATGCCGATGCCCCTGTCGCGGATACTGACGCGAACGACACCGCGTTCAGCCGCGAGGTCAACATCCACCTTCTTGCCGGAGCCACCTGAGTACTTGATGGCATTACCGATCAGGTTGCCGAAAATCAGGCGCAGCCCGTCCGGGTCCGCCAGCACGCGAGCATGCCCCCCGTGTTCTGCCACCACCAACTCGATGCCCTGTTCTTGAGCGTGGGCCAAGCGCCCCTCAACCTCCTCGCGCAGCGGATCGGCCGGCGAAACAGGCCGAGACTCTGCCAGGGAGGTGCCGCTTCGGATTGCGGCGAGGTCAAGCAACCTCCTCGACAGGGCCTGGATCGAATTGATGCGTTCCTGGCTGATCTCAATCAGTTTCTGGCGGTCCTCGTCGGCCAGGTCATCGCCGATCTGCAGAATGGCCTGGAGGGAGCAGGCAATGGTCGCCAGCGGCGAACTGATGTGGTGCATCAGCAGGGCAACGAACCTGGACTTGGCCTTGTCAAACCGCTTGAGCTGATGCAGGTCTTCAATGTGCCTGGCGTTGTCAATGCCGAGCGCGGCGATGAGGGACAGTTCCTGGAGGAACCATTCGTCGTCGATGGAGAACCGGTTGTCCGTCTTGACCAGTTCCAGGACCCCCACCGGTGTCTCGGCGCCGCCTATGGGAACGGCGGCGACTGCCGCGGGGCCGGCGGAGTCGGCAAGGACGGCCGAGCCCTGACAGAGCCGCCGGCTGCGCGCGGCTTCGGCGACCGGCGTATCCGCGTCCATGCTCACCCGGTCCGGCCGGACCACCGGCCCGGCATGGGCCTTAAGCAGGAGTCGCTCGCCGGAGGCGTCCACGAGGTACGCCGACGTGGAAGAGGCACGCGTGATCGCACACGCATGCTCGACAATTCGCGCAAGCAGTGGCTGGACGGCAAGGCACGCGAATATGTCGCGGCCGATGCCGAGAAGCCTCGTGACGTCGTTGAGCAGACGGTGGAGGTCGCCTGCCTCGGTCGCGCCCAGCCCAGGCTTCAGCGTCTGGAAGTGGCACCCCTCCTCATACTTGACCCGCCGGAAGAAGGCGCACTGATGACAGGCCTCGGCTTTCTCCTCAAGGGTGCCCTGGACCTCATCTCCGCACAGCGTACCGCTGACGACCCAGCAGAACCGGCCGGCGTTCACGCCACCGTTGATCCTATCGCAGGTCGTTTCGGTGGCGGCAGAACAGGGACCGCGCTCACTCTCGCGCGACCCTCCTGGCTCGCGGCCACACTCCAGGACTTCCCAGCAGTTGAGTTTCTCGGATGTCATGATGCTGAATCCACAGACGGGTCTGGCGCGTCAGTATCCGTAGGCGCGACGGTTGGCCTCGGCAGCAGAGCGGCCGCTTTGACGATGTCTGGAACGGCCGGCTCCCACTCGATCGCCTGGATATGAACACCTCGGACGCCCTCGATCTCGCGGACCTGCTCGATGAGTTCGACGGCGATCTGCTTGCCGATTTCCTGGGACTTGGCCCGAGCCGCCTTCTTCTCTTCCGGGGAGGCGTCCTTGGCAACCTTCGGAAAGCGTTTGATGAGTTCATCAGGCACCGACACGCCGGCGACGGAGGCGTTCATGTACCGCAGCATGCCTGCGCTCTTGGGAACGATGATGCCGGCCAGGATGGCCGTCTTCTCGTGGAGGCCCCGGTGCCGGACGTGTTCCATCACGTCGGCAAACTGCTTCACGTCGTAGATGCCCTGGGTCTGGATGAAGTCGGCGCCGGCGGCCACCTTCTTGGCCAGTCGCACGATGCGAAAATCAACCGGGTCCCCCATGGGAGTCCACGCCGCGCCGATGAACAGGGGGGTGGGGCACTCGAGCGGGTCGCCTCCTTGCTGGACGCTCTCGTCGCGCATCTTTCTGAGGATGTCAAGGAGTTGGATGGAGTCGATGTCGTACACGTTCTTGGCGCCCGGGTGCCCGCTGAGTTTGCCGGCGGCGCCGAAGGACTGGTGGTCTCCTGCGATGCAGAGGCAGTTCTTGATTCCCAAGGCCGCTGCGCCAAGGATATCGGCCTGGATGGCGATGCGGTTCCGGTCGCGGACCGTCATCTGCATGACGGGCTCGACGCCCTCTTGCAAGAGAATGGCCGCACTGGCGATGGACGAGAGCCGGACCACGGCCGTCTGGCAGTCGGTGATGTTGACGGCGTCGGCATAGCCGCGAAGGATGTCGGCCTTCTCGCGAACGACGCCGCCCGCGCTGCTCATGGGAGGGCCCAGTTCGGCGGTCACGGCGAAGTGACCGGCGTCAATCACCTTCTCGAGGTTGGATTCAGCCTTCATCGAGGTCCTCCGTGCACAGGCGTCGGATCCCGAGGTCTGCCCGCTCCAGGGCCCGTTGCCCTCCGTCCCGGGCGGTGGACCAGTCTTTGGGGGGGATGATACGCTCCAGTTCGTCGAGTCGGCCCAGGGCCCTCGCTCTCTCAACGATCTTGGCCCACGCGCACTCCACATCGTCGCGAATCTCGCACATGCCGTCCTTGGAGCCGCCGCAGGGACCGTTCATCAGGGTCTTGGCGCACCGGGCCACCGGGCAGATGCCGAAGGTCTGGTCGATGATACAGTCGCCGCAGGCGGCACACATCTCCGTCCATCTGTCCGGGCCGGCGTTGGCGCCGAGGAAGATGGTGTCGACGCCTGGAATAACCCGTACGGTCTCGAGTTTGTCGGCAAGCAGGTTCGACCCCGCCCCGCAGGCAAGCGACAGGACGGCGTCGGCGTCGCGCAACGTGTCTGCGAACGGCTCCACGAATTCCCAATCGCAAACACGCTCGCAGGTCAGGCCGTGGAACTCCGCCGCCTCGTCCTTCTCCTGAACCGCGAGTTGAAGTGCGCAGCAAAGTTCCTCGACCTCGCGCTCGCCCCCGCCAAAGCAGACCGTGGCACATTCGCCGCACCCCAAAACGACGACTTTGTGGAACGACGCCAGTCGGTCGAGGATCCAATCAATCTCTTTCTGCTTTACGACGATCATCCTGATCCTCCTGCGGGGCCGCGCTTGGGTACCCCACGGTCTCGGGCAAGTACAGGTCGATGGCTGCCTCCGGCCAGACCCGCTGAACGACGTTGCGGACATAGTCGGCGATGACCTGGACATTTCTCCAGGCCGCCCCGTACTTGCAGTCCTCCTCGGCGCAGGGATAGAGGGAGATGGACCGACAGCCCTGACGGAACAGCCGCAGCACGTCCACAGGCTTCAGCCGTGCCAGGCATGGCACCGTGAGTACGTTGGTTGCCTCGATGCCTCCCTCCGCCCGGTACCGGCACACGAGCGCGAGCGAGCCGTCCGCTTCCGTCGCAGACCCCGGGACCGATTGCAGCGCTTCGGTCAGTTCGGCGCCTTCCCAGTAGGAGAGACTGATAGCGCCGGCGGGGCAGACCGAGGCACACAGCCCACAAGCCTGGCAGCGAACCGGGTTGGCGGTCATTACCTCGCCAATCTCAACGGCGTCCAGGGGACAGACCCTGAAACAGGTCAGGCAAGACGCACACTTGTCCGTATCGATTACGGCGCCGGCCAGGCAGCCGAGGCAGCGGTCGCCTTCCCGTCGGGCCTCCGCCTCATCCAGGGACGGCTCCGTCTCTGCAAACGGCTCGGGCTCCCTCGCCGGTGAGTGCATGGTCCGGAGATTGGCCATGACGTCGGGCGGGAAGGCATCGAGCGGCCGCACGTCGTCCGGCGCGGGCGCAGACACGTGGCCGGTCTCCAGGAACCGGGAAGCGATCTCAGCGGCCCTATGGCCGTCGGCCACCGCCTGGATGGCATTACCCGGGCCCCGCAGCGACTCGCCGGCGAGGAAGACCCGAGGATGGCTCGTCAGATGGGTATCCCGGCTGGCCACGATCCTGCCGCGCTCGTCGGTCTGGACAGCCGTGCCTTCCGCCCAACTCCGGTCCGGTGCCTGCCCGATACTCAGGATGGCCATGTCGGCGGCAAGCGTTCGAATGCGGGATGGATCGTAAGTGGGCCTGAAGCGTCCCGCCTCGTCGAAGACCGAGACGACGGCCATGAGTTCCAGGGCGGCGATGGCTCCGTCGCGGTTCAAGACGCGTTTCAGGGCGGCGCGCGGCATGACGTGGATGCCTTCGGCCTCCGACAGTTCAAGTTCTCCCGGCTCCGCGGGCATTTCCTCCCGACTCTCAAGACAGATCAGCGCGACGAACTCAGCGCCGAGTCGCCTCGCGGTCCGCGCCACGTCCACGGCAACGTTGCCGCCGCCGATGACGGCCACACGCCTGCCGACGTCCACCTTGCTGCCGAGCCAAACATCGGTCATCCACGGGATGGCCGCCGTGAAACGCTGTCCGCCGAATCCCGGCACCGCGATGCCACGGCTTCGCGAGAGACCGGTGGCGACGATGGCGGCATCGAAGCCCTTCTCGAGCAGCGCATCCACGGTGACGTCGCGGCCGATCTGGCACTTATACGTCACGTCGATGCCCACGGCGAGGATGGCATCGATGTCCGCATCCACTGCCGCCTGGGGCAGGCGGTAACGCGGAATCACGTTCAGCATTCCCCCGGGCCGGTCGAGGTGCTCGAAGACGCTGACCTCGTGTCCGGCCAGCCGGAGGTCACGAGCCGCCGTCAACCCGGCCGGGCCGGCCCCGACGACCGCAACGCGCGAACCGGTCGCCGGCTTCCTGTCGGGCGGCTGGGGCCTCTTGGCGCCCGACGCTTCGGTGACGAACCGTTTCAGGGCGCGGATGGCTACGGACGAGTCCAGTTCGCCGCGCCGGCAATGGCTCTCGCACGGACGCAGACAAATGTGGGCGCACACGGACGGAAACGGATTCGTGCGGCAGATGACCTCGTACGCCTCTGCGTACCGGCCCTCTGCAACGAGGCGCGCGTACCTTCCACCGTCCGTCCGGACGGGACACGCGGCCTGACACGGCGGTAGTACCTGGGACGTCACAGGTTGCCCTCGCGATGGTCAGCCTTGGCCAGGGCCGCCGATATCTCGTCGGCCAACCGGTCCCCTGTGATCGGTTTCTCCAGCACCTTGTCCACCGGCAGCCACTGCTCGTCGGGCTCGAAGAGCATCTGGTAATGCTTTCCCACAGCCGTCAGGATGAACAACGTGGTGTGGGCCAGTTCGGCGTCGGCCCGAATGGCGCGTGCCAGGGCAAACCCCTCGTCGGGGCGCTTCATAACGACGTCAATCACCGCGGCGTCCGGCTTGTGCTCCCTGGCCGCCGCCAGACCGGCTCGGCCGTCCTCGGCGGTGACCACGCGGTATCCCGCGTGTTCGAGTACCAGGGACGTAGCCGTCAGAAAGCCCACGTCGTCGTCGACAAGCAGGACCGTGTGCTTCTCCATGGCAGGGCCTCCTACGACGTCGCGTCGCCCTCCTTGTTGCGGAGCATCGCGTTGACGGTGTCGACCAGCCGTTCATGGGCGGCCGATTTCGGAATGATGTCTGAAGCAGGCAACCCCATGCCCTGCTCGAAGGCATGCATCATCTGGCCGGAACTCTCGGCAACCGCGGTGACGAGCACAATGGGGATGTCGGCGAGCCGTTCGTCCTTGGCGATCTCGTCGGCGAAGGCAAAGCCGTCTTTGCCCGGCATGATAACGTCAAGCAGGATCAGGTCAGGCAACTCTGCATCCAGCCGAGCCTTGGCTTCATCGGCATTGGGTGCAGGGGTGACGTCGTATCCTGCCGCCTCAAGCAGACGTCCAACAGCCAAGAGGAATCCCTCATCGTCGTCAACAAGCAGTATCCTCTGCGCCATCACCGGGTCTCCTTTCCGTGCGCAAGGGGGAATCAAGCCGCCGGCCTGATGTTCGCGGCAGCGTGCGCTCCCTTGCCCGTCGGCGCGCGCTGCCGCCTGTCGCGACAGTCAAGCCTGATCATTATTCTCCGTCGAGTTGACTCTTTCAAGTAGCCTTGCGACTTGGTCGCACAGCACGTCGAGGTCCACGGGCTTCTCGAGGAAGTCCGCCACCGGCAGGAAATCGCTGCCGATGTCGCCTGGGCCGAATTCCAGGGGGAACCGCTGATTCACGGCCGTCAACATGAGGATCGGTATGCCCCCGAGTTTCTCGTCCTCGCGTTGAATGGTCCGGGCCAACTCAAAGCCGCCGGAGATGTCCTCCGGGAACATGACGTCCAGGATCACGAGATCCGGACGTCTTTCGCCCATGGTTTCTACCGCGCGGGAAGGGCTCACTTCAATCTTTACTTCATGCCCGGCATGGCGCAGGGCCATCGCCGTTGCGCCCGCGAAGTCCTCATCATCGTCCACGATCAGCAGATAGGCCATCCGCAACGTCCTCCCGTTCCTCGGCCTGGGTGACGGGCGTTTCGGCCGATGGGAACACCAACGTGAACTTCGTGCCCCGGCCGGGTGCGCTTTCCACACGCACCCGGATACGATGCACCTCGGCCACGCGCCGCACGATCGCCAACCCCAGTCCGGTGCTCTCCTTGCAGTGCCGTACGCCTTCTTCCGTCCGGTAGTACGCGTCGAAGATGCGCGGAATCTTGTTGGGGGGAATGCCGATGCCCTGATCCTCAACGACGACTACCGCCCCGCCGTCGGCCCCGGGCGAACACTGCACGCCGACCCGTCCGCCTCGGTGGGAGAAGTGAACGGCGTTCGAGAGCAGGTTCGTGAAAAGCATCCTCAGGTGGTCCTTGACGGCGACCGCCCGGGCAGACTGCAGGTCCGCCGCCAAGGCGACACCACGATCGTCCGCGATGGGCTGGGCCTGAGCCACGCACCACCGAAGGACCTCGGCCAGATCGGCCTCAACCGTGTCGAGTGGTTCCTCGCGCGCGCTCTGCAGATTGGCCAGTTGCAGCATCTCCTGGATTTGGGTCGCCAACCGGCGACACCGGGTGCCAAGCCGTACGACAACACCGTGCGCTTCGCTCGGCAGGGGACCACAGTAACCCTTGAGCAGCGTCTGAATATTGGCGTCTATCGCCGCGAACGGGGCCTTCAACTCGTGTGTTGTGCGGAGCATGTGCTGCATCTTCTCCTTCTGGGCCTCGGTCAGACGGCGGTTGGTTCTGGCCAGGTCGGCATCCCGCTGTCGGACCATCGCCGAAAGATGGGACGTCACATACCACACGACGACCCACGTGACGGCTGCCCAGGTCACATTCAGCAGGGTCGCTCCGGGCACCTGCCCCATACGGGCCCGCAACGTCGGATCCGCGTAGATCCCCGCGATGTCGAGCACGCCCGTTTCTTCGAGCGCCACGCAGGCAACGTAAAGGCTGCACGCGATGCCGGTAACCGCAAGCGACCATGAGCGCGGGAAGAAGATGCAGGACAGCACAATGTGAAAGAGATAGGCGAAGCCGACGTACGTCTCCAGGCTACCCATGAAATGGACCACGACGGTCAGGACGGCGAGGTCGACGACGATCTGCGCCCACAAGTTGGCCTTGGTGCCATGGGCGTCCTCGGACCTGGCCAGGTGCCGCGCGTGCCAGAGGAAACCCAGGTTCGCCACCGCCAGAACGGCCGCCGCCGTGAACGGCCACTGCCTCTGGGCCCTCAGGCCGATGCGCGGCAGCAGTGTCGGAAACAGGTCAAGGAACCCGAATGCCACCAGAATGACCACAACGATCCAACGCAGACTGCAGAACCACAGCGCGCTTCGGACGAGGAGGCCTTCGGAAAGATAGGGCGCGGCTCCAGGCTTGGCTGCCTCCGGCGCGCCGGTGCCGCTCCCGGCGAGCGGCAGTTCGTAAACGGTCCGCTCGCCTGCGCTCCTCGACACGTCGTAGGCCGAGCCCTGCACGGATCGTCCCCCCGTGCCGCGACAAGAGGGTCAGAGGTTCGCCCCGGATGGATGCGCTCCGCCCATCGACGGCACGTGCAATAACGAGATGTCCCTGGGGCCGCTACGGTGTGGCCGCTCAGGTCCGACAAGCCGGCGCGAAGGGATGCCCCACGCCCGCCTCCAACCGATGCAGATCCAACTCCCTGCCAGGCACTGCCGGCTCGACAACCCTCGCATCAAGCGCGGCAAGACGCGCCCATGCTCGCCAGAGGTAACCACCCCCCATGCCCGACTGCGTTTATGCCATAGGAAACTGCCACGGTCAAGAAGTTGCCGGGAAGTGCTGTAGGTGCAGATGGAAAGGCAAATGGCCCCCTGAGCGTTAAGTCCCTGAACTCCACGGGACGGACACGCGGGACGGCGTGGTTGAAGTGCGTGCCATCTGCCAGAGAACGAGCCGTCTTTCAATACATAGGGACGCGGTCTGTGGAACGTAAACGTCCTTGGCTCCTCTCCGAAGGCACCCCCCTCAGCGCCGGCGTACCCGCACCCACGCCCGAACCCGCCACACTCGCGCTGCTGGCCGTCGGCGGGCTGGGCCTGCTCGCCCGGCGCCGGCGGAGACGGTGACGCAGACAATCCGGCGGGT
>Ga0307427_1001161_pt1 | contig 14113 bp, 24 predicted proteins | sample SalMarWE160190MG_FD_202162 | JGI IMG/M metagenome (GOLD analysis project Ga0307427, IMG submission 202162) | Salt marsh sediment microbial communities from the Plum Island Ecosystem LTER, Massachusetts, United States - WE1603-190 | ecosystem: Environmental > Aquatic > Marine > Intertidal zone >... | reverse complement strand
TTTCATACGAGGACGTTTATACTTTGGAGGTTTTGATCGCTCATATGTATTAAGCAAATCTTCGTCAGATTGACTTAGGATATCAATAGCTCTAGCTAAGATAGACATATTTTTACTCCTACATGTTAAACATTTCTTTATATTCTTCCCACATAACAGGATCTTGTTTTATGTACTGCTCCGCCTCAGGCCATCGTCCTTGAATAACACCAAAAGCGTAATAGTATGCAAATATAGGATCTTGTTTTATATACTGCTCTGCCTCGGACCATCGATCCTTAATCACATCAACAGCATACTTATACGCGTACTCAGGATCTTGCATAATATATTGCTCTGCTTCTAACCAACGCCCTTGAATCACATCTTGGGCATACTTATACGCGTACTCAAGATTTTGTGTTATTATACTCTCAGCCTCAAGCCAACGATCCTGGATTACGTCTCTGGCGTAAAAATACGCGTATTTAGGATCTTGCGATATTATATCCTCATACTCCGGTACTCGCTTGCCAATTCGCTTAGCATATTCATAAATAGTTCGAGGATCAGTAGGGTCGAAGGTCTTTCTTATATAAGGACGTTTATATTTAGATGGTTTGGACCGTTCAAGAGTATCTAGTAGTTCTTCATCACTTTGACTCAGAATATCAATAGCTCTAACCAAAACAGACATATTTCTACTCCTTTACAGTAGCGCCTTCGAATCGAGAGCATCAAAATCGAGTGCCTTCGTCCTAGGACTATTATACTCCTCAAAAGTGCTATACACCTGAAAGGTAATAGGAACAGCACCGGTGTTAGTGATGACTACGGAGATACCCAAACCATTGACTGTATGCGTTACTGGTCTAAGCCCAGGCAGGGTCTTGAGACTCAAATTTGGTGGAAAAATCTTGTTAGGATATGACATATTACAAACTATCTTAGCGGTAGCATCTGGATAACTGTGAGTTTCGACCGTTTCGCCATCAAACTGCGTAGCAACATCATACTTAGCAGCAGATACACCTATCGGTCGTACAGTGATCGATAGGTTTTTGAACGGAGAATTGCTTAACGCTGGATGTATAGTATGACTGCCGCTAGCCTCAACAGTTATCGTACCTACCTGATATACACCGGAGACATAATCACTCATTAGTTATCCCATCTCTAAGCTGTTTCGATTGCCTCATCAAGATCTTCAACTGCTTTGTCGGAATCCTCAGCATCGTCTGTCTTGGGATCATCCCCATCTTCGGCGTCACTACCAAAGGTCAATATGTTAATCTGATCTCTGGCCCAATCCTTAATCGAATCGTGCTTCCCGTTGTTCAATATATATGTGAAATCATCGATTGAAAGACCAGGAGCTTTCTCCAAAAGCAATTCAAGAGCGTTTTCCTCGGAAAGTACGTCGTGCTTCATCTTCATACAGATGTCAGACATACTAGGATCAATCTGTATGCTGAATGTTTTAATTTCCTTAACATCCCTAACATTGTCGTGTTTTCTATTAATCAAATCGGATAGTTTCTTCTGCACGGCAATCCTTCTACTCTCATTAGCACTATAGTATCTCTCAGCATCACCGGGATTCAATAACTCCAAGATGCCGGAACGAATTGACTTGAACAGATCGGGGCATTCCTTCAAGAACGCATATGTGGTCATGTCGGATAGACAAACTGGGTCTGCACCGGGCGGGATTAGCAATCTTTCAATCATATCGCCGTTACCAGCTTGCAGCGTAACTATACCAGCTCTACTATATTTGCTACCCTTAGCGCCGCTCTTGTTCTTAACCCAGATTGCTTCGTTTTTGTTAAAAAGTTCCCTAAGAGTCATTCTTTTCGTGGTCTTGGTCATAACATTTTCCTTTCAAAGAAAAAAAATTCGTAGCGTGGTCTAAATTATATAAATACTAGCGCGAACGCCTGCGCATCAGCCTAGCAATTCTCAATTGCCGCGAAGACCGAGACATACGATCGGGATCTTCACGCACACGCGATGCAACACGCGAATGCGGGCGAGGGCGAACACGACGAGTGCTAACACGCGAACGAACATCATCACGAGACGTACGCGAACGAACGCTTACGCGACGACGGCTGGGTCTGCGCGAACGACGATTGCGAATGCTCGTACGACGAGTATCGCGATCAGTCACGCCGTCACGTCTGTCAGTTTCCTCATCAATGCGTTCGAGTGCCTTACGAATGAGATCAGTTCCACGCTTGCTGGAAGTCTTGGTAAGTCTATTGTTATAAAAATCAACCTTATCGGCCAAATCTCTATAACCCTTACGATCCAACTCCTCAGCGGCCAGGTCCAGTTCTTTCTGAATACGATCGTTCATCTGTTTTTCTCCTTTCGCTCTCGTAGATTAGGTCTTCTGCCCGATGGAAACGCCATCGGTGTTAACCAGCACCTGGGAAATCAACTCCCACCAGTACCAACCGCGCCGGGGCCTGCCCTCATAGTATTCATTGGTAGGCTCACTAATGAGTTCCACGCGGATAGGCATACCACCAAGATATTCAGGCGAAGTAACCGCAAACGCCTCGCCAGGCTGCAAAATTTCATAAGTGTTGACACCAGCAGTGGTAAGAATGGCCGCATTGAGAATAGATCCGATGTAACCAGCCATGATCAACTCACGCCGGGTAACAGGATCAACCTGCGTACTGACGGTGTTGACGATATCGGAAATCTCTTGACGATGAATAACAAAAGCGTGACAAGCCAAACGATGGCGTTCAATCTGATAACGCATCGACTCGAAAGCGCCGAGATTCAAGGTGGCGTAATACGAGATGGTGTTTGATACGGTGCCACCGGCCAACATCATAGTAGCGCCAGCTTTATCCTCTTGGTACTCAATTGACTGCCTGGCCTTATCCTGCATCCTCTGAAGGACATCGTATTGCGCACGATAAATGTCCTTCAACTCGATTGAGGGGTAGGCGGAAACTTCAAACTCGGACGGATAGATGTACTTACCACCAACCGTTGACTGCGGAGTTTGACCGTCTTCAGCGATGACGTAACCGGTAACGAAGATGTCCTTATCGTACCGAACCACCTCACCAGCCTTGACAGTACGCGGCGCAAGTAGCTTGCGAAAGACACCCTCGTAATCGATCACTTCCTTGATCGGATTAAGGAGCGCCTGACCTACCTGGTGGAATCCCTCAGACATAGGACCACTGGCGAAAGCTTCGCGCAAGATGGACTCTGACTCTTCGGGCGATACACTATCGGTGTAAATATCAGACGATGCTGTACGCACATTGAAAGTGCCGTCCTGGGTGCCATCAAGGATAGCCTTAATCTTACTTAGGGCTTCAACCTTGTTACTGGCATTCAGTTCGTTGTCGCCGTTAAAGACGTGCTCTGACGCAGAGAACTTCATCTTCCCGGATCGAGCTGATTTCCCGAAGTTGTATGGATTGAAAGGCTCACCGGTACGCTTATCGATGGTGGTCGATTTCAGCGCGGCATAAGGATTAATCTTCATAATCATTACCTCCTATTAAGTTCGCTTTAAGGAACAGGAATCTGTCTTACACCGAGGAACGGCGAAGTAGGAGTCGGAAGACTGATTACCCTACCGCACACAGCATAACCCGTAGCAGCCGAGGACCACTGGCTGGAAGCGTTCGACCTGAGACTCTGATTTATGGCGTACGCTTGCGTAACATCAAACTGATCGGTGTAGATGTGGGCAAAGCCCTCAACCACCGTAATTTTCCCACTACCAATAGTGTCATCAGCCTGGCGATCATAGTTGGTGCCGCCCTCTTGGAAGCTACCGGCCTGATTAATCGCACTGGCCGAAATGCTGTATCCGTACCACACGATTACGGTTTCAGAAGCAGTGATTGATCCACCAACGACGCGGGTGATGATGCCATTGGCGGCGTTGACGGTGTAATCGGTGCCAGCGGCGTATGTGGTCGTACCAGCAGCATTCGTAACCTTAATCGTAGTGGGGCTAATCAGAGGCGAATGCCCAAGCAGAATCTGCTCGTTAGAGTCAAAAGTCTTGGACTCCATGGTGGTACGGGTCCACGTGGTGTTGTGATCCTTCCAAAATGTGCCAATAGGCACAGTAGCAGAAGCGGCGGTAGTGGCCATAGTCACACCACCACTGGTAGTCATAAACGCTACCATACCGGCGTTGATTACCGCATTCGGGTCTACGGTGTAAAAGGGTCGGTTATAAGCATAAACTTTCGAACGATTCTTGTCAATCATAACTCTCTCTCCTTAATTAATAGGAAGTGACCCATTAAGTTTTTTCAATGACCAAAGTTTTGGAACAGGGAGAACGCTACGTAGCCTATCTACAAGCTCTCCATCAGACTTAGATTCGGTCTGGGTTGAAAGTACCAGCGAACCATCTACTGCACGTTGTCTCAACTCAGCACTACGCCGCACGCCAGCCTCTTTCTTAATCTCCTTAACATCAGGCACAGCCGTCTCAGTACCGTTAATCAATTCCTCAGTTTCTACGAACGCCTCATCCGACATCTCCATGTATTTCTCCGCTTGGGCGATAGCGGTGTCGAAATGAGCGGTGTGGGCTTCTGAGAACGCGTATTCAATAACCTTGTGAGGATTATCAATTTCAAGATCGCTAAGCACCTGGAAAAAAGCGCCCTTAAGCGGGTTCGGCTTAACGAGATTCTTATTCATAGCAGTAAGTGCCAAATTGATGGAACGAATGAATCTACGCTTGATATCAGAAAACGCCTGCTTATATACGGTGCTATCCGGAGTAGAAGTAACCGACTTAGCATCGTACTTCCTCAACGTTTCATCGATACCGGCGTCTTTCATCTCTGTGATAATGGTTTTCGCGAAATCTTTGGAAGCAAATTTCTTGAGATCCATATCACCCTTGGGGATACTGTACACAGGCTCGTCTTTTCCATTCAACACTTGCCAGCTAAGAGGGTTTTTCTTGAACTTCAATGAGATTTCAGCCAACTTAAACATCTTCGGTACTTCGCTCTTCTTTACTTTAACGATATCAACCTTCGGCACAAACGGCTTGTAACTCTTGCTGGTGCTCTTGGACTCATTAAACTCGTCACCAACAGTCTTCGCCGTTTTATCCAACCTGGCTTTCCTCTTAGCTCTAAGATTGCCCATTTTCTTTTCCTCCACATTGATCCCAAAATCATCAGAAGTTTTATCAGACTCAGATTCTTTTTTTTCTTCCTTAAGATCATCAAGATCCTTAGGATTCTCTCCCATAGCCATCTGCTCGATAAATTCCTTCTGCTCTTCAAGAGCTTCGACTACGACTTTCAAAACATCTTCCATCTTAGAAACTTTCTCTTCAACAGTCAGCTCCTCTTCCTCGTCTTCTTCCTCTGATTCTTCTTCAGACTCACCATCTAATTCATCTTCGGGAAGTTCGTCTTCGAGGGGTTCATCTTTGGCAAGATCTTTAGGTTCCGTCAGTTTCAAATCGTCAGCACCAATTTCCTTGATGTTACCGGCGTCTTGGGCAGTTTTAATAAACTTGCCCAATTTTTGCGCCACCTTCGTTCTAGGACTAATCATTAGTCTATCTCCTATCAGTTAATTAAAAATTAATATACTAAAAAATAGTTAACTTTCGTTAATAGTCGTTTTCAATATAGACATTATTTTAGTAAAATCTATCAATCAACTTGACCAGTGCATCCGGCATTGTATTCATATTTTTTGCGGCATATCTAGCTACGGTCAGACTTTCCCCTTTGGTTAGTATACTGGCTATCGGTGAGAAACTAGCGGCCATTTCATACTGATTCTTGTAATCCAAGAAAGCCTGCAATTTAGCTGTAGGATCAGCACCCTCAGATACTTGTGATAATTCAACGAATTCAGTACCGAGACAATCTTCAAAAACCAGTTGGCCGTTAATCTTAGACATTTTGTGCCACGTGAGACAGTCGCACAAATCATTATCGTTATATGCTATATGATGACAAACACTGCATTGCACGGCTTCACAGATACAGCCCATGGAGCAATCAGTAAGTTTACCGGAAATGATACCATCGGCTAGTTGCCTATCTTTTTTAATATCAAGAGCTACCGCGCATAGTACATGTTTATCGTCTTGATTGCTAGTATCATAATACACATCAGGTAGGAAACCTCTAGCAGCCTTAGGATCTGACGCTACGTGCTCAACATGATACGGGTCAAATCTAAACGTTTCAAAAACCTGGCACCTGTGCCTGGGCGAAAATCTAGTAAGCTCGCTATGCGTAAATCGATCACCGTTGTTGTTGGGTATATCGGCTGTAACTGCCCTAAGTACAGGGAATACATAATCATCTGGGTTGTTAGAAATATTATAAATCTTCGATATAGCTGAGAGTTTTCCGGATGACAACATTTTCATGGCGTTCCTGGCGAGGTTACCACGATAGTCGCCGCTGGAAGCCATCTTATGGAAGTTACTGGCACTAAATACATCTACTATGGAGGCGGTAGCAGTTTTAAAGAATGCCATACAAATACTCCTCGTTAAAAGTCTCAATAATCATTAACAAGATTATAGATTATTTAACGAGGAAAGAATAAACTAGCGTAAAGTTAGCCTAAAATGCTTTTACGCCTTCATAATCTTCAGCAGTTCAACACGAGCAGACTTACAGCGCTTTGCAATCTCAGATAGGCTAACCCTAATTCTCCTGCAAGCAGATTTCGTACCACCAACTGCCGCTTCCCTGTCACTCTCCACTGCTACCATCAGTTCCTGAATCTTCGTCAGTGACGCTACCTTGTCCTTGGCCATCTTTTTTCTCCTTTTCATCTTGGTTATACGTCTTACCACACTTACTACACTTGCCTTCAACGATTTCACCACCACAAGCACAATACACTGTTTGAACCGTTGCATCACCAGTCTTAAAGAATACCATCTATTTCTCCTTCACGCATCTGTCATAAAAGGAACAGTATTTTTTACCACACCACCTAAAAGACTTGTTCTTGGGAAAATCGTCCGATTCGACACGATCCCTAATAGCCTCGCATTTACTCTTTAACGAATCTGGGTCACTATCTATTAACATTTTTTGCACACCACCGTTAAGCACATGTTTCAGGAAAATATAAACACCGTAAATCTCCTTGACATTAAACTCCTGTTGTGCCCAGTGTGCATAAATTACTAGTTGAGTTGATGCAGCCATTTCCTTGCGGCTGTATACAGCAAACGATGTTTTATAATCAACTATATACAATTTATCGCCATATCTATCAATCCTATCAATCTTACCACCCATAGAGATTCCATCACCCAACTGTATCTTAAAGTATTTCTCTGTGCCAATTACCTTAGGCTCCGATCTTGGGCTAAGATAGTATAAATAATCTTGAAGCATACCCTTTATCGTCATAATATCGTTTTTATCAAGACCAGGTGCTTTGGATTTATATTCAGACATTGATTTTTTGAAGGCACTGCCCATAACTGCTTTAGAAGTCTTTTTATTTACATAAGACTTATGAAAGTATTCTAGTGCTGAATGAGTCACATTCCCAATTAAAAAACTCTTCTTGGGCGGCTCTTTGAGATTTAAGACATATTTATACTGATATAAACGGGGGCAGTTGTAAAAGGTGTCAATCTTAGAAGCTGATAAATGTATTGGACTCTTCATATACTCACTTTATCATAGTGATAATGTAGTGTCAATTATTAAAAAACGTTTCATCGAATACTCGTAATTTTGTATTGATCAATCCAATATTCCTTTCCGCTGCTAAAAGACACAACTTTAATTCGGTCTTGAGATCTATCTAGTATTCTACCAGATACGTCATAGTGTCCAGCAGACCAGGTTATCCTTGCACCTAGTTTAAGAATCTTGTGTAGTTGAGTATAAAAAAGTTTAGTAGCCTTACTAAAATTCTTTCTTATTTTTTTTAATTCTGTAATGCTCATCTTTTCCTCTTCCTCACTAGTTATTTTCTAAAACGCCGAATCAATATCAATCTTGTACCCATCACTAGTAATACCAGTTTCCCATCTCCGCTTTTGCGCTGCCTCGACAAGACGACGAAACATTCCGTCATCATCTTTTGCCATATCACTATATGTATCAATACTATCAAGCAACTGCCACAAAAACTCAATAATGCCTCGCAATTCAGTGTTTTTATTTTGTTCCAACGTTATAGCCTGCTCTCTAGACTCTTCCATTTCGATCTCCTTTATTCCTTTTGGATAAATTTTCGCATCCCCATTCTTAGACACTTCGGCTTTTATCCACGGATGATCTTCAGGATAAATAATTGTTTTTGGCCAAACATTCTCATAATCACCTATTACTTTACTTAAACACTCTTTACAGTGTTTAGCAATTTGTTCTTTTAATTTTTCAATGTCATGTTGAGTCATTCTCCTACTACCACCCCTTTCTATTACAATACCAAACTGCAGCTTTGTAACCAAGAAAAGAGCCAATTGAAAGGGCAATTAAAGAACTTATCATTTCCAATATCATATACTTCACTTCAGTTCCTTCGCTAACGCACTAAGATGATCTTGTAGATACTCAGTTAATATATGTTGGAATCTAGCCGTGACAGCAGCTACTTCCTGTTTGATAAGCTCTTCTCTCAGTTCTTCCTCCGTCATATTAGATGCATTAACTACTTTATAATGATCAGGATGAGTATGACCATCAATTCTCCACCCTGCTACCTCGTCAGTATTCAGGAAGAGTTTATCTAACTTATGGTTAGAATCAGTTATAAATAAAGTTACTTCACAATGAAGTCTTTTAGCTAAATTCATAATTATATCCTTTCTTTCTCTCTTTTTGCGTGTCTCAACACATCATTCTCATTTTCAAATTCGGTTGGTTCAACCCTTGCTGCACCACACGCAAACACAACACCACTCCGTTTTCCCTGACTGTTAACAAACCATAGCCCCTCTTGCTCAACTTCTGTTACACGAACTAGATCACCAAGGTTGGCATACCCTAGCATTCCAGCACCAACGATCCTAAGAATATCCCCAACCTTTACTTTCGCATAATCAATCATCTTTAACTCCTAATCCGCTAATGAGTTTTCCTCTATCATCAGGTTCATTAATCCATACTTCTACTAATCTAACCCCACTTATTCTCTCTGTACAATTATGTATAATCATATCTACTTCCTCCGTTGTGTTTACCTCATACGTGTTTTCTGGAAATTTCGTTCCGGCTGTTTTCTCTGTAAATACCATCACTGTATACCTAGTCATCTTAAAATCCTTTCTGTCTCTTTCTCCAGATCCTCAATGCTTCTAAATCTCTCCTGGAAATATTTTCATTTTATTTCCTTTTTTTGTCATATCCTAATTGCGATCTTAATTCTTCTGTTATATCCCAACTGCGATTTTTCCACATACGTTTGGCACGATCACGCCGTTCTTGGTGGGCTAAATCCCATGCTTCTGGGCTAAGTTGACACCAATTAGTTGCATGGATGCGCGTAGCATCCTTGAAGGTGATTCTGCCATATTTTATGAATCCATTTTCAGCCCAAAACTCAAGAATTTTTCTATCTGAATCATTTGTGTGTCTTGTATCAAGAGAGCCTGAATTATCAACGACTCTTGCCTCAAGATATAGAAGCAATGATTGTTCATCCTTTGACATTTCGCTTAATTTGGGCATTTTTAGTCCTTTCCTTTAGTCATTCCTTATATTCTCTGTTCAGTTCCCACATACATACTTTCATTTTAGCCATCACTCCCTCGCTTTCTTTTCATAGTCCATCGAATGAGTTACCAATTCTGGATATGCAATCTTTAAGAGGTTATCATGTATTGCAAGTAAACTTATAGTCCTATTCATAAGTTCAGATATCTGTTTCAATAATTCAGTATGCTCATTCAGTATGATAATAGTCTTGTCTAGTCTCGCATCATTATCGGTCATTATAATCTCCTAATTGCCTTAGAAAATGAGCTATAGATACTGTCGCCAGAAGATAAAGTTTGCTGCGCCCTATTGATCCACAAAAAGTTTTGGAAGCCATTTTGCTCGTTTCTATGTTTCTTTCATGAATATCTGTTAACCACTTAGGAATTGTGTATGTCTCTTTTAGTGTGTATGTCTCTTTTAGGTACCATCTGCGATTATCAGTCATTATTTTGGCTCTTCTACCTGTAGTTCTATGCTACCACGGAAACCTTTGAGAGGGCAATCATCAGGCCGAGTGTTTCCAATCATATATAGTTGAGAAAGTCCCTTTTTATATTTATGTAATACACATTCCTCACCGTCTATATGTTCATATTTATCAAGAAAACTTCCTTTGCCTCACTCTTACTAAATGTAATTACTGGTGCGAAAGGTTCACCTTTACCTGATCGTCCAACAATAACTAACTTTTCAAGTTCAAAGTCTGGCCAGTCTGTTATGCTTCCTTCTTTGGTATTCTCTACTTCATCTGCTATTTCTCTCAGTTTATTTACTATTTCTTGTCTGGTCATTGCTTTAGCTCTCTTTCTTTCGTTGCTGCTCCCCAACGAATTTAAGTGTAATTTTCTGTATAATTCTAAATTGTAGCCACCAGGATCATCCTCTATTGAAGTTTCCATATCTACTTGGGCAGTTCTGACATTATTTTTTCCATATTTGTTTTCTGCTTCTTTAACAACATCCTCCCAAGTACACCCATCATCTCTTTTATAATTATTTTCTACTGCTCTTGATTCCAGCATAAACTCTATGTGTTCAAATTCATCATCATCTTTTACGATTATTACATGCATTTTCACTGGTTTCTCCTTTTCACTATCAGCAGCATAGTGTATTCCATGACGATCTTTTAGAATGACACCATTCCCCGACTTATTCACATGAATCCATAGCTCACATTTTTCAATTTGTTGCGCAATTTCCGGTGGATGATACTTCGCTTTCCAAACCCAGTTCATGTCCCAAAACCCCACTGGTTCGTCTTCATCGTTTATGTCTTGCATTGTTGTTATTATTATTTCTCCATTATGTATATTTATCATTTTCTATTCCTCATATTTAACTTTGGACATCAATTCGTCCAAGTTCTTTTCCTGTTCGATAGCTTTCTTCACTCTACTAGGTTCCTTTAGACTATCCCAAACTTCAGATAGGGCTTCTATTTCAGTTGATTTAATCTTTTTGTGCGGTTTCTTCGTCTCATCTTCAGTTAGGTAACGACCCAATAAGTACATCGCCAAAAAGATCGATCCTAAAGTAAAGACACCAACTATGATCATAAAAGTATCCATATAAACATCATACCATATAGGTTTCAATATGTCTATATTACGCGAGGAGGCAAGGAAGAGGGTATTATTTGTGTCTGTTCTTTTTGCGAGAAGCTTTAGCCATCTTATTCTTGTTTTTTCTCTTCAAAATCTGTTTACTTTGACACTCCAATACGTTACTAGTATTTTTATTTTTTCTTAGCGGCATAATCGGATCAATACGCTTTGGTACAGGCGGTAAGTCTTCTTTTACATTTTCATGAAAATTATCATAAGGATCTTTGATAGTTGGTTCTGACGTTTTCATTTCACACTCCTGAAAATAGATTAGTACCTGGATTAGCTAAAGTCCTTTCGAATTTTTCTAACGCTTTCAATTCCCTCCCACTAATTTTCTTAGCAGGATCAGGTTTTCTCGAACTTCTCAAAACATTAATGGCATCATCAATATGCACCTTGTTTTCAGAATCAGTTAGATTCTCCAAATCATCTATAATGTTATCAAGAACAGACTCTTCACCAATCTCAGCCTTTCTACTCGCCCCCTCAGTAGCAGGCGGAGGAGGTGGCGGAGCAGCACCCATGTTCTCTTCTTCAGGTTCAGCACCAATACCGTATTTTTCAACCGCTTTTTCATCATATTTAGTTTCTTCGATAATGTTTTTGCGCTCCTGCTCAAGATCAAGACCAGAACCTGAAGCAAACGTTCTTTTAGAGACTATACCATATCCGTATAGCCTGTCCCACATATTCAAAATCGACACGTCTTGAGTCGGGTCTAAAGCTTTCCTCCACTTTATTTCCGGTATAATCAGTTCTCTTTCATCTTTTGGTTTATTAATCCGTATACGATGCTCTAATTCAGATGTAGATCTGCGATAAAATTCATTCATTTCGGCAACAGGTTTACAAATCTTATTAATAATCCAATCATACTCAAATTTAGATCTCAGCGCCGCTAACCTCTCCAACAACGTTTGAAGACCGACTATGGCTGAAGCGTAAGAAGTCTCGCCCACTAGGAAGGATTTGGCCACGCCCATACCCAGCAATTTTACGCGCTCTATAAAATCCCATTCTCTGGAAATCAGCAACATTCGATCCGACACACCAACCAGTTCAACCGAAACGTTCTGGTGCATGATAATGGCTGCCATTGGATCGCTTTCAGCGACCGACAACATTTCGGCAAACTGTTGCTCATCCTCAGGGGTGGGCAACCATCCGGTAGCAGCATCGCCCAGTTTGAAAATGCGCAACGGAGCAGCGTTCCTTTGGGCTATTGCCAACGACGCATTTACCACAAAATCCTCATACATTACGATTCTGAAAAGCCTAGTATACAATGAAACGCCACGAACTCCCTGTGACGTAACGGTCCTCGGTATATAAACTGTATTCAATGAATCAAGCGGCACTTCCCTATTCATACGGAAGGCGCTAACAATGCTCTTTGGTAGCAACTTTCTCAATTTTGAAATTCTAGGGTCTGGTGAATTGATCAGACGTTTTATCTCAGGTGTCGGCCTTAGCCACAACAACGGCTGATCTACTACCAATCCAAGACCTTCAACTCTGACGTAATCAGGATTATGTGAAATTACGCGTTCCCAATAACCCTTACTGTCGTTAAAAATATGGTGTAGAATCAACTCACCAGTAATCAGAAAATCTTTTGTAAAGTTCTGCAACTGCGGTACGATATTCAAATCCGTAAACATATCTTCATACAAATGCCTAACAGAAGCATCGTCTATACCGACCAAATCGAATTTAGACCAGGGGAGTTCTGAAAAAGCATCAGTAGCTACGGATATAGCAGGATCTCTGATATACATCTCGCGCCAAATGCGATTAGCTACAGCACGAGAACGAGGAAAGTAAAACTTATCGGGAGTGGACCATCTATAGTCATAATACAGTGGAGACTGGCTCATAGAGCCAGCATTAGAAGATCCAGCTATGCCCGATGCGGCACCGGCAGAAGTAGCGGCTTTACGACGCATTGCGCTTCTAGACGCCGCGTTCTTAGAATATAAAAGTGGTTTAGCCGCCTTAGTTCTAGAAGCTGTCTTGGTAGTTCGTTTCGTAGTCTTTTTAGTAGCCATGTTCGCTCATCAATGTTGCAAGGAAATATTAATCTTCTTCTCTGCCGATAACTTGTTCATCAATATAGGTGCTTATGAGTCCCTCTAAATACTTTGGGTCTTTCTTAGCAAGATCCCTAAAATAATCGTTTACGAATTCACGCGGATCATCACTCACACTCTCTATAAAACGTTCGTAAAACTCTCCCACTATTTCACGATCCACACCCTTTTCTTTAGTAACTTTCACAAGGATCTTTTCCCAGGGTCCCATAGCACCTTCCTCGTGAAGTGATTCTTCCTTCAAAACATCAGTAGCCTTAACTAAACTAGACATTTTTTATTCTCCGTTTTTGGTAATTAGTTTCGCCATCCTAGTTACGTTTTGAAGCGATACCGCATCACCATTGTTAAAGATGGCACGCAGCACGGCCTCACGCGCCTGAGATATCGTTAGATCATAATCATGTTTCAGCTTCAACATGGTATAATCAATTGGTCCCAGAAAGATTACATCATCTGGAGTATCTAGAGTAAACATCTTAGATATGTTATCATAATAAAGTTGCATTGTCACTCCTTTTTTCACAAGCCAAATTCAATCTTATACCTCGACTCTTTTGGCAAACTTTAAAAAATCGTCCCTATTCAAATGCAATCTATAATTACCAATAGCTATAGTAACGTGTGGGGTAATGATGTCAATCGATCCCTTTTTAATCTCCGGTTCATAAATATCACACATACCGCTATCAATGAAATCCAACACACCATC
>Ga0307427_1001159_pt1 | contig 14142 bp, 16 predicted proteins | sample SalMarWE160190MG_FD_202162 | JGI IMG/M metagenome (GOLD analysis project Ga0307427, IMG submission 202162) | Salt marsh sediment microbial communities from the Plum Island Ecosystem LTER, Massachusetts, United States - WE1603-190 | ecosystem: Environmental > Aquatic > Marine > Intertidal zone >... | reverse complement strand
CTTTGGAAGACCTTTAAAATTTAACATGATTGATAAATCTATTGTTTATGACTCTTATTCTTATAATAGAAGAAATTTTTTTGGTTCAATAAAGGTTCAGTGGGCACCCTTATGATTAAAATGTAACATTTGTGTTCGATATTTCTTTTATGATAAAATGTAACTCTTTAATAAAGGAGGCTTTAAAATGGGTGAAGGTGTATAAGTAATAAACCTATATAATTAATAAAGAGACCCACCAGTTTCAGCATTTGGTTCGGTGGGTTTTCTTTTTTTAAAGGGTTTTATATTTTGCTATATAGTTCGCTTTATACTTGACACCTTGAAAATGGTGCTATATGCTATGTATAATACAGATAATACGTAGTATTAAGCTAAATATGACAAGAAAAAAGCTACCAGCCGTTTTAGAACCGGAAGAAGCGCAGAAATTACTAAAGCAGCCAAATAAGCGCTACCCTACCGGTTTAAGAAATAAAGCAATAATGTCTTTAATGCTTCATTGCGGATTGAGACTTGCCGAGGTTACTCATTTGAAGCCTGGGAGTATAAACCTTACCAAAGGCAAACTAAGAGTTGTCAGCGGCAAGGGAAGCAAGGACCGGGATCTTGCCATTCCGGATTATTTAATCGATCTACTCAACAGCTGGCGAAAAATTAGGCCTAAAAGTGAGTATTTCTTTTCAACCCTAGGAGGTAAAAAAATATCCGATCGGTACATTCAGCAAATGGTTGGCAGATATGCACGCAAGGCTGGAATTAATAATAAAAGGATATCTCCTCATACATTAAGGCATAGCTACGCCACCCAATATTATAAGCAAACCAAAGATATCGAGACATTAAGGCGGATCCTGGGACACACCGATATCGGCACAACCACCATTTATATTACCCTTGCCAATACTGATGTTGAGGAGGGAATGAAATCTTTTAAGGGTTTTATTTAAATGATAACTGTCTTATAAATATATTAAGGAGATTAAAATGGCCACAACTGTAAAATGCGATAACTGCGGAAATGAAATAGAAATTACTGAAGCTATTCGAAAAGAACTTGAGGCTAAAATCCTGGAAGAAACCCAGGCTAAACATAAAGAGGCACTCGAAGCCAAGGAAAAGGAGTTTGAAGAAGCCAAAACTGCGCTTTACGAAAAAGCTCAAGAAGAGGCTGATAAAAAAGCCAGCAAAGAATTTAAAAAGAGGCTTGCTCAATTGAAAGAAGATGCCGAGGGTTCGGAAGAAGAAAACAAAGAATTAAAAGAAGAAATGAAAGGTCTTTTAAAACAACTAAGAGAAGCTAAAGGTGCTAAGGACAAGCTGGAAATTGAGTACCAGAAAAAACTTCTTGAAGAAGAAGATAAGATTAAGAAAGACGCAAAAAAAGAAGCCGAGGAAGAGCTAGGGCTGGAAATTAAGAAAAAAGGAAAGCAGCTTACTGATGCTGAAAAAAGAATTACTGAACTCAAAAGACAACTCCAGCAAGGATCCCAACAGCTACAAGGTGAAGTCCAAGAATTAGCTATAGAGGATATATTAAAAAAAGAGTTTCCTTCTGATGACATTCAAGAAGTACCAAAGGGGATTAAAGGAGCAGATGTTATCCAAGCCGTCTGTAACAGCAACGGTGCTGTCTGCGGAACTATTGTTTGGGAGTCTAAAAACGCTAAAAATTGGTCTCAATCATGGGTCCAAAAACTTAAAGAAGACCAAAGATCACTTAAGGCTGAACATGCTGTAATTATCTCTAAAGTAATCCCCGACGATATAAATAATTTTACCTTAAGGGACGGTGTTTGGATTTCTAATATGCAATCTGCTATTGGTTTGGCCTACGCTTTAAGACACCACCTTTTAAATATTTATGCTGTCTCAATTGCCAACCAGGGTAAAGCCAGCAAGGCTGAAATAATTTATAACTATCTTATCAGTAACGATTTTAAGCAGAGGATTGAAGTTTGGGTAGATTACTTTAAAAGCAGAAGAGAAGAAATTGATAAAGAAAGAGCTTACTTTACAAAAAAGTGGAGCAAGGAAGAGAAAAATATTCAAAAGGTCATGGATACTACTGCAGGCATTTATGGGGACTTGCAAAGCCTTGCAGAAAATGCACTTCCAAAAGTTCAATACCTAGAACTACCCGGAGAAGCAAAAAAGGAAGATTGATAGCATAAAATTATAATAAAAAGTAAAGAGCAGAAAGCCTTTCCTTTCTCCCTGCTCTAGACTACCTTTTAAAAAGGATTTTATAAGTTGTCTTTAAGCCACTGGCTTGCTTCACTGTTAAGACCATGCCACGCACCCGGCGCAGAAGCCTTCACTACTATAAGAGAATCAGAGCTGTCCATAACAGCATTCAGCTTATCTCTCACTTTAGAAGCACTTAGGCTTGTTTTAACAAACCAGGTGCTGTCTACTGGGTGGCACCAATTCCCAAGCTTTTTAATTTCCTTATAAAGCTCTGGATAGTCTTGACCTGGCTTATTAAGATCATAGCTTATCGAAAAAAGCATTTGTTCTCACCTCCTTAAAAACTGCTACTGTTTTTTAAAAATCAGAATTTTCTGTCTTTCGGCGGATTCGGGTCGTTGCCTGGCGGAACCGTATCACTATCTCTAAACTTTCCGTCTCGACCTTGTATCCTTACCTCACCCCCGCCGGAATTAGCGGAAAAACGCTTAGCGTTTATTTCTGCTTGTCTTTGGGTTTCAGTATGAAGGCTCGACCTTTTAGCGTTGTCCCTCTTAATATCCCAGCCACCTTTCGGGTTTCTTACTACGTTATAGTTCGACACTCTAATCACCTCCTCTGCGCTTAAATATTTAGTTGTCTAACAAACATAAAAGTTTTTCAGTTTGGCAAATATATTTTATCATATTGAATAACTTAAATCAACAGACTAGAAAAAATAATTTAACATTTTGAAAAATTATTGTTATAATCTGACCATGGAAGACAAGAACAAAAAATATTATCAGAAAGTCGGAGATAGAATAAGAAGGGTAAGAAATAAGCGGAATATGACCCAAACGGAATTGGGTCAAAAGCTTTCAAAACCCTTATCAGCAACAGCAATTTCCCTATATGAAAAGGGCGATAGGGAAATAAGCATAAAGGTTTTAAAGGAGCTGGCGGAGATCCTAGACGTGTCCTTCCAGCTTTTAACTTTAGATGAAGAAGAAGAAAACCAAGACATAAAAACTGCGCTTCGCGCCGATAAAGAATTAGGTCTGAAGGCTAGAAGCCAAATTTTAGATTACATTGATTTTGTAAAAAGCAAATCAAAAAAAGATAAATAATGGAAACTCCTTCACAAAACAGACCAAGAATAGGGCTTGCCAGGAATAAGGCAAGGAAGATTTTGGACCATTGTAAAATATGCTCTTATCCTATTTTGCTTAAAGATGTTGCTGCGGGAATAAAGGGCCTCCAAGTAAACGGTAAGGAATTCGAAGACGGAGTCTCCGGACTCCAGTTTATGCACGAAGGGACCATTTTTATTGCATATAATAAAAAACACCCCAATGTCCGTAACAGGTTTACTGTCGCCCATGAAATAGGTCATGCTTTAATGGGTCATACAATAGATGTTTCTCCTGTTGATCTGGATTCAACAGATTATAAAGAAGTAGAGGCAAATCAATTTGCAGCTGAATTATTAATGCCTCTTAAAATGCTTAAGACAGCAATTAAGAAATCCAAGACCGTTGATAAACTCGCTTTTGATTTTTGGGTAAGCAAAAAAGCAATGGGCTGGCGAGTTATGAATACCGGTCTTTTTAAGTTTTTATCCTCCTGGACCTAAATTTTTTCTTCTTGACATCTTCTCTTATCTTCTACTAAAATGGAATAAATTCAACTAAAAGAGGAGTATCTTCAAAATGGTAGAAGAAAACAGAGACGAAATCCTCACCATTGATCAAACCGCCCAGCTTCTAAAAGTCAGCTCCAGAATTGTTTATGATCTAGTCAGCCAAGAAAGAGTTCCTGGAAAAATTTTTGCTAAAAAGGTCGGCAGATCCTGGCGTATAATGCGCAAAGAAATTGACAGCTTTCTTTCAGAAGAGCCACAAGGGTTTGACCAATTAACCTTAAACCAGACAGGATCAATAAAAAAAAGCGGGTAGTTTTCGCTTAAGATTTTATGTTTTAATAGAACAATGGGCAAAGATAAAAATATCGAAAAGCAGAAAAAAAATATCAGAGAGCAGCTCGGCCTCCCTATTGAGAATCTCACCCCCTCCAAAAAATACAAAGACGAAAAAATGGTTACGGTTGAAATCCAAAAAGAGTTTGATGTTTTGGATAAAGCCTGGGAGAACAAAGTTTTTGTTAAGCTTTTCGTCGCCGCCCGGACATCAGGGCTTTTAAAAAAGATATCAGACCGGGAATTTAAAACCTTAATTGCTCTTGCTCTTTACATGGACGAAAACGGAGACTGCTATCCTAGCCAGGACCAGGTTGCTCGCGATTTAGGCATTAGTCGAGAAACCGCCAACCGCCGAATAAAAAGCCTTTTAAGATTTAGGTTTAATGGTGACCCAATAGTAACGGCTGTTAGATTAAGAAATAAAGGCGGCACCTGGGAAAATGTTCGTTATACTATTTTGCCGGTTTCACACTTAAAAATATTTGAGAAACCCAGTAATAATGAACCTAAAAACAACCATGTGACGAAATCATCACAAGGTCCACGTGACGATACTGCCACATGGCGAAACCGTCACACTAACTATATCCATACGTTAAACAAGAATAATTTAAATAACGTTAAGAAGAACGCTATTTCAAAAAAGAAGAAAAGAACTCCAGAAAAGGAAGCGTTTGCTTCATATATGGCGGAACAACTAGACGATGATCACTCTTTAGGATTTTTTAGAAAAATTGTAGATCTTATGCCGGAAAATTTAATTTTCCAAGCCTTAAGCGAAGTCAAAGACACCCACCTAACCGGGAACATTAAAAAAAGCAAAGCAGCTTTATTTACAACCGTTATTAAAACTAAAGCAGTAGAGAATAATATAAACTTAGGGATCAAATAAACAGGAAATTAAAAATGGGAAAAATAATAGCCATAGCAAATCAAAAAGGCGGAGTAGGAAAAACCACAACAACATTAAATCTGGGAGCGGCCATAGCTGAAAAAGGCAAAAAAGTACTTCTAGTTGATTGTGACCCGCAAGCCTCATTAACAATTTCCTGCGGCATTGAAATGAAGGAGCTAGAAAAATCTTTATACGATGCCATAGCTGCGGAAAACGGAGATGAAGAAAATTTTGTTAAGGGAATAATAATTAGGACCAAGATAAAAAACATTGATTTACTTCCTTCCAATATTGACCTATCAAGAGCCGAAATTGAATTAATGAATATGTATGACAGGGAAAGGATTTTAAAATCCGTATTAGAGCCGTTAAAAACTTATTATGATTATATTTTAATAGACTGTCCGCCAAGCCTAGGAATTTTAACTATAAATGCTTTAACGGCCGCCAATGAAGTTATCATTCCAATGGAAACGGATTACTTAGCCCTAAGAGGCGCCGGGATCCTGGTAAATAGAACCATTAAAAAAGTAAAAAAGAAGCTAAACCCAAAACTTAAGATTGCTGGCATTTTGCCAACAATGCACAAAACCAGGACCCTGCATGCAAAAGAAGTTTTGGAAACATTGCGAGGGCATTTCCAGGATTTAGTTTTTGAGACCGTCATTAAAGAGACGGTTAAATTTAAAGAATCTTCAGTTGACGGAACGTCAATACTTGAATATGCAAAAGATTCTGAAGCGGCTGAAGAATACCGTAGCCTTGCCAAGGAGGTACTGTTAAGTGGCTAAAAAGAAACCCAGTGTTTTAGAAAAAGCCGGAGAGATATTTAAAGAAGAAAAAGAATTAACCGGAGAGCTGTTTGACATCAATGCAGGCAAAGGCTTGGTAAGGATTAAAATAGACAGAATTATGCCAAACCCAAACCAGCCGAGAAAAACTTTTTATGAAAATACTATTTCAGAATTGGCCGAGTCTATTAAAGAGCACGGGGTTTTAAGCCCAATAATAGTTAGGCCGGCAGGCAAGAAATATGAAATTATAGCCGGAGAAAGGCGATTTAAGGCCTCAAGGCAAGCCGGTCTTAAAGAGATCCCAGCGCTGATTAGAAAAGTCTCAAACGGAGAAGCAAGGATAATATCGCTGATAGAAAATATTCAGCGGGAAGACTTGAATGACATTGACCGCGCTTCTGCTTTGAGAGAGCTTAAAATAAATCTAAAAATGCCCTGGGATAAAATAGCAAAGCGCCTCGGACTTTCTAAAAGAAGAGTATTGGACTTAGTAGGATTATTGGATCTTCCGGAAGAAATCAAGGAAGATATCCGGCAAAAAAAAATCACCGAAAGGCACGGCCGGGCTTTAAGGCAACTGCTAGACAAAGCGGAAATATTAAGGGGCACGTTTAATTTTATTAAAGAGAAGAAGCTTACAGGGGAACAAACCCAGGAGCTTGTCCAGATTATAAAGAGTGAACCGCGGTTCACCATTGAAGAGTCTTTCAATCATTTGAAAGGCGGTTCCAAATTAAGAAGAGGAGTTAAAAAAGAACCTGCTAAAATTGCCATTTCCGAGGGAACACGTTTAATAAAAATGTTAGGAGAGATAAAATTGGGTAAGATGAAACCAAGCGAGAGAGAGGCACTAAAAGCAACACTTATGGTAATTAGAAAGAAAATTGAGGAATTCTTAGGTGATATAGAATAAATAATATTAAAAAAAGATTTAAAGAGAATAAATGCAAACAACAATACACTCACAATTCTATCCAATTTCTTTGGATGAAATAAAAATAAAAGTTGCTAAGAAAAATGGAAGAAAGAAAAAGATTTTCAATAGCAATTCATGGGGGCAATTTAGCAGTCATGATACCAATTTATTAGGTAATATAAAAAAAATTGTTAATGAATTTGGTGAAGAAACACTACAAGTAGATGGAGATATACCGGTAGATTTAATGGTTAACAACGGAGAAAGATTTTTGTTTATAAGCTATGATCAAAGCGCATATACTCACGGGATCCATAAGTATCCAGCTAAGTTTTTTCCTGAACTGCCCAGATGGCTGATAAGAAGTTATTCCAAAGAAGGCGACATGGTGCTTGATCCTTTTTCTGGGAGCGGAACAACGAATTTAGAAGCTTTATTACTAAGAAGAAACTCGGTTGGTATAGATGTTGATCCATTTTCTAGGTTTCTTTCTAAAGTAAAGACAACTCCGCTAGAGGAAAATGAATTAAAGTATTCAACGGAATGCCTTTTAAAATTAATCCAAAATTATCATCCTTCCAAAATTTCAGAATCAAACATACCTTCGTTTCCTTATAGGGATAATTGGTTTAATAAAGAGATTATCTTAGAATTATCATATTTAAAAAATGCTATTGAGACTCTTGATGTGGGTTTCAATACAAAAAATTTCTTTAAAATTTGTTTTTCCTCTATTATCCGTTCTGTTTCAAATGCAGATGATAACTGCACAAGGACAGTTATCAGGAAAAGACTAAATAAGAAAGTTTGCCCAGGGGAAGCATTAAAGAAATTCGCGGAGGCTATTTTGATAAAGGTACCAAAAGTAATAGAATTTTCAAATAGTTATCCTAGAGACATTAAGACAGTATTTCCAAAAGCTCAAGATGCAAGAAATATTCAATATAAAGAGGGCTTTTTTGATTTAGCCTTAACCTCCCCCCCTTATGTAAATGCGGTTGATTATCCAAGAACACATCAGCTGGAAATATATTGGCTAGGTTTAGCCAAAGATTCTCTAGCCCCTTTGAAAAAAGAGCATGTTGGCACGGAAAGTGTCTCATATAAAGATTACAGTACGCTTCATAAAATTGGCGTAAGCAGTGCAGATGTGGTAATAGAAAATATCTTTGAAAAGGACCCGAGGCGAGCATACATTGCTTATAAATATTTAAATGATATGAATGTAAATTTAATGGAAGTATATAAAGTTTTAAAGAAAAATGGGCGGTATATTATTGTTGTTGGAAACAATAAAATCCGCGGTGAACTCTTTGAGAATTGGAGGTATATAATGGAAATGGCAAGCAATATTGGTTTTAGTATAGAAAAATATTTTGGTTCTGAAATTATTAGGCATTTTATTAAAGTCCCTAGAGAAGAACGAATTAATACAGACTGGGTATTAGTATTAAAGAAATAGAATTAAAGGGGAAAATGTGGAGGATTCAGAAAAAAGAGGTTTGCAAGCATCAGTTGATGGTTTTGCTCACGAGCATATCGTAGCAGGTATTTTAATGAAGAAGTACCAAAATGTGTCTATGGTTGATTTACCTTTATCGCCTTATGATATCATTATTGTTTTTAAACGAGATGGTAAAGAGATTATACTCCGCGCACAAGTAAAAACGGCAACGAAAGGTATAAGTTTTACAGGGGGAACAAGAGGAGGTGTCGACAGAGAGTATAAATCAGGAGTCAAGGAATATAAACAATCTACATTAACTTCGGATGTTGTGATTGGGTTACATCCTGTCGATAAAGACACTTTCGAGTTATATATTGTGCCGACTTTTCTTATTGAAGTGTTAAATCAAAAAAGTATTTCTTTAAACAAGATTAAGGAATTAAAAAACAATTATTTTTTGTTAGAACATTGTAAAGAAAAAGAATTAGTTATAAAGAAATGTATAGAGTACGGGCTTATAAAGAAAGATGCATAGTTAAGTCTTTTTTTATACTCTTGTTTTTAAAAATCATACTAGGAATGTTTTTTCCGAAGGAGAAATGCATAGAGCTACAAAAGGTAGTTCAAAAAATAGAAAAATATTAATGCAAAGAAAAGGTGGATACACCGGACAAGTTTCTGAAGAGATGCTTCAATTTGAATTCAATCTCATGGAGTTTTTGATTAGTCTTTATGGATGATGTTTTTAAAAAAGAAATAAGTAAAATTCCAGATGAAGACATATGGAAAATTTTTGCTTATATTAAAAAAGAATTAAAGAACAGAGGCCTCGTTAGGACAAATAACATTGTTGGAGAAAGAGGCGAATTTTTAGCTATTGAGATATACAAAAAAACCCCTAAGTTGCCCAACCTTCAAGCTGCTCCCGAGGGAACCCAAAACGTCGATGCTTTAAGCAGGAAGGGTGAAAGATACTCAATTAAGACAATAACTGAACCGGGAAGAACTACAAGTGTTTTTTACGGTTGCGGTAATTTAGGGGATAGTAGTAAACCAGAAAAAAAATTTGAAAACGCAATAATTGTGATAATAGACAGTGATTTTACTTTGGTAAAAATGTTAGAAATCGGTTGGGACATTTTCTTGAAATATAGAAAGTGGCATAAAACTATGAGAGCTTGGAATTTAACAATAACACAAGAATTGCTAAAAGAATCAAATATTATTTTTTAATTTGTGAAATATATTAAATTTGGCTTGATATTTCTTTTACCCTTGTTTTTCGAAAACTATACTTAAATTGTTTTCCCGCTAAAATTCTATTCCTTCGGAATTATTCAGGGGGGAAGAATAATAAGAAGGCTTTAGATCAGGCTCACTCACAAAACTATCCTATTTGAAGGATAATTTTGCTCAATATTTCGCATCACTGCTTTAATAATAGCCCTAACATTATCTTTGTAGCAGTGATATTCGCCTGACAATCAGCCTTCTTTAGCGGGTGTCTGGGGCTGGTAAAAAGTTCTTTACCGCCCCCGACTGCATACCCTTTCGCCCTCGCTAAAAACATTCGTTTTTAAGTGAGGGTTCACTTCGTCCGCTTTTAGCGGACTTCGTCGACCGCTAAGGGCTTGTGCCCTTGCTAAGGGTCTGCAGTCGGGCGCCGCCCGACACCCGCATGCGCCTTAGCGGAATTCCCCCCTGAACCCCCCTTCCGCTCGGCGCTCCTCGCCTGGAAATCATATTGGAAAATTAGCTTCTTTAGATTAGTAAAATTAAGCATGATTAATTTCTTTAAGCCAGGCGAGTCTACAAAAAGCCCTTCATAACAAAGCGAAAATTACTAATAAAAGCAGGGCTTTTCCTTTATAAAAGTGAACCGCGGTTCACCAAAAAAGATAATGCCCACCGCCAATAAGAGAAATAAAATCTCATGTTTCCATTGTCCGCACATTGTATATATTGTAAAATATTTCTTTAATACTCAAATTCCCTATTAAATTTTTATTTATTTAGGAGCAAGGAATTTTCATTGCTTACATTAGGCAAGGAAATAGAAAAAGGAAATCCTGTAACACTCTTACCCAACGATAGAAGGCAGGGAACTTATGTCGTAGGTGTAAACGGGACTGGCAAAACCGCGCTTTTAATGAATACCGTTTTGTCAGACGCAAAAGCAGGCGACGGCCTCTGCTTTTTAGACCCCCACGGGGACGCTACAGAGACACTCTTAAAACTAATACCTGAAAGCCGCAAGAAAGACGTAATACTTTTTGATCCAGCCGATTATGAAAACCCATTCGGTCTTAACCTTTTTGAATGCAGAGACCTCAATGACCCAAAGGAAGTGGACCTGGTATGCTCGGAGATCGTCGGAACATTTAAAAAGCTGTATCAGGATAGCTGGGGACCAAGACTTGAGGATATATTAAGGCATTCGATTTTATCGGTTTTAAAAAGCCCTAATTTGACCCTGTTGGACCTTCTTTTAGTCTTATCAAGCCCAGTATACAGGCGGAAGGTGTTAGACAGGGTAAAAGACCCCCTGATACACAATTACTGGGATAAAATATTCCCTTTCGAACCTAAAGAAGTAAGAGAGTGGCTGGCCAGCTCCTACAATAAAATCGGTCGGTTCCTGGCAAACCCGCTTATCAGAAACATTGTCAGCCAGCCTAAAAGCAGTTTTGATTTAAGAAAGATAATGGACGAGGGCAAGATCCTTTTAGTTAATCTTTCTAAAGGCAGAATTGGCGAGGACAATTCAAGCCTGTTAGGCAGTGTTTTAGTTGGGAAGATATTAATTGCCGCTTTATCCAGGGCAGATATCCCGGAGGAAAAAAGAAAGCCGTTTCACTTAATAGTCGACGAATATCAGTCTTTTGCCACAGAGTCTTTTCCCACGCTTCAAAGCGAAGCCAGGAAATTTAGGATAGACACCATGGTGGCGCACCAGTACCGGGACCAGGTTGATATCTTAAACAAAGGATCAACTCTAAACGTAGGCAATTTTATTTTATTCCGCATAACTGGAAAAGACAGTTTGGAACTGGCAAACCAGTTTGACAACACTCCGCCGGAGCCTGATCCGGAGCCGGAACCGGTACTGCACAGGACCAGCCAAAAAGGCGTATTTAGGAAAGGCGCAAGCTCCGAATACATAATGGGCAAGGGCAAGCCCAGGCTTTACAGCGATGTCTCACAGGAAATGGCCAACAGGCTTTCAAACCTTCCCAATTATGAGTGCTGGTGCAAGCTGGTAAAAGACGGAAAACTTGTAGAACACCATATAAAAACAATTCCTTTACCTGATAGTAAAAATGATGTTCAGGCTAAAGAAATTAAAGAGGCTTCAAAAAAACTCGGCAGGAAAAGAGAAGAGGTTGAAAAAGAAGTAAAAAAGAAGATGAGCACAGCAGAAATACTATCCGGGCCAAGAGACTTTGAAGATATCTAAATAATATACAAAAAACCTTAGGGAGAGGAGTTTTAATGCTTTGGTCTATAACTAAATGGAATCACAGGTTCTCAACTACTCGGCTGGTTCGCTGGTGGCTGAGAATGACGGTCATGGACAGGTTTATCCTTGTAGCCGTGACTAACTTTATTTTTCTTATTTATTCCTTCTTTACTTTTACTCTTTGGCTGATTAACTACGGCGGCCGTGCTCTTTCAGGCATGGCTTTATCTGACAGCCTTCTAGGCTCGGTTGTAAGCGGGAGCGTTACTGCCGGCTTGAGATTTGTTCTAGGTCTTCTGAATTTTATATCCGGAGTTACTATTTTCTTTGAAGTCGTTTTTGTCATCTTTACTTTAGGTCTTTCCCTTTTCTTTGTTATTGACCTTATCTGGGATTTTCTCGGTACTCGCCGCGATCTGGCCAATATTGCCTTCAGGGACGACGTTATCCTGGCCACGAGAGGCGAATATATCGGCGGGCACCCAAGCCTGCCTCACGCACGTTTTGTCTATCTGATTATCAGCGGCACGCAGGCAAACCCTTCTGTTGTTATCGTTTTGCCGAGCTTCCAGCCGGTGGAATACAAGATTCCCTTAATAGACATTACCGGTGCCAAAAGCAGTATAGATGATAAGTTCGGCAAGCCCGGAGCTTTTAATTTCTTTCTGACAAGCATTACTCCGTCAATCTGGAAAGGCTACCGTTCGGTTATAAATATCGAGTACACCTCATCAGGCAGAAAATACATTGTTGAGATAGGCTCTTTCGTCAGGGGCAATGACGAAGTCCAGATGTGGAAGAACTACCTGATCTGCGCCCAGTCTGAAGCCGACACAGGCAAAAAGCCTTACGGACAATGGAAAAGCCTGCCGAAGGAAAAGCAAAAGTAATTAATGGTAAAATAGGCTATGGTTAAAAGTTCTAAAACAAGGCTACCCAGATATAAAAAAGCTAAAAATCCGCCGCCTATGAGGCTGACTGAAAGAGATAAAAGAGTAATAGAATGGGTTTACCTTTTCCGTTTTTTAACCAGAGACCAGATCAAACTCTTAGAGTTCGAAAATGCCTCTATTACTGCCTGCCAGAGGCGCTTATCGCTTCTTTACCACAATAAGTACCTTTCAGCTATACACAAGCCTACACACGCCGGCTACGGCTCTTCTAAGAGAGTTTACTGCTTATCTCAAAGAGGCAAAGATGTTGTCTCTTTTATGTATGACGGCATGGACTCTAAAAATGTTAAATGGAATAAAAAGAGTAACCAGGTTGAAATATATTTTCTGGAGCATACCTTAGCTGTAAATGATGTCAGAGTAGCTTTTACCATTTCTGCCAGGAGCTTAAGGTACAAGCTTAACTGGATTCCTGAATGGGATCTTAAGGCACTAAAGGAGAAGGTAAGAGATCCGGAGAATCAGGGCAAATACTTAGCCGTTACTCCAGACGGATACTTTATTCTTAAAGGCGAAGGCAAGGAAGCAAGATTTTTTATTGAAGCAGACAGAGCCACAGAAACCAACCGCCGCTGGAAAGATAAAATCAGAGGGTATGTTGAATATGTAAAAACCGGCCAATACTACAAAAGACACAACGCAGAATCCTTAAGAGTTTTAACAATTACTACGACTCAGGAGCGCCTGGAAAATCTTCTCGCCACAACCAAAAATGTTAAAGGCGCCAGCTTTTTTTGGTTTACAACCAAAGAGAAAATCCTCAACAACAATGTAATAATTGATCATATCTGGACAAAGAGCAATAAGAAAGATCTTTTTAAACTCTGGTATAAAGAAAATAATTAATAAACAGACCTATCAAGACACTGTTTATTTTGGTATACATATATGTATGCTTTAGTCCCTTTCGCAGTTTCTAGGGGCATTTTAGGGCTCTGTAGCATTAAAATTAACAAATATCTGGCAAATCTTAATTAAATCTTTGTATTTTTACTGATTTTATGACTTTTAAAGATTTAATGTATTTTCTATCATTTTTCAGCGTTAACGGCTCTACTGTTTTGGGAAATGTCAGCCCATTTTGGCTTAATCTTCCTTATAAAATTCAACAGAAAGACCGGTATGATCACATGCATATTATCGGGACTACTGGCAAAGGCAAGAGCAAACTGCTGGAACATATGCTTTACCAGGATATCGTTAAAGGAAGAGGAGTCGCCCTTATCGATCCTCACGGAGATCTGGCTGACGATGTGCTATCTTATCTTGGTACTCAAGGTTACTTTAAAAAGCAAAGTAATATTGACAGGATTGTGTACGTTAATCCGGCTAGAAGAGATTACAGCCCAGGGATAAATCTCCTGGAACTCCAAAAGAATGAAGATCCAGCCGAGCATGCCAACGATATAATCGAAGTCTTTAAAAGAAGCTGGGATCTGGAAAACGCACCAGTTTTTGAGGATATCATGTTTAATTCTTTAATGGTCCTTATGGAAAATGGATTAAGTATAATTGAAATGCCCAGGC
>Ga0307427_1001156_pt1 | contig 14157 bp, 10 predicted proteins | sample SalMarWE160190MG_FD_202162 | JGI IMG/M metagenome (GOLD analysis project Ga0307427, IMG submission 202162) | Salt marsh sediment microbial communities from the Plum Island Ecosystem LTER, Massachusetts, United States - WE1603-190 | ecosystem: Environmental > Aquatic > Marine > Intertidal zone >... | reverse complement strand
ACTCACCAAAAACCCGACTGCTTGGCAGAGACCAAAGGCGGAAGATGCCGCCAAGGGCTTGGACATGTCCTTCTTGTACCGCTTCGGCTACGACTTTGCCTCCACTTATGTGCATCCAATGGCGAATGACGGTCACCAAGATTTCTACACGATAACAAAGTTGGAGCCGGCCCCAGATTTCCCTGATCATCGTTCTGTCTTGTCAAACACCCTGCTTGTTGCTACCATGCTAGTGCGGCAGGGTCTAAATGCGAGCACCCTCTCCTGGCGCGCTCTCGTCCATGACTTCCTTGATGACCTTATGCGCTTCCTGGACACCGGTGCAGAGGACTATAAGATCAGCTTCGTGAAGCTCGGCGTGATGACCGAACAAGGAATGCGGCTGTGTCAGCCACCAGCAGGTCGTGAGGGCGAGAGAGACGCTGACTAACAACGCGCTTCAGCACGGTCGGGCTTCAGCTCACTGACCGCCGCGATTAAGCAGGTGCTACTGTACAGTACGTAGAACCTTGAGTTCACTTTCAACATTTCCGGTCATTGACAGTGTAGTATTATTCCCACGAATGTTAAAATGGCTGATCGTTATACTGATGTGCGAGGTGATGGACATCTAGATAATGGGCAAAAATACCAGCTAAAAATACTGTTAGCGTTGGATGACTAGAATCTACGCTACCGCCGAGGAAAATTGCTATAATCACAATAGAATTATAGCAAGTAAAAATTCACATTTGCATAGTTTCCAAAGGTACTTCTGTGGGAGATTAATATCATAGGTGTAAAAATCTACACGTTCGAAAGTAGGATATGACCTTACTTACCAAAGCAGATTTGCCCGAGTTAGACAGAAAAATTGACTCTTCAGTTAAAACTCTGGGACTTCTGTCTCAAAAAAGAGATGTTGCTCTTATTCATTTGCTTCGCTATTTTGAGGATTACGTTCGACTATATGAACTGGTTACGTCTACAACTAACAGCCCTAAATCATATGAAGTGGCAATTAAGAACGGAGAAGATGGGATGCACTTTGCTGCCAAATGGATATTCCAGTACTGCCCACCCCCTACATCAGGCTTTGAGAAAGAAACACGAGAGGGAATATACAAACAGGCTGTTGACCTCCACATGGCAGCAATGGATTATTCAACCGTTTGGAACTTTATGGCCATGGCCTTTGATGAAAGAGTAACTATGGAACGTGACGTTAACGGTGTAATCCGCATTCAATATGCCAATCAACTGCTAACAGATGCTGAAATGGCTGATCGTTTCATAGGTGCACCAGATAGCCCCGATGATAAGATACATTATCTGAATTATCTGGATTCGGTTATTAATCCATACACTCTCTCAAAGAAAATTACGGCCCGGTCAGATGGGCAGGGAAGTATTAGATACTATGTGTCTGAGTCTACATTCAATAGTGTAGCTAGGTCTTGGCGTAACAATATATCTCGGCTTTGGGAATTTGGAGAAGACTGGGATCTTGGTGGATACACCGTTACACAATTTAGAGAGCTTTGGGTTGGTTTAATTACACTTTGCTGGATTCATTTTTGTGCATGTTTCACTTCCGGTAGGCAGGGGGGAGACTTGGATAATACGATCTTAATATTACACCGAGAAGAATGGATCAGTCGCCTTGCCAAAAACAGTGGGTTGGATCCAAGTATCACCAATACTATTCTAAGCGACCTCATTTATGATATTAATTTGTATAACCCAAATGCTAAAGAACCAGATGTAAGATATCAGCCATTTTTTCCTTTACATTCAGATTTTCTTGCCTTAAGCAACTGGCTTGTACTTCTTTCAAACCATGAGCGCAACATCTGGGATCTTGTCTCAATCAAGCGCCCGCAAGTCCACTCTGTACTACGCAACAAAAAGGAACAATTATGGCTGGCCGAACTCAAACCTCTATTAAAATCCTACGGGCTGGACTCGTATGGGCCCACAAGGTTCAGCTTCGAAAATAAGCATGGAGACATAGACCTTCTTATCCTTGACCGTACGGCTAGGTTTGGGCTTTGCTGCCAGCTAAAATGGCTTACTGGCCCTGACCGTATTAGAGATGTCAAATATACTGAAAACGAGCTCAGAAAAGGCCTACAACAAGCAGAATTATCACTGAAATGGGTAACCTCATCACCTGCCAATTTGCAAACACTGACAGGCTTAGGAAGTAACGAGCTACAAGAATACGAATTCAAAGCCATGGTATTGTCGAAGAATACAATTGGTTCAGGGTGGGCACATAAGTGTGGCATACCAATTGTCAATGAGCGCATATTGAAGTGGATACTTGGTGAACCTCACCGAAAGCACCTACTAGCACTTTGGCAAGTAGGTGAAGAAAGACGTTATCTCCCGAAGCGTGGGAAGCATTTCAATGATGAGGATATTAGTGTGAGTTTTGGGAATATCAGTTTCCTGGGCAAAAGCATGGGGGCAAAGCTCGTGGAAGAGTGGAATCCTGCTGTTGATATTGATTTAACTGGATTATCCTGAACATTCTGACGTTTTGTATAAGAGCGTGCCTTTCTTATACTAACCAACTACTAACCTCTGGTGCTACTTTTCAAATAAGAAGATCATGACCTTCAGGGAATTCCCCAGAATCAACGATGTAAATCTTCAGGGAAAATGGGACACTTTTAGGACAGAATTTAAGCGACACTTTAGGGCTTGCTCCAACACTGGCAAGGCATTAAATTATGGTCTAGAGTAAGGAGTAAGCCATGGTTGAACAGACTACAGATAGGTTCTGGCAGGCTGAAGCTAGAAGTGAAGAAACAAAAAAGTTCATCAAGGATATCAAACGTCTTACCCGCCGCAGGTTCACTGCTGAAGGAAAGATATGCATCGTAAAAGAGAACAATGACCCTTGAGGTGTTGGGTATTCTCGGAAGCCTATTTGTCCCAAAGATGCTGACTACATACAGCCAAAGCTTAAGACGTTACCAGCATCCAAACGAATAAAACGAACGTCGACACATACAAGGCTGGAAACAGAAATCTCAGCTTGATCTTCGTGGTCCATCCATATTCGCCCCCAAAGACCACGAGAGATTGAAGTTCTTCCGGCATTTCTTTTCTGGTCTCCTTTATCTTCCGTTCGACCGAAGTAATAGCAGATCCCAATCTCAGACTCATTGTGAGTCCGAGGATCGACAAGATCGCTAGAAACGCCAAGAGAGGAACATGATTCAATTCCTTAGCTTGAGCTATAAACCCAAGCACCCCGGCAACGATGACGGCATAGATAGTTGTGAACATTAACCTCTCGCCCTCCAGATGTCTAACGTCTTCCCAATTCTGCCTGTATATTTCCAGAAACACCTCCAGCTTTTCGCGGGACATCGCCGACCGTTTCACCCTGGCTGAGATTTGTAGTTCCCGCTGCTGTTTCAAGATGCGTTCGTTAATCGTCACTCGTCGGGAAAGACTCTTATCTGTACCTCTATTGGGTTCAAGCTGAAAATTTGCCCGAGTTCCCCAATCGAAGAGAAATTGGGGCGCTGTTCTCCGCGCGAGCCATTGCCACCACGGTGTGATACCAACAGGGTAATAGAGGTGTGGTTTCTTGCTGGTCACGACTCGGTAGACACATTCCGCCACTGGCTGTGGCGTATGGGCTTCTTTTGATTTCGCAAAGAAGCTATTCAAGATTCTAGTTCGCCGGGGCTCATAGTCGTGAATTATGTGCTCACCTAGTTGGATGTTCGTCCAGAAATTGCTCTGATAGAAACTCGGCTGTATAATGGAAACCGATATCCCAAATAATCTGAGTTCGTTTCGGAGTGTTTCGCTGTAACCTTCAAGGGCACACTTTGTAGCTGTATAATATCCCTCAAATGGTATTCGAGCTAATGCGGCCTCCGAGCTGATATTAATGATCTGACCACTTCTCTGCCTCCGCATAACCGGAAGCGTGGCATTGACAACCCTGACCACTCCGAGAAAATTCACTTCAAATTGGGCTTTGACTTGGTCGATAGTAGCTTCTTCCAGAGCTCCATCCAAGGCGTATCCAGCATTATTAATTAAAATGTCTATGCGCCCCGCTCTGGTAATGATGGTATCGATACACTGTCTGACAGATTGATCTGAAGAGACATCGAGCTGTAAGAGGTCCCATCTTAATGGCATTTCATTGCATGACGGGTTCCGGCTTGTGCCAAACACGACGAAGCCGCGCTCCGCAAGAAGCTGAGCTGTAGATAGACCGAGCCCTGATGACGCGCCTGTTATGAGGACCACTCGTGGTTCATCCAAAGCGAGTACTATCCTCCTGAAAAAGATTCACCAACTTAATTGTGTCTATAGGCTCCCTAATGAGGAACCGAGCTCCGTTAGTCTCCAACTGCTCTACCGTGCCAAAACCCCAAAGCACTCCCACGGGGCACATACCTGCCCCAACGGCCGTCCGCATATCGATGCCTGTATCACCAAGGTAAAGCCAGCGGGCTACCGCGATGTTCAGATCACGGGCCACCTTTTGAGCGCCCATGGAGCTTGGCTTCAGTTCAATGCCTAGCTGTTGTCCGAGTACTATTTCGAATGTCCAGCGAGAGAGAAGCTCGGCGACGTATCTCGTCGCAAACTCCTGGGGTTTGTTTGACAATATGGCAAGCTTAATTCTGCGTGATACCAACTCGTCGAGCGCGTCTGCCACACCTGGGTACGGTTTCGTTGTCCTCAGCCACCATTTGGCATACTCGTCACGGAATTGGATGACAAGTTTGTTGACGGTCACACTATTGCGTTCCGTATCAGGTATCGCACCGCTTATAATGGCTGTTTCGCCCAGGGCAATCAATGTTCGATAGTGATCTAAATTCCTTGTTGGCATCCCATTTTCTTCCAGAACCATATTCATGGAATCGGCGATATCTTGCAGCGTATCCAAGAGAGTCCCGTCAAGATCAAACAATACCGCTTCAATAGGCATAGGCGTTTCTACTTTGAGGTACGGATCAATTGAGTTACTGTTCGACTTTTGTGGACAACCATGCATATGTAATACACAATCACTTGCATGATTGATCTGTGAAGCCGCCTGAGTTGTCATTTGCCATTTCTCAGTTATGCATTGTCTACCTTCGGTATATTCTAACATATCACAAAAGCTAGGTGAGGGAAAGGCCTCAGACAAGCAGTGTGAGATCTTTGCCGATACCTTTACCATCTATGAGGCCCGTCGGTAACAATCTAGTATTTTGTGACGCATTGGTGGTTGGGTCTTTAACGCTCTGCACTTTCTAGCGAGTTGTGCAACACGCTATCCTCAAACTTAGCATGTCTTCTATTTGAGGTTGGGTGAAAGTATAATTGTGGTAAGAGAGATGGCCACACCCTGATTTTAAATTAGGCTTCTAGTTTTGGATTTTCAAACATATGGCTGAACAAATGACCGTTCAAAAATTAGTACTGAGCATGTTTAATACAATCGCTATGCCCGTTACCGAGAAGGAGTATGAATTAGTAGGATTATCTAGATTACAGATACTAAAGCGTAGACGGTTTTCCAATATTTACAGAACCTTAGTGCTTTACTTAATAAAACTTTCAATCCCACAAGCCTTTCCGGAGCAATCAAAGGAAATCATAGATAAATTCAATGAGTGCTTTGAGTTGGCCTATCGAGGTAACCTGGCATCAAAAGGGAATGTGGAGCGGCGTCTAAGAGAATTTACTGAGCTTGTCGTCTCTGATAAGGAAACCAGGTTTGGCCAGCTAGCCCTGTATATTGTGGAAGAGTTTGAAGGTAGACCTCGAAAATGGGTATATGTAGCCCAACTCACTACAAGGATTAACGAGCTCTACGAATCTTTCAGCAGTATTGGAATCCGAGTACAAATCGTGGAAGACCTCCAGAACACACGGTAAGCCTCAACCGGTGAGGGCAATACTCACCAAAAGGCTTCCATTCACCAAACAAACCTATTTGAGAGCAGGTTCTGTCTGCATTCTGAGGTCTTCTATTTGGGGTTGGTTGGAAGTATAATCAAAGTCATATGCCTATGTTTGTGATAAATCCGTATTTCTACTTGCTTGTGGCTTATCTTATAGGCACAGGGGTCTTCTACTACAGGAAGACAAAGCAGTCAACCAAACCGAACCGCTGGTTATTGCCACTTATCATCGCTAGCGATATCTTCGTGCTTGTGCTCCTAATAGCAATAATAACTGCTTAACTCTAAGGCCTAAATCCCTTCTCAAAAGTTCCCGTTTCCAGTCTAGCCTTTATCGGTTAATTTTTCACGACTTTAATTTGCTTAGCACGGGTACCTGGTGAGCCTTCAATATGGCTTACCTTGAAGATTACCTTTGGACTTTAAGTTCATAAGTATTCTATAAAGTGGGCTTCCACCTGTGTCATAGGTAAGGGTCAGTATTAGTGGAATTAAAGTCGTGCCTCGACTAAAAACTACCGATGCCCTGCAACCCATTGGCTAGGAGAATAGCCTCGGGAAGAGGAGTATCTGTCACTTGTCAATTCGGCCTTCATCACCCGATCAATCCTAAATGTACGTGGTTCCTTTCGTAAATGATCAAACGCATCAGTGTAATTGGCTCCTACTCCTAGAACTTCAATTACACGTTCTGTGACATATCCAGAAGCGTTTCGATATCGAATTTTAAGAACTCGCTTCTCATTGTAGGCAGCCATGATCATCTGCCGCATTGATGAGCGCGGAACGACTGATATGTCAGGACTCTTTGCTAGAGTAACACGCTTCTTCCGAATTTGGGGTGCGATAGCAAGGGAAGATTTTTGGATACTCACAACATAAGGCGCCTGTAGCGGAGGAGTAAGATAGTGTCTCCAGTAGGTGCCTGCTTGATAGTTCTCTCCCTCCTCTTTGATGTAGCTGTCATTTATCGCTTGAGGAATCAGAGATTCGATGCGGCTTCGAATAGTCTTTGTTGTCCGTGAGAAGCCAAGGAATCGGGTGGTGAACCATGCAAGCTCAGACTTTGGTATACTTCCAACGTCGGCACATGATAATTCAAGAGCGCGAAGAAGTTCTTCATCCGTGTAGCATCCAAAATCTCGTTGGTAGTTGCTTTTAGATACTTTAACTGGTACCAGTCGAGATGTGGTTCGCGTATGCCAATAAGTTGAGTCCCTAAGTGTTAAGAGCCCCTGATTAATTGCTTGTTCAATCATTGGATATCTGATGCGCCAATCTACAGAATGTGCTTGAATGACCGCAGGTAGCTCTCGCTCTTCCCAAGGACCCTCTACTTTAATCTTTTCTGCAAGCCATTCTGCCCATGCCGTAATGTCCTGTCGGTCTGCTGGTGGCTTTTCTGGACCCTCTAACCTGTAAGGCATGGTTCCGGCTCTAAGACCCGGCTCAAAACGCTTGAATGTCGGATTCAATCTTTGGGCTGGCGTTGGGTTATTTGGTTGAGTATCGGGAGGTGGATCACTACTGTTATCGCCATGGTCATCTTCAATGAGAGAGGACAAGAATGAATGAAGCTCCCTAAGAACCTTGTCCTTGTCCCTAAACCAATCCGTCGACCATATACGGAAAAACCTCCACCCCAACTTTTCCAAAATTTGTTGTCTTCCAATATCCCGGTCTCTGGCAGTCTCTGAGCTATGATAAGTACGCCCGTCGCATTCAACACAGGCAAGGTACACACCAGGTTTTTTGGGATGCCTGATGCCAATATCTACCCTGAACTTGTGCACTCCAACTTGTGTGTCAACAGACCATCCTAACGCACGAATCTCGTTCGCTACCTGCTCCTCAAATGGTGACTCAAAAATGTCTAAACTCTCCGAAGTAGTTCCTGCAATTGCTAACAGCACGGAAGTACCGTGCTCAGCATATTCTAGAAATTGGCGGATTCGTTGTCCTCCTTCGCTCACCCTCCCGATAGGGATGTCGGCACCTTGAATGCTTGAGACCACTATCATCCTTTTCTTTGCCCGGGTCACGCAGACATTTAGGCGCTTATATCCATCATCACGAGATAAAGGACCGAAGTTGAGTTGGAGATTACCAGCAGCGTCTCGCCCATACCCAAAGCTGAGGATTGAGACATCAAACTCATCTCCTTGAACAGTCTCCAAATGTCGGGCCCGTCCACCACGCTCAAGCCATTCTCGAATTATTGTAGACGCTTGTGCCCTTTCTTCAAGTCGAGCCTGAATCTCGATGGCTTGTGCTATTGACATGGCGATCACACCAATCTCTTGACTCGGATCTGACGTTAACTCCTCTTCCAGTACTTCGATAACACGGTTCGCTTCTTCAGGATTGGCTCGTGAACCGCCACGCCCGTATACGGCGGTAGGTAAATGAATGAACTTAATTCCTAATTTGGGATGTTCAAGCCATGCCGATGGAAATGTTAGGAGTTTCCCTCCATAGAAGGAATAGTTAGAGAATGCAATGAGACGCTCATCTTGAGACCGATAGTGCCAAATAAGTGAGAGTGATGGCAAGAGTGCTTCGCTATCTTGTAGTACACTCTCAAAGACAACTTCATCCGGATTATCAGTTTCAAGAGTAACCGCTCTTTCGAAGAAGCTGGTCGGAGGCATCTGTTGGCTATCGCCCACAACCACTACCTGTTTTGCCCGGGAAATGGGTACGACTGCATCTGCTGTGGGGATTTGGGAAGCTTCGTCGAAGACTACGAGATCAAATACATATGCGTCTGAGTGAAGGAACTGGGCTACCGCAAGAGGAGAAGCTACGATACATGGTTTCATTTGAAGAATTGAATTTGCAGACTTGGTGAAAAGCCAACGCAGTGGTTTTCTTCTTTTGGCATGTATTTGTGCACGCAGCTTGCCAAGTTCACTATCACGTGGAGCCACGTTCAAATAGCTGGGACGATATGGAGCAACGGCATTCAGTACGGCTGTTTTTGCATTCTGGGTTGCCTGCCTTTCATAACCCCGTAACTGGTCTACTTGTCTATTGAGTGCAGCACCTTCAATACTGAAACGGGTATCACTCTTATAAGCCTCATGGGCCCACCATTTAGTAAGTGTTGCTTCAAACATTTCTCTCAAGCTCTCTCCGGATGACCTAGCACGTACCAATTCAAGCAGCACTTCATCCAATTCTAATTCATTGGCCTCCGCACAGCGTTCTCGTACCTGTATACATGCTGCTGCCGTGTTGATCGACTCCAACAACCTTTGTGCGGACAGGGCAAGCTCAGAAATGGATACAATTTCCCTATATCTTGGGAACAACTGCGTTACACTCGCTTGTGCAGACCGAACCGTGCTCAGGTAGTCCTTAAGCCTAGTAGATGTAGTTAAGGCTAAATCCTCTCGGTTTCCGTCTTCCAAACGGAAGTGGAGCGATGCTTGTCTAGTTCTCCAAAAAGTGGGTGTGATAATACCTAAAGGCCTTTGTTTGGAAGTATGATGTTTTCCTACCAAGGCTAAAAACTCAGCAAGATCATCTAGTTTGTTCAGTGTTTGCTCATTGACTAAATTGCCAGACTTCCAATGAACTTGAAGCAATCCAGTTAGACTTTGAGGAGCATCACACAAGGTTTTTAATTTGGATGCTATTTCTGCTTCGAAAGGATTGCTCCATTTCAGTACTTGTACATCTAACCACGGTTCCGTAGCACAACTTAATACATGCTCACCAAGATCATCAATCTTATTGGCAAACTCAAACGCTTTTTCCTTCCAAATGTCATCCACTTCCCTTATTGACAGTAGTGCAGTCTTCAATTCCTTTGCAATATCTTGATTCTGTCTAGACCAAGCCGTCATAAGTCGGAATGGCGTTGACGAGGGCGATGGTCCCATTGGTGTATGTAAGGTAGTGGCATAATGATTTAATTGTGAGCATGCACGCTCGTAGTCTGATTGGTAATTTCTGTTCATAAAGTACTGACCAACTCCTTGGTCTAGTATATCTGCCAATTGATCGACGATGTCGCGCTTCGCTTGTGAACTCCCTCGTTGGCCTAGTACTTCCTCAGTGATATGAAGAACTACGTCACCAAGCCCAGCCTTTGATAGATTCTCTACAACGATCTCTCGCGCCTGTCGTTTTTCTGCTATGAATAGTACACATTTACCCTGAGCAACCATTGTACTAACAATGTTGGTGATAGTCTGGCTTTTTCCTGTCCCAGGCGGTCCCTGAATAACTAGATTGACTCCCCGTTGAACAGCAAGGAGGGCTTTCGTTTGCGATGCATCAGCTGGCACCACGAGATTTAGTTTTTCGGCCAAGGTGGCATGATCAAGATCTTCATATGACGGGACAGCAGGTGCCTCAAGTAACTGCTGTGCATCCCCGCAGAATGCTCGCAGAACTGGCTGTTCGACGATGCGATCCACCGACTTTTCGAGCTGTCGAAGTAACGCAACTTTCCTGAAAGAGAAAGAGTCAATCAGTACTATGTCTCCCTGCTCAACACTCCAATGTTCACGACGATCAATAGCAAGACGCCATGTGTCTATGACCATTTCGGGGGAAAGTTCGGCATCTGGGTCAAGGTCAACTGTCATTCCGAATTGTTGATCGAGGAATGATTGCAACGCCAAATTTGTCTCGACAACTGCGTTCTCTTCATACTTAGCACGAATTACCGTAGCAGTTATATCAAGTGTAATAGGAACGAACAAGAGAGGAGATCGCACTTTGCGGGCTTTTCTACCACTCTGAAGTTCAATAGTATCTTCTCCAGGCAAAGGTTGTCGGCTTTCATCGATCCAATTAAGCCACCCGAAGACAGCATAGATAACATGGACACCTTGTTCATCCAAGAATGTACGAGCTAAATCAGAAAGTCGTTTAATTCGTTTGTGAACTTCCTCAAGATGGCGAGCAGCATCCATCCCTGAGACTGATGTGGGTACGAGAACCTTCTCATCAAGCTCAATCTCGCCCTCTTCGACTAGCTTCTGCCATACGCTGGCTTCACTGCAGTAGACACTCAACGTAGCACGAGATGTCCGATAATACAACATTCGGTTCCGGCCAGTTAGATCCAGAAGCTGTCTACGCCACCTATCGATACATTCTGGTATAGCCTTCTCGTCAGACATAACTTCACGTTCCTTTCACGCTCGTGTTTGGTAACAAATGAAGTTGCACAGACATGAAGCTCTCTCTCAGCTAAACTTCTTGTTCATATCATAGCCTTTGGTGACATAATGGTCAACAATGGAGTCTTTGTGGCGTTTTTTTAGGAGATTATAGTGCTACACGTGTTAGACGACACTATTCGTCACCTTGTTCAATAAGAGAGACTAGCCAGTAGCTCATTTATGTGATATAGTATGCAATGTCAGGCAAACAGTTTGATAACCGTCAACCGACCTCAGCTTAGGTAAAGCGACGGGAGGGAAGGACCATGAAAAAAGAATCAAAGCGGAATATTCAAATTAAGATAGAGCGGTTTCACTTCAGTGTTAAGCTGAAATCGATTTTCTTTCCGCTAGAGTTAGCCGAGCTAACGCCTATACTAGGTGAAATCGGTTACTCAGTGCGTAAGGAGCTAGCCGAAAGAATACCAGACTTTCCTCTTGGCGCCAGAATAGTCATAGGTGGTAACATAGCAGAAAAAAAGGACACTGGTCAGACCTTTCGCCTAGACCCAGACCGAGGTGTAGTAGCTATTGCGGGTCAAGATATTAATGGAGTCATTGAAGACTTCTCAAATCTTGAGAGACTTGTAAAGGATAATGTAAATGTGGACTTGGAGGCAGAGGCATCATTTTATGAGTTCATAGCTGAAGGCTCTGCGACAACAGGGAGAGACCCCACCAAGGTAATTGCAAAACTTTTTGAAGACAGCAAGTTGGAGTCCGAGTTATCTAAGATACTTGGCTTTTCCGCAACCAATTTTGGCGTTCAGGTCGTTGAGCAAAACAAATACGTGACGGAAGCCCAGTGGTTTGACTTAAGGGTCGAACCACTTATCCCCAAACCCAACGTAGTCTACACCGTTAACTTAACTTGTAGGCATCCGCAAAGAGCAAACGTGGTGGAGGTAGCTAAGTCGTTAACTAAGGTGGTTGAGAATGTACTGGATGTGATGGAACGAGAGGTATAGCGTGTTAACCGAAGAATTAGTTCAAGACAGTTACATTACGGAACTGAAACAAAAGGGTGCGCTCGTAGACAAATATCTGTTGGGGCATCGGTACGTGGGGACGCTCAGCCAAAGTCCAAACTATCCGACTGATGCAATGCCTATCGAAGAACTATTGACATTTCGGCAAGGATACGGCATCACATCGGGTTCAGTTGTCATGATAACGATTCGGCACCAACCAGCACAAGGTGGAGAGGAGCCACTCGCTTACCAAAGTAGAAATGAAGAGGTGGCGACCTTCCCAAAGGTTGTTCAAGCAAAGAGAATCTGGGCATACACTATTGCAAGACGAAGTGATACGAGTTCAACATCCGGGTCAGTCATAGAAGAACTGAAGGAACTATTGCGCCAGCAGGCGCAAGATTTGGTTGAAGTTTATCCCGGCTATAAGGTATTGCTTACAGAATACGAACGGCGTTTCAAAGGTGTAGACTTAGAACACTTTCGGAAAGTTCTACCGCTTGAGCTATTCAAAGCCTATGTTCATACCATGGGCTCGGTAGAGGGCCTAGGTATCGAACCCCGGTATACCTACAAGGGCAAGGACTAGGAAACGTAGAATTGTATGCCAATAGTTCAAAAACATGGACATACAGTAGGTGAACAAATAGATTCGCCAGCTTATGTTGATGCCAACTTCCTAAAGTTCTATACAGTTGGGTCTCTCAGTCCATCTGCTTATGGTATGCAAACGGCAGCAAGGAATGTCATGGGTGACCTTCTAGCCCAAAGCGTGACGATTCTTATATCACTGGTGACAGTGGAAGAAGCTTTGTGGGCAACCTTACAAGAAGTTTACTATACACACATATACAAATCTTTGCCGGCAGACAGTAGAGTTTCCTTCAGAAGCGAGCTAAAGAAACATTGGAAACGGCTCATGAATTATAAGGATGACTTGGGAAAGGTTATCGGCAATCTTCAAAAGCTGAAGGAAAGTGGTGCTGACATTCGCTTTGTACCAGAGGGTGCAGAATCTTTTGAGGTTTGCCAAAATGCTCCTGAGCTGATGGAAAAGCATAGTCTGTTTTCGGCTGATGCAATGCACCTATCGGCGGCGCTCTCGCAAGCTAAGACGCTCATTACCTTTGATGTCGAGGACTTTGCAAGGGTAATGGACCCTGCTGAGGAACTGACAATTATATTGCTGCCTTCGTGACATGGGGTCATACCCAAGTTGCATATGTTAGGACTTAGCATTGTCCCCTATTAATCTCATCTGGAAAGACAAATTACTATTCTTAGTTAACAATCAGCCAAAGTGTAAAGGTTACTGGGCAACTGATAAAATGATAAGAAGGGAGTTTAGGAGATTGCCTAGGTAAGGAGGATCATATGCTTAATGAGCTAGTGAGCATATTCGAAGTAGTTGACCGGGTGTTGGAAAAACGAAAAGTAAATGCCGCACAAAGGATTAGGGATAAGGTTTTAGTTGCCATATACGAGTTGGGCAACAAAGGCAGTCATGCAGTCACTTCTGCTGAATTGGAGACCAAGGGAGGATTTTCAAAGTTACAAATCTTTGATGCCATTGAGTCGGCAAAAAGCAGTGACTGGATTATCGATGCATCGAGTTTTGACGGTATGGCCTGGATGTTAAAGCAGAAAGCGATTTATTACATTGAAGGATTACTAGAGAGCAAAGGTACTGGTCAGTAAAATCTCAGAGGATAGAATACTAAATGTATCCAATGATTGTAGGGTCACACTTTACTGCTCTAGCATTCTAGAACTGAGATGGCTTTGTATTAACAAATCTAATATAGGAGTAGGGGCCCGTTTGATGGGGAACAATTTATCGGAATGTGCAGGGGACAAATCGAGGGGAAAAGACATAGGCAAGATGTATTGACTGCCAGGTGCTAAGGCGGTATAATCTTTGCTGAAAGGAGGCGAGCGGTCTCCGCCTTTTCTTCGAGCTATATGGGGTTCAGGTGGTCGGAGGTTCAAATCCTCTCACCCCGACCATAGATAGGCAAAATGGTGGTGAGTTTTACACATCACGATTAGCTCTTCAGTCGGCACACCAACCTTGAGGGGATGTGAACC
>Ga0307427_1001154_pt1 | contig 14168 bp, 18 predicted proteins | sample SalMarWE160190MG_FD_202162 | JGI IMG/M metagenome (GOLD analysis project Ga0307427, IMG submission 202162) | Salt marsh sediment microbial communities from the Plum Island Ecosystem LTER, Massachusetts, United States - WE1603-190 | ecosystem: Environmental > Aquatic > Marine > Intertidal zone >... | reverse complement strand
TCACGCGTACTCCGTCTCTTTCAAATTTTCCTCAAGTTTACCCATCATTCCTCTCCGTTCAATAATTAGTACCCTTCCATCTTGTAAAATTATGCTTCCATTGTTCTTTCCATGCCCGCAGCAACAACCAGAAGTGTAAATTCCAGCATCGTTAAGCGCCTGAACAATTGGAGCGATACAACGGTCAACTGGCTTATCTACCCAGCGAAACTTACCTGTTGCTGATAGCTCCGAAGGTATCGGAACTCGCAGAGTTATTTCATCTCCCCAGCCACACATCACGCGTACTCCATCTCCTTCACTTTCAAACTCAAACTATCATGCCACTTTATCATGTGTTCCCTTCCGTAGCGGTCGCATTGCACGTTCCAGAAATAAACCTTATTCTCATGCGACCTTGCCCGTCCTGAGTGCTTATGACAAATACGGCATACCAGCTGCAGGTTCTCATCCATGTTCAACTCTGGAACAGGGTGCTTCCCGCCTTTCTTACCGTACAGGCAGTGATGGGCTTCTTCCGCCGGATTGTTGCATCCCTGCACCTCACATTGTGATATGCCACGTTCTTTCATTAACCGTCTTGCTGTTGGGGTTGGTTGGCCAAACATCACAAATCCCCAACCCCAATAAACAAGTGAGCGTACCCAAAACAATAAAAGGCTGGAACGTGGTTATAAAACCTGTCCCGAAAATGTGTTTTGTAAAAATAGTAGTGAGCAGTTTTCATATTAGGATTATAGCACAAAACAATTTATAATACAAATCTTTTGGATTAAAAAGAATCCCCTGCAAACACACAACAAATTTGGCAACATTATACAAACTCTTGACATTATAGAACATTTGTGCTAAAATACTATTTGGGAGCGATAGTCGACTATAAGGAGAAGATATGGATGAATATCGTAAGATAGTAAACGCGCGTGATACTGCTACACTCACGCAAGCCTATGTCGCTTCTGACGCATTTCTCTGCTTAGAATACGATTTCTATACTTTGCTCATTGATTACAAGCGCGCTGGTGCTGGTGGTGCTGTGTCATGGAAGGTTGAATTCTCACTTGATGGTGATGACTGGTATCAATCTTCCGTTTATGATTCTGGCGCGGTCGCTTCTGGTAGTGACACAACTTCTGCTGTACAGCGTGAGGAATTCGAGTATGGCGGAACGGCGAATGAAGCAGAGTATTTCCCATTCGGGCCGATAGAAATTGACCAATTCGCTAAGTGGATGAGGATTAGCGTAATGGAAAGCGGAGAACAGGTTAGTGAAGGTAACTGTGGCGTAAAGGTAGTGCTAACCCGTAGAAAACAAAAAACGATGAATTAAGGAGAATGTTATGGAAAATATGGATGTTGTAACTTTTATATTGTTGTCAATTGTTGCGCCTTTGCTTGTGCAATTAATCAAGGTGCTGACAAGTAAAGTGGGTTGGGAAATGGACAAACCAGTAATCACAATTGTGGTTGCTATTATTTCTGCTGGGGCTGCTTTTATCCTCGACGCACCTAACTTGCCAGAATATACAGACCCAATGGTATTTATTCAAGAGATGTTAACCATTGCCGGTTCGGTTTTTGCAACAGCTACTGTACTTTATAATATGTTGCTTGACAAAGTGTTTGACCTTTTAGGCTTTGTGAAAAAATCGCACAAGTAAGGAATAAACAATGGCTCCCGACGAAACACCCATGATTCGCAAGTCAATCATCGAAGTATTAAACGAAATGGATACTAAGCAGGCGGAGAGATTTGCGCGTATGGAAAAACAAACTGATAAAAAGTTTGAAGAACTAAAATGCGAAATCAAGAAAGTAAATGAACAGATGGAAAAAGGCACAATACAACAAACTAAGTTCGGGAGCGGACTGGAGTACGCAGAGCAAGCAATTATAGACTTAAGGGCTGAAAACAAAGAACAAGAAAATAAAATAATCGCCAACATGCTTATCACTAAAGCAGCTGCGTGGATTGGGGGCATTATGGTAACAGCAACCCTTGGCTGGTTAATTTACCTGGTATTAAATGGGAGTATCTAATGAATAGCTGGACGCTTGGAACAGACACAAGCCATTGGTCAGGGGATATTAACTTTACAAAAATGTATAATGCAGGGGCACGATTTTGGATAACGAAAGCCACTGACGCCAACAGGTCATCGGGGTATCAATTTGAGGACGACAGGTTCGATAACTACTGTAAGGATGCTTTTAGATTCAGCAAACTTCTGGCGGGTTGTTACCACTGGTTACAGTATAGTGTTGACCCTAAGACGGCGGCGGACTTTTACCTGGAGCGATACAGTCGATTTGATTTTGACTTCCCTCCTATCCTGGACTTTGAAGAACCGAGCGTGACAAACCATAACGACTATGCCTGGCGCGCGCAAATATGGTTAGAACACGTCAAAGATAAAACAGGAAGGACGCCAATCATATACACAGCTAAATGGTTCACCTCGCGCTTTTTGGCGTCTAAGCTATCCTGGATGTCCGCATATCCCTTGTGGGTTGCGGATTATACATGGTGGGCAAACAACGTAACAAAGGCACCTTATTATATGCCGTCAAATGTTTGGGACGACTGGCATATATGGCAATTCCAAGCCAACGGAAGGGGAAATGAATTTGGTGTGCAAGCCAAGAGCATTGACCTGAACTGGTATCAAGGAAGCCTCGCTGATTTAAGGCTATGGCTTGATGCGGATAGCATTGAACCACTTCCATTAACCATAGAAGAACGGGTTGAAGTACTAGAAAAAGAAGTGGAAAGATTAAAGAAATTCCATGAATAGGGAGCGATTGCGGTATATAGGAGATGAATATGAAATTACCGCACCGATTGATGTCGAGGTTACTGCTTCAAGAGATAGCGGCGGGACGATATTTTATCTGAGCGTCGTAAATTTGAGAAACGAGTTGATTTTCGGCGTTGGTAGCTCAAAATCTTTTGCCTACCAAATGCTCAGAAAAGAACTAAGAAACTATTACGAATTTCTGATGTCGAGTAACCTCGACGGGTATGATTTAGAAGATTATATATTAGACAAGAAAAAATTACAGAGGAGCATCAAAAAACGTGAAAGCGCAACTTGAACCACTATCTAAATTAGTAAGACTTCCGAGAAATCCAAAATTGCACAATTTGGGTGAAATTCATCAGTCCTTTAATCGCTTTGGGTTTATTCACAGAATTATCATCAACGATGAAACAGGACATATTATCGCTGGCGAAGGGCGCGCTGATGCCCTGATGCAGAAAAAGGCTTCTGGCGCACAAGCACCAGAAAACATTGTGGTTAAAGCGGATGATTGGTACGTGCCAACAGATAGAATTTCAGTTCCAGAGGAAGAAGAAGTTGCTGCCGCCATTGCCCTAAACAGGATTGGCGAAAACGAATGGGATAATAGTAAAACAGCCAGTATCTTAGCCGATTTAGCTGCTGATGACCATTTAGAAGGAACTGGCTTTGATGGCGATGATGTTGATTATTTATTAAGAATAACGGCACCAAAAGAAAAGAGTTCTATTTCTGAGGAAGAATTAAATGTTTACCGCGAAGAAAAAAGTCATTGGCGGTGGTTGCGACTGAATGTTTTAGATGAAACCTATGACAAATGGCATGACTTTCAAAAACAATTAAAACTTAAGAATGATGATGAGTTTGTTGAATTGTTGCTTGGTTTAGTTGAGGATAACTTAATAGAGGCATTATGAATGAGGAACTGAAAGTATTTTGGGATGCTAGAGACCCTATGAAGCCCATTGAAGGCGAATCTTCAGCGGCTAATCGTGCTTTAATAGATTATGCAAGAATGGGATATAGCAGAAGCCTCAGAAAATTGCACGAAAAATACTTACAGGAAGAAGACCCGCCAACAGATTCTTATAACACTATTATAGACTGGTCAAGGCATTTAGATTGGCAGGATAGAGTAACCCGCTGGGAAGAGTTAGAACGACAGCACGATGAAAAGGTGTGGAGGGATAGACGAGACCAGCTTAGAAGCAAAGAGTGGGATAATTTTGATAAATTGCAAGAAATTATTTCAAAAACTTTAGAGATAATGCCCAGCTTTGTAGAAAGAAAAGAAAAAGTCATAGAAGAAGGAAGTGCTGAAGTCGTTGATTCGCAAGGCAGAGTTATCCATAAAGGAAAACCAGAAAAGCGAGTAATCACTCTTAGATTCAAGGCAAATGATGCTATCAGATTTATTCGCACTGCCTCTGATATAGGTAGACGTGCTGCCGAAATGGACAGGCAATATATGGATAAGATGTTAGACGAACTTGACTTAAGTAAACTTTCGCCAGAACAAATTGCGCGTCTTGCTGATGGGGAACATCTTCTCGACATTTTAGGTCTTAGAAAATGACTTATGTTAAAGCTAGAGCAGAACTTAAAAAACGAAAGTTTTTGGAACTCGATGATATTAAAACGGGTTACGAATCGTTTGTCGAAAAATATGCTGATGCCCCAGATTTATTTGTTAAGGAATGTATTGAGTTTAAGGAAGATGAAAGCCCACACCAATATCAATTAGATATTTTAAAGGGGCTTGTAGAAGATAAACGTTATTGCGTGCGGGCTCCCCATGGTGCGGGAAAAGATTTAGATGTTGACACACCCATCCCAACCCCTTCCGGTTGGACAACGATGGGTGAAATAAATGTTGGCGATATTATCTTTAACGAAGAAGGAGAGCCTACAAAAGTTATTTATGCAGAAGTGCCACAAATGAGAGAAGCTTATGAGGTTAGTTTCGCTGACGGGACAAGCATTATTGCTGGGGAAGGCCATTTGTGGACAGCCATTGATGTATATAATCGGCCAAGGTCTGGCAGGACGTGTGATTCTCGCATTCCCGTTTCTGATTGGAGAGATTTCTGGGATTATGCAAAAACGCTAGAAACGCATGAAATGGCCGACAAGATTAAAACAAAAAGTGGGCAACTCCGATGGAGAGTGCCAACATCAAGGCCTCTAAATTTACCAGATACAGAACTATCCATAGACCCTTATTTATTAGGGGCTTGGCTTGGCGATGGAACAAGCGCGGCTGGAGCAATTACATGCTCAAAAGATGATGTTGATGAGTTACAAAGAAGAATAGAATCTCTTGGTTGGAAAACAAATGCCCGCAAAAATAAAAGTAGAACAGCTTTTACGTTGTATGTGTATGGGCTGATAACAGAATTAAGAAAATTAAATCTATATAAAAATAAGCACATTCCAGAAATTTATCTTCGGGCATCTGAAAAACAGCGTAGAGAATTGTTGGCTGGATTAATGGATACGGATGGATTCAGAACGCGTAGCATGGATGGAATTTGTCTGTGCAACGAAGAACTTTCTAATGGCGTAGTTGAGCTTATTCGCACGCTTGGTATTGTTGCTCGTATAAACGAGGGAGACGCTAGGCTCTATGGAAGATTTATTGGTAAAAGATGGAGAATGAACGCACGCTTTGATGAGTGTCCATTTAGAATGAAACGAAAAATGAAGGGCTGGAAACCGCGCGGCTCTCAATCATCAAGACATACACAGAGAACAATAATATCAATAGAGCCTATTGGGAAATGTTTAACAAGATGTATTTCAGTGGATTCTAAGAGACAGTTATTTTTAGCTGGCGAAGCAATGATTCCTACTCACAATAGTACCCTAATGTCATGGGCAATTTTATGGTTTGCCCTTACTCGCGATGGCATGGATGGCGACTGGAAAATTGTCACGACTGCTTCTGCTTGGCGACAGCTTGAAAGATACCTGTGGCCTGAAGTTCATAAATGGGCACACCGTCTAAAATGGGATACTGTTGGCAGAAAGCCTTTTAATAAAGATGAGCTTTTGGTTTATTCTCTTAGGCTAGAGCATGGTGAGGCTTTTGCTGCGGCTTCTAACACGCCAGAATTCATTGAAGGCGCACATGCTGACCACATATTGTATATTTTTGACGAATCTAAAAAGGTGGCAAATCCTATTTGGGATTCGGCAGAAGGTGCGTTTTCAACTGGCGATGCTTATTGGTTAGCTTGTTCAACGCCAGGTGAGCAAAAAGGAAGATTTTGGCAAATTCAATCAAAGGCACCTGGGTATGAAGATTGGGCTATAAAGCACATCACCATTGATGATTTTCTTGCAACGGGACGAGTCAACAAAAAATGGGTTGAAGACCGCAAGAGACAATGGGGCGAGGATTCTGTTATCTATCAGAACCGCGTTCTCGGCAACTTTGCTGCTGATGACACAATGGGTGTTATTCCATTGTCGTGGGTTGAGGACGCCGTTAATAGATGGCATGACTGGCAAGACGAAGGTGGACATGGAATTGTAACATCCATAGGCGTTGATATTGCTGGCGGAAGGTCTGGAGCAGATAAAAATACGGTTTCTATTTGCTATGATGGAAGTAAGGTTGGTCAAATTATTCATTTTATGCCTAAAGACCCAGATAAAGCCACTATGGAAATGACTAACTTTTTGACACCACTATTAGACAAATTCCCAACCGCCACATTAGTTATTGATAGCATTGGTATTGGGGCTGGCGTTGTTCACAGGATTAATGAACTTGGGTATCGAGCTATTGGATTTGTATCTAATGCTAAAGTAGATGTCCGTGACCAAACAGGTCTTTTGGAATTTTATAATTGGAGAAGCGCGGCGTGGTGGTTAATGCGGGAAATGCTTGACCCAAGAAACGGGTTTGAAATGTGCTTGCCCCCCGACGATGCCCAAACGCACTTAATGAGTGACCTAACCGTACCTCATTATCAAAGGCGAGCAAATGGGAAAATATGGATTGAAAATAAAGAGGTTCTAAGAAGAACAGACAGGTTAGGTCGTTCTCCAGATGATGCAGATTCCGTTATTTATTCCGTTTGTGGGCCGACCTTATACGAATTAACCATACGGGACGAGTTATATGAAGTGACATATCGCCCGCCAAACTTTGGAAGCTGGTAAAATATGAGCATTATATCTGAAATATCTGATTTCGCAAAAAAGACATTATTCAAAAAAGACGTAGAGCATCTTTCTGAAACATATAGTCATTTATTAGAAGTTTTAGATGCTTATCCAAGAACGTCGAAAACAGAAGAAAAAGAAGATAAGTTTCTTGAAAGTGTTGCTGAGTTTAGAGAATGGGATACTCAACTCGCAGACTTGATAGTTCGGCGAATGGCTAATCAGGATTACAGAAAAATATCCCTTGATGACAACACTCGCAAGATGGTTGTGGATGAAAGCCGTCGCCTCTATGTTTGGGATGTCATCACACAATACATTGTAGAGCTTTGGACTGACTACGGATTTGGACAAAAACCAGACATTGTACCAAGAGATGAAAGATTGAAAAATCTCTGGGATGGATTTTGGGACGCCCCAGAAAATCAATATATTTTTAATGAACGGAAACTAAACGAACTATCTAATAAATTACAGGTAGATGGTGAATATTGGTTTGTGCAATTTATCAGTGAGCTTGACGGACATTCAACATTAAGAATTATTGAAACAGACGATATAAAAAAGATATATCACGAAAAAGAAGACCCTGCTATTCCAGTTTACTACAAACGAGAATGGTGGTCTGGTGAATTTGGCTCTGAACATCATGTCCTCTATTACAGGGATTATCGTGCGACAGAAGAACAGGTTGCCTCTGTTAAGAACAGGATATTAGAAGAAGATACTAGCGCGAAATTTGCAGAAGATAAAGACAAAACAGATGTTCAAGTATTTCATGTAAAATTCAGGGAAATAGAGGGCAGGGGATGGCCATTCCTTACTGCATCATTTGCCTGGTCAAGAGGTTATAAGGGATTTCTTGAAGACCGAGCCACGATTAACAAAGCCGCTGCTGCCGTTGTCGAAAAGGTTAAGATTCAAGGCGGGCAAAGAATGGTGGATGCGGTTAAGCAAAGACTTCAATCTTCTCTTGTGAGTGGTTCTAATCGTGTAGAAAGAAACCCACCCCCAGCGAGTGGTTCTGTTTGGGTTGAAAACCAGGCTTTAGATAGAGAGTGGATGTCACGTCCCACAAATGCCGCTGATGCTGAAAAAGACGGCGTGGCAATGCTGGCACAGGTAGCTTTAGGTGGTAAGGTATATCCTCATTATTTGGGGCGTGGTGAATATTACCGTTTAGCTACCGCCACAGCAATGGAAGGCCCAACGCTTAAGAGTTTCCAACGCTATCAGAGTTTTTGGTCATCTGTTTGGAGAACGCTTGTTGAAATGGTTGCTAAAGCAAGAGAAAAATATTCAACAGAATCCTTTGATAATTATATCGTGGACGTAAATACCGATAGAATTATTGACACAAGCGTAAAAGAAATAGACGAATTGATGACTGCTGTGAGCGATGGTTTATACAAAGGCTCAATAGACCCAGAGCTTGCTCAAAAAACCCAAGAATCTCTTATTAAAATGGCACTTCAAACACTTGGCTCACCAAATGTTACGGATATTGTGGGAGTGGAAATGAGTGAAACAATAGAATCTGGCGGATTAATAAACTTTCAAAGAACAATTCATTCGGCGTTTTATGGATTGTGGAGCGGAGCTATAAATAAGCCTGACTTTATAACTATGATGGAAAGCATTATTGATACATCTTTGAGGCGTGCCTGGCGTGAGGGAATGAGTGAGGCTGGATTAAACTGGGAAGACCGCTCGCAAGAAGAAGAACTTGCTCTAAGCCAAATGATTGTTGAGCAATGGGGTTATGTCCCAGGCGTAGCGGATTATATTCTTGAAAATAGCAAAGAAGCTGGTGGATTATTAAGAAACCTATCATATCGAGAATCTTTGTGGGGTAATCGGTATCAAGAATCTTATAATAAAGCCTTACAAATGGCACAAAATGACCCTAAGTTGGAATGGGTTTTAGGGGCAACTGAAAAACATTGTCTTCAAAAAGGCGAGAAAATAAGAACTAATAATGGCGAAATACCAATCGAAAACATTGGCGTTGGAGACATGGTGATGACTCGCGATGGATATAAAAAAGTTCTTAAAACGCATGAACACAGCTATGATGGGAATATGATTGAGATTACAACGCCAAAAGGAAGTTTGGTTGTGACAGAAGACCACTTGGTTATGACTCAAAGAGGTTGGATAGAAGCTGGCGAACTAGATTTAGACGATACCGTATTTTTCAAGGATTGATTTAATATGCTTTTTAGTAACATCTCTCCCCCAAATACGCTCGACAGAATATCCGCAAGTGCGAAGATATTTGTTTCTCGCTCTATCTCGTTTTTGTTGCTTCTTTTGTCGCTCGGTCAACGGCTCAAATCGTGGATGTCCATGCCAATATTCTCCATCAATTTCAATAATAAGATTGTTAATTTTTATATCAACGACAAATTTATCTTTAATTATAAAAGATGGTTCGTAGTTTATGCTCATGCTGTCAAGTATTTCTCGCGCTTTATATTCAAGACTACTAGGATTTTTGCGATGATTTTCTCTGGACGCATGAACGGCTCGCTTCCTCACCGCTTCTGGATGTTCTTTATTCCATTTTGCAACTTTTTGCCGAGTTTTTTTAGAAAACATTGGGTTACTTGCTTTCATTCTTTCAGACGCTTTTTCATATTGTCTTTTCTTTGCTTTGCTTTTGTCTACGTCTTGACAATATCTATAAATAATATTGAGAATAGAACCAACGCTTCTTCCGGTAATATCTGCAATTTCTTTATAAAACTTGGTTTTGCAAAGCTCACGAACCAGTTGAATTTCATCATCTGGAACCTTGTCTGGATTTGTGGATGGGAGACCTCGCATAGAAAAGCTGGCACATTTGGAAGAACAGTATTTTTTTCTAACGGACTTCCCGTCAACAATATCATTTATGTTTGGCTTAAACATTTTTCCACAAACAGGACACGGCACATCGTCCAATATTCTAGCCTTGTTCCTGCACGATGGAGAACAAAACTCTGGAATTCTTGTTGATGGATATATTTTACGAGTGAAAGGTTTATTACAATAATGACAGATAAATTCGACAATTTCCATGACAGTCCTTTTGAGTTTGACCCAGTTCCCATTATAGCATTAAAGAAAAGGAAAGTCAATGATGAGAAAGTTTATAATTTGACAGTTAGCAATAAAAAGGAGTTTGTTGCTAATGGGATTTTGGTACATAATTGTCACGATTGTTCTAAATACGCTGGAAAAGTAAAGCGAGCGTCATACTGGCAGAAAATAGGTGCCCATCCCCAATCTCCAGATTTAGAGTGTAAAGGGATAAAATGTGATTGCAGATTATCTGTAACAACAAAACCGCTTTCAAGAGGATATTTAACCCCACCAGGAGCTTGATATGACCGCTATAAAGACAGAAAACATAACTTTTTACACACTTTTCCTAAATGGGAATACTGGCGTTTCTGGATTAACCCCTACCGTAAATGTTCATAGCCCAACTGGAATAATTGTAAATGGGGCTAATGCAACTGAAGTAGATGCCGTCAATTCCCCAGGGCTATATTCTTATACGCTTACATCTGGATTAATGCCATCAAGCGGAATGTACGTAGCCTATTTTACAGTTCCCGCTGGTGCGGATAATTTAGAATTAAAAGAAACAATATACGTTGCTCCTTGGGCGTGGGAAACAAACGCAGATGTGAATTCTATTATCAGAATGCTTCAAAACAACACCGCTATTAGACGATATTTGAAATCAGACCAAATTGAAATAAAACGTTCTACTGATGTTGACTTTGATGTTTTTGGATTAGGTGACCTATCTGGGCGTTTATCCCTTTATTTTACCGTTAAGGCTATGAAGGAAAAAGATGAGGTAACTGACTCCCAGAGCATTTTACAAATTGAAGAAACCGAAGGACTACTTTACATCAACAAAAATGAGGCTGATAATCCTGCAAATGGCACAATAACAGTCACAAATGCTCTTGCTGGAAATATTACAATAACGCTCGCCGCAGAAGAAAGCGATAAGATTGCACCAAACGAAGCCTATCTTTATGATATAAAGAAAGACAATACAGTTTTGGGAGAAGGAAGGTTTCTTGTATCAACCGCCATTACAAGGACAATTACATAATGGAAGTTAGAAGAATACTTTTTGGTCATTTAGAAGATGGCAAACCGGACTTTAGATATCGTGAAGTAATCAGAAATGAAGAAGGAACTGTTGTTGAATATAAAATGATAGAAAAGTCACCTAGCGTTGATGTTTTAAATATGGCTGAAACATTACCGCCTCTGAAAAAAGAATTTGTTGAATGATTTATATAGTTACAGGTCTTGGTCGTTGTGGAACGTCCATGATGATGAACTGTTTAATTGCTGGTGGCATGGACGCAGAATATGACGAATGCGTTCCCCACATATATTATGAAAAAAAAGATGGGTATATTCCTAACCCACATGGATATCGTCAACTTGACGCAAAAGATGTCAAAAGACCAGACTTCCCAGAATGCTTTGATGGGAAACTCATTAAAGTGCCGTGTTATTGGTGGACTGGGAGCAGAGGTTATGGCGGACGTGAAATAAAGGTTCCATATAAGACAATCTTTATGCGTAGGAATTTCATGGAGCAAGTATTGTCCCGCAAGCGTTTTAATGAACACTTAGGGAAACCAAAAAGAATTAAGTCTGATATTGCCTTAGTAAATAAAAGAAAGCTAATGACCTTAGAGATATCGTCCAGACTAAAACGAGAAGCTGAAACATATGATGAAGTTTGGTATCCAACCGCTGTGTTCAATCCGTTACCAGTTTTTGAAATGTTACAAGACCATGGATGGCCTATTAACCCAGAGAAAAGCGCGTTGGTTCCAGACTCAAAACGCTATAGATTTAGGGAGAAGTAATGGGATTATCAAATAAAGAAGGTGAAAAATTAGCAGAACTTAGTTTTCAAGCTAAAGAAAAGATAGTTGAAATTGGTGCATTACACGGAAAATCAACAAGCTATTTGGCGCAAGGTGGGCATGATGTGTATTCCATTGATTTATGGGATATGGTTTCTGCTGATGACATAAGGAAGGAAGATTATAAAGACCCAGAAAACTACCAGAATTTTCTTAAAAAGACTAATGCGTTTGAAAATGTTATCCCAATAAAGGGAAGTAGCAAAGAGATAGCAAAGATTTGGCGAATGCCAATCGGTCTTTTATTTATTGACGGCGACCACACATATGAAGGGGCTAAGTCTGATTATCATAATTATTCTCCATTTATTATAGATGGCGGAATTTTAGCCATGCACGATTACCATAATCCACAAGTTAAGGAAGTCATTGATAAGATAGTAAAGCCTTCTGGTCTTTGGGAAAATTATGAAACGGTTAGATATCTATTTGTGGCAAGGAAAAAGTAATGGATAAAAAGACTCTTGTTGCAGAATATGATGATTATTTCAGAAAAAATTCCCATAAATGGGCGGAAGACGATAGAAACGCCTTTGCTTTAGACGTTCTAAATAAGCACGTTTCGAGCATAAATAAAGTTCTTGATGTTGGATGTGGCAATGGGCATACGCTTGCTTATTTTATGCAACATTGGGACTCAAAATTCTATGGAATAGATTTGTCTCCAGTTGCCTGTCAAATAGCAAGTGAAACAGGGGCTATTATATACACTGGATTTATTGAAGATATGCCACCAATGAAATTTGACGTTATCTTGTGTATGGGTGTGGCAGAGCATTTTCTGGACATTGTTGAAGGATTAAAGAAAATTAAGTCGCTTTTAAATGGAGTTCTTTATTTAGAAGTGCCGGATTGTTTATCATATTCCCCAGGCGAAGAAGGATATCGCAGACTTAGTGTTGGAAGTAGGCAAATGGAATGGCATTTAAGCAAAAAGACATGGGAGAACAAGATTTCTACCGCAGGCTTGCAGATCAAAAAATGTTACGAAGGAAAAAAGCCTCACTGGAAAATGATTTGGGTTCTGGAATAAGATATTTTATAAGTCCACATCAACACAAAAGTGAGCCTTTTCAGACAGCATTAGATAAAGCGGGATTTGTAAGGTCTAAAAGACCACAGGTTGCTCTTTTTGATAGGGATTGGTATATGCACAATGACGGTTTACCGCGTCAGCAAGTAACCTTCTTCCATGAAAACCATGCAAAAATTATTATTTACCCACACTCTGTACTTCCCCCATGGTGGTACGATGGGCTAATAGATATTCAGCCTTATGTAACTCGTGTATTCGTAATAGCAGAAGCACAAAAAGAAGCCATGAAAATTATAAATTCAGACGTTAGGGTTGAGGTTTGTGGATGGTGCTGGTGTCAACAAAAAGAATTTAGACCAGTAAGCAACGTTAGGAATGTTCTGTTTGCCCCAATTCACCCTGCCGGAAACAGATTGCGCCCAGAAGCATACGAGGTCAATCAGGCTATTCAGCAAGAACTATTAAACCTGAATTATCATGTTACATGCAGGTATATAGGAAGTCTTGAAACGCAGGGGATAGAACGCGTTGATTCTTGGGATTGGGTTGAGGGTCACGCAGACGGCAGCCACAAAGAAATAGACGCCGCCGATGTTGTGATTGGGGAAGGAACACTCCTGTCTATTGCGGTAGCTAGGGGGAAGCCCGTTGTTGGTGTAAACCAGCATTTACCCCCAAGAGCAAATAAAATGAGTGATGTGTATTGCCCCCATAATTGGGATAAATACGGGCATCTTTTAGAATATCCCATAAACTACACGGAGGGCACCCTTGAAGAACTCATAAACTTTGCTTCGCAATATGAACAATCTGGATGGCGAAAAAGACTGGTTGGAGAGTCAATGACTGGATTTGCCGAGAAGATTGAGGACATTTACAAAAATGGTTAGGGATTTTATTCGTAAGCTCGAAGAATACGATGATGAGCTGTGGCGACACTTTTGTAAAATCAGGAGTGCTAAAACAAAGAAAGAATTAATGGACGGCATTAAGGGAATTGCCAGAATAATCGACAAGGTATTACACCCTTGACAAAACAATTACTTTGTGCTATACTCTAATAGAACGTATGTTCTAAAATAGGCTACCATTGGTCGCCAATTGTTTTGAGCTGTCACTGCCCGCTCTTCGGAGCGGGCTTTTTATTTAGGTGAATTGAAAGTTGAGGAAACTTATGCCATATTCTAAAAATAGTGAACTACCAGA
>Ga0307427_1001151_pt1 | contig 14179 bp, 8 predicted proteins | sample SalMarWE160190MG_FD_202162 | JGI IMG/M metagenome (GOLD analysis project Ga0307427, IMG submission 202162) | Salt marsh sediment microbial communities from the Plum Island Ecosystem LTER, Massachusetts, United States - WE1603-190 | ecosystem: Environmental > Aquatic > Marine > Intertidal zone >... | reverse complement strand
ACGGCGACAACTTCGCCATCGCCGCCGCCGACGCCTGCATCCAGGCCGGACGCAAAGACGTTGCCGTCGTCGGCATGGGCGGCAGCCAGGAGGCCATCGAGGCCATCCGGGCCGGGCGGCTCACGGGCACGAGTTTCCAGCAGCCCGAGGAGGAAGGACGAAGCGCCGTCCGCCTGGCCGTCCGGCGACTGAAGGGCGAGACGCTCGATGACCGGTACATGATCCCGTGCCCGGCCATCACGAAAGAGAACGCCCACCAGTTCAAGGGCCAGTTCTGAGCCGCGCCACACGGAAGGAGTGGAATGGCAATGACGAGCACGTCTGAGCGGTGTGCCATGAGTGTTGCGCGGCGGGTCTCCGCACCCGCCGCGACAGTGGCGTCGCAAGCGCGGCGGGTACGGACCTCCGGCTGGCGGCCTTCCCAGGCCGCCAGCACACCGGCTCGCGGGTCCAACGCGGTGACCTGGGAAGGTCGCCGCGCGGCGCTCCGACGTGTCGGCCGGGTTTTTCTCCTGGCCGTTGCAGCGGCCATGTGCATCTGCCTTGTGGCAACCGCCGGCGCGGCCGAGACGGCACACCGGATGGACGCCTGCAACGTCGTCTGGAAGACGCCGAGCAAAGATTCGTCGGGTTCCATGCCCCTCGGCAACGGCAGCACCGGCCTGAACGCCTGGGTCGAGCCGAGCGGCAACCTTCTGTTCTACATCTCCCGGACCGACAGTTGGGGCGACAACGGGCGCCTGCTCAAGGTCGGCCGCGTGCGCATCGCCCTCGACCCGTCTCCGCAGACCTCGTCGCCCGGATTCCGGCAGACGCTCAGCCTGAAAGACGGCACCATGACCGTCCGCTACGGCGAAGGCGAGGCCGTGGAACTGCGACTGTGGGCCGACACCAACCACCCCGTCATCCACGTCGCCATCGACAGCCCGAAGCCGACCGCCGCCACCGCGTCGGTCGAACTGTGGCGGACCAGGCGAGAGGAGTTGCCGAGCGTTGAGGTCAGCGACGTGCTGCTCGACCGCTCCAAGCCCGGTCAGAAACACGGCCCGACCGTCGTGGAGCCTGACACCGTCCTCGCCAACCAGACCGGCCGCATCGGATGGTACCACTGTAACGTCAAGTCGGTCGGCCCCGCCGTGACGGGCGAGGTTCAAGGGTTCGAAGGCTTCAACCGCCCCGACCCGCTCCTCGGCCGCATCTTCGGCGCCGTGATCCGGGCCGAGCGGGGCCGGCGCCTTGACGACCTGCGCCTCGATTCGCCGGCCTCGACGAGCCACCGGTTCAGCATCCACGTCCTGACCCGGCACCCGTCCACGCCCGACGGGTGGCTGAAGGCCGTGGATGAGGCCGTCGCGGCAACGCAGCGGATTCCCTTCGCCCGGCGGCGCGATGCCCACGAGCGCTGGTGGCGCGATTTCTGGGACCGCAGTTGGATCAACGTGACCTCGTCCGGGCCGTCGCAGACGCTTCGCCTCGTTCCCGCCAACACCCACCCCGTGCGCATCGGCTTCGACCGGGGCGGCGGGAGCCGCTTCGCCGGCGAAATCGGTCGCCTGAGCCTGTTCGGCAAAGGCCTGTCCGACGCCGCCGTCCGGCAGTTGGCCAAACTCGAACGCTCGCAGCCTGTCCGGGACCGCGACGGCCTGCTCTACGGCGGCACGCCGAAACTGCACGCTGCGCTCGACGGCTCGAAGGAGTGGACTTTCGAGAAGGGCCTGACCGTCGAGGCGTGGATCAAGCCCGAGAAGATGGCGTCGGGCGGCGGACGCATCGTGGACAACATCACGCCCGGCGGAAGCGACGGGTTCCTCCTCGACACCTGGCCCGGCAACAGCCTGCGCCTGATCGTCGGCAGGGCCACACTCGGCAAACGCGACGTCGTGCCCGCCGGCCAATGGTCGCACGTGGCCGCTACCGTCGATCCCACGGCCGGGAAGGTGACGCTTTACCTGAACGGCACACCCCTCGCCGGGCAGACCGCCGAAGCGGGCGACGACGCCTACGTCGTCAGCCGCGCCTACGCCCTCCAGCGGTTCGTCACCGCCTGTGCCGGCCGCGGCGCCTACCCCATCAAGTTCAACGGCACCATCTTCACGGTGCCCTATCCCGGCAAGCCCGGCGACGCCGACTACCGCCGCTGGGGTCCGGGGTACTGGTGGCAGAACACGCGGCTGCCCTATATCAGCCTGTGCACGTCGGGCGACTTCGACCTCATGCAGCCGTTCTTCAAGATGTACGGCCGCGACCTCATGCCGCTGTTCCGGTTCCGGACCCGTCTGTACCTCGACCACGCGGGCGCCTACATCCCGGAGTGCATCTACTTCTGGGGCGACGTGTTCAGCCAAACCTACGGCTGGACGCCCTACCACGAGCGCAAGGACCGCCTCCAGGCCAGCGGCTGGCACAAGTGGGAGTGGGTCTCCGGGCCCGAACTCGCCTGCATGATGCTCGACTACTACGACCACACGCTCGACGAAGCGTTCCTCGCGGGCACGCTCCTGCCCGCGGCCCACGAGATCCTCACCTTCTTCGACGAGCACTACAAGGTGGACGAGCGCGGCAAACTGGTCATGCATCCGTCCCAGGCGTGCGAGACGTGGTGGGATTGCACGAACCCGATGCCGGAGGTGGCGGGTCTTCACGCCGCGTGCGACCGGCTGCTCTCGCTTCCCTCGCGGCTGACCACCGCCGCGCAGCGCACCTTCTGGACGGCCCTGCGCAAGAAACTGCCCGACCTGCCGACCCGCGAGGTCGACGGCAAACGCATGCTCGCCCCCGCCGAGCGGTTCGCCGGCAAGCGGAACAGCGAGAACCCGGAACTCTACGCCGTCTTTCCCTTCCGCCGCATCGGCGTCGGCCGGCCCGGCGTCGAACTCGGCATCGAGGCTCTGGGGCACCGGTGGGACAAGGGCAACGTCGGGTGGCGGCAGGACGACATCTTCATGGCGTACCTCGGCCTGGCCGCCGACGCACGGAAGAACCTCGTCGCCCGCGCACGGAAGAAGCACGCCGGCTCGCGCTTCCCCGCGTTCTGGGGGCCGAACTACGACTGGATTCCCGACCAGGACCACGGCGGCGTCCTGATGAAAGCCCTCCAGGCCATGCTGCTCCAGACCGACGGCCGCACGATCTACCTGCTGCCGGCGTGGCCGAAGGACTGGGACGTCGAGTTCCGGCTGCACGCGCCGGCCAGGACCACCGTCGAGTGTGATTTCCGCGACGGCAAAGTCCGCCGCCTCACGGTCACGCCGCCGCAGCGCCGGGCCGACCTGGTCATCATGGAACCGCAGTGACGGCGAGGAGACGTCCTCATGAGTGGTGACGCGAAGGCCAAGACCGAGCGCATTCTCGCCGCGCTCGACCACCGCGAGACCGACCGCGTGCCCGTGGGCGAGTTCTTCTGGACGAACTTCCTGAAGCGCGTCAAGGCCGAGTGCGACGTGGGCGACGACTTCGACCCGTACGTCCACTGGGACCTCGACATGATCGTGATAAACCCGAACATGGACCCGCACATCACCGGCGTCGAGGTCCTCCAGGACACGCCCCAGCGCAAGTTGGTCCGGACCGGCTTCGGGGCCACCATCGAGCGGCGGGCCGATTACCCCATGCCCAACTACCTCGACTTCGAGACCACCTCCTACGACGACATGGACGCCCTGGAGTTCGACGACCCGCTCGACCCCCGCCGGTACCACGAGGCTCTCGACGATCAGATCAACAGCGTTGCCGACACGCTGAACCTTGGCTATCCCTCGTTCGTCGACCGGGTTAACGCTTGCGCTGACCACACTTGCGTCTTCGGCAGCGTCTGCGAAATCCAGGAGCAACTGTGGCGGGTCATCGGCCCGGAAAACGTGTACTACAAGATCGCCGAGGACCCCGACCGCCTCGCCGCGTTCATCGAGCGGCTGGGCGATTTCCTCGTCGGAATCGTCGAGGGACAGATCGCCGCAGCCGAGGGCAAACTCGCCGGCCTTTACGTCTGGGGCGACGTCGCGTATGACCAGGGCATGCTCTTCTCGCCCGATTTCTGGCGACGAGCCCACAAGGTGCAACTGGCCCGCATCTGCGACGCCGTCCACGCCCACGGACTCAAGGTCATCTATCACGGTTGCGGCAACGCCAGCGCCGTCTTCGACGACATGATTGAGGTGGGCGTCGACGCGTACAACCCGCTGGAGGCCAAGGCCGGGCTCGACGTCGTTGAACTGAAGCGCCGCTACGGCGACCGATGGGCCTTCAACGGCAACATCGACGTACGGGTGCTCGCAACGAACGACCGCGACGCCGTCCGGCGCGAGGTGCTCACGAAACTCAATGCGGCCAAGGGCGGAGGATTCATCCTCCAGTCCGACCATAGCGTGCCCGACAACGTCGCTCCGGAGACGTACGATTACCTGATCGAACTCGTCCGCGAGTACGGGACCTATCCGCTGGACCTCGGCGAGTTCGACCGCCAGGTCTGACGGCGCAACGTGGGAGTTGCCGTGATGAAGCGCTACGGCATGATGGTGCGGGTGCCGCCAGAGAACGTCGAGCAGTACAAACGCCTGCACGCCGCCGTGCCGGCCGACGTCCTGGCGATGATCCGCGCGTGTCACATCCGCAACTACTCCGTCTATTACAAGGGTGCCAGTCTGTTCAGTTACTTCGAGTACACCGGCGACGACTTCGACGCCGACATGGCCCGGATGGCCGCCGACCCCGCCACCCAAGCGTGGTGGGACGTCTGCAAACCGCTGCTGGAACCGCTCGAAACGCGCGGCCCCGACGAGTTCTGGGCCACCATGGAGGAAGTGTTTCACTGCGACTAGCGCGCGACCAACCGCGCCTCGCGCGGCGGGTCACGCGCTTGCGCGGTGGGTCTCCTGACCCGCCGCGCCGGGTGCTGCTGGCGGCTTGTCCGCCAGTGTGTTCCGCACGGCGCGCGGGGCAGGTACTCCGCGCGGCGGCCTTCCCAGGCCGCCGCGTGCGGAACGAGCAGAGTTGTGGTGGCGGCCTGGGAAGGCCGCCACCCGGAAAGCCGAGTAAACTGCTAACACGGGGAGACAGCCTGCCATGACCAGCAAGGAACGCATGCTTCGGGCCCTGGCACGCGAAGCGCCCGACCGTCTGCCGGTGACCGTCCATCAGTGGCAGCCGTATCACCTGGACACCTGCATGGGCGGGATGGACGAACTCGAGGCCTTCAAGGCCGTGGGCCTCGATGCCGCTATCCCGTTCTGCGAGGGCATGGACCAGATGTGGGTCGCCAGAGACCCGGCCGCACCCGACCTCTCGCCCGATTGGCACGTGCAGCCAACCGTGGTCAAGGACGACCCCGACGAGCGCCTCATCGGCTACACCGTGACGACGCCCGAAGGCGACCTCTCCTACGCGACCGGCACCAACCGTTACACCACCTGGATCACCGGGCGACTCATCAAAGAGCCTGAGCGCGACGTGGACCTCATCGAGAAATACATGCCGGTGCCCCGGCTGGACCAGCGGCGGATTGCGGAGGTGTACGCTTCGCTCGGCGATGCCGGCATCCTGCGCGGGTTCGTCTGGGGCGAGCAGGCCGGATGCTGGCAGCACGCCTGCTGCCTGTACGGCGAGGAACCGATGATCTATGCCGCCATCGACACCCCTGCCTGGGTCCATCACCTGCTCGAGGTGCTCCTGGCAAAGAAACTGCGGTTCATCGATCAGTCGCTCGACGGCGCCAGGTTCGACCTCATCGAGACGGGCGGCGGGGCCGGCTCCAGCACCCTTATCTCGCCCAAGATGCACGAGGAGTTCTGCCTGCCCTACGCCCGCCAACTCCACGACGCCTGCCACGCCGTAGGCCAGAAGGTCGCCTACCACACGTGCGGGGGGATGATGCCCCTCTTGGACCTGATTGCCGCCAACGGGTGCGACGCCTCCGAGACGCTCAGCCCCCCCGAAGTGGGCGGCGACGTGAGCGACATCGGCGAGGTGAAGCGGCAAATCGGCGACCGCGTCGCCCTCATCGGCGGCCTCAACCAGTTCCAGATCTTGGGACAGGGCACGCCCGACCAGGTGCGCGACCATGTGCGGGGGCTTTTCGAGGCCGCCGGACCCGACGGGGGATACATCTGCTCCGCCTGCGACCACTTCTTCGAGGCGCCCATAGAAAACATCCGGGCCATGGCCGACGCCGCTCGCGAATGCCTCTACTGAGACTCCGACGCCCGATGCCGAGACCGACCCGGGGCAGGAATACGTCCTGACACCGTCCCGCGAATGACGAAGCGGATGGCTATGCCACCCGGCCGTTTATGCCACTCGGCCGTTTAGCCATCGCCGGTACGGCGACGGGACCGGCCATCGCCGCCCCAACGACAACGACCGTCGCCGCCGGCCACGGCACGGGCCGTACCCGTGCCAGGGTGCCGGCGACGGCTCAACAAGGCCTGCCGGCCGCGTGCCGGCCGGCACCCTGCCCAGGCGTCACTGCGTGATGACGTAGAATACCCAGATCATGGCGCCGACGGCGAGCCAGGCGGCGGCGAAACCGATGACCGACGTGAGCGTCGGCACGGGAACCTCGAGACTCCGCCACGGAAGCAGCCGCCGCCGGGGCGGAACCGCCGCACCCGCGGGCAGCGTGCACGGTTGAAGGGCTGGCTCGCCCGGCGCCACCGGCGTGCGGGCCAGCGCGTAGAAGGTCTCCAGTTGGGCTTCGGCGACGGGCCTCGTGAGCAGGCTCACGACGATGCCCGCCAGCACCCCCGCCGACAGGTAGAACACCATCTGCCACGGCAGGTAAATCTCCAGCACCTTCCCCCTCTCGTGGACGAGCCAGAGACGCTCACCCAGCGCGGTGTCCTGGAGGCGTGCCAACACGTCTTGCGGCAGGAACGCGGTGACCAGCAGCACCGCAACGGCCGTCAGCGTGGCGGCCCATGCGCCGGCCACCGTCGTCCGGCGCCAGAACAGACCCAGCCAGAACGCCACACCCATCATCGCCGAGATTCTCCAGAACCATCTCAGGCCTTCACGGACGTCCGGCAACGCGAACGCCGCCCCGACGCCACCCGCCACCACGGCCAGCGACACGAGGCGGCCGACCCTCAGGTAATGCCGGTCGGGCCGCCCGGGAGCCAGAGGCTTGTAGAGGTTCTCCGTGAACAGCCCCGCCGAGGCGATCATGAACGAATCGCACGAACTCATCACGCTTGCCAGCAACGCCGCCAGAAACACGCCGAGCAGCCCCGGCAGGACCTGCGGCAGAAAATCCTTCGCCATAATGCCGTAGACCTGGTCGGGATTGACCTTCCCACCGCCCAGGTACGCCACCGCTGCAAGGCCCGTCAGACACCACGCCATCGTGCAGATCCGCTTCACGAAGTTGCCGCACGTGAACCCCACACGCCCGTCCATCTCGGTCCGGCCGGCGGCGCAGTTGCCCATGGTGTGCGGCTGGACGACGATGCCGACGAGGCCGTTGACCGCGATCATCACGATGTAGAAGGCGCCGATCTCGCCCGGCGCCACCAGCGAGAACATCTCGCGGTCCGTAATCGTCCGGTGCAGCCCCTCCATGCCGCCCACCGCCTGCAGGACGAACGGCAGCAGAAGGAACGAGAAGACCACCGTCAGGATGCCCTGGATGAAGTCCGTCACGATGGCCGCCGACAGCCCGCCCGCCACGCCGTACGCGACGAACAGCACCGTCATGATGGTGATCGCGAGCGCCGCCGGTATGCCCGTCCCCGCCTCGATGACCGCCCCGGACCCCAGGAGCATGACGCCGATGTTCAGACTCAGCACCGCCATGCCCATGACGGCGAACAGCCCGGCCACGCTCCGGTCGTACCGGGCCGCGAACACGTCGCCGGTGGTGATTGCCCGGAACCGCCGCATCAGCGGCGCAATCACCCAGTAAAACGGCGTCGCGAACAGCCACAGCCACTGGTACCAGATGCCGCTCAGGCCGTTCGAGAACGTCTTGGCCGCCACCGACACCGCCTGGTCGGAGTGGGTGCCCGTGCCGAAGGCGTGGGTCAGCATCATGATCTTGCCGAAACGGCGCGGCATGAAGAAGTCGCCCGTGTTCCGCACCAGGCGCGCCGCCCAGACGCCCACTCCCGTAATGACGACCAGGTACAGCACCAGGCACACGATGTCGGCCGTCTGCATGGGCGCGAGCCTTTCTTCCGACCGGTCCCACGAGAAGCGCGCCTGCTGGTGCGCCTTGCTTCGGCCGACACGTTAGAACCTCGCCGGCAAGGCGGCAAGGAAGAAAGCCGGCCGGGTGGCGGGTGAGGGCACCCGCCACCCAAGCGATATCCACCGAGCGCGGCGGGTCTCCGCACCCGCCGCGCATGGCCGTCGCGTTCATTCGGTCTCCCCTCGTCAATGGGTGGGCGGTCCCCCCGCTTCATCTCGACCATTCTACCACGGGCCTCGACCCTTGCCAGTCCTGGTCGGCTGCTCCCCGGCGGCGGTCGTCGCCTTTCCTCGTTGACAGCCGGACGCCAAACCCGATAGTCTTGGAGCAAGACGGCTGAGCGGCAGGGGCTCTCGAGAGCAGTCCGCGCCTGGTTGCATCGCCGTGCGCGGCGGGCCTGTGCACCCGTCGCGCGCGCAGGCCGTTGGACGCGGTGGGTACGCAGACCCACCACGCACCGCCCTGCTTCCCATGAACGTGCAGGGCGCAGACGGGAGTGCACGCGTGACCGGGCACTGGCCCAACGTGAGCGAGACGCAGAACGAGCAGGCTTACGCCCTCGCCTGCGAGGCCTACGCGGCCTTCGGTGTGGACACCGATGCGGCCATCGCGCGGGCACGCGCGGTGCCGGTCAGCCTTCACTGCTGGCAGGCCGACGACGTGGCCGGCTTTGAGGTCCGGCCCGACGCACTCGACGGCGGCGGCATCATGGCCACCGGCAACTATCCCGGCCGGGCGCGAAACGGCGACGAACTCCGCCAGGACCTCGACCAGGCGATGGCGCTCGTGCCGGGCGTCCTCCGGGCGAACCTCCATGCCTGTTACGCCGAGACCGCCGGTGAGGCCGTGGACCGCGACGCCCTGGACCCGGGCCACTTTGCCCGCTGGATCGATTGGGCGAAGGCCCTCGGCATCGGCCTCGACTTCAACCCGACCTTCTTCGCCCATCCGAAGGCCGACTCCGGCTTCACCCTCTCGCACGCCGATGACGCGATTCGCGCCTTCTGGGTCCGTCACGGCATCGCCAGCCGCCGCATTGCCGAGGCCATGGCCCGCGCGTGCGGCGGGTTGTGCGTCAACAACGTCTGGATTCCCGACGGGGCCAAGGATTCGCCTGCCGACCGCTGGGGACCGCGCGAGAGGCTCACCCGTTCGCTCGACGCCATCTTCGCCGACGAGGTCGGCATCGATACCGACCTCTGCATCGATTCGGTCGAGTCGAAACTCTTCGGCATCGGCAGCGAGGATTACGTCGTGGGGTCGTTCGAGTTCTATTCGAGTTACGCCCTGTCGCGCGGCCTCGTGCTCTGCCTCGATATGGGTCACTTTCATCCCACCGAGACGATTGCCGACAAACTGAGCGCCCTGCTGGGCTTTCACGAGCGGCTGCTGCTGCACGTCAGCCGCCCGGTACGGTGGGACTCGGACCACGTGGTCATCTTCAGTGACGACGTGCGGGCGGTGTTCCAGGAACTCGTGCGCGGCGGGGCGCTGGACCGGGTGTACGTGGCGCTCGATTTCTTCGACGCCAGCATCAACCGGATTGCCGCGTATGCCATCGGCGCTCGCTCGACTCGGCAAGCGCTCCTGTACGCCCTGCTCGAGCCGGCCGCGCGCCTGGCACAGTTGGAGGCCGAAGGCCGGGGAGCCCAGAAACTTGCCCTCATGGAAACGATGAAGACCATGCCCTTCGGCGCCGTGTGGGACCGGTTGTGCATCGAATCAAACGTCCCCCCCGGCGCCGCATGGATCGCCGAGGTCGAGGCGTACGAACGAAACGTGCTCGCGAAACGCAATTAGCGGCGCGCGTGAGCGAGCGGCTCGCCCGACCACTCGCTCACGCTCGTGGCTAGTCACGGCGTGTAAGCGGCGCAGGTAAACGAAACGAAAGGATGGCGCGACGTGTCAGTTATCGACAACCTGAATGCACTCGGCAGTCTCATGATGACCAAGGGCCTCGTGGCGGGGCCCGGCGGGAATACCTCCGCCCGCGACGGCGACGTGATGGTCTGCACCCCCAGCGGGTTCGACGTGGACCGCGTGCCCGACGAAGAGTGGGCCACGGTCGACATCGAGACCGGCGAGCACCTCTCCGGGCCGCGACCCACCAGCGAGTGGGAGATGCACCAGATGTGCCTGAAGGCCCGGCCCGAGATGGACGTCATCTGCCATGCCCATCCGCCGCGCGCGATCGGCCTCGTGGCCGGCGGCATGGAGATCCTGCCCTTCACGCCCGACTTCATCGCCTACGTCGACCACATCACGTACCTCGGGTTCATCAAACCCTCCTCGACCGAGATCGCCGAGGCGGTGGCGGCGGCCGTCGCCGACGGCACCAGCGCCGTCAGCCTGCGGAACCACGGGTTCGTCACCCTCGGCATCAACTGGCGCGACGCCTACAACAGGATGCTCATCATCGAAGACGGCGCCCTGCTCCAGATGGCCGCCATCGCCGCCGGCAACCCCACGCCGCTCAACGATGCCGAGATCGCCCACGTCCGCGGCATGGAGGTCGAGGCCTTCCGCCGCAAAGTGCTCGAAGAAGACAAGTAGGCGCCGTCCCGGGCCGACGGGCGCGCCGCCAGCGTCAGGGACTCTGTCATTCCGAGCGAGTCCCGACGCCGGTCGGGACGAGTCGAGGAATCTCGCCGTTCGTTTCTGCTTTGACTTGCGGCAAGCGTGGTGAGAACGACAACGGCGAGACCCCTCGGCTGCGCTCGCGGTGACAGCGTTGTCGCTTGCCGCATGACGCTTCCAGTCAAAGGGCAACCATGACAGACCCCCGACCTCCCACCGCCGACTTCCCCCCGCCGCGCACCTGGAACGCGCGATGGATCTGGATCGACGACGCCGAGCCCAAGCCGAACACGTGGGCCTGTTTCCGCCGCGAGTTCTCCCTCGACGCCTCCGGCCGGGGCCATCGCCTCTTCATCACGGCCGAGAGCCGGTACCGGGTGTGGGTGAACGGGACGCTCGTGGGCGAGGGCCCGCCGCCGTCGGTGCCGCACGTCTGTTACTACGACGAGCATGACCTGGCCGCGGCGGTTGCCGCCGGGCCGAACGTCATTGCGGTCGTCGTCCACTTCACGGACGGCGAGCGCGCCGGGCTCCTGGCGGAACTCGTCGCGGACGGCGGCGAGACGGTCGCCGCGACGGGCCCCGACTGGCGGGCCGACCGGGCCGAGGCCTGGTGGGACGGCGGGTACCGTTTCCGCATGAACGCCTTCGACCCGTACCAGGAGTTCTACGACGCCCGCAAGGCGCCTCCCGGATGGGACCGGGCCGGTTTCGACGACACCGCCTGGCCGCACGCCACGGTCCTCGCCGGCCGGGTGTCGGATCGGCCGCCCTCGGTGCATCCGTGGTCGCACCTCGTGCCGCGCGACATCCCGCCGATGGCGGTCTCCGAGCGGCGCCCCGAGCGGGTCGAGTGCGTCGAAGAGTGCTTGGCCGTCGCCAATCGGATGCGGCCGGAGGACCTCTCGATCGGCCTCTCGCAGGCGGGCCGGCCACTGGAGTTCGCCCGTGTCGATGGCGCCGAGAACCTCTGCGCCGGCGGCGCCGCCGTCGTCCGGTGCAGCACGGAGCACGTCGCGGACCACACCTTCGACGGCGTCCACGACCCGTGCATCGTGCTCGACTTCGGACGGGTCGTGACGGCCCAGGTGGAACTCGACCTCGAGGGCCCCGCCGGCGCGTGCGTCGACGTCGGCCTGGCCGAGCGGTTGATCGACGGCCGGTTCAACAACGCCATCGAAGGTCCGTTCGCCCACCGGTACGTCCTGACCGACGGGCGGCAGGTGTGGCGGACGTGGGCCTGGCGGGGGTTCCGATACGTCAAACTCCGGGTCCGCGACGCCTTCGAGCCCGCGACGGTTCACGCCGTGCGGGCCATCGTGACGACGTACCCGTTTGAGGAGCGCGGCTCGTTCGCCTCGAGCGACGGCGGACTCGACGGCGTGTTCCGGATTTGCCGCTACACGCTGCGGTTGTGCTGCCATGAATCGATTGTGGACACGCCGTGGCGGGAGCAGGCCCAGTGGCTGGGCGACGTCTCGGCCGTCACCCTCGGCGGCATCTACGCGTGCTTCGGCGATACGCGGTTGCCGGGGAAGTTTCTGCGGCAGTCGGCGGCCAACCAGTTTCCGTCGGGGCTGCTCGCAAACATCACAAACCGGGCCGGCCGCGACGGGCCCGGCACGATCCCCGATTACTCGCTCTGGTGGGTCATTGGCCTGTGGCAGCATTACCTCTACACCGGCCAGACGCGGTGGATACGGACGTTCTATCCGCACGCCGTCAAGGTGGTGCGGGCGTTCCTCGACCACGTGAACGAGCGCGGCCTGGTGGCCGGGATGCCGGGCTGGATCTTCATCGACTGGGCCGACGTCGACCGTCGCGGCGAGTGTGCGCCGCTGAACGCCATGCTTTACGGGGCGCTCGAGGCCCTCGGCCGCATGGCGGCCCTGATCGGTGACAACAAGACGGCCGGCCTTGCCGCGATGACGCGCGCAGGCATCCTGGCGGCCTTCCGCAAGCAGTTCTTCGACGAGGGGTGCGGCTGCTTTGTCGATGCGAACGTCGGCGGGATGCTTTCGGAGAAGGTCAGCGAACACGCCAGCGCCGCCGCCATCCGATGGGGCCTGTGCGACGACGCGACGGCGGCCGAGGTGGCCGCACGCCTCTGGGAGCGGCGCGAGGTCCCCTGCACCGAGGCCCAACCGTTCTTCACGAGCGTCGTGCTCGACGCGCTCGCCCGGATCGGACGGATGGACCTGGCCCTGGCGATCATCCGCGAGCGGTGGGGCCGCCGCATGCTCCAACGCGGCGCCACCAGCACCTACGAGGAATGGGGCATCAACGGGTCGTGGCGGTCGGGCGCGTACCGGGGGTTCCTTCGGACGCTGAGCCATGCGTGGTCGGCCCATCCGGCGGCGTTTCTGATTCGCAGCCTGCCGGGGATCGAAATCGTCGAGCCCGGCTGCCGGGCCGTCCGCATCCGTCCGCACGACGTGCCGATGGACTACGAGGTAACCTTCCCGACGCCGCTCGGGCCGATCCGGGTCACCAAGACGGGCGAGCGCATCGAGCGAAGCGTCCCGGACGGCGTGGAAGTCGTGGACTGAGCCGCGCGCCGCGCGACCTGCTTACCCGCGCGGCGGCCTTCCCAGGCCGCCGCGAAGGCGCCAAAGCGCGGTGGGCAATCCTGCCCACCGCGCTCCAGGGCCGTTCGTCCCGCGCGGTGGGTCTCCGTACGTGTTTAGCGTTGTCATTCTGAGGCCCGCTTGCGGGCCGAAGCATCTCGCCGTGGTCTTTGCTGTTTCGTCGTTTCCACGGCGAGACCCTTCGCTTCGCTCAGCGGGTCTCCCGGCGTGCCGAGTGCGGCTGCACGGCCCAAGGGCCGTGCCACCCCGCTGAACACGTACGGAGAATCACCGCGCCACCATGCAAAACGGCAGGCTGGCGGCCTGGGAAGGCCACCAGCCGGATGCGGCAAAGGCCGTCTTGAAACAACCTTCTACCCTGCGGCCGGGCGACGGCGGGCGTAGAACAGTTTGATCTTCATGCCGATGCCGACGGCCAGGGCCAGCAGGCCCGCCACCGGGAAGATGCCCAGCGCCACGCCGATGACGCCCAGAACGATGAGCACGGTCGAGAAGACGCTCTGCGTCCGCAGGTCGAACGACCGGCCGCGAAGCCACCGGCGGACCAGGGCGATGGCCAGCAGAAGCACTGCCACGCCCGCCACGCGCTCGGCGCCCTCGATGAGCGGCAGCGACGCCGACCGCGCCGTGATCCCGATCTTCTTCTCCAGCGTGGTGAACCGATACAGCCTGCCGCGCTGAGGCAGTTGGACGTCGAGGCTCGCCAGGCCCGCCGGCATATCCCCGTCCCTCTCGACCCACCCGTGCCCACCCAGACTGATGGTAGTGCCGGCCGTTGCCGCGCCGGCTTCGCGCCCCCAGGCGCTGGCCGAAACACGCCGCCCGCCGCCGACAC
>Ga0307427_1001147_pt1 | contig 14226 bp, 14 predicted proteins | sample SalMarWE160190MG_FD_202162 | JGI IMG/M metagenome (GOLD analysis project Ga0307427, IMG submission 202162) | Salt marsh sediment microbial communities from the Plum Island Ecosystem LTER, Massachusetts, United States - WE1603-190 | ecosystem: Environmental > Aquatic > Marine > Intertidal zone >... | reverse complement strand
GCCTCGTCGCGGGCGGCAGTCACCATCTTGACCGCCGAGGGGTGCGGCCGCGCGGCGCGCTGCTCGAGCCAGTACGTGACACCGGCCACGTTCAGCCCGCCGCTGAACAGTTGGCCTCCCACGACGAGCAGGATCACAAGACGCCGGAGACCCCGGATCTCCTGCCACGTACGGGCGTTGGCGTCGCGCTGCTCCTGGCGAAACGCCTCGCAGACATCGCGCGACACATAGGGGCCGCCATCAGCCGGCCGCTTATCCGTGGTACTCAAAGTCCACCTCCACGATGAGTCGGATGGGGCCGGTCACGGCCAGCCCCTCCCGGTAGGTGCTCGTGTAGTCCGGCCCAGCGGGACTCCATGCGGGACGGTCGGCCGAATCACCGCGCGTCGAACGAATCACCAGCAACGTGTCGCCGCCCGTGTTGACGGAACCGGCGGGAACCAGGATGTGCTTGGGTCCATAGTCGGCCGAGTCGAACGAATCGAGCGACGCACCCTCGCCGTCAGCAACCTCGGCAGTGAACGTGCCGGAGAAATCCGCCGAACCCGCCGGCGCTCCGGTCGTGAAATCGAGCCAGGCTCGCTCAACGGTGTAGCCTGCCAGTGCGCCCGTGGCGAAGGTCACGCGAAAACCGCGCGACTCAAGGAACCACTGCTCGCTGGCGCCGGCGTCGAACACCTCGCCGCCCATTCCAACGTCGTAGGAGAGGCTGACGGTTTGCTCGTCGTCGTTGCCGTCAAACAGGGCAAAGGTTGCTGCCCGCTCCCCGGGCCAGTCGCTGATGCCGAACGTCAAACGATACACGCTGTCGCGTCGCTCGCTCTCGCTGACGGTGGGCAGCATGCGGACGCGGTCGAGCCGATTGACCGTCTCGTAGAGTTCCTGGAGGATCGTCGCATACGGCGGTGTCCAGGGATTCTGCGGGTTGCCTTGCCCGTCCTGGGCCGTCAGGTCGTAGGACCAGCCGTCGGCGCCGAAGGCGTCCTGGCACAGGTTCGCGAGGTCGTAGAGCGTATCGCGGTTGGGGTCCCACCAGCGTAGAGGCCACGTGAGGTCCAGCATCTGCTGGATCTCGAACTGGAAGTTCGCAACGGTCGGCACGGGGTCCGGGTCGCCGCCCGTGGGCGTGCCGCGGAGCGGATCCCACCGGCTGAACGCATCGGGCACGTATCCGGCCTGAACGAGTCCGTCGCGCTCGGCCAGCGCCGCGCGGACCTCGTTGATGATGAAATCGGTGTCGAGGGCGTCGCGTGGATCGGGCGGCCATCGACCAAGCGTCCACGGCATCGGGCTGCTCCTCACACCATCCGCGGCGGGTGAAGCAGGATGGTCCATCCCGCCGGGGTCCAGAAGATCCGCACGTATCGGTCGAAGCCGTCCGGGCCGGCCAGGTACCCCGCCTCGTCGGGCCACAGTTCGCCGATGTTCGGCACGCCGGCGATGGGGTCACCGTCGTTCTCGAAGCCGCTTTCCTCCCGGCGGACCGGCTGGACGGTATACGTCCCACCGCTGTAGGAGACGATCCGCGCGAGCCGCCGGCTCCATTGGGCCACCGGAACGTTCGTCAGGTACACCATCTCGGGCGGGGTGCTGCGATCGAGACGCTCCTCAACGGGGATGACCGTGTCTTCGGGCACCAGGTGGGTTCCCGCCTCAGCCTCGGCGGTGTTGTGGACGATGATCGTCTCAAGCCCGTCGGGCACCGCTTCCCACTCGATGTGACCTCCTGCGTCGGTGCCTTGCGGGCGCACCTCATCAGCGTAGTACCGCTCGTCGGGTGGGCTGCCGGGGGCGCCGCTCGTGATGCGGCACCAGAGGAGCCGGTACGGAGGATTTCCGGGACTGATCTCCGTCCACCGGTCCTTCGGCCGATCCGCTGCCAGTTGGCGACCCTCACCGCGGTCCAGCGCGGCGCCGGGGGCGTAGATTCTCAGTCGATCCGTTTCCATGATGGCGATCTCACTCCAGTTCGAGTTCCGTTTGCGGCACCGGTGCAAACGTGAGACGGAGGCGTCTGGCCACCGGCGCGGCGGCGCAGGCACCGTGCTCCCGCGCCAAGTCCAGCCGTCGCCCACGGATGCCCAGGATGCGCTGGCCCACGTGGTGGCCCATCGCCAGGTAGGGAATCTCAACGCGGGTCGGTGTCGGCGTGCGTCGGTCGGCCTCGTACGCTGCGCGGACCAGATCCTCGAGCCTCGCCGAGTCGTCCACTTCGTCGGCGTCGGCCTGGCCGTAGAAGCGGCTCGTGGCCGCGACGCGGCGATACCGGTATCCGGCGGGAACGTTCAGATACCGCGTGCGGCCGGGCACGTCCGTCGTTTCCTCGCCTGCGTACTCCGCCACAAGGACCGCGTCGCTCTCCACTGTGGCCGTTACCCGAACGCACACCTGGCCCCGCATGGCCGCCGCAAGGTACCCCGGCGGCAGGGGGTCGTCAGTCAGGTACAAGCCACACTCGCCCCTGAGAACGCGAACGCCGAGGCTCAACCGTTCCCATGTAGCGCCGCTGTCGAGCGACACCTCGGCGTAGACGCCGTGGCTTCGCCCAAGGGCGTCGCGCGACAGGCACGGCAGCAGACACCGGTGACGACGGACGTAGGGCGAGCCCTCGAAAAGGGCCGACAGGTCAAGCGCCGGGCCGCGCTCGTACGGACTCTCGCTGTACTCGCCTGCCTCGTTGAGAACCCACTTGCGGAAGACGTCGCGGACGGCGTCGAAGTCCGGGTTGGCGCTCGGGCTGAAATCGTCGGGGTCGTAGGTCGCGAGTGCATCGTCCCAGCCGGCGACCAAATCGAACGTGGACTCGTACACCTTTCGGTCACCGCGAGCCACGTACCGCCGCGGCGCCGAGTCGAATCGCATTCGGGCGCTCAGTGCCACGAGGTTGGTGGCGGCGGGGTCATACCGTTCGCCCGGCGGCTGATGGGCAAACCAAGCAACCGGCGCGCGGTCGGGATACCAGATCTCGAGCCGGCGGCTGACGCCGGCCACCTGTGCCTTGGCCGTGACGACGATGCGGCCACCGACGAGTTCCAGCAGCGCGCCCAGTGCCTCGGCGAGCGTTCGCCCTTCGAGCGAGACGTCCCGGATCACGAGGGCGCAGGCCGCAGCACGGATCTCGCTTGGCGACGGGACGTCAACGTCATCGGCCGCGCCGTGTTCGCCGAGCACGTACGCGATGGCCTCGTCCAGTGTCCAGGCAGAGGCATCGGTCCCGTCGGATGCGAAGACCTTGTACGAATCGCCGGTGCCCGGGTCATAGGGCTGATCCGAGGCGTTGGGTCGGCCGTCGGGATTGAACACCAGGGCCAGGCCTTCGACGCGGTCGGCGGTTCCTTCGGCCGTCCAGGCCCTCCGTCCGCCGACGCGCCGCCTGAGCAGTTCGTTGGCCGCATCCTCGGCCTCAAAGCGGAGGCTCTCGCCGTCGCCGTTGAGGTCCATCTCCAGCCGTCCGATTCGGCCCTCAAACACAACGAGGTCTTCGCTGTCGGCGCCGGGAAACACACCGCCGCGAAGCAACGTGGCGTGAACCGCCCGGCCAGGGCGTACGGAGGCCGCCACGTCCTCCAGGCGGACATCGTCCCCGGTTGTCGGGTTGCGCCCGAAGCCGACCGAGAACCACGCCTTCGGCGCAGCGCCCATTTCCGACTCCACATAGTCAAGGCGGATACGCGGCTCCAGTTGTCCGTCGATCCGAACCTGGACGTGGGGCGGCGCCAAGGGCGCGCCGGCGGCGCAAGACCCGAAGAATGCTGCGGTGTTCGGCTGAATGGTCATGGGGCGGTCTCCGCTTCGAGGACATCCACCTCGCCAGGGGGTACAGCGTCGGGAGTGATCCGGGCAACGGCCGGTTGTTCATCCCACACCTCGCTTGCCGTCACGGCGCGGACGGCCAGTTGGTGTTCGACGCCGGGCGCGAGCGGATCGCTTGTCCACGCATACCAAGCCTGGCCCTCGCGCCATGGCACCTCGCCGAGGGGTGTTTCGTAATCGATCGTGCCGGTACCGCCGTCACCGAAGACCCGGAAAGTCTGCGGCAGAACGCCGCCCAGCCCGACCCGGTACCGCCACTGGAGCCTTGCTGCGCCGAGGGGAAGCGGTGTTGCGGCAGCGGCAAGGGCCCCGGCCGGCCGGTCCGGCTCTTGTTCTCCCTGGGCGTCGATCTCCAGGCGGACCTCGCCTTGCGCTATGGGACTCTCCCGTCCATCGGCATCCACGGGGCGGATGCCGAACCAGTGAACGGTCTCGACGGTGAGCGCGTCGGTCTGCACTTCGGTAACGCCCGGTCCCACCCGGCCCCATGGCTCGTCGTAGTCGAGGCACTCGGGCCCGGAGCCACTTGCGTGGTAGAGGTTGTATCCGGCCTCGCTTGCAAGGGCTTCGACACTCTCGATGGTCGGTGATGTGAGATGGTTGCTGTCGGCCTCGAGCGAGGTGCGCCACTGGAAGTACCGTCCGTCCGGGAGTGTCGGCGGGTCGCCCGAGTATGGCTGCCAGACGGCCTGCGGCGCGCCGCCGGCGTCCGTCTCGTCGGCGGCGCGGACTTGCCAGGTGGTGTCGCAGCCGGACGGGACGGTCTGGGTGCGAACCAGGTCCATCCAGTCGGCCTGGAGCCGGACGGCGTCGAAGGTGGGTGAGGTGAACGTGCCGGCGGCAAGCAGGCGGCTCGGCGTAAAGTCTGCCGCGTATCGCACCGCCGCGGACAGGCGGACCTCGTCGAGGATGGCCGAGAGATCGTAGCCCGCCCAGATGGCCATATAGCGTCCGAGCCTGAGCAGGCAGTCGCCGGCCGGCAAAGCCACGATGCCTACTGTGTCCGTGGCCCGCAGGATTCCGTTCACAAAGAGCCTCAGCGACGCCGTGGCGTCCAGAACGGCGGCGACGTGCCAGGGTGCACTTCCCGCCAGCAACGCATCAACTTCCGCGGCCGTCCACCACCAACGTGCGTATCCGACCAGAACGCCGCCGATATCCAGACGGGCAATAATGAACGACTGAAGAGGATCAGTATTTCGCCCAGCGACGATTGAGAGGGTGTTTTGATCATCAGGGCCATAGCCTGCAATCTGGCCGGTTTGTCCCAGCGCGTTTCCAAAGTCTCGAACCCAACATTCGAGCGTCACCTGGGAGCGCTCGGGTTGACCCGCGAAGTTGGCGTCCATGTAATCACCGTCGGCACGAACGAACTGGTAGCCGTCCTCTACACTCGCGGCGCCGTTGTTCGAGAAGTCGTGGCCGCCGCCGGAGTCGTCTTCCAGGCCGGTCCCTTCGCCCTGGCAGGCGCCGTCGTGGAGGTGCCAGAGGCCGAGGGTGTCGCCGTCGGTGGCAAACTCGTCGAAGTCCACCTTCAGGCCGGTGCCCGTGGCGATCCGGATCCCCTCGCGGTCGCCGTCGGCGAAGTTCGTCTCGTCCATGCGGAATGTGAGCATGATCGTCTTGTCCCTAGACGGTTTCGAGGTCCACCTTGTGGGTGGTGTCGCCGACGCGGATCCGCAGTTGCCCGAGGTCGGAGCGGACCCACTGTTCTCCGTCGGCGGGCGAGGCGGGGTCGTCGGTCCGCACCGGGACGAGCCAGGCGGCGGCGTCGATCGTGTCGAAGTTCGCGTTCAACACCTCGTCCCAGTCGCCGACGTGATCGCCGTGACCGGGTTTCTCCAGGTTCAGGTTCGCCGTGTAGGTTGAAGCCATGTCGCGTCCCCTTTTCTGCGTATCCGGTGTTTACAGGTCCGGGCTCGGTTGCCAGGCGAGCGTTGCCGTGTGTGTTTGGGCGTCGTAGGCGATGACGCGGAAGTCGTCGGGCGGCCGGGGCAGCGGCGCCACGGTGACCTGGGTTTCGGCGGCGTTTGCCAGACGGTTGTGCGCGGCGTCTACGGCGACCACTGCCAGGCGCCACATGCCGGGTTCCAGCAGGTCGGTCGTCCACTCGTACGTTGCGGCCGCCTGGCCGTAGCCGCCCATGCCATAGCCGCCGGAGCCGTATCCCCACGGGGCCAGGCCGCCGGGCCGAGCCGGGATGGGCGACTCGTTCAGCGGCGTGTCGTAGTCTACCGTGCCGGTGCGGCGGTCGCCGAAAACGTCGAATGATTCGAGGTTCGGGTCCAGGTACTGACCCGCTTGCCATGTCAGCCGCACCCGGGCGCCGGCGTCCTGGCCGAACCCACTGAGAAGGCCGCCGAAGTCAGTCCACCGGTCTGCCGCTTCGACCGCGACAACCTCAATGAGGACCATCTCGACGGGCCCGTTCGGACCCACCGGCACCGACACGGCCAGCCGCCGGTCTGCCGGCTGCGCTGTGACACCGGCCAGCAGGCCGTTGACGTAGACCTGGTGCCACCGGTCCTCATGCGTCGAATCCCACGCGGCTTCGACGGCGCCGGGAGCCCGTGCAGCACCCTCGGGCCCGATGTCCAGAGCCAGGGGCCGAACGCGGACATGCGTGATGCCTTCGGTCGAGTAAGACACGGTCACCTCACGAGTTGCCGGTACGTGATCCTGTAAGGCTGGTGCCACTGTGTCCCGGTCCGGGGCGAGCCGAGGCGGTCGAAGCGCTCCAGCCGGCACTCTGGGCAATCGGCGCCCTGCGGTGTAGTGAGCGTGTAGGCGCGGCCGTCAATGAACGCCTCGATGGCCGCTTCGAGCATCGCCAAGGCCGACGCGGAGCCGGCCGACAGGACGCCCGTCTGGTGGATGTCGCGCGGGCCGTCGCCAAGATCAAGGGCCAGCCCCCCGGCCAGACCGTTGAAGACCTGGTCCACGACGCGGCGAGCCGGGCTGCCGATCATCACGACGTGGGGACCGGAAGAGAAGAGCATCTCGTCGTCCAGCGTTGCGGCGCCGACCATCGACTCGATCCAGTAGCCGGACGCGCCACCCAAGGCGAGTGCGGTCGGCCGACCCGGGGCGGTTTCGCACAGCCGGACGGCGCCGAGGCGCGTCGCGCCCACGGCAGGACGGAGGGAGGCGTCGCGCTGGGACGGCGGGCCGTCCTCGGCCCTCCCCCCGAGCAGCGGGACCGCCTCGACGGCGTCACGGCAAGCCTCGGCGAGGGAGACAAGCGACTCGAAAGCCCGAGAGCCGGGCACCGCGCGGTCGAGCACGCGCATGTGCCAATGCACAAGGTGGTACGTGGCAGCCGGCACCTCGGGCCACGTCACGTCCTCCGTTCCACACGGTTCGAGGACGGCGGCCGGCAGGCGGCTCAGGGGGACCTCGACCGACTCGTCCGTGCGGATGAGGCGGACCGTCCGCAGCCCTGAGACGCCCGCGAGCGTTTCGCGAATCGCTTCCATTGTGTCAAGGTCGGCCACGTTCATCGCACCCTCCTCAGTCTCGTCGGAGCCGATGGCTTGCAAGCGTTCGGACGTCGTCAGGCCGGCCGTCGGCGTCGCGGTCCAGGACGACGCGCGCCTTGGCGACCTCGTCTTCGTAGAGGCGGGCGTAGTGGTCGGCCTTGCGCGCGAGGCCGCTTGCCTCGGGCCCGTCGCCAGATTGGCCGCGATAAAGCGTGGCCAGGACCAGGGCGACGCTGGCGCGGCGAAGGCTGCGGTGATCGGCGATCCACCGGGCCAGGTCCTCGGCCTGGCCTGAGACGTCGGTCTCCAGGCCGAACCGGGCGAGGAGCGCCCAGCGTGCCTCCTCGTGCTGCGGGTCGAACGTCTGGATCCGGAACTCAAGGTCCGTGGCCGTGGGCAAAGGCACCCACTCGTCGCCGCGTCCGCCGACCAAGCCGGCCATCAGTTCGGTCTCGCCTTCAACGCTGAGGACCTCGTAGTAGCCGTCCACGTCCTGGTCGGCGTTCCTGAGATGGATCACGTGCCCGGCAAGGACCTTGCGGGTAATGAACAGCCCACCGGCGGCGACGACCGAAAAGGTCTGGGACGACGCGCCGTCGCCCTGGGTCAGGCACTGGTGGTCGAGGACGATCTCCCGCATGAGGGCGGGTTCCCATTTGAGCAGGTCCGCATCAGTCGAAAAGTGGGTCATCGGACATCTCCTTGCTGCCGAAGTTCGGTTCCCTCCCGCTTCACCCGCGAGGCACCGCGTTTGCGCGCAGCCGCCCCGCGGGGGAGGCGGGAGGGGTCGGCCGCCGAAGCGACCGACCCGCCTCCCAACGGCGGTCAGGCGGTGGTCAGGCCGCGGATGACGCCGTGGGCCGCCTCGTTCCTGAGTTCCAACGTGTACTCACCCAGGACTTGGCCCTTCTCGAAGTCGCCCGTGCCGGCCAACGGCCGGTAGTGGAAACTGCGCCCGGCCAAGGGCAGAACCTGGATGCGGCTGGAGTCGAGCAGGACGACGGCATCGCGCGGCACCCACCGCGAGAGCACGACGCGCTGGACGCCGAAGTCGCTCTCGTAGATGGCCACTTGGCTGGTGAACCGCGGGTCGTCGGGGGCGTAGGCCCGGGAGCCCGCGCCAAACTGGCTGATCACCCGCTTCTGGTAACCGTTGACGGCGATCAGGTCGACCTGGCCGCTCGACCGCTCCCAGATCAGTCGCAGCGCCGTGTTGAGTTTGGCCTCGTCGAGGTCGTTGCCGGTCGGAAACCCGTTTGCGCCGGGGACGAAGCGGTTGGTCACGAGTTGCGGGAGGGTGCCGTTCATCGTGCGGCGGACGGTGTCGGAGCCGATCTGGTCGGCCTCCGGCGAGATGCCGCCGATGACGGTGTTCTCGAGGTCCCTGAGCAACTCGCGCAGGGCCTTGGCCTTCTGGAAGTCCAGTTCGTCGGCCACGCCCAGATGCCGCACGGCCAGTTCGCTGCCGGACACCAGAACCGTCTTCGAGAAGATCTGCGTCCAGTTGCTCCGCCGCACGCGGATGGTGAACCGGGCGGCATCGGCATCCTGACCTTCGAGCGACGCGTTGCCCAAGATGTGCATCGTGTCGCTCGCGCCGATGTCCTCGGCGGTCGTTCCGCCGTAGCCGCGCGTCACGGTGATGGTGCTGGAGCCGACTGCGGTGACGAGGAGCAGTTCCTCGGAGTCGCCGCAGCGGACCTGATCGCCCACGCGGAAGCGGTCCGGGTGATCCACCTCGATCTCGGTGTCGGTCTGGGGGTTGGTGGGCGTGGTGGTGACGGTGTCGGTGTTCGGCAGGAGCGTGTCCTCGAGCCACTCGTGATGGGTGGATCGGGCTTCCACCTGCGGGTCGCCGATCGCATCGAGCAGGGGCGTCTCGAACGGGCTGACGATCCCCACCAGGTCCGAGACATCTTCGGCGATCTCGGGCAGGCTGACGCCTGCGGAGTACGTTGCTTTTCCGGTAAACGGCATGGTGGTCTCCTTTTCGTGTTTGGGGTTGATGCGTCTTTCCGTGTGGTCGCAACCTTCCGGTCGCGGCTCGGTTCGCGACAGCACCTACGGCCCGACGGCGCGGCGGGCCCTCATGTAGGCCATGACGTCTCCAGCGCCGCCGGTCTGGCGGGCCCGTTCGGCCAGGCGCTGCGTTGAGCGGCGACGTGCAGGATCACCGGCCGGTTTGGCGCCAGCCGTTGGCGGCGGCAGGGACGACGGCGCGGGCAACACTCCCGCCGAGGAAGCGACACGGAGGTGCGGCTTCTCCTCGAGCAGGGCCTTCGCAAAAGCCGCCAGGTCCTCGGGCAGCTCGCCGTCGGTCAGGCGCTCGCGAGCCAGGGCGAGGCCGGTCTCGGTGTCGGCGCAGCCGGCCTTGACGAGTTCACGCTCCAGGTTGCGGTCCCGCTCGAGATCGGCCAGCCGCACGCCGAGCGCGTCGGCCTCGGTTCGGGTCCGGCCAAGTTCGGCCTCAAGGGCCGCCTCGCGGTCCTGCTGGGCCTGCCGGAGGCCGTCGATTTCCGCCTCGAGGGCCTCGGCCCTGCGTTCCGCCTCCTGGGCACGGCGTCGGTACTTGATGCTCTCGCGAATGAACGTCTGCGGCTCCTGCCGCTCCCCCACCGCGTCGGCGTCACCGCCGATGGGCCGGGGCTGCCCCGTCTGGGTTTGTGCTTCCGTGGACATCGCGTCCTCCTTTGCTGTGAGTTCTCGAACTCTCCGGGTTACGCGCCGGGCAAGCCCGGCGGCTAACGTTGGCGCTACTGTGCGGCGTCGGGGCCGTAGCCGAGTTCCCTGAGGACCGCCTCAGCGGGAACGCCCAGTTCCCGCTTGGCTTGGGCCTGCTGAAGTCTCTCCGTGACGTTTTCGGGGAGCGGGTCCGGCCAGTGGAGGCGTGTGGCCCGGTCCTGGGGGTCCGTCTTGAGGATGCCGAACCGGTCCAGTACTTCGAGGATGAGGCGGTTCGCCTCAATCAGACCCGCTCCGTACGTGACGCGCTTCCGCTCAAGCCGCACCAGCGTTCCCATCAGGACGACCTTCAGAGCCGTGGCGCTGGTGAGGTTGCCGAGGCAGTCGCGCAGCAGTCCTGCCGCCAGCGGGGTCACGCCGCTCACCTTGTCCATGGCTTGGCGGAGCCCGTCGATGTGGGCATCTTCGCTGGGGCTTTCGGCGTCACCGCCGAACTCCTCGATTTTTGCGTCGGGGTTATCGGTGGCCCACATGCGGCCGGGTGCGATCGGGCGGTCGATGAATCCTTCGAGGCCCTTGCCGAGGTACATCTTGAAACTCTGGAACGTGACGCGGTTCGCCCGGTCGGACAACCGCGTGTTGAGTTCGTCCTGAAGGGGGATCAGCGGTTCGACCTCGCCGGCACCTTCGTAGTGCATGGGGTTGGCGAAGTTCTGGATGTGGACGACGGGGATGCGTCCGAGCGGGTTCGGCCCCTCGGCCGCGAGACGTCCGTCCTCATACCGCTGCCACCAGGCAGGGCCGAGGATTTCGACAACCTCGACCTCGTCGGCCCGTCGTCCGCCGCGCCCGAGCAGGCGTGCGAGGACGCCCCCCTCTGCCAGGCGATTGGCCTGACGGTGGAACACCTGGATCCAGTACCGCAGGCGCCGGTAGTTGTGCTCGTCGAGGACGGGCAGCACGCGCGGCGCCTCGACGACCTCGACCGAGACAACCCGGCCGGCGCGGAGAGCGGCACGTGTGTCTGCAGGAGACGTGGAGGAGGGGTTGCCGCTCTCGCTACCGGGGCGGGTCTCGGCTGCGTCGCCGCTGTCCGGGCGCACGCGGATCACGAGGTCCACATAACCGTAGACGGCCCCCAAGAGGGCCAGTTCCTGGACGAGCGACACGCCGCCGCTCGATTCCCACACGGCCATGAGCGCCGCCTCGATGTGTCGGGCGTCCTGTGGCCGCCGGGCAAGACTCTCAATCGTGACAGACTTGCCGGCCAGAAAGTGGACCCCGGTGTCGATCCGCCAGCCGATGTCGTTCTCGATGACGACTTCCTTGCGCCTCAGGGCCGGCTCGGGCACGCCGGACCCACCGTAACCGAGGTGCGAGCGACCGGTGATCCGGGCCGGCAGGCCAAACTCCTGGGCCTGGTAGTACGGCCGCGACGAGGCCAGCCAATCCAAGTCGGACGTGCCCTGCGGCAGGCCGACACCGAGGGGTGTCAGGTCGTTCTTGTAGTAGGCCCAGAGGCGGCCGAAGTGCAGCGTCCGGTCCGGCGCCTCGTCTCGAACCAGGTGCTCGACAAACGCCTCATCGAGGCCTGAGTCAGCGAAGTTCGTGAAGTCCAGTCTCATCATGGGGCTCCCACTGGGGTTCGGTGGTACCGGTTCGAGCGGTCCAGCGGTCGTGTTCGCATTGGCTTGGTCCCTCCACAAAAGGCTGGCGCGGTCCGTTTTCCGGCCGATTCCGGCTGCTTCTTGCCCGTGGCGAAGCGCGTAAGTACATCACCTACAAGGTCTTACAATTCTCAGGGTTTTCTGGTTTTGTCCCGAAGGGTGGGACAGGTCTTGACCACTTTGTTCGGCGTGGCGAACTTCCAGGCGACGCCCCGTCGCCAACCGGCGGCCGAGTCTTCGGACAGAACCACAGGTGATTGACGCGACAGCCGCGCGGCGGTACCATCAAGGGCCTTACGGGATGGGATTGGGCGAGTCTCCGGACGGACGAGGGATTCGGTACGGTGAGCCATGTGGCGACGAACGCAAGGGCAGAGAGTCCGCCACAGGGCTGCGCTGCAGCAAGGCCCACCTGGCCGCGCCCCTCAGGCGCGGAACGACTGTTCCAGGGAAGCGTTCTGGTTGCCTTGGCGGCAGCGCTGGCGCTGGGGTTGGCGCTTGAGCCGTCCCCGACGGGCACGGGTACGCACTGCGCCCTCGGGCTGCCTCCGTGCGGAATGCTGGCAGCGACCGGCCGCCCCTGCCCGACGTGCGGGGTGACGACCTCGTTCGTTCTGGCGGCCCATGGACGGTTCTACGACGCGCTGGTGAACCAGCCCTTTGGGCTGATGTGTTTCGTGCTGGCGGTCACGGGAATCCTGGTGACGACAGCAACGCTCGTGACGCGCCGCAGTTGGGTGCCCGTCCTGACAGTCTACGGGGTAGCCGTCCCGGCGGTCGTTTTGCTGATGCTCGCCCTGCTCTCGTGGGCGTACAAGTGGATGAGTCTGTGAATCGTGGGGCACCTCCGGCGTCGAGGCAGTGCGGGGCACGCGGCGGAAGAGAAGGCCACAAACCAATGACCAGAGCAAAGGCCGTGCGGTTCCCGAAGGCGGCGGTGCTCGCAGCGCTTGCGCTGGTGTGGACCGCGAGCGGGTGCGAGATTCCCGCACAGTTCTTTGCGTGGATGGTCGCGCCGCGGCATCCGAAGAAGACGGTCAAGGCCGAATACGAACTGGCCGCCGAGCGACTGGCCATCGTGCCGTACACCGGCACCGATATCCTGTTCACCTACCCGGCGGTCCCGATCGAGGTGAGCCGAGACCTCATCCACGAGTTGATGGGGCACTGCAGCGACCGCGTCAAAACGATCGTTCATCCGGTCGAAGTGGTCCGGTGGCAGGAATCGAACCTCGAATGGCCGAACATGGCGCTCGAGGACATCGCCAAAACGTTCCAGGCCGACACGGTCTTGTACGTCGAACTGGAGCGGTACACGATGCTCGAAGAGCGGTCGGCGAACTTGTTCCGCGGTCGCATGGTGGCCCGGGTCCAGGTCATCAAGGCCGAGGCCAAGCGCAATCCCGTCTACGAGACGACCGTCGAGACGGTCTTCCCCGAAGACCGCCCGGTCGGCGTGCTCGAAGTAAGCGAGAGAAAGATACGAGCAGCCACGACTCGGTTCTTCGCCCGCGACGTCATCCGGAAGTTCCACGATCACGAGGTCAAGGACGAAGGGGGCAGGCCGTGAATCGATCCGCTCTCCGAGGCCGTCTGGGACGATGCCTGGCCATGTCGGCCCTGCTGGCGCTGATGGCCGCCTGCGGCGCCGGATGCCAGGAGTTTGCGTACCTCCTCGTGAAGACGGTGGGGCCGTTTGTGCCGGAGGACAAGCACGCGGCCGAGTACGACCTCACCGGCCGCAGCGTCGTCGTCCTGGTGGACGTGAAGGACCCGCTGGTTGCCACGCAGTTGCCGCGCCTGCCCATGTCGTTGGCGGACGAGATCGGCGAGTTCCTGGCCAAGAGCAACGCCTGCGGTCCGGTCGTCTCGCAGCACAGCGTGGAGGCCGTGCGGCGGACTGAGCGAGGCTTCGAGCAATGGTCGGTGGCCCAGGTCGGCAAGTACTTCAACACCGACCTGGTGGTGCACGTGGAGTTGTTCGAGTTCCGCCTCAAGGACACCCCCAACTCGAACGTGTACCACGGCTATGCCGAAGCGGAGGTCCGCATCGTCAGCCCGGAGACGGCCAAGCAAGTGTGGCCGGTCCTGGCGGCCGCACGCGTGGTGACGGCCGAGGCCCTGCCCGATGCCGTGGCCGACGAGCCCGGCCGCCAGGAGAAGGACCTCGTCGAGGGATTCGCCGAGAAGATCGCCCGTCACTTCTGCGCGTACAAACTGTCGGAAGTGCCCCTGCGGCCGAATGTGAAGTAGTCCGACACGCACCGGCGGACCGGCCCGCCGCCGGGCCGGCAACGGCTTGACCACGTACAACCACTCCCTGCCGCAGGCTGGGCACTGCTCGGCAATCAGACGCCGTTTCCGGTACCGGGCCCCGGCGGCCGCAGCGCGAACAGCGCCGGTCGGTTTGCCGGAAGGTCGCCTTCGGTGCCCGTCGTCTCATCACGGTTCATCTCACCTGTCCCCCCACGTTGTTGGATTAGACGCGTGCCGATGCTGCAATATCCACTCAGTGGCGCTCGTCGTGCGCGTGATGCGCGGTGGGTGTCCTCACCCACTGCGCGTCGCGCCGCATGCTCATGGCG
>Ga0307427_1001146_pt1 | contig 14232 bp, 9 predicted proteins | sample SalMarWE160190MG_FD_202162 | JGI IMG/M metagenome (GOLD analysis project Ga0307427, IMG submission 202162) | Salt marsh sediment microbial communities from the Plum Island Ecosystem LTER, Massachusetts, United States - WE1603-190 | ecosystem: Environmental > Aquatic > Marine > Intertidal zone >... | reverse complement strand
GACGGCGTCGCCGCAGGATCAGGCCGACAGCGCCGAGACCCAGCAGAGCGACGGTCGCCGGTTCGGGGGCAAGGGCGTAGGCCCCCTCGGCCACGGCGCCGACGTCGATGCGCCCGTGGCCGAAAACCTCGTCCCAACCGGGGTCGCCGAGGTCCACCGCCGTGCTGGTGAGCAGATCGAGGACCTGATCGGCCGTCAGATCGGGGTAGACGGACCACGCCATCGCGGCGGCCCCCGACGCCAGCGCGGCCGAGTAGCTGGTGCCACGATGGATGCCGTACCCGCTCGGCAGGTTCGGGTCGGCCGGGTCGGCCACCAGGATATCGACGGCGGGGGCGGAAAGGTCAACGTACGGCCCCCACGTGCTGCCCTCCGTCGGGCTGCTCCACCGCTCGTCGTCCCGGTCGGTGCCCGAGACGAAGATGAGGTTCTCATAGCCGGTCATGGGGTCTCGCATGTCGGAGTTGCCTGCGGAGACGAACGTCAGTGCCCCCAGCGACCGGGCGTAAGCGGCGGCGTTGTCCAGGGGACCGTATGTCAGCGTTCCGTGGGAGATGTTGATGACCTTGGCGCCGGCGTCGGCGGCCATGCGGATGCCCTGGGCCATGTCGAAGGAACTGTTGTGGCCGGCCGGATTGGTCACGGTAATCGGCAGCAGGGCAAAGTTGCCGACCCCGGCCCCGCCGGTGGCGTTGTTGACGCCCATCCCGACGACGCCGGCCACCCAGGTTCCGTGGTGGTGGTCCGTCCCATCGAGCGGCGGGTCGCCGGTGGCCGAAAGGGGCGGCAGAAGGCGTCCGGCCAGATCGGGCGTGAAGGTCATGACGCCGGTGTCGAGCATGGCCACGATCGCGTCCGGCGAGCCGAGGCTTCTGCCCCACGCGGTCTCCAGGTCCAGGAGGGGTCCGTACCATTGGTACGGCGCGTAGAACGGGTCGTCCGGCACCAAGGGGCCGGCCCGTGCCGCCGCCCCTGCCATCAGAATGACCAGCGTGAGAAGCATTGTCCGGCGGTGCATCGGTCGTCTCCCGGCCCCCCAGGCGGCAACATGCGAGCCCGCAGCATGTCAATAGAGAAGGCCGCCCCGACGCGTGTAGGGGCGGCCTTGGTTGCGTTACGTCGTTGCGGCGCAGGTGCTTACTTGCGGCGACGAATCAGCGTCACCAACCCGACGGCCAGCAGGGCAACCGTGGCGGGTTCGGGCACGAGCATCAGATCGAAGCCGACCGTATCGGTGTTGATCGGGTCGCTGGCCGACCAGCCGACGGTCATCGTGGCCGCATACGGGACCATGTCCAGCAGCCCCATCGCCTTCAGGTCTTCGTACGTGACCTCGGGCGTGCCTTCGCCGACGCCTTCAATCTCGTAGGTGCCGTCGCCGTCAAAGTCCCAGCCCCACCAGTTGACGCTGCCGGTCGACGCCATCCCGTTCAGAACCACGGACGGGCCGCCCGGCCCGAGTTCAACGGGGCCGCCGGCCGGGGCCTGTGCGGTGGACGGGATGTAGAGCACGATGGAGGGGCCGCCCAGCAGTACGCCATAGTCCTCCGTAGCGGGATCCGGGAAGTTGATCCTCGTTTGGCCGTCCTCGGCCCACTGCGCAGCCTCGTATTGCCGGGGCTCGGCCCAGATCTCTGTGACGCCGGACGGGCCCGCCGCATTAAAGTCCGGCCCGGCGCCGATCGGGGCGAATGTCAACGTGGCAATGGGCCACTCGTTGATGGGCACGTCAGTCATCAAGTCGTTGTATACCGTCTTTTGGCTGCTCCTGGCTGCGAACCACGGCGGCGCGGGCTTGGTGGGATCGGTGTGGCCGATGTCGAGGTCGCCGTCGCCGGTACCGGGGATGAAGTGATAATCCGAATCGGTGCCGCCCGGATAGTCCGGATGCTCCGTATTAGTAATCGGGTGACCGGGGGCGCTCATGTCGATGTCGCCTTCGAGGTCGTTCTGGTAGCCCATCCAACCGGCATTGTACTCTTCGTCAGGGCACCATATTTTGCCGATAGAAGCCGGTATCGTTTTCAGCCGGTCCGCAGACAGGTCGCCGAGTATAAGGCCGCCGTCGGAACTGCGAAAGGCGGAGTAGAAGCCCCAGAGGCCGTCGTCGGCCTCACTGCCGTTGCCGTCCGTCACGACGCCCCAGATCTCCATCTCGACGGTAGGAGCGCTCCCGGGATCGGCAATCGGGATGAGGTTACTGCCTCCACCGACAAGACGAAGCTCAATCGTCAACGAACCAGCAGCACTCGATGCCAGGACCGCCGCAAGCGCGCAGCCGAACATCGCCCTCCACAGGCTCCGGGAAGCCTTCATAACAGACCCCTTTCTTTTGGCCAAGCAGAATGTTCAGAGAGAGGTGGTGTCACTATCCCCGTAACACTATCCCCGTAACACTACCCCCGGGACACCTCCCAATCTCCGATAATATACCACAGTTTTTCCGATTGTCAAGCGGCACAGGGAGTTTTTCCGCGCAGAGGGGGTCGTTTTTTTTTGCGAAGAAACGGCATCGGCGTCTTGTTGTCGCGCCGGCAACACCTTCCTGCACACCGCCGATAGGGCCTTTTGGGGTCCTGATGCCCCCTCGGTCGGGGGTACCCGCGCAGCAGACCCTAATGGCGCCATCCTGGGACCGTTTACCGAATTTCTACCGCCGTCGCCCATGCTATCCGCTCCGAGGAGCCACACCGTCCGGCCGCCTCAGCCAACCACACCCAGCCCATGCGGGGGTTCTCCACAGGTATTATTCGGGCGCACCCCTGCCCTGGGCAAGGCCCCCGACGCTGAAAAGCGCCCGGATCCGACGTTTTTCGGACGGTTCCCCGCCGCCCAGCGGCCGGTTGGGCCGCACGGCTTGCACCGCCGGCCGGAGCGACCCAGTTGCCTGGAGGGTTTTGCACCCGCTGAGAACCAGCGCCTCCCCACGGCGCACGGCAGCAACTTTTCCTGGCACGGCAGGATGGGGCGAGGCTGAGGGAAATTGCCGCCACCGCCTCAGTACGTGTATGACGTACACAACGGCGTTATAATGGATTGGAGCAAGGCACTCGCACGGTGCGGGTGGGGCGCCTGCGGTCGGACAAGGCGGAGCAGGGCGGCGGGCACTCGCGTTCGCGACGCCTGCGGCACACGGGTAAGGAGTCTGTTCCATGCGAGCAGGGCTGCAACATCTGAGACACGAACTGCTTTCGCATCTGCCGTTCTCCATCTTCGCGACCATCGGCGGGATGGTCCTTATAGCCGTGCTGACCTTCGTGGGAGAGCCGTTCTACAAGGAGAACTTGCCCGGCGCCTTCCGGCAACTCTTCCACATCTTCCACCCGGCTCACATGCTGTTCTCGGCCGCTGCGACAACGGCCATGTTCTGGCAATATGAGAGACGGTGGGCAAAGGCGGCGGTGGTGGGCTTGCTGGGGGCGATTCTCGTCTGCGGGGCCAGCGACATCGTCATGCCGTACCTGAGCGGTCTGGTCCTCGGCGCCGACATGGAGGCGCACATTTGCGTGATCGAGCATCCCGGTCTGGTTTTGCCCTTTGCGTTGGTGGGTGTGGCGGCGGGGCTCGCCTCAAGCGGGCACATCATGCGGGCGACGTTCTTTTCACACGCGTCCCATGTGCTCGTCTCCAGCGCCGCATCGCTGCTTTACCTTGTCAGTTTTGGGTTGGAGCACTGGGTCGATGCCGCCGGGTGGGTGTTCATCTTCATGATCCTGGCGGTCACGGTTCCGTGCTGCTTCAGCGACATCGTGTTCCCGCTGCTCGTGGTCACGCGCAACGGCCAACCGCCACCCCACGGGCACCCTCACGAGTGACCCGCCGACCTGGTCATCGTACCGGCGCCACCGCTGCCGGTGCGCGGCAAGCCCCCGTCATGCGGTCCGGCGTCGGACGAGCAGCAGACCGCCGACGGCCAGCAGGGCGAGCGTTGCGGGCTCCGGCGTCGCAGCGGGCGTGCCGCCCCCGAGCGTCGCGCCCTTGCTGAGGAGCCACGCGTTGTTGATCTTGTCGTAATCGTTGGTGTCGAGGGTGCCGTCGTAGTTGAAGTCGCCGACGGCCCAGCGGAACCCGCCGTCCGGCACCCGGCCCTCCGCCGTCCAGAGGAGCCAGTTCGTGTTGATCTTGTCGTAGTCGTTGGTATCGACGACGCCGTCCATGTTCGCGTCGCCGAACCAGGCGTAGCCCGCCAGGACGCTCGTCTCGTCCACCGGCGCGCCGGCGAATGTGGCCAGACCACCGATGCCCGTTTCCGAGTCGCTGTTGTCGATGACGCCGACGGCCGTCAGCCTCTGCAGGTCGGCAGCGGCGGCGCTCGACGTAATGCCCGGTCCGTCCCAGTAGCCGGTGGGTCCGTCGCGCAGGCCGGAGCGGATCTGGTCGGCGACCTCGGCGACGGGACTCGCGCCGTCGTAATCGACGATGAGGTTGCCGGTGACAAGGTCGACCGTGCCGTTGTTCGCCGGAGCCGTGTTCAGACGCAGGTTCAGGTCTGCGAGGTCGAGTTTCGCGTCCGCCTCAAGCGTCAGGCGCTGCGTGTAAAGCGCGCCGCCGGCGGCGCCGGCGTCGGCGAGGGTAACCGTTTCGCCGGTCCGGACGGTGACGCGACCCCAGGCGAAGTTGTCGGGCCAGGCGGCGGCGCCGGAGCCGCGGTCCTCGCTGGTCACGCTCATCGTATGCCGGCGGTCACCGCTCGGCTGGAAGACGAGGTCGGCCTCGACGGTGTTCCACGTGCCGGCGGCGGTACTGGACGAGAGGAGGTCGCCCCGCACGAAGAACCGGTCGCCGGCTCCGCCGACAAAGGCGCCGCTCGCGCCGACGCTCACGTCCTGGAAGTAACTGTCCGCCGGGTCGCTCGTGTAGACGCCGTTCTCGGTGTACGCCCCGGCGAAGGTGACGGTGGTGTCGGTGACCTTGAACTCGCCGTTGTTGACCACGTCGCCGGTGAAGACGGCCGGCTGGTAGGCGACCTCGATCTTGCCGGTGGCCTCGTTCGTGACCGGCCCGTTGACGGTGGCCGTGCCGCCCGACAGGATGACCGAGGCCTGGTTCGCCAGGCCGCCGGTGCGCAGGACGCCGTAGCCGACGATGCGGCCGTTGTTGGTCAGCGGCTGCCCGCCGTTATCGAAGGTGCCGCCCGTCAGGCTGATCGTCCCGGCGTTGGGCGCCAGGCCCGCGGTCACCAGGACCTTGTTGCCGGCGGTCGCCGCGATGAGGCCGCCGGGCTGGTTGGTCACGGCCCCGCTCATCGCCAGCGTGCCGCCGGTCGGGTCGATGGTGCCCGTGTTGTCCACGTCGCTTGCGACCTGGCCGTGACCTTCCAGGGTGCCGGCGTTCGCGATCGTGCCGCCGGTCAGGTTGGCCGCGTCGTCGGCCAGGCGGACGACGCCGCTGTTCGTGAAGGGATCCGTAATCCGAAGCGTTCCTCCATAGGCCGCCACGAGGCCGCTGTTGCTGAACCCGCTGGAGATGATGCCGTGTCCGGCAATGCAGCCGGCCGGCTCGTTATTCAGTGTGCCGGTGCCGAGGACCAGTGCGCCGCCGACGTTCAGGGTACCGTGGTTGTCGAGGTCGGCCCCGTCCAGGGTCAGCCGGCGGCCGGTGGCCAGGTCGATGTTGCCCTGATTCGTGTTGGTCCCGGAGTTGGCGAGTGTCAGATCGGCAGGCAAGTAACCCTCGGCCCCGGTCGTCAGATATCCGTTGTTGGTAAATCCGCCGGTGCCGCTGATGGTGACCAGGGTGTCATCCGCGCAAATCATCGCGCCGTTGTTGACGAGGGGCCCGTTGCCGGCCAGTGTCACTTCGGCCAGGTACATGGCGTCTCTGTTGTCGAGGCCCGAGCCGTTGAGGGTGACGGTCAGATCCCACAGCCCCAGGGATGCCTCGTTCTGCATACCGTCGCCGGCGGTGAAGTCGGCCTCCAGGCACACCTCTTCCCCCTGGTGCAACAGGCGTCCGTTGAAGGTGCCGCTTATGTAATGGAAAAGGTGCGTATTCTGGAGCGTGCCGTCCACGGTGCCGCCGTTTTGCCGGACCCAGTCCACGTCGAGCGTGCCGCCCGTGCCGGTGTACGCGCCGCCGGAGTCGATGTCCAACTGCGGGGCGGCCAGCGTGCCGCTGCGGAGTTCGAGCGTGCCGCCGTCCTCCACAGCGATGGTGCCGGCAACCTCCAACGTCCCGCTGCCGTTCAGGATGAGGGCGGCCGTCGCTCCGGGGGCGGGAGCGATCTGCAACGAGGCGATCTCCACGTCGGCCGCCGGCCCGGTGACCGTCACGTTGACGGCCGGGTCGATGACGACCGGATGGACGTAATCGGGTTCCAGGCCGACGGTCCAGTTGTCGTTAGCGTCCCAGGATCCGCTCGCGGCGGTGCGCCAGTGCAGTTCGGGCGTGTACAGGAAGATGCCGACCGGCATGCCCCCCATGCCGTCGTCGCCACAGGCTGAATAGACGACCTGGCCGAGGGCGTTCACCACGGGCATGGGCTTGTCGAGCGCTCCGCCGGCGCCAGCCACACCGGTGAAACTGAGTTCCATGATGCTTCCCAGGCCGTCGGGCAGGGGCTGGCCGTCTCGCGCCACCTGGACGACCTCCTGGTCGTCGGCCAGATAGATGCCGCGCCCGAGCCCGCCTCCTCCCATCGGATCGTTGATGTCAGCCATGAAGGCCACCTGGCCGCCGCTGTTGATCCGCGGCACGTCAACCGTGCCGAGCATGCCGAACGTGCCGCCGCCTTCGGGAACCGGGTCGCCCTTGCGGACGATTTTGTCTATCGTAACGCCGTCGGCACGGTAGATGCCTTCGTCGTCGTCCGTGCCGTGGGCCGTGCCGGTCAGGGATGCGTGCAAAGCCACCTGGCCGGCGTCGTTGAAGGTGAGGCCGCCGAACCAGGAGAACACTCCGGGGCCATCGGGAATAGGCTGGCTCTCGACTGCCAACGTGGTCAGCGTGGTGCCGTCACTGCGGAAGAGGCCCGACAGGGACGTTCCACCCATCAGGTTCGCGGTGAATGCCACCTGAGCGGCGTTGTTGAATGCCACGGACTCGAACATCCCATCGAACGTTCCACCGGGCGGCCAGGGGGCCGCCTGCCCCTCGCGGACGATGGAGACGACCGTGGCGCCGTCACTGCGAAAGAGGCCGCCTGTGGACGTGCCGCCCATCGTGTCCGCCTGGAACGCCGCCTGCCCCACGTCGTTCACGTCGGGGGTGTAGAATAGGCTGAACAGGCCGTCGGCGCCGCCGCCCGGGGCGGGAGCGAGGTCGCCCTCGAGCGCCATGGTGGTGGTCGTCGCGCCGTCGGCCCGAAAGATGCCCGACATGGCCGTGCCGCCCATCACGTTGGCCGCCAGCGCCGCCTGGCCCGAACCATTCAGTGAAGGCGGGGTCATGGTATCGAACATGTCGAACGTGCCGCCGGGGGGAACCGGGGCCGGATCCCCCCAACCCACGAGCCACGTGATAACGGCGCCGTCGCCGCGATAGAGCCCGGTCACCGGCATATCCGTCCAGAAGGCCACCTGGCCCGTGTCGTTCTGCCAGTAGGTTCCTAACATATCAAACGTGCCCCCGCCGGGGGCCGGGTCGCCTTGCAGGACAATGGGAACACCGGAGCCCGGCGCGTCGTAGCGGAAGATGCCGGAGCCCCAGACCATCCCCTCGTCATCGCGCGTATCGCAACCGAACGCAACCTGACCCGCTTCATTCAGCAACGGGGCGCCGAACATGTCGCCCAGGTACAAGCCGCCCGGCGCCGGATCGCCCGTAGCCGCTACCTTCTCCGTCACGGCCCGGGCTTCGTTCGTAACACCAAGGAAGACGCCGGCCAATGCCACCAGACACACCACCACACGGACGGTCGCGCTCATCGCATTCCCCTTTCCGTTTAATAGTACAGGGCCACTTCGTGCTACTACGCTACCTGTGCGTCTGCCCGGTCGTCGCTCGGCCGGGAAAAAAGCGGGTCAGGGCCATATTCAATGCCAAACCAGCCGTTCGATTTGGCTTTGAATGGTTTGGCTTTGCCCATGCCGAAGACGTTCAAACGGCCTCTTGGCTGGTCAAACCGGAACGGGGCCCGGTTTGACCGCCAAGTGGCCCTGACCCGCTTTTTTCCGTTCCGCGCGGCGGCCTTCCCAGGCCGCCGCGAACGCGGTTCATGCCTGTTCCTGGTGGCCTGGGAAGGCCACCAGGCGGACAAAAAGGCGAAGTGGCGCTGTAGGATTAACACCCTCCTGAGAACTCGCCGCCCAGCTTCCGGCATCCAACACAAAGAGCGCCACGGGCAAGTCCGGGCCGTACCGGCCCAGCCTCCCCCGGACGCTCGTGCTGAATGCATGTGCAGCGGATCGTTTGTAAGGAGCCGGCCCGCCTACAGCCGGCAGAGCCGCCGGCCCGATGAAAGAGTCCCCGTCCTTGGCACGTGGCATGCCAAAGGATTGTCCGGGCAGGCAAACGGCCCCCCCCGCTCTCGCGCAGAACTATACCCCCGATTCCACGAAAGTCAAACAGGGGATGGCAGAATACGCACAGCGGTCTGTCTTCATCGCACCTGGCCCCGGCCCGGGCCCTCTGTCTCGCCGCCCTTGCGGGCGTGGGCGAAGATCGCCAGACCGACCAGAAGGCTGAACAGGACCAGCCCGCCCGCCACGTACAGCGACATGGTCGAGCCTTGTTCGCAGGTCTTGCCGACCAGGTGCTCGCGGTCGGCGATGACCTTCTCGTACGAACCGTGCTCGCAATCGAAGTACGTGACCGACAAAAAGCCCAACAGGACGGCCAGGATCAGCCACGCGGGAAGCGCGCGGCGAAGCAGGTGCGCCAGCGGCGACGTGCAGACCGCCAGCGCCCGCCGAAGCGCCTTCCTCAAAACGAGCGCGACGACGACCGCCCCCGCCACCCCCGCGGCGGCAGCCGCAAAGTACGATACCGTCAGATACGGCTCGTTGCCCATGGAACCGTCCCGCTGACTGCCTGCCGAATGCGCATTCCCGCCGCACGTCTCGCCCGGCGGATCAGAGCCTGGGCCGCGGTTGCTCCTCCGGGTCGCGGATACGACCCAGGGCTGCGTACACGATCGTCAAAACCACCACGTATACCAGCAGGAAGACGCCCACCGCCAGGCAGACCTCGTCCAGGTCGCCGGCCACGTCCCAGACGATCTCCATGAGGGCCGGCGTCTCGTCGGCGGCCGGGGCCACCGCCTCAGCACCTGCCTCGGCCGCTTCCTCAGCAGACCCGAGCGGCAAATCCATCGACTCCAGAATCGGCATCCACGCCGCCAGGAGCATGACGATGAAGAACGTCCGACCATAGAACGACCGGGTGGCCCGCAGTGCCGAATTCACGCCCAGCATCCGGCGCATCGGCGGATAGACCAGCACGAACACCACCAACGCCGTCACAAACGCCATGCCCAGGCCCACGAGAAACACCGTCAGTGCCGGCCACATAGTCATCCTCCTCGCCAGGTACCGCCTCATGCTACCGGGCTCGACGCAGCCGACGCCAGAGAAAAGCCGTCGCCCCAAAGCCCGCAGGTGTGGGAGTGAAAGCCGGCACGGCGCCCGAAGCGGTGAACGGCTCCGGCCCCCCGTTCGGCTTCGCTCAGGGCCGGCTCTCGACTCGACTGCGCTCGCCTGGGGGGCGAGACACGCTGCTCGTCCCCACCCGCACTTGCACGACAATCGGCGGCTACCTACAATGCGCGACATGAGGCCTCTGCCGCGAACCCTGCTGCTTGTGGCCGCGCTCGTCCTGGCCGGGGCGTCGACCGCCCGCGCACAGGACAAGCCGCACGGCCACGAACTGGCCATCCGCCCCAACCCGAAGGCCGAATGGAACGTCGGCATCCGCGACGTCGAGAAGGTCCTCCGGTCGGCCGCCGACCAACTATGGCGGCACTTCCCCGAGCGGCGCCTGAAACCCATCCTCGTCGAACCCAAAGGCGGCCCCATCGTCCTGTACCGGCGCGGACCCAAGGGGGAGTACCACGTCCGCCTCGACACGGGCAGCACCTACTGGTGCCAGTACGCCTTCCAGTTCGCTCACGAGTTCTGCCACATCCTGTGCAAGTACACCGAAGACGAGCAGTCGAACAAGTGGTTCGAGGAATCGGTCTGCGAGTTGGCGTCGCTCTTCGCCCTCCGCCGGATGGCCGAGGCATGGAAGACCAATCCCCCCTACCCGCACTGGAAGGGCTACGCCAAACATCTGAAGGAATACGCCGACAAACGCATCGCCGAAACACAATCCCCGCCGGACGGGTCCCTCGCCGCGTGGTACCGCCGGAACGAGGCCGTCCTGCGCAAGAACTCCTGTGACCGCAACAAGAACCGCGTCGTCGCCGGCATCCTGCTGCCGATCTTCGAGAAGCAGCCCGAACACTGGGAAGCCGTCACCTGGCTCAACGCCGCATCCTCCAGGAAACCCCGCAGTTTCAAACAGTACCTGACCGACTGGCACACCCGCTGTCCCCCAAAGCACAAGCCGTTCGTGCAGAAGGTCGCCGCCACCTTCGACATCCGCCTCCGGACCGACTGAACGCCGCGCCACCCCCGTTGCCCTTGCCGCACGGCTGAAACCCTGATAGCATGACCGGCATGAAAGTCTCCACACACGTGCTGGTGCTGGCGGTGGTCTCGGTTGGCTCCTTGACCGGCCAAGCGGCCGCGGCGACCGCGTCCGGCGTCGACGTCGAGGCCCTTCCGTGGGGCGCCCCTGCGGCCGGATCGGGTAGGCAGGGGCGATTGCTCGCCCCCGCCTCCCACACCACCGTACATACGGGTCCGTATACGGCGGTTCACACGGAGCGCGTGAGGCGTCGGTGCTCATCGAGGAGGCTCACGAGACCCAGGCGACGCAGGGCGGCGGTCGGGACGGCCTGGTTCATGTGGCTGGCGCCCGCGTTCCACCAGGGACCGCGGCCGTTGGTCGCGCTGCAGGCGGCCCGGCGGGCGTCCAACCCCCGCCGTCGCAGTTCCTTGATACGCGTCCGCCAGCGCTTCCACTGCCGCCACAGAAGGGCACGCAGCCTGCGACGAAGCCACTGGTCCAGCGTCTCAAAGACCCCGCGGACCTCCGACAGCCGGAAGTACGCCACCCACCCGCGAAGCTTCGGGGTCAGATCCCTGACCACGTCGGCCACACGACGGCCTCGACCCGTTCGCAACGCCTGCCGAAGCGCGGCCTTGAACCGGCGAACCGATTCGGTGGCCACCTTCAGACGGGGCAGGCGATGGACCGTGACGCTGTAGCCCAGGAACTTCCGTTCCCACGGCCGCGCCACGGCGCTCTTGGCCCGGTTAACCTTCAGGCGAAGCCTCGCCCGCAGGAACCGTTCCAGAGACGCCATCACACGCTCCCCCGCCGCCTTCGACCGCACGTACACGTTGCAGTCGTCGGCATAGCGGACGAAGCGATGCCCCCGACGTTCCAACTCCTTGTCCAGTTCATCCAGCAGGATGTTACTGAGCAAGGGCGACAGCGGCCCGCCCTGCGGCGTGCCCTCTGTCCGCGGCGAGACCACCCCGCCCCTCATCATCCCGGCCTGCAGATACCGGTTGATGAGCACCAACACGCGCTTGTCCTTCACCCGACGCTTCACGCGCGCCATCAGCACGTCGTGATTCACCCGGTCGAAGAACTTCTCCAGGTCCATGTCCACCACCCACCGACGACCCGCCGCCATGTGCTGGCGGGCTCGACGCACCGCCTGGTGCGCCGAGCGGCCCGGACGGAAGCCGAAGCTCGCGTCCGAGAACGTCGGGTCGAAGATGGGCGTCAGAACCCGGAGCAACGCCTGCTGGATCAGGCGGTCCAGAACCGTCGGGATGCCCAGCCGCCGCACACCCACCCCGCCCGGCTTCGGTATCTCCACCGTCCGGACCGGCTCAGGGCGATACGTCCCGCTGAGCAACTGCTCCCGAATACCCGACCAGTGGACGCGGCAGTGGGGCATCAGGGCCTCGACGGTCATCCCGTCCACGCCCGCCGCCCCCTTGTTCCGCACCACTCGCCGATACGCCACCATCAGGTTCTCGCGGCTCACGACCTCTTCCATGAGCCCCGGAGCCTCGTCCCCGCCCTGCTCGGTCGGTCCCGCGCACGCTTGACGCGCCAAGCCCATCCTCTCGGCGATTCCGTCGCCTACCTTCCGGGGTGGCCCAGGCATCTCAGCCCTTGGATCTGCGCCTGCCTCGTGCATCGTACCTTCCGTGGCGGTTGGCTCCTTGTGTTCGGCCCTTCGCGGCACCGCGAGCAGCCGCTACTATGGCCTCGGCTGACTCCTGCCGGCCCTTCCCGACGCGTCTCCGGGACGGTAGCCCATGGCAGGCCGGCAGGCCTCCCGGGGTAAGACACGCGACCTTCGCTGCACGCCCGCCGCATCTACGTCGCCGCGTTCCGGGTGACATCGGGCTTTGGGTCTCATGGCCCCCTCGCCCGCGCGACGCCGCCTCCTATGCGGTTCTTGTTCATCGGGCCGCAGGTTTGCCTGCAGCTTCCTTCCCACGACGCCTCGCAACGCCGCAGTTGCCGTTCGGCTAGCGGTTCCTGTCACCAAGGTCCGCAGAGGACTTGCACCTCCAAGTCACGTGCCATGCCCGGCACACCATGGCAGAAGGCCCCGACCCTATCGGTCGGGGCCCGTTTTTTGTTCAGAGCGGTTCACGTTTGATCGCAGCAACTTCCCGGCAACTTCCCGCGCGGCGGGTCCGAACACCTCCCACGGGGCATGTGGCGTCGTGGGGCTACTCGGCCGCCAGTCTCTGAGGCGCCTCCAGAAGGTCGCGGATCATCTCGATGAACTGGGCGCCCACCGCTCCGTCAACCAGCCGATGGTCCACCGACAGCGTCATGGTCATCATCTTGCGAATCTGGATACCGCCATGCCGGCACACCACACAGTCCTGGATGACACCGAGACCCAGGATGGTGCTCTCCCCGGGGTTGACGACCGGCACGAAGGTCCGGATGCCGAACATGCCGAGGTTCGAGACGGTCATGCACCCGTCCTGGTACTCGTCAGGAAGGAGTTTCTTCGAACGGGCCCGCTGCGCGAAGTCGGTCGTCTCGCAGGCGATCTCGCCCAGAGGCTTGGTGTCGGCGTCGCGAACCACCGGAACGACCAGCCCCTCCTCGAGCGCCACCGCAAGACCCACGTGGGCAGCGCCGCGGCGTTCGATCCCGCCCTCGACCCACCGGCTGTTGACCTGCGGAAACGCCTTCAAGGCCAGGGCGGAAGCCTTGATGATAAAGTCGTTGAACGAAATCTTGCCGTCCCCAGCGCCGGCATTCAACTTGCTCCGCAACTCCGCCAGGTCCGTCATGTCGACGTCCATCTGCAGGTAGTAACACGGGGCGGTCTGCTTGGAGTGGAGCATCCGCTCCGCGACGATCCGCCGCATGGCCGTCAGCGGCACCACCGTGCCCGGCGAGACGGCGGGCGCCCGGGCGGCCGCCAGGACATCGGCCTTCATCACCTTGCCGCCGGGCCCCGTCCCTCGGGCGGCGGCCAGGTCCACACCCTGGCGTTCGGCCAGTCGGCGTGCCAGGGGACTTGCCTTGACGGCGGGCGCCGCTTCAGCGGCGGCCGTCACGTCGGCCTCGACGATCCGTCCGCCCGGGCCCGTTCCCTGAATCCCAGCCAGCGCCACGCCGCGCTCGCGCGCCGTCCGACGGGCACGAGGCGAGGCGAAGACGCGGCCGGGGGGCGGGGCGGGTTCAGCCGCCGAGGGGGCGGCCGCCGCCGCAACGGGTTCCGGCGCCCCGGCAGGCGGCGCTGCCGCACCCTCCGCAGCCGCCCGAGGAGCCACTTCGGCCAGAATGTCGTCGGGGATCTCCTCGCCGGGGTCGCCGACGACGGCAATCAGCGCGCCGACAGGGAGTTCGGCGCCCTCGGCGGCCACGACCTTCAGGAGCGTGCCTTTGTAGTAACTCTCGACCTCGAGGGTGGCCTTGTCGGTGGTGATCTCGCAGAGGATGTCGCCCGTCGCGACGGTGTCGCCCTCCTTCTTGAGCCAACGCTCGATGGTGGACGTGTCAACCGTCTCGCCGAGGGCGGGCAGTGTAACTTTCTGAATCATAAATCGTCCTGCTCTCTTCGTAGGGGCGACGCGCGCCTGGCCCTTCCAGGTCATTGCGTTTTGCGCGGCGGGTCTGGAGCACCCGCCGCGTCACCCCCCGCGCGGTGGCCTTCCCAGGCCACCGCATCTTCGTCAACCGTTTGGTCCGCGG
>Ga0307427_1001145_pt1 | contig 14240 bp, 11 predicted proteins | sample SalMarWE160190MG_FD_202162 | JGI IMG/M metagenome (GOLD analysis project Ga0307427, IMG submission 202162) | Salt marsh sediment microbial communities from the Plum Island Ecosystem LTER, Massachusetts, United States - WE1603-190 | ecosystem: Environmental > Aquatic > Marine > Intertidal zone >... | reverse complement strand
TACTTTGTCATCTGGCAAAGGCTCTTTTGTCACCGTAAATATGGTTACGACCTGGTTCCTGAATTGACCTTGGCCAACGTACTCTACAGTTGAAATCATTTTATAGTGCTGTACGGTTTCCTCGTCCCTCGCCAGGCTGGTCGTACTGAATGCTTGAAACACTACGCATAGTGCGATCATAAAGTGTAAAACCAGCCCGCGCCAAAAATACTTTGTCTCATCTTGATTTATATAAGCCATAGCAATCTCCTTTCAAATATTTCTAAGTCTTTTGATATTTTCCCCAATAAACTTCTTAAGGCGGGTGGAAATCTAACCGAAAGCTGTAGATGACATCAGGGAACTCTCCGCTTGAAAATAAACTCATCCACAAAATTTGACGATATCTCAGGATAGTGTTTAAGACTCGATAGCTATGTTTTAGAAGAAACCATTCATTGCCTGGTCTAAATGCCATTACTGAGTAAATTTATAGGGCTAAGCTATGAGGCGCTCGCTTCCATTATCGTCAAGATGCCTTACGGCACTATCGCTGGGATGGCTGGCGCCACTTTTGCTTTTATCGGGTTGCATGTCTCACGAAATGGTTCATAAAGAGTTAGCTCAGTGTCCACAATACTTTCAGGACAATATTGGCGAGATTAAGATTGAGCCATTATCGCCCTTGAGTATCATCTTCAAAGGCTATGTTCATGTAGATGAGCCGAATTGTCCGCTTCATCTTTTAGCTTCAGCTAACAAAGATACCGTATTGGAGGAAGCATTTCACAGTTTTGAGCTCCGAACGGGCAAGAACAGAATCGAGGAATGGGAGCGTTTTTACTATGACTTCCATTCGGATGGTTCTACATATAAAAACTACGGCGGATTGGCATCATCAGCTATCATATTAAGCGTACCGTTCATTGATAGGATGCCGGTTAAAGGTAAAGTTAATTTTCATGCTACTGTTAGCCACCTTGAAGACACCGCTGAGTGTTTCGTATTTTGGATGAGAAACAAACAACGCGATGATCCAATTCTAATGCGTAAGTGCAAAGCAGTTGAAAAGTTTGTCAATGGCGGATACTCTACAAGTTGGGCGAAGGCGACTCCGCCGGAAGACATCTTAACGACTGCCTCCGGGCTTATAGAACGGCAAAGGTAACCGAAGAATTCCTCAGCACATAAACATCGATACATTGTATGCCAAAGCATGCGCAATCTTGTCGAAACTACCTACCGTCAACCGAATGTCAATACCTCTTGTAGTAGGTGAGTAAGCAAAACAACACCTGCGATAGAATCCCAACCATCAACCACTTGATATTAAAAATAGAAATAGCGATCAGGAATTTGAATTTAGCATTGGCCTTAATCTTTTGTTATCTGGCGTGACTGATGAGGCTTATGCTGGTATATCCCAAGCCAAAGACCTTGAAAAGACATTTTTGATTACATCATATATCCTTATCCCTTAATGGCTATTGTAGAAAGATTGGAGGATGTTCAAGCTCTTTTTGGCACTAAGGAAGTGTCTTGAAAATTTAAATAATGTTAGTGTATACTTCCAAATAGCTTTGTACCATTTTTTCTACCGTGAACATAGCAGCTTTTTTAGAAGCATTCGCTCGCAGTTTTTCCCGTAAATTAGAATTGTCAAGCATTTCCTTAACACCCGCTACAACGCTCTCGGTGTCATGTTGGTCAACTAATTTTGCAGCATCTTCGCCCCAAAGATCTCTGTGAGATTGAATGTCAGAAAGTAATAGAGGACATTCTAATATGGCAGCTTCCGCTGTCACGTTGGGAAATCCCTCATAATCGCTTAATAATGCCAAGCAACTTGCCTCTTTCATTAATTGCCAAAGACCTTCACTGCTTTGCCTTCCAACTAGCCTCACGTTTTTCAAATCTCTGTTGGAAACCTGAGCCTCCAGTTCTTGTCTGAGTGGTCCCTCTCCAGCAATAACTAGTGCAACATTGTCTTGGCGAAGTCTGCTAAATGCCTCTACCAAAACAGATACATTCTTGTGCTTTTCAAGACGTCCAGCATATAGAATATAGGGAGCAGCCTCACTTATTGAGACAGAACTGTCATGTGCAGTGTAAATGCGTTTTATGCTTTCGATAGGAAAGCCGTTGTAGATCACATATCGTTGTTTGTGGGGATACACCGATTCCCAATACCTATCACCTACATTTGAATTTGATACAATGCAAGTAGCGAAATGGGCTAATTTGCTTCTTATGCTTGCAAACCTTTTACCCTCCCATTTTTCTGCGCAGTTCGCCTCTCGCAAAATCCATGGAACCTTTACAATCGGAGATATGATTCCACCAATCACATCCATTTTGCGGATACATGTCTGGATAAGGTCAAATTTCTCACTACGAATAAGGCGAAGAACATGGGGTAAGATGTAAGGGTCTGCGACAAATTTCCCAGCCAATCTATGCACCTTAACTTTTGCTTTATTATATTTATTGATCAAGTCGACTCGGTCGCCATTATATTGACATCCAATATGCACTTCGTGTCCATACTTTGCCATCCCTAAAGCTAAATATGAAAGTTGTTTTTCAGCGCCCCCTCCAAAAAGATCTGTAATCAGATAAAGAATCTTCATTGATAACCGTTCCAGTCTTGCAATGATTGCAGAGTACTATCAATATGATGTGTTAAGTGAAGCTTTCACGACAAAGATATTACTTGTTCCGGGCCAAGATGAATTCAGTGTCTATTGCATTAATTAGAAGATTAGATTCGGGTGGACTTCAGCAGCTTTCTGCATGCTTATGCCTAATGATCCAACATCGTAAGCAATTAGTCCATGTCTTGTTGCGAGGTCCCATGCAAGTACTGTAGCAGTTGGACCGGCCTGCAAGATCACGGTATCAACCGATTTGAAAGACAGAATACGATCCAAGATATTATCATAATAATCGAAGCAATCTTTGTTAGGAATATCAAGGAAGTCAATATGCCGAGGACTTTGTATGATGCCGGAGTGAGCTAACTGTTTAAACGACTTTGAGAATATTGGCTTTTCAGGAGCGACAATCAACACTTTTCTATCTCGAAACATTCTACTGTACAAATCACAAATTTCTTGCATAGTCTTTTTGACATAGTCTTTAAAATAATGTTGTAGAAAAAAACAGGTTGCATCGCCAAGAATTTTTACAGATGTTTTACTCCTGAAAGATGCTAACATATTACGAAACATCAGCATCATCTTTGTTCGACGCCGTATAGCAACATCATTTTTTCTGTGTATCGATATATAGCGGACGTAGTTTTTCTGAGCTCTTTCGTAGTCCAGTACAACATAATGATCGCGGTAAAGAGTATAGGCATTGTAGTAACAAACGAGTACATTGGGATGTGCTCGAAGTAGAATCTCTGTAAGTCGTTCACGCAATCGAGGATCATGTTTTTGGAAGTGAATGTTGGATCTTTCCGGCCCAAAATTGGTCATCTGTATCTCTCCATCGCCAAAACGGGCAATCGAAAGGGTTTTCTTAAAAGCGTTTAATAAAGTATCCTTTCTTGTGAGTAGCTTCGGAACCTGGATTTTGTTAGGGCAAATGATTGCCTTAGGGTCGCATAACATATTGGTTACTACTTGAGGAATTCGCGATAGTTGTCTCGATATCATTATTTATAAGTTCCGCCCTTAAAGGGATTCTAAATTATCACAGGAAAAATTGGACAAATGCTTTATATCTTATAAAGTCTATGTTATTTTATTCTAGTTTGATGAATGAATTAGCTATTCTCATTTGATAAACTAATACGTCTGAACTGGTCTGCGTATATTTCCGCCATTCTATCAAGAGAGTGGTTTTCCTTTATGTACTGTAGTGCTCCGTTTTGAAGAGTCTTTCTCAATTCAACATTATCTATAAGGTTTTCTATAGCTAAGGCCAACTCTGAAGAGTTTTTCGGCTCGACTACCAGGCCGTCTCTTCCATGATATATTGGTAACCCGATATTCGTGACAATACAAGCGCAACCTGATGCCATTGCTTCCAGCAATGCTAAAGGCACACCTTCTGATAAGGATGGCAAGACAAAAATATCAGTTTGAGCCAGAATGTCCTGGACATTACTCCTGAATCCCATAAACATAATCCTGGAATCTCCAGCAGCCAACTCAACTAAACTCTGTAGTTCAGGGCCATCACCCACAACCAGAAGCCTGAAGTTATGCTTCAGACCAATCGCTGCTTTAATTAAATACTCAACACCTTTGACTTTCACAAGCCTACCAACATATGTTATCTGTATCCGATCTGATTGCGAATTATTATGATTGATAACTTTTATCCCTGTAGGTATTATTTTCCAATTCTCAGGAAGAAATCCAAATAGATATTTAAATCTATTTTTTTCGGCATTTGAACCAAAAATAATGCAATGAGCGTGAGAGAATACAAAAGTTTCGAATCTACGTATGAAAAATCTCATGGGGTATTGAGGTTGCGTAAAAGCGATACCTGCCGGCCTGACTATGGCTTTGCACCCTTTAATTTTTGATAGCAACAGAGAGACAAATCCTCCCATGGGCCCATGGGCAAGAATACAATCGTAATGCAAAAAAAGTGCCTTAAAGAATGAAAAAACGTTGAATGATGGGCCTCGAAATAGTGTACCTTTGAGCCATGATACTCTATGAATTTCATATATTGACGTTTCATATTCTGGTGTATTTCTAAATTTTCGGGTAATAATGATTGGCCGAATATTATTACGGTTATTCAAGGCAGCGACAAGGCTATCTGTATATACTTCGATCCCACCAGAAGGTAATATGTCTTCTCCGATGTTCGTACCCATAGGAAATTCCTTGGAACCTAATATCAATACCCGCATTGTAACCCTCCTCAATATTTTATGTTATGCGTAAGCTAATAAACTTATAGCTTTGCTGTTTTGGTGTGCCATCTATTGGACTAATTGATGGGTTTTATCTGTCGTTATAGGAAAGCATTGGCAGACAAGTCATTGCTGCAACGCAGATAAACATAGAGTTAACAGCTCCGAGTTGGCCTGAAAGAAAACTCATGGAAAAGAAAACACAGAGGATACCGCCGGCAATCGCTGATTCAATAGCCTTAAAGTCACACTTTCTCAATAATTTCAGGAAAACATACCACAGGAATCCATAAAAAAGGCAACCTGTTATGCCGCCATAAAAAAGCATATCAAAAGGTCCGCTGTGAGTGTGAATCCGGCTCTGTCCTGCTTCAACCATGCTTTTAAGCATTCGAGATTGGCTCGCCCCGAAAAAGAATTCAATAAAATCCGCTTGATGCAAAAAGTGGTTGATTGCAACCATCCAGTATTTTACTCTATAAGTGTTGTTGCCATCGGCCCAGGTCCAGCGATTCTGCAATCCCGTCAAGCCTGTGTATGAAACAAACAATATAAAACCCAAGCAGACAATAAAAATTAATTTATCTGCATAGCGCACATCTCTGCTAATACGGGCGTAAAATATCCGCCATAAACCAATCAATGCTAAAGCCAATACTAAACCTGCCTGGGCGGATCTTCTATACGTCATCATTACACTGCCCAATAAAAACAAGGTGAGCAGCGTCGGCAAAATACTTCTACTTCTTTTCCAAAACATAACAGAAAGCAATGCTCCCATTGCCAAGCTGGCAGGAACATTTTTTCCAGAAGAACCTTCTATACCAAAGGATGCTGTCGCCGCTTGCTCGTATGTACTCACTATTCCTTTTCCGCTGAAGTACCCCCAATATACAAAAAGACATATAAAAGAAACTCCGATGATCAAGACGGTCAGCAGTAGCCTGGCCTGTTTTGCAGTCTGTATATGCAGATAAATACAAAACCACCAGGAAATCCAATAAGACATTTTAAAGTACTGAATTATGTCACCCAATATGATATCTCCTCGCAAGACACTACGCATACTCCAAAGAATCAGACACAAATGTGCAAAAACGTAAAAGTATTTGACTTCCCATAAACGGCGTGCCTTAGAAAATGTTCCCATCAGTATGAAGTATTGCAGGAGTAACCAGGCTGTCCCTCTGTAGTATTGTAGTATGCTTAAGGCCCCAAATTGGCTAAAAGGTAACAGATAAGATATCTGTGATATAATCCCTTCGGATAAACCCAGAAATAGAAGAAAGTGAACAGCAAAACGCCCTGAGGTGGAAGTCTGCCATACGCTTCGATTATCCAGGTAATTAGTATCTAAGTAATAATAAGGAGTATCGACAAAGATATCCGAATTTATTTGTTTCATATTACAACATTGCTTTTATGAAAATCAGGTATTTTCTGTGACATTTTTAACGAACTATGAAATTATATTCATAAACTTATCGTATGCTTCTTCTATGTTGAATTCCGTCTCTAACAATTCAACACTCTTAGAGCCAAATGCTTTAATCATCTGTGGATTTTCAAAAAAGTAAGCAATGGCTTTGTAGAGATTGTCGTTGTCCGCCTTGACGACAAAACCATTTACATTATGCTTGACATAATGTGCTGTTCCATTGTCATCTGAGCAAATGATCGGCAGACCATGAGCCATAGCTTCAACTTGTGATATACTACCCTGTTCGCGGACGCTGGATATGACATAGATATCGTGTTCCAAGTACAGCTTTTGAACATTTTGGTATGATTGATTAACAAGTAATCTGACTTTGTCCTCCATATTATTGTCTGCTATGAATGCTTTAATCCTGTGGTGGTATTGCTTACGCTTAGCCAGTGAAACTTCACCTACGATGGTCAAGGAGCATTTGTATCGGCCAGAAAGCTTTTTGAACACATCAAGTAGCAGAAGCAGGTTCTTTCTTGGCTCGAATTTTCCTACGGTCAATAGTCGCGGTTCGCACGTATTATAAGTCCTTGACCGACTTTCAGAGCTTACATATTTGAAGAAAGGTATATATTTCAGTGGCGTATCCTTTTTTGATGAATCCAGGAATGCCCCTCTACATTTGACGGGAGTGAATCCGCGAAATCTCATTAGTTTGAAAAGGACGAAGTACGATAACTTCAAGTAGCGCATCATATTATCTTCATATTTGGGACGCTGCGTATATATAACCATTTTCGTGTGCGATAGAAGTAGATATGGCAGAGATAATAGGCCGTAACCGGAGCGGATGTCTCGAATGATTGCCACATCGGCTTTTGATAATTTGAGCCCACGATACAGACGCGTTAGATTAGGTAAGCCATGAGTGCGCCCAAAACACGGGACCGGCCTTTTTGCTATTCGGTTTATCACTTTGCTGAACCATGAGGGGCCAACCACGTACGGAGTTATTGTGGAATAATCTTCAGTTGGTCCTTTTCGCATGACCGCAAATGAGACCTCATGTCCTTGCTCAATTAGCTTCGAGACTAAATCCACTTGATTTGTATGATACCGCGGTGCTAAAAAAAGAATATTCATAATATGCGAATATCATCCTATTATCCATGCCGAAATCAGGAAATTTTTACTGGATCTTTTGACAAAGGAATCATGGTAAGGGTAAGTGAAAGTACCTCTCATGCAGAATCTTGTTAGCATAAACTCTTATTAAAAAGTAGTGAGCAGTTCTGTATTAGTCCTCTTTAGGTCCTACATCATGTAAATTCCTTTTGCACCTTTTCTTTATTTTTTCCCATGGAACACAATTATTATGATCCTCCTTGAGTTAAGCCTTTCTGTTCTTCAACAAAATTTTTCTTGCGCCCCCTCAACAACTGATTTACTATACTCTTAGTGAACCAGACGAACGCTATGAATTGCCGCGGCATAAACGACCAGAACCACCACCAGAGCTTCCGTCGGAAGAAAAGTTGAGTCTTACAATTCCTCAAAATACGCCTAGCGATCTCTGGCTGGCCACCCAACACATACCTTGATGCCGCACACAACCTCTCTTTGGCAAGGAACTCCTTAACATCGGGCAGGATGTGTGATGGAATTTCATGGCTCCGCATCGCTCGCTCAAAGGAATCGGAAACAAAGACGCTAGTGAATACCGTGTTGCATCGACGGTTCTCTGCTTCTCTGTGACATATCGCACTAACGCGCCAACTGAAGGCAATAGGATACTTCAAAGCAATCCGACCCCATAGTTCCTTATCCTGTCCCAGACCGGCACACAAGACAAAACAGCCGACCTTGTCAAATACCTCTCTGCGGATGGCGATAGCTGATGTCCAAACTGGACAAGGCCCCCGCAGGTCGCTGCGAAAGAAATTAGGGATTATTCCTTCCCAAGGTGATGGTGGGATTTCCTTATAGGCAGGAAAACGCACACGTCCGTTCGGTTGCCGACTCTCATACCCCGTCGCATACGCTCCGGCCTGTGGGCACTTGTCTCTGAGAGCTAATACAGTCTCGAGGAAATGCGGTCTCCATTCATCATCAGCGTCCAGAAAAGCAATAAGGTTTCCCTCGGCTTCAGTAATACCTTTGTTTCGTGCTACCGAGGGCCCCTGATTTGGTTGTTGAAATAATCGAATTCGATTATCTTTGATACCTTCGACGATTCGGCATCCATTGTCCAGAGAACCATCATCAACAACCACAATCGCGAAATCCTGATATGTTTGATTGAGAACTGAATCTATCGCTCTCTTGATATAATTTTCTTTATTATACAAAGGTATGACTACGCTAATCATTATGATTCTATCAATTAACAGCAATGAATAATCGTTCGTAAGCGTTGAAATGGTTAATGGTGCCGCTTTCCTTTCATTAATCGCTTGCTATCAGCTATCCAATTACTGAAAAAACCCTCTGCCACATCATTTCAGTTTGTTCCTTATATATGGCCGAGGCTTTAGTGATCTTGGCAATGATTTCCTTGCGGTAATCTTCATTTATAATTCTCTCTATTTGCTTATTTAGAATCTCTGAATCGTTTGATACTGATAGGTAACTGTCCAGTATACCGTATTCCTTGAACAGCATTTCGTATTTATGGCTCCAGCCTGTGGCCAGAGCAGGAACACCTTGAGAAAGAGCGCTTACGAGCCCGTGGTAGCGGGAACTGATCACACAGGAGCAAAGCCCAAGAATGCCCTTTATCTTAAGTGCGTCCGTCTCCTTGACTATTTCGATTTCTGTACCTGACTCGGCTACGATTTTTTCCGACAACAATATATCCTTCTCTCCCTCATGGATTAAAATGAAGGGTTTATGGCCTGATTGGATCAGATATTTGATGCATCTAACACAGAAAGATTGATAGAGATCGCTTATAATGGCCGAGGTTTTACCTATCATGCGATAGTTTGGAATCAAGCAGAAACGTCCGCGATATCTTTCAGGGTCTTCGGGCATTATGCCGGAAACAAGATTAGTGAAATCAGGAGCTTGGTGAATATTCTCCCGCTCGCCGACCAAGTCTACAACATGCTTATAAGACGCATCATCACGGGGAAAAACCAAGTCCGCATTTTCAACGACAAAGGCAAAGGCTTTGCGTATCTCGTGGGAAGTGAAAGGTCCCATAGCTTGAGAAAGGAGAACAACTTTGACACCTCGTTTTTTCCAGGTCTTAACGCATGAGGCCATAGCATTCGCGCTTCTTTTACCAATTTGATCACTATATAGGAAACCTGAAGCATCGAGTACTACGTCCACTTCTCTATCTACAACCATGCCATAACGTTGTCGATGTTTCTTTGGAATAATCGATCCAAGCCTGCCCCATTCTAATCCGTATCTTCTAAGCCATAACTTTTGATAAAGACCCAGTTTTGCCCGATTCACATAGTCATCTTTTTTTAACGAGGGTACCACAACAAAAGATGCTTCAGGAAGAGTATCCCTAACCTTTTGAAGTACAGCGAGAAGCATGAGTTCCGCGCCTTTGTTCACAAACTGAGTCCCTTTTATTTCTATGAGCATGGTTCAGTCCCTCGAATAACTATCTTTTTCACTTTTCCAGATATTCTTTTTATAGCTCGAAAAGGCAAAGTGCGGATCCTTTTTAAACTTTGGGAAAAAAGATATTTTTCCGCAGCCGAAACTAAAGCATTCCGTGAGGGATATTGGTCCAGAGAAAGAGCATGTTGAAGGTGGCTTTTATAATAACCATTTAGATGTTGTGTATCGGAATATTCATGGACCTTTTCATAAAAATTTGGAAGAGGTCGATCAAGGCTCTTCCATGCCTCCATATAGCCATCCCATTCAGCGCGTTTCTGTTCAATTTTCTGCCCTGAAAGAACCTCATCATAGGTTATTTCCCTGGCTGTCACGGCAGAGTTCTTGAGAGCGTTTTGAAAAATGCGTTTACCGGCTTCCGTCCTGATTATAGCCACGGACTCACCGCCGATTCTGTCCGCTCCATCTATTCCCCATGGGTCGCCCACGCTAATGTCAGCGAAAACGTTCATTTTGTCGAAACACAGCCTACAGCAGGCCGGAGTGAAAAAGTCTTTTATTCGGATACGAATGCTTGAAGGCAGAGATGCTGAACATCCGTCTGAATAAATCACGTTAACGTTTCCCGGATATCCTCCACAGGCCTTGTCTCTGAAATGAAGCATCCTCTCGCTTTCCTGGGCCAGGCCTGCCTTTTTTAATAAAAAATCCACAGCCCCATAAGTCATCGTACGATCACAGATTAGACCTATGGTAAAAGATATCTTCTCTTTGAGACAAGGAAATCGTTCTAATATATTGCAAAGCCCATGTATCTGACATGCAACGCCGACAAATGCCACAGGCTTTTCCAGTTCTTCAATCTCGTCCAGAACACTCAATAGCGGGACGGGGCAGTACTTAGATTTTTGTGCCTGTCGTATTTCTTCTATACTTTTGACAAGTCTTGCTATAGTTTTCGGCGGATTTCCTGCAACCATCACCGCTGTAATCGCTCCGGCAATCTCGCCGGTTTCCAGAGCGTGTGCAAGAAGGGCGGAGACAATTCCACCACTTTGCGAATTGGCGTATAGATCCCTGTTTGTGGCCTTGCCCACGTATGTTTGCAGGGCAGTTCCAATAAAGGGGTTACTGGGAAGACGATCGGCCAAGGCAGGAGCCAATCCGGCACCAGGGCATACGGATGTGCAAATCCCGCAATCTGTACATGCTGCGAAGTCGATTTTGGGAAGGAGATATCCACCCACAGTTTCAACATAAGAGATAGCCTTCTCCGGACAAGCCCATTCACATGCGCCGCATGAGCAACACAATCTGGTTTCGGCTATATCCGCAACATTTTTTTCTTTCATTGGACCACTTGTTTGATGAGAAGTTGGCTATTTCGCTGTTTCACTTCGAAAAACAAGGAAGACAAGTAGACAAAGAACATGATTTCCAATACAATATCTTGGTTTATTTTTGTATCCAGCCGTGAGGAATTCCAATAGAAACATGGCCAATAATGGGTTGAAGATCCCAGTGTTTTTCTTGATAAGATTTGTCGTTGCACCAAATACACATGCCAACTTTACCTAAGTCGAATACATAAGAAAACCCAGGTATTCTGGATAAATAATACCAAGCCTCACGCATATCACAGGACCAAGAGATATCATCAAAAATAATAACTGCCCCCTTATTTAACTTCGAACGAAGTCTTTCAAAGTAGTGTATCGTTGCCGTTTTTTCGTGATGACCGTCGATAAGTGCAAAGTCGATTCCTTTCTGCAATTTTGGCAGAAATTCATCGAGGGCATCATCAAATAGCATGTTATATACGATAGCCTTGTTGGTTATTTGCGCAAGGTTGGACTTCGCCAACTTTGCAAGAATTTCTGAGCCCTCAACTGTAATCAAACATTTACAAAAGGGTGAGCTTGACAGGTAGCAGGCAGAAATGCCAATACATGAACCTAACTCGACAATGACTTCTGACCTAAACGACACGGCACAAAGATAGAGAAATGTTCCCCAATACTTATTTATTCCAGTACGGGCAACTTGTTCCATAGTAAATTCCAGAATCTGCCCGTGCCTAGGCCGTGCAGATAGAGATGAATCGGTTCCGCTGCTCCCAGGTTTTGGAGAATATAAGATAGGAACCTTTTTGTTCCCTTGTGCTGCTATTTGTGAACGTATGCCTTCAATTTTACAGGTAATATCTTTAGTATTCCTGTCTATTTTCCGATTAAGAAGGAATTCAATTGCTTTTCTCATTTGATGCGGCAAACCATTGTCGATCATCTCTTCAAAACGCCTATGTCGAATGGGATATGTGAATAGCTGTTTTCCCTCATGGACAAGAGTTTTAATGGTTCGTATCATTTTCTTATCTCCCCCTAACAAACATACAGTGTTAAATACTATAACGAAACAAAATAAGCCTTGCCGGGAGCAAAATGGATTTGCTCATCATCCTTGCAATCGGCCATGTCTTGGGTGCTAAAAAAAGCATCAAGTAGGAAGCGGCCGCGTATGAGACCAACGTGGCAACCGCCGCGCCATATCCCCCGTAATATTTGATGAGTAAAAGATTCAAAATTACATTCACAACGGCCCCCAGGCCATTACTGAACACCGAAAAGACGAGGAGATTTTCCATAATTATCCATTTGCTGAACAAGGCACGCATAAAAATGAAGACTCCGGCCCAGATATGGATAGCCAGGATACTGCCAGCACGCTCATACTCCAAACCATAGAGATGTCTAATAACAGGCGTACCCACAAAGGTCATAACTAGAGCTATAGGCAAAGACAAGGCAAATAATATATCGAATCCCTGTTGCAGTTTCCTTTCATACCTTTTCTTGTCTTTCCGCCTTATCTCCACCAGCTTCGGAAAAATCGATATAGCTATTGCAGAAGGAATAAAGTACCATACCTCGGAGAATCTAACCGCTACAGAGTATATCCCTACCTCGGCTGTTCCTACCATCCAGCGAAGCATTATTTGGTCCATCTTCAGATATATCAAAGCCAGGAAGCTGGACAATATTAAAACCCAAGATTGTTTGATAAGGTCCAGCATTTTGGGGACTTGAATCATCCATGAGCGAACCTTCTGCCCTTTGTACCAATAGACTGCAACAAGCATTATGGCTGCAATTGCGAACTCTAATAGACCGACCGTAGCAAAGGCAACCACCGAGGCTCCTGCAAGGACTAGCAAAAGTTTACCAGAAGAAGCCAGAAGGAAAGCTATCCCTTTTCCAAATACGGAATACTTTGATTCGATCCTAGATTGGAACCAAAAATCGATAGTTCCTACTGGCCGAAAAAGAAGGCTAGCACCGATGATTAGCAGAACATATGTTTCCACTTTAGGAGAATTAAGCCAAAAGACAAGTATGAGAATTAAGGCATAACTTAAACAAGCGCCAGCCATTTTTAGAGCGAAGCTGGACCCCAATAGGAGCCCGGTTTCATCTCGTTTTTTGACAATATCACGGACTACGATACCACCCAGACCAAGATAAACGAAAGTACCCAGAAATGCAGTTATCGAAAGGGCATAGCTCAAGATACCGAAGTCATTCGGGCCAAGACAACGGGCCACAAAAACGCTGACAAAAAGCCCAATTCCCAATCTACATATGTGTTCGAACATTAGCCAGCCAGCGTTATCGGCGGCCTTTCCGAAGGCAGTTCCCTTAGAAAACTGGTCACGGATAATCTGAGTAAAAACAGAAAGAAAACTTCGCTGCATCATTTTACATTATTATCTTTGAGTAATGCTATTCTCATCGATTAGTCTGCTGAAAAGCGTTGCGCGGTGGCCGGCGGATTCTAGAGAGCCGTTGACCGAAATCGCTATCTCAAACTCCATCGCTCCAGATAAGCCGTGATTGCGGACTTGTGCCTTAGGTACCGGAACATTCATAATAACCACCTTTGATAAATCCGGCTGAGTGTTGTTAGGCCGCCATACTTCGGTTTGCTCCGTTCCATCTTCATCTTCGGTCTTCAGAGAAACCCAAGCGAAATCCATTCGCTTCGCAGCTTCGCAAACCGCAGCCCACCACTGCTGGTAAGTGTGTGCATTGCGAAAATGAAGTTGAGCCTGTTCAAAGTCCATCTGCTCCTGCTTACGTTGACTTGCAATATTATATTTCTTCTTCAATCCGGAGATGCTTTCTCTCAGCCGAACCGAGCCGACCACACGGAATACAATAAGCAGTAGCAACAAAATGCAGATAAAAACCACCAGCGTACTAATATCATGGGTGACCATCATGAACATTCCCAGCCCTGCTGAAAGCAAGGTCAGAACATATATTGTAATAACCACGTGACGTTGCTTAAGGCCCAAATCGATCAGCCTGT
>Ga0307427_1001143_pt1 | contig 14246 bp, 15 predicted proteins | sample SalMarWE160190MG_FD_202162 | JGI IMG/M metagenome (GOLD analysis project Ga0307427, IMG submission 202162) | Salt marsh sediment microbial communities from the Plum Island Ecosystem LTER, Massachusetts, United States - WE1603-190 | ecosystem: Environmental > Aquatic > Marine > Intertidal zone >... | reverse complement strand
ATCAATAATCAGACGCGGTTTGCCATCAACCAACCAGCAATCGTGATCCTTTAATATCTGTATTTCTTTCTTGAGATAGTCAAGATCAATCTGTGCATTCGCTCCCAGAATAATTTTAGCTTTCGGGAAATGAGCAGAACCACACGGCAATTGATGATACAACAACATCTCATTGCCAAGATACGAAGTGTGCGCAGCGTTAACCGATCCGGTACGCACCAGCGCCCCATAAGGACCAGGCATAATTGAAATAAGCTTACCCTTTGCTTCGCTACCGGCTTGAAGACCGACCACCACGTCTACACACTTGTTTGTTTTCATTTTTCCATCCTTTCATTTTTCTACCATTTCAAAGTTATTCATATATAAATACTTTTTTTGGCCATTCATACCACTTTATCAAATTTTCTACTTCTGCTTGTTCTTGTTCGGTTTTACCATCTCTTTTTGATCTAGTCCATATAGCTCTTTTATGTAGCAACTTGCCATCCTTGGTCAAATATCGATAATTTGTATTTGTTAGTCCTAAATATTTAAAATTAGCTGCCCTGTACATTGTTCCGTCATGCCCAGGTTTACCGGGCATTCTTGTAACATCCGCGTAAGTTATAATAGGTCTCTCCTTCATTCTTTTCATGCATTTAGAGATAAACCATGAATTCAAATTCGTTCCGTGTTCTGATGAGCAATAACGGGATAATTCCAAAACATTTTGTCCATATTTTTTACGTTGTTCATTACGCGAAGGGGATGAAAAAACAGCTACGGCTACAATCTGTTTATGTTTTTTAGCTACAAATATATACTTACTTGATGGTACATTTCCTATATAATGATATTTGGCGACAAATTCGCGAACATGTGAATCATCAGAATCTACGGTGTACGATGAAGAATCCCAATTAGACGGTTTATTATTTCTTTTACACAACCCAGCAACTGTTTTTTCAGCGAGTCCATCTTTAAAATCTGATTCTAATATATAGATAACTTGATGATCAGGAAAGTGTTTAATTAAATGTTTCCACTTACGTATATCTTTTTTTATTATCCTAGCACTACGTTCATTTCTTTCAGTATATCCGTGCCAGTATAAACCCTGTAATTCAAGAAAAATTTTTTGATCAGATAAATATTCATCAATTTCATAGACTACTTTACCTCCGTGTTTGATTAGGAAACTAGTTTGATGTCCAATCTCGTATTTCTCTAAAAGGGGGATTAACAGATGTAAATGTAACGATGACACAGAATTATACTCAAAAGAGGATCGTGTTTTTATGCCATATTTATGCAAATAATCCCCCACAGTTGTACTATCGACGCCTAATTCAGTTGCAATAACATCCATTGATTTTCTTTTATTTATATACATATTCCTCAAAAAATCAACATCATCAAGGATCTTATAAACATCCGCTTTCTCGGGATAATTACACTCACCTGCGTTTCTTCTACTAATACCTAATTTTACTAAACTTCTTCTTACCGTACTTCCGTACACTTTAAGATCCTTCGCTATTTTATAAATACTTTTTTTATTAGTAACATATTCATCATACATATATGTGTAATCGTTCAATAATACCAACGTTTCCTTATTACAAACATAATCGCCTCTTTTTCTGCGTTTTATTTTAAACTTTTTTAATTTATATTTTACAGCGGCGCTACTAACGTCTAATTCTCCAGCAATTTGATTAGTTGTTCTTTTTTTCAAGATATATTCATCATATAAATACTTAAAATTGTTTAATTTCTGTATACTCTCACTATCATGCATATATTCACTAGCAGATTTAGTTTTGATCTCAAGCTTTTTAAGCCATCTACTAACCGTAGTAGCAATCACATTCAATTCAGAAGCTATTTGATAAATTGTTTTATTTTTAGTAACATACTCTCTATACATAAAATTGCGATCCCTCAAATACAAATTCTTGTTAAGTTCTACCATCTCAATTCTATATCATTTTTCTATCATCTCAAAACAAATTTTCTTCAACCTTTTCTTGTTTAGATCGGTATTCAATGCTTCGACTACCTCGTTTATATCATCTTTAACAGTCGTGCTCTCAACTTGGCTGTTCTCCTGTATCTCAACCACCGGAGTATTATGTAATTTTAACTCAATAAAGTCACCAAGATATTCCCTCAATCTTTTTTTATCTATCGACGCCCACAAATGCACCGGCAGTTCAAATTTCAACTTTAACAAACTGTACTTATCTGTGATACCACTTACTGAATCAGCTATTAATTTTTCAACAGACTTATCTGACGAGAAATCCTCACTATTAAGTTTTACACTAAGAGCCAGTTTTTTGGGGAGATCCAAAGACAATTCCTTGACTGTTGACTCAACTATATCAACTTCTAAAATACCCTCTTCACATGCATACGTCTTTTGTATCAACGCACCTGGGTATCTACAATTATCTAGTATCTTCATCGATTTATGTATATCACCCAATGCAATATACTTAGCATTATACGTTTTCAACAACTTAGACGCAAACTCAGATGCCGCTTTTGATTTCTCTAAACCAAAGATACCTTTCAAAATGCCGTGCATCGCTACAACATTAGGTGCAGAATTATCAGGCACCTCAACAGGATTGCAGTCCTCATCCAACACTATTAGGTTAAAGTGATCAAATGAATAGTTATTACCAGGTTCACACACGTGAACGTTATCGACTATATTTTCTACCAGTTCCAGAAAAACTAACGAATGATACGATTTGTCCTTATCAGTATAATCATGATTACCCAGCACAAAATACCAATTAATGTGCGGAGTATCCAATACATATCGCAGAAGATAGTCTTTTATTTTCTGATCTGGATGTGGTTTATCGAAGATGTCACCGGCAATGATGATATCGTGTACATTCCTGCTATCAGCCAGTTCTACTAGTGCTTTTAGGATTGAATATTGACGATCATCATAAAAGCACTCCAAATGTGCCCCAAGATGCATGTCTGCTGTGTGTAGAAATCTCATCATCTCCCTTTGTAAACAAAGACTTTCAAACCACTTTTCTTGGCTTTACCAATAGTGTCAGCAGTGCCACGAGATATCCCATCCCATACGGCTATTAAAGCATCGGCACCGGCAACCATCTCACTATTGCGAATCATACCGGCACCCTTTCCGTATTCTTTCCAATTAGCTGGGAAACATTCTACTGGTACACCATTTTCTTTGGCCCATTTTTCACCAAGCTTATCAACACCTCTAGCTGCTCCAGAAAAAACTACCGAAATAACAAAACCAGATCTTTCAATAGCCTTTTTTACAGTTGAGTAACCTACAATCGTCCTGGAGCCCGCAATAATCGTTTTCATTTTAATCAAAATCGAATATATCCTCACCGCCACCATCTTCACCACTGTTCTCATCGATAGCATCATCGATTGTCTCTTCTTCGGGTTCAGGATCAGCGGCCTTTTTAGACTTGGTAACCTTCTTCGGTTCTGCGGCTTTCTTCGGTTCCGCAGTCTTCTTTACGGTAGTCTTAGCACTGCTCTTCTTTCTTGCGGGAGCAACCTTAACCACATTCGAGTACATCCTACCGTTGACTTCCCTGTTCTCAACCATTACCTGTACTTCCTCACCTTCGGCATCGTCCGTATCTACGGTATCGCCGTCACTAACAACAATACCGCATGCCTTGAGCCACTTATCTAATTTTGTGTCATCCCTAAGCGCATTCGGGCAATTTCCGCGCAGAGTAACCACTTCCTCAGAAGGCTCACCCTCAAGGACAGGATCATGAATCTTAAATTGCCATATAAGGTACGGTCCTTTTTTCCCCACTGCCTCTTCTACCGAAGCCACGGTAGCTTTGTAAACTCCCTCATCAACATTGAATGGATTCGACGAATTATCCTTTGTCACTACTGGCATTTTCTTTCTCCGTTCTCTAAAAAGTTATACTACTCAACCTTAAAATGTTCGTCCAACGCTTCAATCTCTGTCAACGCCATTTCACGCGCTTTCTCCGGATCATCATTATATACCTTTACGGTATAACTGATCTGACCCTTCGCATCTCGCTTGATCTCCACAGACGGTTGCGATCTCTTCATAACCGCCGTCTCTTCAATAGCTGCCTCTAGTTTTGCTTCCTGTGCTCCCTGCTTGCCCATTTTCTTTCTCCTTTATTAGGTTATCGTAGCATCTAACTGCAGTATTTTTAACTGCCTATTCAGATTTGTTAATGTCGATACGAGATTGCGTTTCTTTATTCCAACCACCTCCTGCAATCCTTCTATATCCGATAGAACGCTTTTGAAATTAACAAAAGATTTTTCAGCATTATGTAATCGCTTGTGTTCATTTGATAATTGTTTTCTTACTGTAGCTTGTTGCAATTGTGAATTCTTCAACTCTTTAATGTTGGGTTCAATTATAGCTCTACACGAAAGATCGTCTATATCCCATTTCAAATCTACGATAATTGCGTGCATAAAATTACATAGCTGTTTCCAAATGTTTGCACAAGCCACTATCCTCATCTCTATATTACTAACCCTCGTTTCATATGATTGAGCTATGGCAAAAAGTTTACTTATTCCACCAAGATCAACGTTATCGTTATCCGGCAATTCTATATTATAATTTGATATTTCGTTAAGTATTGCATCACTGTCCGGTTTACTACTTTGCGCTACCAACAACATCTCTTTAACTATTTCATGTTTATCGGACATAGTTAAATTATCAATACCGGTAACTAGTTTCAAAGACAATTTTTGTTTACCCTTTTCAATTTTCATTTTAAACGTTCTTTTTCTTTTTGCTTTATTTTATCAATCTTTCTTATCTGTCTCTTAACAGCATCAAAAGCTGCTTTATCAAATTTATCAATTTTTAAACATTCTTTCAAATCGTCTACAGTAGAATCGTATACTTTCTTAAACAACTCACTCGGCACAACATCATCTTCTTCCATTTCAGTTCCAAATGTAGCCGAAACAATGCTACCATCAGGAAACTTAGTAGAAAAATTTATTCTATAAGACTTTCTAACACTCATTATTTACTCCCACATGTTTAGTTCACCGTTAGCAATGGAAACGTCTATATCGGCCATTAGGTTCTCAAATAACTCCTGGTTATCTCTCAACGTGTTGCATGCGTTTATCCTGCCATTACCGATTTTATCATCTCCATACGAATAAGACGATCCTTTCCTCTCCACAATACCAAGCTGCATACCAATATCAATTAATTCCCCCTCTATATTAAAACCCTTACCAAAGATTAGTTCCGTTTCTATTTTCTTCCATGGAGGAGCAAGCTTGTTTTTGACTACTTTTATGGCTACCTTATTACCAATTATCATTGCATCATCACCACTACCTGATTTTAATTTGGATTTTATTCTAATTTCCAATCTCAACGATGAGTAGAATTTTAAAGCGTTCCCCCCTGAAGTTACTTCAGGGTTACCGAACACAACCCCAATTTTCATCCGAATCTGGTTAATAAAAATGACACATGTGTTAGATTTAGAAACTATACTAGTAAGCTTTCTCATGGCTTGACTCATTAGACGTGCCTGAGAAGCCATAATACTTTCACCCATCTCACCATCAATCTCAGCCTGCGGGACCAACGCCGACACAGAATCAACAGCAATTACATCAAACTCACCAGATCTAACAAGAGCCTCCAGTATTTCTAAAGCTTGTTCACCACTATCTGGTTGACTGAATATAAGTTTATCCATATCAACACCGACCCCAGTACCGAGACTAGGATCTAATGCATGCTCTGCATCAATAAATGCAACAACACCACCGCTTTTTTGTGCATTTGCTAGTATTTGCAACACCAAAGTAGTTTTACCTGAACTCTCAGGTCCATAGACCTCGACAATACGCCCTCTCGGTACGCCACCAATTATAGTGGCTTTGTTCAGTTTATATGATCCTGTCTTTATAATTTCTACGTTTTCTATCTCACAATCACCGTAGATATTAACTGATCCTTTACCAAACTTTGCGTGCAGATTATTCAACACCGAATGCACACCGTCCATACCGGATCGCTCCAATAACACTTTCTTCTTCTTTTTGTCTTTCTTGCTTATTTTCATTGTCTCACTCTTTCTAAATTCACTTTTTTTGTATCGCCTAATGTGCGACCAACATCAAAATCATAACGCATCGGACATCTGAAATTAGGAAACTCAGTCCTGACAACTTCGTCTTGTATCCTAATAAACTCCACATATCTGTCTTTCTCAACAACAAAAATGGTCGCATCATGAATAGTTAAACATGGGTGACAGCGGATTTTAGCTTTTCTCGCCTTTTCTAATGTCACACTCATATAATAATCATTCATAGCACACGCAAGCATTTGGATTCTGCAATTTAAAGCTTGTCTCTCCGCTTCATCTCTTTTATTCTTATAATTACTATTTATATCCGGCAACCTTCTAATTCTACCCAACCAACTTTTTAACTGGCCCTCTTTTCTAACTTTTCCTATCTGTTTGTGTAACCAATCAACAGCCTTTGGGTATTTAGCATAAATAACGCTGTTAATTAATTTAGCTCTCTTTAACGATATATTAAATTCCTCGGCTATATGTTGCGGGCTTACTCCGAACATCATACCAAATGTACCGCGTTTAGCAGCGGTTCTCTGCTCTCCAGTAACTTCCTCTGGTGGTGTATCAAACACTTGGCTAGCAGTCAAAGTATGTATATCAAGACCGCTTTTAATTTCACTGATCAGATTCTCATCGTTGGAATAATGTGCCCAGCCACGAAATTCTGCTTGCGCCAAATCAGCTTTCACAAAAATATAACCATCATCTGCTATAAAACACTTCTTATAATCATCTGCATCCCTAGGAATATTTTGAAGGTTCGGATCTTGAGATGCCAGTCGCCCGGTTACTGTCGAGTGTTGCAAAAAGTGTGTGTGTATTCTACCATTAGATTCCGATTCTCGATACACCACGGTCAAAAAATTAGACAAATAAGCAGCAACGCGCCTGTAATCCATAATCAATTTGGCCAGCTGAACACCTTTAGCAGCGTAGCGCAAGAGGACTTTTTTGTTTGTACTAGGAGCACCTTTGTCTGTTTTCATTAAAGAAGTCAAACCTAAGTATTCTTTATCAAAAAACAACTTTTTCATTTGTGGAGCAGATCGCGGGTTAAAAACCCAAGAATCAGAAAACTTCTTACAATACTCGTCAAAATTGTTATATCTATTTTGCAGCATTTTTGAGTTATTATACTTCCTGTCAAGCTCTTTAATTTTACCGGATTTCTTGGACGATACCAGTTTCTTTACATGTTTATCATTACGAACGTTATCAAATAACCCAACCAACTTTTCTTCATATTCTCCAATAAGTATTTTCAGTTGCTCTCTATCTATCTTTATCCCATATAATTCCATTTCAGTCAACAACAGCATTGTCCTAATCGAATATATATTGTGATAGTTCAACAAATCTTGTTTAACTAATTCTTCTTTAAAAATTCTATACAGTTTATACGTGGCTACAGCATCTTTAGCGCCGTACTCACCCAATACTTTCATAGGTATTTTCAAATAGTTTACGTCATCACCCATTTTTTTCTTATATTCGTCAACCTCGTCCCAATAACTACCCATATCAAGATAAGACAACACACACTCATCCAATGAATGTCTTACATTCTCATTAATTAATGAATGAGATATCATAGTGTCAAAAAACGGTCTTTTTACGCGCATACCTCTCTCTAACAATACACTAATATCATATTTAGCTCCGTGACCTATCTTCAGCTTGTCCGACACCATTACTTTTTGCAGTCTATTTAGTGCTCCATCATACATCTTACTCCAATCAATCGCTACTCCGTATCCATCCTTCCAAGACACTGAAAACACACCTATTTCAGCAATCTTCGGGTTTAGAGATGATGTTTCAAGGTCGAAAGAAAACTCATCACTAGATTCCAGTATCGTCAATACTTTGTCTATTTTTTCTTTCGTATCGGCAATCGCTACTTTACACGTGGATTTGGGAACAACGCCACGATGATAGCCACCATGATACAGGTTTTTTACAATATCAAATCCTTTATTAAATTCTTTTTTAACTTCCGGATTCCTAAGTATATAAGCAGGATGGTATATTGGCACAACAGTAGCGTTAAATTCATTGCTAAAGTATGTGTTATTCTTCCACTTTGAAATACCACTCTTTCCGAGAACGGATTCCAAAGCAACAGAACCAAGAACTACTATAATACTAGGTTTAATCTCTTCTATTTCGGAAACTAAATTAACTCTACAATGCTTTACTGTTTTTTTATTAGGCGGTTTATTTTCACCACTGTTAGCGCACTTAACAACATTCGTAACATATACATCCTCTCGTCGTATACCAATCTTACTGAGCGTTTTATTCAAAAGCTGACCGGATCTACCTATAAATGGCCTTCCTGATAAATCTTCTTCTTGGCCAGGTTCTCTCCCTATTATCATAAGTTTTGCATCTTTAGGACCTTCACCCCAAAGACACGGAGAGTTTATCTTCCCACCAAATCTAGGACATTTGGCAGAACAAATTCCATTTGATTCAATCATTTTCTATTATATATTTACCAGGTTCAATTGATATGATATTAACACCATTCTTCTTCAGGGAAGACAATATAAGACCAACGTAATTTTTAACCTTTTTCACTTCAACGTTTTCTGTCATCCCTTTTGCTATGATCTCCTCAGCTAACTTGGTTTTCGTAACACCCTTCTTGTGTTTCTTTAACATATCCCATACCAATTGCTTAGCTGTGTACTTTTTCATTATCCTTGATTCTCCTTTTTTAGAATTTTTAATAGTATTTGGCTTATCTTTCTTCGTTATCCCCTTAGGCTTATTCTTTTTCTTCAGTTCTTTTATTGATTCCTTCTTCAACGCCTTTTTCGGTTCCTTCTTCAATGCCTTTTTCGGTGGTTTCGGATCAGGTGTTGCGCCCGACACCTTTGCATTTGAAATTACGTCTGACGCTCTTACAACCTCAAACTCCTCTGACTCAGTAACTTCAACTCCGTCTGCTAGACCTACGGCATCCTCCTGTTGCTCTTCTGGGGCAGCATCTTCTGTTTGATTCATTAATTCAAACACCTTATAATGAATCGGCACAGTAATCTCTGTGTCAGATGCTAAAACCAATATCTTAGCCCTGACGTTGCTTTTACCGACCAGTTGTATTTTCTTGCCATGTTTTGTGATATACTCTTTGTGCAACTCACAATCAGATAACCTAATCATATCACCCATTTCGTTCTCCTAACTCTTTGACCGTTAACTCAAATTTCCTTTTAACCCAAAGAAGACGTTCAATCAATCCTTCTTTATCATTATATCTAGAGCATATCTTTATTTTATCAAACATATCAAAAGATAGCATTCTTTTTTTGAAATCGCGTTTTCTGGAAATGTTTAACAATCTAGTCTCCAAAAGATTAATAAAAGAATCTATTCTACTATATGATTTGTCACTAGCAGATTCAATATCTATTTTCAACAACAACAGTTGTTCATCATCATCAATTATATCATACAAAGTACCACGAGCACCGCACCCAAAACACTTAAATGAACCATTATCAGAAAATACTGTAAAACTAGGTTTCGTCTCATTGTGGAACGGACACAACGCCACCCACCTATTGCCTTTACGTTCTAAATGAACACCGGCTTTTTCATAAGCACTTAATATATAAGCGTCGTTCACTTGTTGTTTGCTTTCATTATAAGACCTTTAGTACCAGGTATCAATCGATCACCGACATAGTTGAGTGGCCACACGGCATACAATTCAATTTCTTCAAATGCCCTGGCATATCTATGTTTATCAACCACTACAAATAGTTTGTTTTGGAGCATCTCAGCCATAGTCTGTCTAAGCCGCATCACAATCTCACAATGCGGAGCCATATAATTAGAAAGTCCAATACCCTCAACACCCTCGTGCTCGTCAGTAGTATGTCTGGCTTTGTCTTTATCCGACTTTGACCGCTCTCTGCTCTCCATAGTGGCAGTCAATATACTAACATTAGTATATCTTGCTATTTCATGATATTCTTTAAACAAGAAATCGTATTTTTCAGATCTACCTCTAAAAGAAGTATTAGGAGTCATCAAATTAGCATAATCAATGATTACCAAATCTGGATATACGCCGTTTACCGATTTGTATAGCTCTATTTCGTTATAAACATCATTTGTAGACGCTTTATTGGGTATATCAACTAACCACACGTTTAGTTTTTCTCTCAGTTGCTCCTTAAGCGCACGCTTAAACTTTTTAATATCCTTCCTATCCAACTTTCCATATATAATACCATTGCCATCGACCAACGCCATCCTACTATCAAAACACGAGGCTATGAAATTAAACGCCATTTCCAGAGAGAGATACATAACATTATAACCGGCCAACGCGGCGTTATAAGCTATGTTTACCGAAGTTCTAGTTTTTCCGCCACCAGTCTTTGAATACATCAACGTAACGAAACTCCTACGCATACCACCAAGTTTATCATCCAGTGTTTTAATACCGAAAGGAATTAAATCATCAACTTTACCTTTAGACACATTAACAAACTGACCCCATCTATTTTTTATATCATCATATATAAAACCTCTTTTTATTCTTCGTTCATTATCTGTGATCAGCAAAGATCTCAGCAACCTTTTCTTCATCTCATTGTAATCTATATCAATTTTATTTTCAAATTCGCTTTTGATGCTTTCGGCCATATCAAAAATTAAACGTCCGACATAATAATTATTAGCTTTGCTCATAAAATAATTAAATTCTTGTGGTTCGGTCTTTGGTAACTTATCTAGAACCAATAATGCATCAGTATATTTATCAACATCCTTGTCACCAAGTACAAATTTATCAGCATACGATACTAAAGTCTTTTTAGTTGGTGGCGCTTGAAACTCCCCAACATAAAGTTTTATCAAATTTACCAAATGCTTATGTTGGGACTTAGTGAAATACTCATCATTAATCGATATGCATTTCATATAGAATTCTGGTTTAAAAAAGTATGAAACCAATCCTAATTCTACTTTGTCTGAACTGAGCCTTGACATCTTTCTGAAATCCCCACAAAAGTAATGTTAGCCAAAGACTTCAATCTATCACCTATATAGTTAGGAAATCTTCTTAAAACTTCCGATTGTTTCTGGTTTGACGATATTAGTATCGCTTTCCTGGAGTCATATATATCGGATAAAAACTCATAAAATAACTGATTGTTCATTGCACCATCATCAGACAAATAAACTTTTTCTATCTCTTCAATAGCCAATATATCAACATCTTGTATTATATGATCCATTAATTCATAAGCACCGCTATCGTTTAACGATTTAAACTTCAAATTAACTATATGAGAAGCCCTCTCAAAGTATGCTCTAAAATTCTTATCCATTGCTTCTTGTAAAATACTTCGTATTATAATACTCTTCCCAAGACCTGGCGCTGCGTTAAACCAGATACCTCTCCCATTCCTTATGTTTTTTGTTATAGTATCAATATATGAATGTACTTTTTTTAATTGATCAGCATTCTTCTCAATAAACCTCTTCGTCAGATCTTTTAATGAATACTCCCAATATTGACTAGGTATGTTGGCTTTCTTTAAATTTATTATATTAGATACTCTTTTGATACATTCACAATCTTCTAGTAACACACCGTCATCAGTCAGTCTACTAATAACACCCGTCCCGTGGCACTTTTTACACAATCCCCTGGATTCTTTTAGTTCAGAAAAGTCCACTATTCTTCACTTTTTGTAATGATGTCCAAATAATCAGTAGGTTGTTCTCTGTCTAGAAGCCGCTCAAATTCTTCATTATCGCGTTCCAGTGATTGTTCAACTTCAAACCACGTATCTCTTTTGATGTTTTTAACATTTCTTATCATTATACTATTAAATAGTTTTGCGCTACAAATACTACCAATTACTGGCGGTTTATGCTCAGTGAAAAATCGCGTAAAGGCCAAATCAATAAATTCCTTAAACTCATCACCAGATATCTTGTTACCTAGCATAAACTCCTCAATACGCTGGCACGTCCTAACAATATTGCCAGATAGCTTATACTCACGTCTATATTTTCGTTGGTAGAGATTACAAAAATAATTCAAAAAATCGTACGGCTTCCACAGCGAAATGTTCCTAACGATAGCCCAAGCACCACTAGACTTTATGTACTTCTTAAAGCGCTCGTTCTTACTTTTCAAACCGTCTAAGTACAATAATATATGTTCCTCAACCGGATCATCGGTCAATGCAACACCCAATACATCCACTAACATATCATACCCCGTTAAAATGACCTGATGGAACCATTCTACGTTTTACAATAAAACCATCACATGAATTGTATATCTTTTCACGTCTTTTACTAGATCTATTCAAAAAGTTACCATGATCTATAAAATCAATCACTAGTGCCTTCTTTTTGTCCTTGTGTGCCGTCAAAGATCGCATTTTTTGAATAACCATAGTAGATGAATCATATCCCTCAGCGTTTATGACCGCATCCAATTTCGGCAAATCAAGACCCTCCTTACCAGGTATGCTTATAACACACACTTTGTTCTGTTGCAGAGATTTGTATACCCGCTCTCTGGTGCTGGTGTCAATCTTTCCACTTATAAAAAAACTGTTTGGGATCATTATTCTCAGATTCTCACCATGTTCTATTTTACTGACCATCACATACACAGAGTTACCGGATTTTCTCAGGTTTTCTACTATCTGCGCTATAAATTTGTTTCTGAAACCATTCTTAACTATATCCGAATCATAAATATCGTTATACTCAGTCAAATAGTTAGAATACCACGCTCTGGGTAATCCATACATTATTACAACCGGCTGTGATATTCTACCGATATTTATAAGATCCTGAAAACCTATATTATGCACAACAGGACCAATCACCGAGGATAGTTCAACAGTTTTTATGTAATCCGGCTTGGGTGTACCAGATAAGCCTATCTTATAAGCAACCGATGGGAATTTTCTTAAATTGTTCCTAGTCTTTTCAGAAAATACATGGTGGCATTCATCTAATAACAATACCTTGCACGATTTTATGAAGTTTTTCACTTTTGCGTTTCTAATAGAAATACTTTTTGATCTTTTGTCTTTACTTAACACAGTATTCAACGCTTGATAACTAGTAACTACTATATTTTTTTCTTTAAATTTACTTTCTGAAAAAATGCCAACATCTTTCATCAATAGTTCCGATAATTTATTCCTAGTTTGTCTAACCAACGCTTTGTCTGTTTTTGTTATTATCATAGTTGGGTAATCACCAATACTAGCTATTATTTTAGCCATTATTGCAGTTTTGCCTGCACGGATAGCAGCTTGTATAATACAAAATCTACCAATAATCGCCTTCTTCGCAGCCAACACCTGTAGTTCATATAACGTCAAACCGTGTACTATTCCATCACCATTCAACACAATATCGTTGGAGAATACTATTAATACATCGTACCCACATTTTTTAATTTTGTTGAAAATAAGTTTATAACAACCAGATGGCGCTGTGTTGTTTTTCCTAAATAACCTTTTATAACCATCCCATAATCCGCGTTGATACAAATTTGTAAACTGATACCCATCAATTCTATACGACAATGCGTTATATACTTGTTCATACAAATCTTCCGGCAGTTTGGGTACGACCTTCAAATCATTTGGCCCAACTAGTATTTTATAATTTGCCATCTAGTTTGTATTTTTTCTCGTTTTCCTTTAATATACGGGTATTCTTTCTTCTTATTGAGTCAACCGGCAAATTAAGCGCGTGAAACGTAGTTCTATGAGAATGCGCACAGTATGCACCTAATACTAACATTTGTTTCATGCCATTATAAGCCATTCTAATAGCAAAATCATCATCATCGCCCAAACCAACACCAAACGCTTCATCAAGAAGACCAATCTTATCAAACGTCTCTCGCTTAATACAACAACAGAAAAACGAAAGTGGGAGTTTTCTGCCACCAACCTCGATACATTTCCCACCATGTTTTTTAGCTATTACTTTATCAAAATCAGAATCAACATTCGGATAAGCCAAATCATTCCACCTTCTATTTAGATTCGGCACACCTTGCCAACCAATCATACTATCAGTAACTGGCCCAGAAGCAAACACATCAGC
>Ga0307427_1001140_pt1 | contig 14256 bp, 15 predicted proteins | sample SalMarWE160190MG_FD_202162 | JGI IMG/M metagenome (GOLD analysis project Ga0307427, IMG submission 202162) | Salt marsh sediment microbial communities from the Plum Island Ecosystem LTER, Massachusetts, United States - WE1603-190 | ecosystem: Environmental > Aquatic > Marine > Intertidal zone >... | reverse complement strand
CGCGACGAGGTCCACGGGCTTCGAGTCCTCCGGCAACTGGTGCAGGGCAGCCCTCAGCAGGCTTTGGAGCGCACCGACCGGTGCGCGGAGTTCGTGGCTCGTCTTCCGCATAAACTGCGACTTCACGAGTTCCAGCGACTGCAGGTCGCCGTACGCCTCCTGCAGTTCCTCCTCGCGGCTTCGGAGTTGGGTGGCGATGCCCGAGGCAATGAATACGGTAACGTACACGGCGAACGATATGACGAAGCAGACCTGCAACACAAAGACCCATTGATGGGCAGCGCCCGGCGCCACGAGCGGCTCATAGCGTGCCGGATCCTGGGCAACCAGGACGTGCAGCGGGTAATGGGCCGACTCGTACAGCCAGTACTCGCCCCAGCCGACCAGGTTCACCAGCACCGCCGCCACCGTGGCGTAGACGTAGGCCGTCGCCTTCGAGCAGAACTCGCTGGCCACGATCATCGGAAAGATAAACAGGACGACGAAGTGATTCTCCACGCCGCCGATGTAATGGACGAGCGCCGCGACGGCCAGCAGGTCGCAGACGATCTGGGCATGCGCCAAGCCCAGAATCCATCGTCTGCTCACCCGGCCCCGCTGATACACGGCCCGCGCGCACAACGAGAAGAACGCGTTGTAAAGGAACAGGGCGAGAACCACAGCCACGGCCCCATCGGCGGCAAACCGGACGTTGAAAACGTACCATCCCATCGCCATGAACGCCAGGGCGCAGAGCCCCGCCACCCACCGCACCTCGACAAACCAGCCCAACCGCTCGAACAGGATACGCTCGGTCAGGGTCAGTTCCCAGGGAGGCAACGAGGGAGGGTCGGCTGTCGCGTGGTGTGCCATACGTCGGCCTTTGCGTGTCCGAGGTCATCCTACCGCGCCGGCGCCGGCTTTGCAAAGGCCTCAATGCCGGCCACCGTCAGCGCGACGGCGCGAGAGATGGTCGCCGTCAGGTGATCGGCGCGAGCGAGGCTCTCGGGCTGGGCGGCCAGCAGGGCACAGCGTACCTGGCGGCCGTCGGGCGTCTCTCGGGCCAGGTTCGCGACGGCCTCGGCCATCAATCCCAGCGAGACGACGTGCGTCGAGACGTTCACTTCGGCCAGATGCTCGGGCGCCACGAGCGCTACCCGCCCCGGCGCGGCCCCGAGGTCGGCCGTGTCCACAAACAGGACGCCGGGACAACCTGTCTTGACGATGGGTCCGAGGAAACTCTCCGGGACGCCCTGGACGTCGAAGACGCGCAAGGCCTTGGACCCTTCGAGCGCCACCGCCACCGCCGGGCCGAAGCCGTCGTCCCCGCATAGCGGCATCCCGACGCCGACGACGGCCGTCGGACGCGGAACAACCTCGCTGAGGGCTGTGGCCAGGTCCTCGGGGGACTCGCAGAAGCGGAAACGAGGGCCCGTCATCTGTCTGCTCCCAAGCCGGCCGGAAACGCGCCGCCAGGCCGACGGCCGAACCCGCCGCGCCGCGTTACCGGAAACAAGCGCGGCGGACACCTCTGCCCGCCGCGCAGAAAGCCTATCCCGCCGTCGCCGCTACGCACCCCACGTTTCACGCAGGACCGTGGTCCGCCGGCACGCGTTGCACAGGACCCGCATGGTGTCGCTGCGGTCAAGCGGCCGGTCGGGGTCGCGGTGCGACTCGCCGCTGACGAGCCCCAGTTCGCCGTCGGCCAGCAAGATGAGCGTGGGGTTGGCGTAGCGTTTGGCGCCGAGTCGTTCGGCGACCCAGAGCAGATGGTCGCGGCATCCGATGACGGCCCCGCACACTTCGCACAGGACGAGTTCCTTCTCGACCGCCTCGCGGCACGTGGAGCGGTCGAAACAGGCGAGGTTGTACTCAGTGGTCAGGTGGACACCCTTCTCGGTGGTGCAGTTCAGTTCGCACTGGCCGCAATAGATACACGCATCGGTGTGGATCTCCAGTCGCCGGACGGGCGGCTGGGCGTCGACGTCGTCGGTGACGGCGATGCACTGGCTCGGACAGACCTCCGCGCAGGCCCCGCAGCCGACGCACTCGTCCTGGTCGTACTGCGGCTTGCCGCGGAAGGCCTCGGGGGCCTCGTACGGTTCGGCGGGGAACTTGATGGTAACGGGGCCCCGAATGACGGCCTTGATGGCTTCGCCGAGTTCTCTGAGTTTGGGTTTCTTCATCTCCCCTCCCTGCTTGCGCCAAGGGGCTCACGGGTCCGGGCGGGTTCGGTTCGTTCATCGGGCGGCCGCGAGGGGTGCTTCTCCTCGCCGTACCGGTCGATGACGCTGCCTTCCCACAGGCGCACGCCGGACTTGTAGGCGCCGCGTGCGATGGCGTGTGCGGCCACGGGACTGGTCAGGAGGATGAAGACGGCGCAGAGGAGGGCTTTGATACCCATGGCCGAGCCGCCTTCGATGCCCGCGCCCCACGCCCGGACGAGCGTGCCGACCAGAATCATGCACGTGCCGAGCGTCACGCACTTGGTGGCCGCCTGCACGCGGTTGTACACGTCGGGCAGGCGCACCAGGCCGATGCAGCCGAACAGGTCGAAGCCCAGGCCGACGCCGATGAGGATGTGTGCCGCGATCTCATTCATCGTAGTAGCGGCCCTCCAGGTACTTTGCCAGGGCGATGGTCCCGATGAACGAGAGCAGCGCCCAGGCAATGGCAACGTTCATGTAGAAATCGTGGCCGGTCCACAGGGCCATGATGCAGCAGAACCCCACGACGAGCGTTCCGAGGATGTCGATGGCCACCGTCCGGTCCGGCGCCGTCGGCCCCTGGCCGATGCGGTACAGGCACAGGAACGCCGACAGCAGCAGGACCAAGGCGCCGATTAAGAGAAACGTGGTCACTCGAAAACCCTCCTGAGCAGTTTCTCGAACCGCCTGACAATCAGGTCCGAGTGCGCTTCGACCCCCTCGCCCACCACGTTGATCCAGTGGATGTAGAGGTCCGACCCGTCGATGTCCACCGTCAGCGTGCCGGGGGTCAGCGTGATGGAGTTGGCGAGGAACGTCTTGGCCATCTCGCTCACGAGTTCGGTCCGGACCTTCACGATGCCCGGCCGGATGGGCATGTCGGGATGCAGCACGCGGTAGGCCACGTCCAGATTCGCCCGCACGCAGTAGTAGAGGAAGTACGGAATGTAGAGCCCCATCCAGAACCACCGCCGCGGGTCGAGCGCCTTGTGCGGGTTGTCCGGGTAGATGTGCGACAGCAGCGTCGCGACCAGCAGCGCCACCACGACGCCCACGAAGATGTCGGCCACGCCGGGCGGCCACGTCAAGAGCAGCCACAGGGCGAACGTGAACACAATGCACAAGACTTGCTTCATGGTGTCATCCCTTCGTTCGCGCCAACCTGGGCCGCGGCAGGGGTGCGGACCTCACGATCTGCCGACGCCGTGGCCGACTCTACGGTCGAACCCACCCCCGCCGACAGGACCCGGACGGCCGGATCCACAAGACGCGACCTCACGGACGGCAGGACCACCAGCGCGTTGGCCAGGCAAAGCACGGCCAGAACGATCGACGCCAGGCACATGGTGGCCGGGACTTCGCGTGCATCCTCCGCCGCGTCCGACGGCTCGCCACCGAGCACCGAACGCTGCACCTTCGCGTAGTAGACCAGCGTGACGACCGCCGTCACGACGGCCAGGGCCGCCGGAATGTAGAACGCCCAATGCGCCAGGGCAGCCAGTTGGGTCAGCGCCAGGATGATGATCAGTTTCGACCAGAATCCGCCGAACGGCGGGACGCCGCTGATCGCCAGCGCCCCGACCCGCAGGGCCCAACCCGTCACGGGCATCCGCTTTCCCAGGCCGCTCAGGTTGGCCATCAGCCGCGTGCCTGTGGCCTGCTCGATGGAGCCGCTGCACAGGAACAGGAGGCTCTTGAACACGGCGTGGTTCATCAGGTGGAACAGTCCGCCGAAGACCGCCAGGTGCGACGCCACCTCGATCGGCTTCGACCCGTTCGCCAGCGCCAGCCCCACCAGGGCCGCCCCGACCGCCGCGACCACATACCCCACTTGGCTGATCGACGAGTAAGCAAGCAGTCGCTTGAGGTCGGCCTGCCCGATGGCCATCAGCGCCCCGAGCACCATCGACAGCGTGCCCAGAACCACCAGCACCGTCCCGAAGGTCTGGTGGCTGCCCAGGACCGAGAACGTCAGCCGGCACAGCACGTACACGCCGCACGCCTTGATCAGGACGCCCGAGAGCATGGCCGAGATCGGGGCGGGCGCCGAGGGGTGTGCGTCGGGCAGCCAGGCGTGGAACGGGACCATCGCCGCCTTCAGGCCGAACCCCGTCAGGAAGAACGCCGCCGCCACGTACAGCGGCATCGTCAGGCCGCCGCCCGCCTGAATCACCTCGGCGATCTTCGCCCAGTTCAGGTGGCCGGTCACGTTGTACACGAAGGCGATCCCGATCAGGATAAACGTGCTGGCGATGGCGCTGAGGACCAGGTACTTCAGGCTCGCCTCCAACTCGTCCGATTCCGTGCCGTATGCCACCAGGGCGTAACTGGCGATGCTGGCAATCTCGAGAAACACGAAGATGTTGAACAGGTCGCCCGAGATGACCACGCCCATCATCCCCGCCACCATCAGCAGAAATAAGCCGTAGTAGAGGCCCGGCCTCGTGTAGTGGGTCATGTACTCCAGGCTAAAGAGGAGCGTCAACAGGCTGATGACCGCGATGACCAGGACGACCAGTTTCGACAGGCCGTCCGCCACCAGACTGATGCCGATCGGAAACTTCCACCCGCCCATCCAGTACACCACGGTCTCGTCGGGCCGGGTCAGCAGCGCCACGGCAATCAGCGTGAGACCGCACGCCATGGCAATGGGCAGGACGGCCAGCGCGCGGTGCGACTTCGTCAGCCGGCCGAGCACCGGCATCAGAAAACCGCCCGCCAGTGGAATCGCAACCAGCAGCGGTACCACGTGGTCCACGGCGTTATCCTTTCAGGTTCCGCATCAGTTCCGTATCGAACGTCCCGTACTTCTCGTACAGACGGATCGCCAACGCCACGACCAGGGCCGTCACGCTCAGGCCGATGACGATACTGGTCAGAATGAGGGCCTGCGGCAGGGGGTCCACGGCGCGGGCCGCAAGGTCGCCGGCGCCGGCCGCGCCGCCTGTCAGGATAGGCGCCACCGGCGCCCCTTCCGCAGGCGTGCGGTACCCGACCAGCACCAGGAACAGGTTGGCCGCGTAGTCCATCATCAGCAGACCCACGATCACCTTGATCAGGTTGCGTTTCGCCACGATGGCGTACAGGCCGATTACGAGGATCAGAAAGGCCAGCATGAACGGAACCATGGCCAGCGTCATTGCGCACTCCCTGAACGTGCAGCAACCCGCGTCTCCGGGTTCGGAGCCGCCTTACGTCTCAAGCATCTCTCCGGGTCCGGCGGAGGCCTGACCGCCACGGCGGAACACCGCCAGCGCGACGAAGGCGGCAAACAGGCCCGCCCCGACCTCGATACCGACCGCCAGGCTCGTGATCGCGAGCGTCCCGGCCGAGGCCAGTTCGCCGACCTGGCCCCGCCACAGGAAGTTCTCGAAAAACTGCCCAACCATGTACCCGCCCAGCGCGACGACAAGGAACGCCAGCACCGCCAGCGAGGTGGTCCACCGCGCGACCTCGACCGACAGGACCCGACGGGCAAAGTCCCCCCCGAACGCCAGCACCACCAGCACCACCGACGCCGCCAGCATCACGCCGCCCGAAAACCCGCCACCGGGCTCCACGTGTCCGTACACCACGTCGTAGACGGCGAAGACGGCGATGAACCCCGCCACCAACCGCGTGATGTTCTTGACGATTAGGCTCATACCCTGCATGCAGACCTCTCCAGATCTCCCCGAGAATCGTGCGCCTCACGATGAATGCGACTGCCATGCTGGTCGCTTCCCCCTGAGTATCGTGAGCGTCATAGTCCATGGTTGTCAGGCTTACGAGTTGGCATCTCACACCTCCGGCCTGAACGTTGCTACGCCTCCATTCCGGTGTCGGAACGCTGCTCTGCCCGGTAGCGCCGGAACACCGCCAGCGCCACAAAGAGGCTCAGCAGCCCGGCTCCCACCTTGATGCCTATCGCTATGTTTGAGATCGGTATCGTTCCCGCCGAAGCCAGACGGCCCGTCTCGCCCGATGGCAAGAGGTTCACGAAGAACATACCTGCCCCGTATCCGAGGAACGCCACCGCCAGGAACAGCAACGCGCCGAGCGAATCGCCCAACTTGGCGGCCGCGTCCGACAGGACACTTTGCTCCAACCCCACACCGAACGCCAGCACCACCAGGACCAGCCCGGAGGCCAGAACAACGCCCCCGCTGAAGCCGCCCCCCGGCGTCACGTGCCCGTACAGGACGGTGTAGGCACCGTACAGTGCGATGAACCCCGCCACCAGGCGCGTGATGTTCTTAACGATCGGCGACATTCCCTGCATGACGGATTCTCCCCACCTTGCGTAGGATCGCGTACACGCCGATGATGGCGACGAAGATGACGGTCGCCTCGCCCAGCGTGTCGTAGGCCCGGAAATCGAGCAGAATCGCCATCACGTAGTTCGAGGCATTCGGCGGTTTGGGCAGGTGCTTCGCCACCTGCGCTTCGGCCTCCTCGGCCGACTTCACCCCGTGCTTCAGGTACGCACCGCCGATGCTCCTCGGTTCGGTCTTCGTCAGGGCGACCTCCGGCTCGCCAACCGGCGCCATGATGGACGCCTCGGCCTGCTCGTTCAGAAGCGGGTCGCCGAACCGCCGCATCTGAAGTCCACCCTCCTCCTCGGCCGTCATTAGTGTCCCGAAGACGATGGCGGCCATGACCCCCAGCGCCAGAAGCACCAGACCGACCGGCAGCGTCGCCCGGCTCGCCGTGTACGTCTTGTCACGACGTGTGATGATCACCCGCACCAGCACCACCAGGATTAGGATCTCGACGACCACCTGCGTCAGTGCCAGGTCCGGCGCCCCGAGCAACAGAAACACGAGGCTCGTGCCGAACCCCACCGCCCCGACGCAGATGACGCTCGAGAGCAGGTCACGCGTCTCCACCGCGATCAGCGAGCCCGCGAGCATGAAACCCAAAAGGGCGAGCAGTAACAGGAGCACCGGATCCATCGAGCGATCCCCTTCTCCTTGCGGCAGTCGCAACGGTCCTCTCGCATGCCCCGCCGCTTCCGCAACGGGCTCGTCCCGCTGCTTCCGCAGCGGGCTCGTCCCGCCGCTTCTGCAACGGGCCCGTCCCGCCGCTTTCGCAACGGGCTCGTCCCGCCGCTTTCGCAACGGGCTCGTCCCGCCGCTTCTGCAGCGGGCCCGGATACCGCCTTAAGCCAAGGCCAGCGCCACCACGAGCACCACCAAACCGATCAGCACCCAACTCGCGTACGCCGCCACCAGGCCCGTATGCCAGGTGCGCAGCCGCTGGACCAGCGTATCGCCGTACCGGCCGACGAGCCGATACACGTCGAACGCCCCGGCGGAGGCGTCGCCGAACGCCCAGTTCAGGGCCGGCAGGCGGCGAATCGTCTCGTAGAAATGCGTCCCCGACACGTGCCAGAGGGCGTCCGAGGAGGAGTCCTCGCCGCCCACGAAGGTCGGCACCACGCGGACACGCATCGCGCGGCCGTACAGGTACAGCAGCAGGCCGAGCACGACGCCGACCACGATCAGCACCGATGCGGTTGACGGCGCCCAAAGCCCCGTCGCTTTGGCACCGCCGAGTTTCAGAGCCCAACCCGTCGTGTCGATGCCCATCGACTGGATGCCAACCGCCTTCGCCGCCGGCAGGATCAGTCGACCGACGGCTGGGCCGCCCCAGACGCCGAGGAACACGCACGCCAGGGCCAGCACCACCATGGCGACGGCCATCGGTGCGCTCTCTTGCCGCTCATCACCGGCCGGCACCGCCGAGCCTTTCGTCCCCAGAAAGACCGAGTGAAGGACCTTGACGAAACTGGCCAGCGTCAGGACCGACCCGAAGACCGCTACCACCAGGCACACCATCGCCAGAGGCGTCCCGGCGCCCAAGGCACCGTGATAGACGAGCCACTTCGAGACAAACCCGTTCAACGGCGGCACGCCCGAAATGGCCATCGCCGCAATCAAGCACGAGACGAACGTGACGGGCAGCATCCGAGCCAAGCCTCCCAGCCGGTCGAGGTCGGTGGTGCCCGTCACACGCTCGGCCGACCCGGCCGCCAGGAACAGCGTGCACTTGTAGAGGGCGTTGTTGAGCATGTGGAACAGGCCGCCGCAGAACGCCACGGTCGCCACGCCTTGCTGGATGGCCGTCAGACCGCCCGACGCACGACCGACCGCCAGGATCGACGCCGCCAGGCCCATCCCCAGCACCATGTACCCCACCTGGCTGACGGCGTGGAACGCCAGCAACCGCTTCAGGTTGTGCTGGATCATCGCCATCATCACGGCCAGCAGGATCGTTGCGGCGCCGATGATCATCAGCATGCCGGCCAGGTACGTGTTTACCGCAAAGACCTCGAAGGTAATCCGGACCAGCAGGTAGATACCGAGCAGTTTGTCGAGCGCGGCCGGCAACAGCGCGAAGACCGTCGTGGGCGCGTGCTCGCTGGCCGCCGGAATCCACGTGTGAAGCGGCATGGCTCCCGCCTTGGCAAACGCCGCCGCCGCCATCAGCAGGTACGCCACGACCGTCACCGCCCGGTCGGTGTCCGCCGCCCCCGGTACGCCCTCGCCGCCGATGAGCAGCAGCGAGTTGATGCCGCCCTGAGCCTGGAACAGGAGCATGACGCCCATCAGCAGACACAGGTCGGCAAACCCGAGCATGGCGAACGTCTTCATGGCGCCGGCCCGGCTCTGAGGCCGTCCCAGACCGATCAGCAGGTACAGAAGGACCGTGGCCACCTCCCACGCCACGATGAGCACCAGGAACGTGTTCGCCAGCGCCGCCGCCGTCACCGCCGACACCGTCCACAGCACCCACGCGTAGTAGACCGGAGCCCGCTCGTGGTCGGCCATGGCGCGGTAACTGTAGAGCGTGACCAACAGGGCGATACCCGACGCCGCCATGACGATCAACGTTGACAGGCCGTCGGCCCGGAACTGCAGGGCCAGCGTGAGCGGCCCCAGTTCGATACCGTCTCCGGGGGGCGTGGCAGCCGGGGGGGACTGAAACATCCCGACCGCCTCCCAGAACGTCCACGCCACCGCTGCGATGGCCGCGATGGACGCGATGCGTCCGAGCCCCGCGGGGCTCTTGCGGCCGCCGAGAATCCAGGCGGCGTAGATCAAGGCCCCGACCATCAGCGGCACTGAGATGAGCCATGCCATCTGGTCCATGCCCGGCTCCTAAGCCTCCTTGCGCAGGCGGCGCGTCCGCTCCTGGCTGATGCGCACCATATCGTCGAACGTACCGAGCGTCTTGCCCGTGTCGGCATCCACCAGACGGGCCAGCCGTTCGGTACACGAGTAACACGGATCAATCGACGCCAGCGTGATCGTGACGTCGGCAATGTGCTCCCCGATACACGAGGACTTGAAGGACGGCAGGTTCACAAAGGTCGGGGCACGGATCTTGTGCCGCACGGGCCCCGCCCCGCCGTCGCTTCGGACGTAATGGAACGTCTCGCCTCGCGGCGCCTCATAGTTGCCCACCGCTTCGCCCGGCGGGACGTGGTTCACCTCGACGGCGATCGGGCCGTCCGGTATCCGGTCAACGCACTGTTCGATGATCTTGACCGATTCGAAACACTCCAGGCACCGGACGACGGCCTTGGCGAAGACGTCGCCCTCGGGCCGGGTGATGACCTCCCACTCCACCTCCTCGTACGCCCCGTGCGGATAGTCGCGCCGGACATCGATCGGCACGCCGCTGCCGCGCGCCGCAGGGCCCGTCGCGCCCCACTTCAGGGCATCCTCGTACGAGAGCACGCCGACGTTCTTGAGGCGCGCGTGCAGGACCGGGTCGTCGAGAATCGCGTTCGTAATCAGTTCCAGCGGCGCCTTCAGCGAATCGACCGCCTTGCGTATCTCCGGGTACAGATCGGGTGAGACATCCCGCCTGACGCCACCCACCCGGTTGTTGGCGTAGTGGATGCGGCTGCCGGTGATGGTCTCGAGAATGTCCATCACCGGTTCGCGGTACTTCCACGCCCACATCCAGACGGTGTTGTAACCGAGGAAGTGGCCGGCCAGGCCGATCCAGAGCATGTGGCTGTGCAGGCGTTCGAGTTCCGCCACGATGGTTCGCAGATACTCGGCCCGCGGGGGGGCCTGGATACGGCAGATGTCCTCGACCGCCCGGATATACGCCCACGGATGGCTGGCCGAGCAGATGCCGCAGACCCGTTCCACCAGAAACGGCACCTGGTCCCAGGTCAGTCGGCTCGAGAACTCCTCGATGCCGCGATGGTTGTACGAGGTGCGCATGTCCATATCGACGACGGTCTCGCCCTCGCAGTACAGTTGGAAGAGTTCCATCTCTTCCTGGAGCGGATGGAGCGGGCCGATGTTGATGAGCGTCTGGCCGGGCTTCGGCGTCTTGGGCGTCGAGGGCGACGGCGTCAGCGTCTTGGCCTCGTCGGCCGCACCGGCCCACTCGTCGGTCTCCCGCTTGCCTGTGCCGTCGACCTTGGGCACGTGGAAATCGCGGCGCAGCGGATACGCCCCCTCGGGCCAGTCATCGGCCAGAATCAGCCGCCGCATGTCCGGATGGTCGCGGAACTCGGCGCCCAACAGGTCGTGGATCTCCCGCTCGATCCAGTTCGCCGCCGGAAGGTCCTGCCCGACCGAATCAATCTCCAGAGACGGACGGGCCGCAAGGCCCTTGACCGTGACAACGTACGATTCGCTGTCAAAGCACCAGTGGTAGAGAATGTCGATGCCGTCGCGGACATCGATGCCGCTGACCGTCGCGAGGCGGGCCTTCTGCTGCTCGAACATCACCCGCGACACCTCGCGGATACGGGCCGGATCCACCCGGACCCAGCCCCGACGAGGGTTCTGCTCCGTGACTTCGACCACCATGCCGCCCAGCGCCGTCACGACGCGCGACAAGACGGGGCTCTCGACCTGTTGGCCGGTTACATCCTGGATTTCGGACATCTTCCGAGCCTCACAAAGTGTTCAGGGCCGCAGCCGCGCCCGCGATCATCGCTTCCGGCTTCGGCGGACAGCCCGGCACGTACGCAATGATGGCGTTCGGGTCGACCGCGCGAATCACCTCGTCCACAGGCCGTGCGAAATGGTAGCAATGACGGAAAATGCCACCCGTGCACGCGCACGACCCGATGCAGAAGACGATGCACGGCTTGGCCGTCTGCTGGTACGCCTCGACCAGGCGCGGCGCCGCTTGGCGCGTGCAGCAGCCGGTCACGAGCAGCGCATCGGCGTGACGCGGGGTCCCCACGAGCACCATGCCAAGCCGTTCGACGTCGTAGCGCGGCGTCAGGAGTTCGAGAACTTCAATGTCGCAGTTGTTGCACGCGCCGACATTGATGTGGTACACCCAAGGCGACCGCTTCAGTCCCCAGATTCCAACGCCCATGCCCTTCCCCTTCCGCCGTCTCCTGTCTGCCGTCTCCTGCCCCCCGCCGTCTCGCGTCTGCTTGCCGCCCTGCGTCTGCTTGCCGTCCTGCGTCTGCTTGCCGTCTCGCGTCTGCTTGCCGTCTTGCGTCTGCTTTTCTGCTACATGCCCGGCATCCGAGATCTCAAATCTCAAATTTGAAATCTCAAATCTCAGATCTCGAATTTGAAATCTCAAATCTCAGATCTCGAATTTGAAATCTCAAATCCCGAATCTGAGTTCTGAGATCTCGAATTTGAAATCTCAAATCCCGAATCTGAGTTCTGAGATCTCAAGTCTGAAATCTGAGATCTCAAGTCCCGAATCTCAGGCCGGCCGTCTCAAATCCGGAATCCCAAATCTCACAGCCCAAACCACGCCAGCACCAACGCTGCGGCTGCCAGGGGGGCCATGCTGAACCAGAAAAACCGGACCACGTGGTCGATACGAACACGCGGGTTCGTGTTCCGAATCAGCACCACCAGCACCAGGAAGATCACGAACTTGCCGGCAAACGCCAGCCAGGCCACAGGCGACGACGCATCGGCCAAGCCGCCCATGAACAGCGTCGCCAGAAAGATCGGCGAGACGGCCAGCAACAGAAACCGCGTCAGTTTGATCATCGCAAGCGGCGGCCCGGAGTACTCCAGGTGCGCCCCGCCCATCAGTTCCGTCTCCGCCTCAGGCAGGTCAAACGGCACCAGCGCCAACTTGCCCTGGATGCACAGAATCGCCACGATCATCGCAAGCACGCCGCTCAGGCTGAACAGCGTCCAGCCGTGCTTGACCTGGAATTCCACCAGCGACCCTACCGAGAACGACGCCCCGAACTCGGGGCTGCGGCTCATCTGCACCACCGGTACCAGCACCGCCAGCACCAGCGGCAGTTCGTACGACAGGAGCAGTTTCATCTCGCGGCTGGCGCCGACCGTGGCATGCGGCGACCCGCTGGCCAGCCCGCCGTAGATCGCCGCGATCGCCGGAATCGTCAGCACGTACAGCAGCACGATCAGGTCGCCGACGAACCCCTCCCCGTGCCGAAGGTTCGCGTGCCACAGAATCGCCGCTCCTAAACCCGCAGCCGCAAACCCCACCACCGGCGCCAGAAGGAACCCCCGCCCCTTGGCCCGCTCCGGCAGAAGCGTCTCCTTGCCCAGCAGTTTGGCGATGTCGTAGACCGGCTGAAGCAGCGGCGGCCCCACGCGCCACTGCACGCGGGCCGTCACCTTCCGGTCCACCCAACTCGAGACCATCCCGATGGCCAGGGTCCCGAGTGCTGCGGCCAAGAAGATTCCGATGACATGCACGCTCGGCTACCTCCGCCTAATCGGATGATCGCCGGCTACCCGTCCGCCGAGCACCGTCAATCCTTCCGCCTCGATCTCGTCGGTCGTCGCAAACCGCAGCGCCCCCGTCGGGCACACCGCCACGCATCGCGGCTCCAGCCCCTGCTCGAGCCGGTCCTCGCACAGGTCGCACTTCGCGATCTGGTGCCCCACCATCTCCAGGCTCAGCACACCGAACGGGCAGGCCCGCGCGCACGACCCGCATCCCCGGCAACTGAAGATGCCCCGCGCCACCACGCCCGTCTCATCGCGCTGCATCGCCCCCGCCGGGCACACCTCCACGCACGCCGGGTCGCCGCACTGCCGGCACACAATCGGCAGCACCGCCGGGCCGATGTCCACAAACTGGACGCCCGCGATCCCGCCGTGACCGTAGTAACACGCCGCCATGCACGACTTGCACTCGATGCAGCGGTCCAGATCGAGCACCACGCGTCGCTCCACCGATTCCGCCGTCGCCTGGTCGGCCATCCTTGCCTCCCTATTGCGCCTTTCGGACGGTCACGTAAACGGGCGTACCCGGCTTCGACCCGTTCCACGTCCAGCCGAACACGTCCCGGACCTCGGCGAACGCCGCGCTCACGCGGGCTTGGCCCGCCCGATGCGACTCGCTGACCGCTACCTGCACGGCAGCCGATCCTGCCGGCCCTTCGATGACCGCCGCCTGCGCCTCGGCCAGCCCCGCCGCCTCGGCGTCGGACTGGGCCATCACCAGGACCGGCGTTCCTTTGACCGCCTGTGGCCACGACGCCCGGCCCGTCAGGCTGCCGTCGTCAAAGTGGATGGGATCGGTCGCCGGCGCCAGGCAGATGCCCTCGCCCGGCGTCGCGTTGCCCGCCGCAGGCATCTCGGGTCCCGAACACGGCCCCGACACGTCGGCCGTCACGTCGCCGGGCGCGCCGGCCGAGCGAAGCACCTCTCGGACCGTCGGCACGCCGACCGGCGGCGCCATCAGCGGCTCGAACCGGATCGGACGGTCGGGTCCCAGCAACGCCCGGCCCGCCGTCTCGAACGGAAACGCCGCCGGAACGACCATCGACGCCCCGCCGCTCAGCCGGTTTGGCATCGGACCGACGTACAGCACCTCGCCGGGCGCCGCCGCCGACATCGCCGCCGCGCCCCACGCCGATTTCAGATCGGCCCCGATCACGCACAGCACGTCCGGCGGGTTCGAGAACAGTTCCACCGGGCAGATCGCCCCGGCGGCCGCCCCGGCCCGAAGCGCGCCCCACGCCCCGCCGTACGACGTCAGCGGGCACACGGTCGCCCGAACCTCGGGCGCGAGCGCCGCCACTTCGGCCCCGAGGGCCCGTGCATCGGCGTAGCCCATCTCGGCCCCGACCACGATGGCCGGCTTCTTCGCCGAC
>Ga0307427_1001139_pt1 | contig 14259 bp, 8 predicted proteins | sample SalMarWE160190MG_FD_202162 | JGI IMG/M metagenome (GOLD analysis project Ga0307427, IMG submission 202162) | Salt marsh sediment microbial communities from the Plum Island Ecosystem LTER, Massachusetts, United States - WE1603-190 | ecosystem: Environmental > Aquatic > Marine > Intertidal zone >... | reverse complement strand
TCGATGCGCGCGGAGCCTTACATGGCCACGCAAGCGTGGCCATGCCACCCCGTTTATCGAAGACCCGGCGCGCCTATTTGTCGTCTTCGATCACCTTGCGGCGGAAGGCTTCGACCTCCATGCCGCGCACGTGGGCGATCTGCTCATCATCCAGCGGCGTGGGCACCCCGGCGGCGATGGCGGCCATCTGGAGCAGGGCATCGTCCTCGATGATGAGCATCTTGTTGTAGGCGTCGCGCCAGTTGATGCCGAGCGTGACGAACCCGTGGTTCCGCAGGCTGACGGCGTCGGTGCCGTCGGCCATGGCCGCCGCCACCGCCTCGGCGATCTCGGTGGAGGAGGGTTTGATGAACGGCAGGTACGTGATGTGGTCCACGTAGGCGATGAAGTCGGGCGTGAACGGCAGGATCTCCATGCCTCCGGCCACCAGGCCGATCGCCCGCGGCGGGTGGGCGTGGCAGATGGCGTTCATCTCGGGCCGGGCCTTCAGGCACATCTGGTGCATCTCCCACTCCGACGTGGGGCGCGGCCCGGAGAGGTGCTCGCCGGTCTCGATGTTCACGGTGGACCACTGCCCGTCCGGCACGCGGTCGACGTCGTATCCGCTGGGGGTGCAGACCATGATCTCGCCGTCGCGGGCACTGGTGTTGCCGCCGGGCCCCGCCACGAGGCCCTTCTCCATCATGAGACTGCCGAGTGCATTCAGATCGTCGATGATTGACACGTCGCGTCATCCTTTCGTTCGTTTACCTGCGTCGCTTGCACGCCGTGGCTAGCCACGCGCGTGAGCGAGTGGTCGGGCGAGCCGCTCGCACGCCGTGACTAGCCACGAGCGTGAGCGAGTGGTCGGGCAACCCGCTTGCTTACGCTCGCGGCTGGTCGCGCTTGGCAAGCACGTTTCTTTCGTACGTTTCGATTTCTCCGATCCAGGCGGCGCCCGCCGGGACGTTCGACTCGGTGCACAGGTGGTTCCACACGGCCCCCAGGGGCATGGTTTTCATCTCTTCCATGAGGGCGAGTTTCTGAGCCCCTTTGCCTTCGGCCTCCAACTCGGCGAGCCGCTCGGCCGGTTCGAGCAGGGCGTAAAGGATGGCCTTGCGCGTCGAGCGTGCCCCGATGCAGTACGCCGCAATGCGATTGATGCCGGCGTCGAAGAAATCGAGCGCCACGTACACCCGCCCCAGGGCCCCGCCGCGCACCAGTTCCTGAAACACGGCACGCACGTCGTCGTTGAAGATAACCACGTGGTCGGAGTCCCACCGCACGGGCCGGCTGACGTGCAGCAGCAGGTGCTCGTGGAAGCCCAGCAGTGCGCTCACCTTGTCGGCAATCGTCTCGGTGGGGTGGAAGTGCCCCATGTCGAGGCACAGGACGAGGCCGCGCGACAGGGCGTAACTTGAGTAGAACTCGAACGAGCCCACGACGTAATCCTCGGTGCCGATGCCGAAGAGTTTCGATTCCAGCGAGTCGATGCAAAGCGCCGTATCGACGCCAACGTCGTCCGCGAAGATCGCGTCGAGCGATTCGGTCAACCTTTCGCGCGGTCCCCAGCGGTCGGCGGGCGAATCCTTCGCCCCGTCGGGAATCCACAGGTTGTTGACGCACGGCGGCCCGCACGCGCGGCCCATGGCCTCGGCGATGCGGCGCGAGGCCACGGCGTGACGGACCCAGAACTCGCGGACGGTCTTGGCGGCGCTCGAGAGCGTAAAGCCGCTCTCCGCCTTCGGGTGGGCGAAGAACGTGGGGTTGAAGTCCAGGCCGATTCCGCCTGCCTTCGCCCAATCGATCCATCGGGCGAAGTGGACGGGCTCCAGCGCGTCGCGGTCCACGGCCGCCCCGTCGGTCTCGGCGTAACAGGCGTGCAGGTTTGCCCGCAGGACGCCGGGAACGAGCGCCATCACCTCATCGAGGTCCTGTCGCAGTTCGTTTCCGTTTCGCGCCCGCCCCGGATAGTTGCCGGTGGCCAGGATGCCGCCGCCGTCGAGCGCGTCGGGTTTGACCTCGAACCCGGTGACGTCGTCGGCCTGCCAGCAGTGGAGGCTGATGGGTACGTCGCGTGCCCGAGCGACGGCTGCATCCGTGTCCACGCCGTAGGCCGCATACGCCTCGCGGGCGAGGCCGTAGGCCTGGTCGTTCTGCGTCGCGTTCACGCCCAGCCACTCGCGAGTCACGATCCTGCTCCCTGGAGAAGGCGGCCGCTCCGCCCCCCCGGCACGTCCCCCAACACTATGGGGTTTTGCATTCGGCTGTCAATGGCGAAAGGCGGCGACTCCGTTGGGACAAGCGCCTCGGCGCGGGTATGGTGTCTGCGGTCATGCCGCTCCGGGCTCCGCCCTCCGCCGCGTTCTCCCAGGCCCCAAAAGCGACACCCATGTGGTGGCACAACCTGTTACCCATGTTCTGGCTGTGGCGTGACACGGGGCCACAAGCCTGTTGCAACAGGCTGGCCATCATGGTACAAGTGCCGCCTTGCTCGCCCGAATGGGCCCGGCGGGGAAAGGGATCCTCACCGGCTGTCGGGGAAAAGGAGAAGGAGTCGCCAAAGTCATGCCGAACACGATCTACCGTGTCCACGCCCGCGAAATTTTGGACTCGCGCGGCACGCCGACCCTGGAAGTGGACGTTGAACTCGAAGGCGGCGCCTTCGGACGGGCCGCCGTCCCCAGCGGCGCTTCGACGGGCGAACATGAGGCTGTCGAACTCAGGGACGGCGACCGCCGGCGCTACCTCGGCAAGGGCGTCACGAAGGCCGTCAAGAACGTCAATATGCTCATCGCGCCGAAGGTCATCGGCATGGACGCCCGCGACCAGGTGGGCGTCGATGAAACGATGATCGCCCTGGACGGCACCGCCAACAAGGGCAAACTCGGTGCCAACGCCATCCTGGGCGTCAGTCTGGCGGTCGCCAAGGCCGCCGCCGCCGAGGCCGACCTGCCGCTCTACAAGTACATCGGCGGCCCGTCGGCCCGTGTGCTGCCCGTGCCGATGTGCAACATCATGAACGGCGGCGCCCACGCCGACTTTGCGATCGACCTGCAGGAATTCATGGTCATGCCGATTGGCGCGACGTGTTTCCGCGAGGGCCTGCGGATGGCGTGCGAGATCTTCCAGGCCCTCAAGGGCATCCTCAAGAAAAAGGGGTACGCCACGACGGTCGGCGACGAAGGCGGATTCGCCCCGGTCCTGCGGGAGGGCAACGAGGAAGCCTGCCAACTCATCCTCGGCGCCATCAAGGCCGCTGGATACAAGGCCGGCAAGGAGGTCTGGCTGGCCCTCGACCCCGCGGCCAGCGAGATCTACAAGGCGGGTAAGTACAACCTGGCCAGCGAGAAACGCAAACTCTCGGCGGCCCGGATGGTCGATTTCTGGGCCGACTGGGCCGGCAAGTACCCCATTCGAAGCCTCGAAGACGGCATGGCCGAGGACGACTGGAACGGCTGGAAAAAACTGACCGACCGCCTCGGCAACCAGATCCAACTCGTCGGCGACGACCTGTTCGTTACGAACACCCGGCGCCTCGCGCGCGGCATCAGGGAGGGCGTCGCCAACAGCATCCTCATCAAGGTGAATCAGATCGGCAGCCTGACCGAGACGCTCTCCGCCGTCGATATGGCCCACCGCGCAGGCTACACCGCCGTCATCAGCCACCGCAGCGGCGAGACCGAAGACGTGACCATCGCCGACATAGCCGTCGCAACCGGCGCCGGCCAGATCAAGACCGGCAGCCTCTGCCGCACCGACCGCATCGCCAAGTACAACCAGTTGCTCCGGATCGAGGAAGAACTCGGCGACACCGCCCTGTACGGCAACTTCCTGTGGAAGAAGGCGTAGGCGGCCGGCGGCCGCCCCTGGCGCAAGCCCGTCAGGCGGACACTTTCATCTTGCGGAAAACCGGACATTTCTACTTTGCGCTGACACCGCGTCCGCTCACCGTTGCGGCGCGACCGGCCCTCTGCTACACTGCCTGTCCCGAGTCCGGCCTGTCCGACCACCCGGTCCACGATGCAGGAGGCGATTGCTGTGCGGAACTTGGTCCTCATCCTCCTGGCAGGAGTCGTCGTCATGACTGCATCTGCCATCGGCGCCGAGACGGTGGAGCAGTGGGGCATCTTTGAACTCACGCTGAAAGGACCCCAAACCGGGAACCCCTTCGTCGACGTCAAACTCAGCGCGCAGTTCAAACAGGGCGACCGCACGGTCTCTCCGGAAGGCTTTTACGACGGCGGCGGCGTCTATCGCATCCGCTTCATGCCCGGTGCTCTGGGCACGTGGACCTACACGACCAGGAGCAACCGGAAGGAACTCGACGCCAAGACCGGCGCCTTCGCCTGCGTCGAACCGTCGCCCGGCAACCACGGTCCCCTCCGCGTCCGAAACACCGTCCACTTCGCCTATGCCGACGGCACGCCCTATTACCAGATCGGCACGACCTGCTACGCCTGGGTCCATCAGGGCGACGCGATGGAAGAGCAGACGCTGGCCACGCTCCGCAAGGCGCCGTTCAACAAGATACGCATGTGCGTGTTCCCCAAGGCGTACGCCTACAACAAGAACGAGCCGAAGTACTACCCCTTCGAGGGCAAGCCGCCGAAAGACTGGGATTTCACGCGGTTCAACCCGGCGTTCTTCCACCACTTCGAGAAGCGCGTGGCGGACCTGATGAAACTCGGCATCCAGGCCGACCTCATCCTGTTCCACCCCTACGACCGCTGGGGGTTCAAGTCCATGGATTCCCAGGCCGACGACCGCTACCTGCGGTACATCGTTGCACGCCTGGCCGCCTATCGCAACGTGTGGTGGTCGCTGGCCAATGAGTATGACCTCATGTTCAAGATCCCGGGCAAGAAGCCGGCTGACTGGGACCGCTTCTTCAAGATCATCCGCGACGCCGACCCCTACGGTCACATGCGCGGCATCCACAACTGCCGCACTTGGTACGATCACACCAGGCCGTGGGTCACCCATGCCAGCATCCAGAGTTCCGACTTCCGAAACGCCGCCGACCTGCGTACGAAGTACCATAAGCCCATCGTTTACGACGAGTGCAAATACGAGGGCGACATCCCGCAGGGCTGGGGCAAGATCTCCGCCAGGGAGATGGTCCACCGCTTCTGGCTCGGCGCCGTCTCCGGCTGCTACGTCGGGCACGGCGAGACCTACAAGCACCCGAAGGACATCCTCTGGTGGTCCAAGGGCGGCGTCCTGCACGGGCAGAGCCCGCCGCGCATCGCACTGGTCCGCAAGATTATGGAAGCGGCGCCCTACGAGCAGATGACGCCCGACAAGGAACTCTCCCCGGGCAACCTCGTCCTCGCCAAGCCCGGCCGGTATTATCTCATCTACTTTCCCCAGGCCGCATCGGCCACGTTCACGCTGCCCGGCTCCAGGCCCTACCGTGTGGAGGGCATCGACACCTGGACGATGAAGACGACGCCGGTGGGCGCCGCCAAACCCGGGCGCTTCAGTTTCACGCCGCCCGCCGAGCACTACCTGCTTTGCCTCTCGACGTACAAACCGGGCGAACCGCTGCCGCCGTTGGCCGAGGCTGCCGCGAAGCCCGCCGAAGGCAAACCGCCGCTCAAGGTCGCCTTCACCGGCGGACCGCCCAGCATGAAGTACCGGTGGGATTTCGGAGACGGCGCCGCGTCTTCCGACGCTTCGCCTACCCACACCTACGCGAAACCCGGCTTCTACACGGCCACGCTGACCGTCACCGATTCGGGCGGCAGGTCGTCCACCGCGAACGTCCGCGTTGCCGTGGACGCCGGGTCCGACGCCCCGATCGTCCGCGTCGGCTTTGCCGCAGGCGAGACGCCCGTCACGCTCCACGGCAAGGTGAAGCGCGGCGAGGACGGAGCCTTCGACCTTGGCGACGGTGCACCCTGGAAGTGGGTCGCCGTCGGGGCGGATGAGCGGCCCCTGGCGGCCCTGGAAGGTCTGCGCTCGTTCACCATCCTCGGATGGGCCAGGGCCGAGAGTCTCAAGATGGGCTCCGGCGGCAACCGCATCGCTTTCAACCTGAACTACGACCGCTCCGGCTTTGACCTGGTCTGCCGGAGCGACGGGCGGCTGCGGCTGGCGGTCAACCAGTGGCCCGACCGCGTCCGCAACGATTCCGCCGCCCGGAAGATCCAGGTCGGCAAGTGGGTCTTCTTTGCCGTCACCTACGACAGCACCCGCCGCCAGGACAACGTCCGATGGTACTTCGGCGACGCCGACACGCCCGCCGCACTCGACCGGACGACCACTCATGCCGCCGGCCCCACCGGCGCCGGAAGCGGCACGCTCACCATCGGCAACTACAACGAGACCATCCACGGCCACGGCACCGACCGGCAGTTCCGCGGCAGTCTGCGCGGCATCCGCATCTTCGGCAGCCGCAGCGGCCCCACAGGGGCGCTGCCGCTCGAAACCATCCGCAAGCACCAGGCCGCCAAGTAAGCCCGGGAGGGACACACCTGTTTAGCATGGACTTCGGGCACTGTCATTTCGACCGAGCCCCCGCGCCAGCGGGGGCGAGCGGAGAAATCTCGCTGTTGGGTCGGCGGAGAAGAAAAAACGGCGAGATTCCTCGACTCCCGCGGCTGCGCCGCGGTCGCTCGGAATGACACCACGCCAAACAGGTACGGAGAGGCTGCCGCTATGACGCAAGAGTCGCATGACCAGCGGGTGACGGAACTTCTGGCCCTGGTTGCCGAGGGCCGGTTCGACGACCTCGAAGCGGCCTGGATGGTCGCCGTCGAGGACCAGGCCTTCGGCGCCGACGCCGCCTTGGCGGTCCTTGCCGCCGTGGCCGAACTGGAAGTGCCCAAACCGCTCGAATCGCTCACCTGGTTGCTTGTCTCCACGTGGATGGAAGGAGACCGGGCCGCCGAGGCGCGCGCGGTGATTCGGCGTGCGGCCGATCTGCTCCCCGCGAGCGACGTCCTCCGCGAAGAGATCTCGGGTTTGTACCGGCAGGCCTGCGGTGAAGTGGAGGACATCGCCACGCTCGTCGAGATGACGCTCGGCCGCGACGACCTTCCGTTTTCGGCGGCCGTGGCGCGCCTGGAGAAACTGCTGGCCCTCCCGCCCGGCGCCTTCATCGTCGATCCACGCCGCCGCCATCCCGGATGCGTCCTCGGCGTGGACCCCGATCGCAAGGTTCTGAAGGTCTCGTTCGGCCAGAGCGAGCGCGGCTACGACGCCGTTTCCATCGAGAACATCCGGGCGGGCGACCCCGAGGACTACCGCGCCCTTCTTGCCTTTGCGCCCGAACGTCTCGCCGGACTCGCCGAGAACGATCCGGCGGAACTGGCCCGCCTCGTCCTCAAAAAGCACGGGCCACAGATGAAGTTCCGCGACTTCAAGGCCGCACTCGAACCGGTCATCCCCACGAAGGCCTGGGCCAGGTGGTGGTCGAAGGCACGCGACACCGTCCGCCGGTCGCCGCACATCGAGGCCTCGGGCCGCACGCAGCCGACGTTTACGTTGCGGGCGCGGCCGCGGTCGTTCGAGGACCGGGCCCGCGAGACGTTCGACGAGGCGCCGACACCCACGGCCCGGCTTGCCTTCGTCCACGCATACCTGAGCGAGACGGGCCGCGAGTCGGAGGCCGAGGCCCAGGTGCTGACGTACTTCGCCGAGGCGCTCGCGCGGCGGCTGGAGGGCGGAAAGCGGGCCGGGCCGGCGGAGATCCTCGGCACGCTGGCGGTCCTGGCCGAAATGCACCGCCGTCATCCGGAATTCGTCGGGCAGGCCGAGGCGGGCTTCAAGACGCTCGCGCCCGAGGCCGACCTTGCGGCGGTGATCGCTTCCTTCGCCGACACCGGTCTGGCCCGGTGCGTCCTGGCCCACGTCCGGGAGACGCTGCCCGATGCGTGGCAGCACATCCTTGCGGAGGCGTTGCCCGCCTGCCTGCCCGACGTGTGCGATCTCGTGGCGGCGGCCCTCTCGGAGGCCGGTCACGCGGACCTGCTGGCACAGGCGGCAGGTGAGATCATGCGCCGCCCCGACGAGTGCCGCGCCGCCATCTTCTGGCTGTGGACCGCCACCACCGCCGGCCGCTTCGGCCGAGCCTTCGACAATCTGGACCGCGTGTCGCTGACGATCCGCTTCCTCCTGGCCGCCGACAAGATCGGCCAGGACGCACGCGAAGACCGGCGCCTCCGGCCGCTGGTCGCCGAGATCCGGAGCGCCGTCGGCACGCGCGGCGGCGGACCGCTTCGGGCCGTCCTCGAGGCCGCCGACGATGCCCAGGCCAAGGACATCCGCGCCGCCGTCGAACGGAACCGGGCCCTGACCGACGCCATCCGCTCGCGCGTCCTCGACCTGGTGCGAAAGATTCACCCGTCGCACTTCGCCATCCCGGTCGTCGAACCGTGGGACGACGACCAGGTCGTCTACACCACGGCGGCGGCCCTGCGCCGGCAGGAGGAGGCCTACGGCGAACTGGTGACCGTCCAGGTCCCGGCCAACGCCAAGGCTATCGGCGATGCCGCCGCACTCGGCGACGTGAGCGACAACGCCGAGTTCACGGCGGCCCTCGAAGAACGCGACCGCCTGGCCGAACGGGCCGCACGCATGCAGGCCGACATCGGGAAGGCCACGATCCTCATGTCCAGCATGGCCGCCGGCGACACCGTGACCGTCGGAAGCGCCGTCCGCGTACGCCGCCTGCCCGACGGCGCCGAGCAGACTCTTACCTTCCTCGGACCGTGGGACGCCGACATCCAGAAACACATCTACTTCTACCGCGCCCCCCTCGCCCTGGCGTTCATGGGCAAGAAGGCCGCCGACGTCGTCACCTACGGCAAGGAACCCAACGAGCGGCGGTGGGAGATCCTGGAGGTCGGGCCGGGGCTGTGAGGACCGCAGGCCGCCGGGTGCCACTGGCGGCTTGCCCGCCAGTGTGCTCGACGAGCCGCGTAACCGCGCGGGGCAAGCCCCGCGGCTAAATGCCGGGTGCCACTGGCGGCTTGCCCGCCAGTGTGTAGCGAGCCGCCCGCCTCACTGCCCTACGCTTCGAGGGGTGCTTCGAAAGCGTAGTCCCGCATCGCCAGCAGGTTCGCCTCCGGCGTGTCGCGGACGACTTCGCAGCCGGCGCCGACGATGTAGTTTTTGCCCGCTTCCTGGTGGCACTGCGCGAGTGCGTCGCGGATGCTTTCCGGCGTTCCTTCGCGAAGGCAGTGGACCGGGTCGATGTTGCCGAGGATAACCTGGTCGGGGCCCATCTTCTGGCGGCCCTCGGCGACGGGAACCATGAAGTCGAGGTCCACGATCTCGCATCCCAGTTGGCCCATGCCTTCCAGGATTTGGCGCGTGTCGCCGCAGATGTGCAGGCGCACGCGGGAGCCCATCTCGTGGATGCCGTCGAAGAGCCGCTTCTCCTCGGGCCGGACGAACTCCTCATAGATTTGCGGCCCGACGAGCGAGGCGGCGGCGTCGCCGCAGCCGATGATGTCGCACCCGGCCTCAATCTGTGCCCGCGCAAACGCAAGTTCCATCTCGACGGTCAGCGCGAAGAGGTCGCGCACGAAGGCCGGGTCGTCGAAGAAATCGAGCATCAGCGTGTTCAGGCCCCTGAGGTCCGCCCCTTCGGCACACGGTCCTTCGATCCAGCCTTCGATGAGCCGGTCGCCGCCCACGCGCTCCTTGAAGAGCGCCGCCGCCTGGATGCGATCGAGCATCCGCCCGCCGGAGGTCGGGTCGGGCACCCGCAGGTCCGCCAGACGCGTCTTGTCGGAAAGCAGCGCGTTGTCTTCCTGGATGGCCGGCGGCAGGTCGTCGAAGAACTGGACGGGTGCGCCCAGGTCACACGCCTCGCGCGTCGGGTCCGAGATGCACGAGACGTAATCGAGGTCGAACGCCTCGGCCGTGGCGATCTGACCCTCCACCAGCACGCGGCAGTCCGTGACGTAGTCGCGGTACGGCCTGCCGATGCGGTCGGCGGCAAACATCATCGTAATCGGCATCAGCGGCAAGCGGTCCACCGGCTCGCCGGCCATCATCGCCAACACCCGCTCGCGCGAGGTCATGAACGGTCTCCTTGATTGCAGGTCCACGTCACCTTAGCATGCGCGGCCGCTGCCGACAAGCGCGGCCGTTTCCTGCGCCTTGCGCGGTCAGCCGATGAGGTACCTGATAGCGAAGTGGTACGCCACCACGAGCGCCAGGACCGTAGCGGCGGGTAGCAGCAGGCCGCGCATGCTGTGGAGCAGTTGCGTCCGGAAGTGCTGGTTCGTCACGATCAGGCACACGTGGACCGGCGAGAGCATCATCCCCATGTAGCCGAAGCCGAAGGCGAGCGTCGTGGCCGCCATCAGGTGCGCCTGCGATGGTTCCGGGCCCAGGAGCCCCACGACGACCGGGAAACTTGCCCCGACGAACCCGATGCACACCCCCGTCGTGATGCCCGCGATGAACGGCAGGAGCATGATCACGACGAGGTCCACCCATTCGGACTCGCGGCCGAAGAGGTGGACGGCCCACCCGTCGATCTCCCCCTGCATCTGTTTGACGAGCGACGCGCCGCCGCCCAGATTCGACTCGATAAGGCCCCCGTAAATCCGGATGACGGCGATGATGACGACCATCGTCACCGTCCGGTGCGACGAGAGGATCGGCCTCCACTTCCGCCACGCCAGCCGCCGCTGCCACTGGAGCGTCGCCATGGCGAGGACCAGGCCGACCATCATCGGCACGTACTTGTTCAACGCCGGGACGCCGGGCCACGTCTCCCGCACGCGCCACATGCCGAGCCGGACGGCTGCATAGGTGCCGATGACCACCAGGATCGGAAGGATGAGGGCGAGGAAGTGCGGCCGCACGCCGGCTTCTGGATCGACATACGGCGAGTCGTCCGCCACGCGGATTCGCCTGAGCAAAAACACGCAGCCTGCCGCCACCGCAAAAACGGTCAGCGGCATCTGAACCAGCGCGAACTGCCACAGGTCCAGCCCCGTGATCGCCAACGCCAGCAGCACGCCCGGATACAGCGGCCACCAGTATTCCCAGATATGGCGGAACCAGTAGTTCGCCTTGGTCTTGAGGAGCGGCTCGACCAAGCCGTCGGTGTCGCACCGGTCCACCAGCGGCGCCGAGAAGATCGCGCCGCCCGGCATCGGCAGAAAACCGATGACCGCCGGCAGCACGGCCATCGATGCCCGGCGGCTCAGACGCGACCGCACCGACCCCACCAGGTCTTCCAGGACGCCGGCGGCAGCCATCTGCGAACTCAGCCAGATCACCAGGAAGACCGCGCCCAGGAGGCACAGTTGATCGACCGATCGCAGCCGCGCCCAGGCGGCCCCCAGCACGACCGACGCCGGATAACCCGTCCAGAGGCCCAGCGCCAGCGTCCCGGCCGCGACGCTCACGACCAGGTTCCCCACTAAACGGTTGATCATCAGGATCAGCGCCAGCGACCCGACGACCTTCACCAGGACGGGCGCGGCAAGGACGGTGTCCAGCATGTCACGGTGTCTCCGGAACGAGCAGCCTCCGCGAGGAGCGTAGCGTGTGGCGGGGCCGCTGTCTACCAGAAGTGCCGGCGGCCTTCCAGGCAATGGACGACTACCCGCGCAGGACCGCCCCGACCGTCTCGTCCAGAGCCGTGAGGATTTGTGCCTGCATCTCGTCGGCCTGCTCGTGTGTCAATGTCGCGTCGTGGCTTCGCAGGATGAGTCGCACGGCTACGCTCTTCTTGCCGGCCGGCACCTGTTTGCCGCGATACACGTCCACCGGTTCGAGGGATTCCAGTTCGAGCACGTCGGTCGCCGCGACGGCCCGTTCGATGTCGGCCCAGGTGACAGCGTCGTCCACGAGAAGCGCCAAGTCCCGCGTGATGGCGGGGAAATGTGGCAGCGGTTCGGCCGTCGGCTCCAGTTCGGCCGCCTCGACGAGCCGTTCGTAGTGGATTTCCGCAACGACGGGCGGCTCATCGAGGTCGAACTCCTCGGCCGCCTCCTCGGTGGCACGGCCGATCATGCCGACCGGTTCGGCGTCGAGTTCAATCTCGGCCGCCGCGCCCGGTTCCAGGTCCGGATACCGGTCGGTTGAGGCGAAGGCGATGCGACTGCTCAGCCGCAGGGCCTCGAACACGGCCTCCACCACGCCGCGCACGCTCGCGAAATCGTCGGGACCGGCCAGGGCGAGCATCTGCTCTTCGCGCGGAAGATCCCGCCCTTCGACGGGGACGAACCGCTTGGCGATCTCAAACAGTTTCGCGTCGGCCTCGCCGGCGCCGCGGTTGATGCGGAGGCTCTCCATCACGCCTGCCAGGAGCGATTCGCGCAGCGCGAGGGTCGTCCCGCGGCACGTGAGCGGCTCGGCCGTTACGTCGGTGCGGCGGAACCGGACCGCATGGTCGCGGCTGGTGAACGAGAACGTCACGGCCTCGAAGTATCCGGCCGCCGTCAGGATGTGGCTGACGATCTCGCGGACGCGTTCGGCCTTCGTGGGCGCCGAGATGGTGATGGGCGTCCGGCGGCTCTCCGGGATCTTGTCGTAGCCGTGGTGGCGGGCGATTTCTTCGATGAGGTCGACTTCGCGCTCCAGGTCCGGCCGCCACGACGGCACGCGGACGCGGATGCGGTCGGCCGTCGCCTCGAGAACCTCGCACTGCAGGTGCGCGAGGATGTCGGCCGCCACGTCGCCGGGGATCGCCAGGCCGAGTAGCGTCTCGATTCGCGGGACACGAAGCACGAGTTCCGCCGGTTCGGGCAGGGGCTTGCCGACCGTCACGACGCCCCGGGCGACTTTGCCGCCCGCGACCTCGACGATGAGCCCGCACGCCCGGCGGCCGGCCCAGTCGGTGCCGCACGGGTCCACGCGACGCTCGAAGCGGAAACTCGATTCGCTCATCATCAGCAGCGTCCGCGACGTGTTGCGGATGCTGAGGGGGTCGAAGACGGCCGCTTCGATCAGGACGTCGGTGGTCGAGTCGGCGATTTCGGTCTCGGCCCCGCCCATGACGCCCGCCAGCGCCACGGCGTGGGTCGCGTCGGCGATGACCAGGCGGTCAAGCGTCAGGTCATGCTCCGTGTGATCGATGGCGACGAAGTGCTCGCCGGCGTTGGCGCGGCGGACGACGATGCGGCCGTCCCGGATGCCGGCGAAATCGAAGGCGTGCAGCGGTTGGCTGGTCTCCATGAGGACATAGTTCGTCACGTCCACGATGTTGTTGACCGGGCGCACGCCGACCGCTTCCAACCGCCGGACCAGCCAGTCGGGGCTCGGACCGACCGTCACGCCGCGAATGACGCGGGCCGTGTAGAGCGGGCAGAGGTCGAGGTCGTCGATCTGGACGCGGACTGCCGTCTCGCACTTCTCATCGGACTCGGGGCAGGCGATGTCGGGCAGGCGGACCTTGGCGCCGACGGCGGCGGCCAGTTCGCGGGCGACGCCGATGTGGCCGAGGCAGTCGGGCCGGTTCTGCGTGACCTCGACGTCGAGCATCCCGTCGCCGTCGGGGAGGTCCTCGATGGTATCGACGTTCAGGCCGATCTGCGTCAAGACCTTGGCGGCCTCGACGTATCCGAGGTCGGTCTCGACGTAATCCTTTAGCCAAGCGTAACTTACGTTCATGCCGCGTCCCTTGGCCCGTTGCGTCGGTGTCCTTGTCGAAACGGACGCCTTGTGTGCATACCGTCAGGCTGAACGGGCGATTATAGGTGCGGGGCAGGGGGCGTCAAGGAAGAAGGACTCTCCATTGCGGAGTGCGGATTTCGGATTGCGGAATGAACGGCAAACGGCAACAGTCAGTTGCGAGCCGCGACCGTAAGGGAGCGGGGGCGGATTGAACGGCGAACGGCAAGAGCCAATTCCGAGCCGCGACCCAAAGGGGAGCGGGTATCTCACGCCAAGCCGCCGGGGCGCAGCCCGCAGGGCCCCTTCCACCATGGGGAGGACGACGGTTCATGATTTCGTCATTCAAGTCGGCTTGACGGGCGCGCCCAGAATCATTAGAGTATCGGCATGGCTCAGGTCGCACGAAAGGTGGTTCCGTGGGACGGTTCCGGAGTCTGGCTGCCGCCGGCTACAGCCCCGTCCAAAGGTACATGATCCGGGGCGAGGAGAGGGCGGGCAGGCTCTCGGGCCCGAGGTCCAGGAGCGACTTCGCCTTCGTCGAGAGGCTGAACAGTTCGAAGAAGCCGAACGGCCGGATGAGTTCGACGACGCGGGCCCGTTTGATGCCGGCACGCTCCTTGGCGATCTCGACGGCCCGCTCGAAGTAGCCGATCTCGTCGATCAGGCCGCACTCCCGGGCCTCGCGGGCCA
>Ga0307427_1001134_pt1 | contig 14301 bp, 8 predicted proteins | sample SalMarWE160190MG_FD_202162 | JGI IMG/M metagenome (GOLD analysis project Ga0307427, IMG submission 202162) | Salt marsh sediment microbial communities from the Plum Island Ecosystem LTER, Massachusetts, United States - WE1603-190 | ecosystem: Environmental > Aquatic > Marine > Intertidal zone >... | reverse complement strand
AGACACCAACTCTCTCAGCGGGCAGTGTGGCTTGCGGCCGTTAGCAGGGTAGGCAGTACCGGCCGTCAAGCCGTGCTGTGCCGCTGAAAAAGGGCGAGCGAGGCGGGGGCCTTCCCTGTTATGATGGGCGGCCGGCAACCCCGCCGGCTAACGGGTGTCAGCCCGCAAGCGGGTCGGGCACGCCGGCTTTGGCAAACGCCTCGGCGCGGCGGCGACAACTCGCACAGTGCCGGCACGGCGCGGCCTCGTCGCGGTAGCAGGACCACGTCAGTTCAAAGGGCACGCCCAGTTCGGCCCCCAGGCGCACCACGTCGGCTTTCCCCAGGTCAATCAGCGGCGTCTCCACACGAATGTCCGTGTCCGGCCGCGTGCCGAGTTCAATCAAACGGTTGGCGGCGTCGTAGAACGCCGGGCGGCAGTCGGGGTAGCCCGGGGCGTCCTGCTCGACGGCGCCGATGACGATCCGCCCTGCCCCACTCGTCTCGGCCCACGAGACCGCAATCGCCAGGAGGTTGGCGTTGCGGAAGGGCACGTAGGTGCTGGGCGCCTCGCCCGGCGGGTCATCTTCGGGGATGGCGAGCCCGGGATCCGTCAGGCTGCTGCCGCCGATCTGCGCCAGGTGCGGCAGGTCGACCACGAGCGAGCGCTCGGCGCCGAAGTGCTCGACCTGCCTGCGAAAGCACTCCAGTTCCTTCGCCTCGGTCCGCTGACCGTAGTTGACGTTGAGCATGGCGAGGCGGTAGCGCTCGGCGGCCCACGCCGCCGCCACGCACGAATCCATGCCGCCGCTTGCCAGGATGACTGCCAGAGGTTCTTTCACCGCCTCATCCTCTCGACCGCGTTTCAGGGCAACCTCCTATGGCCGGATGAGCACCTTGATGGCCTCCGGCCTCGCCGCCTCCTGGAGCGCGGCGGTCGCATCATCAAGCGGATACTCGGCCGTGATGAGCGGTTCGACCTCAATATGGCCTGCCGCCAGCATCTCGATGGCGGCGTCCATCGGCCCGCACCGCGACCCGACGACCGTGACCTCGTCCACGACGATGGGGGCGAGGTTCAGCCCGGCCGTATCGGCCACCGTGCTCTTGAGGACGATGGTGCCGCGCGGGCGCACGAACTCCATCGCCATCGCCAGGCCGTCGGCTGCGCCCGTGCACTCGACCACGGCATCGGCCGTCTTCGACGGTTCGGCCTCGTCGGCATGGACCGTTGCGATGCCGAGCCCCTGGAGGATGGCGAGTTTATCGGGCATCTTCCCGACGACGGTCGGCGCAAGGTTCCAGACCTGAAACACCTGCGCCACGAGTTGTCCGAGCCGCCCGTCGCCCAAAACGACTATCTCCTGTCCGGGCTCCAGGGCGATCTGGCGGCCGATTTGAATCGCGGCGGCAAGCGGTTCCGCGAAGACCGCCTGCCGGTCGGAGACGCTATCGGGAACCGGCACGAGGTTCGTCTCAGGCAGAACGGTCTGCTCGGCGAACACGCCGTCGCGGCCCTGGATGCCGAGCACCGTCCGCCGCCGGCAATGGGTCGGCAGGCCACAGCGGCACATGTCGCACGTGCCGCACACGCAGTTGATGCCGCCTACGACCCGCCGTCCACTCCAGCGCCCTTCCAAAGCCGTGCCGACGAACTCGTGACCAAGGACGCCGGTGAACTCCATGTACCCTTTGACGATCTCCAGGTCGGTGCGGCAGATACCCGCCAGACGGACGCGGACCGGCGCCTCGCCTTGCGCCGGTGCGGGGTCGGGGTAGGCGATGTCGACGCGAACGGTGCGACCGTCGAACAGGCAGGCCTTCATGCTCCAGCGCTCCGGTGGGCTACTCGAGTTCGGCCTCGAGGGGGTCTTTCTTGAACAAGCCCTTGAAGAACTCGCTGATGCCTTTCGTAAAGCGCGGCCGCTGGCTCTTACCTTTCGGCAGGCCCGGCGCCTTGCCGTAGCGTGCGAACGGCTGCTCGGCCGACGCCAGGTACTCGGTCCATGCCTGGCCCTGGCGCGGCAGGTCCTGGCCGGTCATGTACCTGAGGCTCTCCCAGGCCGTCCGGGCGACGGCGATGTCACGGTCCGCGACCGTCTCGGCAAGGGCTTCGGCGGCGGTCTTGTCGCGGAACTGCCGCAGCGTCTCGGCGGCGGCGATTCGGACATCCACGTCCGAATCGCTCTTCAGCACACCGGCCACCGCGGCCATCCCTTCCGGAGACACGCAGCCGCCCAAGGCCCGGACGGCATCGGCGCGAACGTAATGGTCCTTGTCGTTGGTCACCACGTGGGCGAGCGTTTCCAGAACGTTCCGGCCTTCCATCCTGGCGAGACCGCGAACGGCCGCACCGCGGACCAACGCGTCTTCGTCGCTGCGGGCCACCAGGCAGAACAGTTCGACGACCGATTCCTCCTTGAGCGCCCTGCGGTCCTTCGCGATGGCCTGTAGGGCCTCGCGGCGCTCGTCGGGAAGGTCACTTTGAACGAGGGCCACCTTCGCGGAGGTCGGCATCGGGAGCAGTTTCGACTTGACCCACTCATCGAGGCTCGGCTTCTTACCGCCGCAGCCGCCCACAAGCAGCGCGCCCACCATCATCACGATGGCAACCCCACGAGTCACGGGGCGTCCTCCGCCCCCGCCGGGGTAACGGCGGAGGCTGCGAAGAAGTCTTCCGGCGCCACCAGCGAGACCGACCCGATCGGCTCGCCCAGGAAGCGGGCGCCCACGTCGCGGAAACGCTGCGGGTTGTCGCTGACGAAGAAGCGGACCTCACCCGGCCCGCCGGTTTCGGTCGCCCCTTCCGCCGCCAGCCTTGAGGCCACCTCATGAGCCACCGCCTCGGCCGAATCCACCAGGCGCACGCCGGGACCCAGGACCTCGGCAATCGCCTCCCCGAGCAGCGGATAGTGCGTGCAGCCCAGGACGAGCGTTGCGACGTCGGCTTCCTGCATCGGGGCCAGGTACTGCCGAAGCGCCAACCGGACGATGCGGTCACCCGCCGAGCGGCCTTCCTCCACAAGCGGCACCAGCAGCGGACACGCTTGCTCGATGAGCGTGGCGTCGGGCGCCAAAGCGAGGATGGCGCGGCGGTAGGCGCCGCTGGCAACCGTGGCCTCGGTAGCGATGACGCCGATGGGCCGGCCGCCGCTTACGCGGACGGCTTCGGCGGCGCCCGGCTCGATGACGCCGCAGACCGGCATCGGGAAACGTTCCTCCAGCGCCGGAAGCGCCGCCGCGCTCGCCGTGTTGCACGCCGCGACGATGAACTTCGGGTCGTGCCGGCACAGAAATCGGCAGTCCTCGGTCGCGAAGCGTGTGACCGTCCGGCCGCTCTTGATGCCGTACGGCACGCGAGCCGTGTCGCCGAAGTAGATGATCGACTCGGCCGGCAGTCGCCGCCGAATCGCCCGGACGACCGTCAGCCCACCCAGGCCGGAGTCGAAGATGCCGATGGGACGGCTCACGCGTTGTGCCCTTTCCCGCGACGGACAGTGCACCACCCTCGCAAGTCCCGCCATCATATCCGCCGCGTGGGCCAAATCAAGAATCCAGTGGTTCGCCGAACGCAAACCGGGAGATCTTGCCGTTCGGGGGTGGCAATTTTTCCGGCGGCGCAGGCGGTTGTAGCGCCGGGCTTTATGCCCGGCGGCCGTTGGCGGCGGCGCCGGCCAGGATGCGCCGGGGATAAACCCCGGCGCTACGGCCAATCCGCAGGAAATCGTCCCATGCCAGAAATCGTTGCCACGCCCTGACCGTGCCAAGCCCGGCGAAAAGAATTGACGCCGCCGGGCCGGGTCGGTATAAAGCGTGGCCCTCAGCGGATGGCGCGCCGTCCAGGGCGCGCCGTTTGTTTACGCAGCGACCAGGTGGGGCACGGTTCCACCGCAGTCACGAACACAGGAGATTCGCACGATGGCTAAAACAAGGAAGTATGTCTACTTCTTCGGCGGTGGGGTGGCCGAAGGCCGGACCCAGATGAAGCAACTGCTGGGCGGCAAGGGCGCCAACCTGGCAGAGATGACCAGCCTCAAGATACCCGTCCCGCCCGGATTCACCATCACCACCGAGGTCTGCGACCTGTACTACCAGCGCGGCGGCACGTATCCGCCCGGACTCGACAAGCAGATCGACGCCGGCATCGGGAAACTCGAAAAACTCACCGGCAAGACGTTCGGCCACGGCAAGAACCCGCTCCTGGTCTCGGTCCGAAGCGGCGCCGCCGTCTCGATGCCCGGCATGATGGACACCGTCCTGAACCTGGGCCTGAACGACGAGACCCTGCCCGCCCTCATCACGTTGACCGGCAACGAGCGCTTCGCCTGGGACGCGTACCGGCGGTTCCTTCAGATGTTCGGCGACGTGGTCCTCGGAATGGAGCACGAGCACTTCGAGGCGGCCCTCCAGAAGGTCAAGGACCGCCGAGGCGCCAAACTCGACACCGATCTGGACGCCGACGGGATGAAACAAGTCGTCGCGGAGTTCAAGAAGGTCTACCGGCGCGACCGCAAGTCGTTCCCGCAGGACGCGCGGAAGCAGTTGGAGGCCTCAATCGACGCCGTCTTCGGCTCGTGGAACAACCCGCGTGCCATCACCTATCGCCGCATCAACGACATCCGCGGCCTCATGGGCACCGCCGTCAACGTCCAGACCATGGTCTTCGGCAACATGGGCGAGACCAGCGGCACGGGCGTCGCCTTCACGCGCGACCCGGCCACCGGGGCGAATGTTTTCTACGGCGAGTACCTCATGAACGCCCAGGGCGAGGACGTCGTCGCCGGCATCCGCACGCCACAGCCCATCAAGACACTCAAGATTGTCAACCCGAAGGTTTACAAGCAACTCGTCGGCATCCGCTCCAAACTCGAGCGCCACTACCGCGACACGCAGGACGTTGAGTTTACGATCGAGCGCGGCACGCTTTACATGCTCCAGACGCGCACCGGCAAACGGACGGCGGCGGCGGCCGTCAAGATTGCCGTCGACATGGTCCGCGAGGGACTCATCACCGAGAAACAGGCCGTCATGCGCGTCGAGCCACAGTCCCTCGACCAACTGCTGCACCCCACGTTCGACCCGAAGGCCGAGAACGCCGCCAAGATACTCGCCACCGGACTGCCCGCCAGCCCCGGCGCCGCCACCGGCCAGATCGTCTTCACAGCCCACGAGGCCGAGCAGTGGGCCGAAAAGGACCACGACGTGGTCCTCTGTCGCATCGAGACCTCCCCCGAGGACATCGGCGGAATGAACGTCGCGCGGGGAATCATGACGAGCCGCGGCGGCATGACGAGCCATGCGGCCGTAGTGGCGCGCGGCATGGGCAAGTGCTGCGTGGCCGGCTGCGCCGACGCCGTCATCGACTACAAGAAGAAGAGGATGACCGTCGGCGGCAAGACCCTGAAGGAAGGCGACTGGATCAGCATGAACGGTTCACTCGGCACGGTGTACGGCCAGCGGCTGCCCACCGTTGACCCCGGCCTGACCGGCCCGTTCGGCACCATCATGAAACTGGCCGACAAGTACCGCACGCTCGGCATCCGGACCAACGCCGACACGCCGCACGATACGGCGGTGGCCGTCCGGTTCGGCGCCGAAGGCATCGGCCTGACGCGGACCGAACACATGTTCTTCGAAGGCGACCGCATCGTCGCCATGCGTCAAATGATCCTTGCCGACGACGAAGCCGGCCGCAAGAAGGCACTCAAAAAACTCCTGCCGCTCCAGCGCAAAGACTTCATCGGCATCTTCAAGGCCCTGAAAGGGCGGCCGGCGACGATACGCCTGCTCGACCCGCCGCTGCACGAGTTCGTGCCGCACGACGCCAAGGGCCAGAGCGAAATGGCCCGGGCCATGGGCGTCAGCGCCCGAAAGATACGCGAGAAGGTCGAGTCGCTGCACGAGGTTAACCCGATGCTCGGCCACCGGGGCTGTCGCCTGGGCATCGCCTACCCGGAGATCACGGCCATGCAGGCGCGGGCCATCTTCGAGGCGGCGTGGGCCGTCCGCGGCGCGAGACCGGAAATCATGGTGCCCCTGGTCGGCCACGTCAAAGAACTTACGCATCAAAAACAAATCATCCTCGAGGCCCTCGAAGTGGTGAAGAAGGCCAGGAAGGCGAAGCGCGTGCCCTTCGAGTTCAAGATCGGCACCATGATCGAGGTGCCGCGCGGCGCACTGACCGCCGATGAGATCGCACGCGAGGCCGAGTTCTTCTCCTTCGGCACGAACGACCTGACGCAGATGGGGTGCGGCTTCAGCCGCGACGACGCCGGCAAGTTCCTCCGACCGTACGTCGAGGAACTCGGCATCTATGAGTACGACCCGTTCCAGACGCTCGACCGGACGGGCGTAGGGCAACTGGTCCGCATCGCCGTCGAGAAAGGCCGGGCAACCCGCAAGGGACTCAAGATCGGCATCTGCGGCGAACACGGCGGCGACCCGTCGAGCATCGAGTTCTGCCACCTCGTCGGCCTCGACTACGTCTCCTGCTCGCCCTACCGCGTGCCCGTCGCCCGCCTTGCCGCCGCCCAGGCCGCCATCACGCACGGCAGGCCGAAGAAGCGAAAGTAACCGGCCCACGAATGGACGAGACGGGCGCCGCCGCCGGCCGCGCGGCACGAAACGACTGCCTCCGCTTCCTCGAACTGCATCCCCACCAGGACGTCCAGGGGCTGAAGGCGAGCACGGCCGTCGGCGCAGACTACCTTGCTGCGTTCTGCCAATGCGGGCACAAATCGTCTCGGCAAGCCGCCCCCTGCCCCTATGCCGACGACGCCGTGCCGCGTAGGGGCACGGCATGCCGTGGCCCTACAGGAGGAGGCATCGCATGCGATTCGCGATGAAAGTTGTGCTTGGGCTGACCCTTTGCGTCCCCGCCTTCGCCGCCGAACCGCAGGCCCGGGCTTCACGCGGCGGGTTGGTGCCGTCGTGGGTTCTCGAGGTGCAGTTGCCCGACAGGAGCATCGTCCGGATCGACCCTCTGGAGCGCCGGTTGCCACGCGACGAGCGCGTGCCCGGCGGCGGGTTGAGTGGCGTCACGGTTTGGCGCGGCTTGGGCGAGGGACCTTTGGCACGCCTGGCCGTCAGCGTGACCAGGGAAGAGCATGGCCGTTTCAGGCTCAGCGTCGAGAACAAGAGCAAGAAGGTTGCTCTGCGGAACATCACCTTCCCCATCCTCAACCTCGCCCTCACCGACGCCGACACCGTTATCGTCCCCGCCGTCAGCGGACGGGTGCACGAGAAGCCGCTGAGCAAGCGGCTCAAAGCGCGAGGCGACTACCCCAGCGGCTGGCTCTCGATGCAGTGCGCGGGGTTGTACGGGCCGAAGGGCGGCACGTACGTCGGCGTGCACGATCCATACGGTTCGACGAAGCGGCTGGAGATGGACACGGCCGACGGGCGCCTCGCGATCAAGTGGACGTGGCCCGCGCCGGACTGCGGCGTGCCGGGCAACGCGTGGGAGATGCCCGGTGAGGTCGTCATCCGCCCCTTCGACGGTGACTGGTACGACTTCGCGCAAATCTATCGCGAGTGGGCCGGCAAGGAAGCCAAGTGGTGGCCGCGCGGCAGCCAGGCAGGCCGGCCCGACACGCCCGGCTGGATGAAGGACGTCAGCGTCTGGGCGCTGACCGGCGGCGGGGCCGACCACGTTGTCAAGAGCGTCACGAAGTTCGCCAAGTACCTGGGCGTCCCGACGGCGTTGCACTGGTACAGATGGCACCAGATTCCCTTCGACAACGATTACCCACACTACTTTCCCGCGAAGGACGGCTTCGCCGGCGGCGTCAAGCGGCTCCAGGCCGCCGGCGTCCGCGTCATGCCGTACATCAACGGGCGGCTGTGGGATACGGACCTTCAGGATTTCAAGAACAGCGGCATCGCCGCCGCCACCAAGAATGAGAAGGGCGAACCGTACACCGAGCAGTACGGGTCCGGGCAGAAACTCGCCGCCATGTGTCCCACCACGCCGCTCTGGCGGAAGACGGTGCGCGACATCGTCCTGCGCCTGACGGGTCCCGAGTTCAACGTCGATGGCGTGTACATCGACCAGATAGCGGCCGCGCGGCCGCGACTGTGTTTCGATAAGTCGCACGGCCATCCCCTCGGCGGGGGCCATTGGTGGACGACTCAGGGGTACTGGCCGATGCTCACGGACCTCCGCAAACGGATGGCGGCCGAGCGGCCAGGCAAGATGATCACCACCGAGTGCAACGCGGAGCCCTATGTCCACCTCTTCGACGGGTACCTGACATGGCACTTCCAGGACGACGGCGCCATCCCGCTCTTTGCCGCCGTTTACGGCGGGCAGGTGCAACTCTTCAGCCGCGCCTACCAGGGCGATTCGTGGAAAGGCCTGGCGATGCGCCAGAAGACGGCCCAGGCCCTCTGCTGGGGCGAGCAACTTGGCTGGATCAGCCCCGCCGTTGTCGATGACACGGTCGCCGGGCCGTTCCTGAAGCGCCTCGCGCGGCTGCGGTACGATCTGCGGCAGTACCTCGCGCGCGGCCGCATGGCCCGGCCGCCTGCCATCAAGACCGACGGCGCCACCGTCACGGCCGACTGGAAATGGCACGGCAAACGGGTCGTGACGACGACGGCGATCCTTTCGGGCGCCTGGCAGGCGACGGACGGCGCGGTCGCGCTCCTCTTCGTGAACGTGGACGAGAAGCCACACGCCTTCGACCTGATGTTCGACGGCGCGGCCTACGGTTTCCCCGGCAATCTGATTGCAAACGAGCGGACGGGCCTGGAGAATCGCGATACGCCGCCGCCTGAGGCGAAGCCGCTGGCGCTGAAGTCGCAGCGGCGCATCACGCTCCAGCCGACGGCGGCGCTGGCCATCGAGGTCAGCGAATCGAAATAGCGCACGTTAGCCGCGGGGCTTGCCCCGCGCGCTGTCGTTCGAAAAACGCACGGCCGCGCAAGACCGGCCGTGGCACACACCAATGTCGTTCGAAAAACGCACGGCCGGGCAAGACCGGCCGCCGGCCACGGCACGGGCCGTACCCGTGCCAGGGTGGCACACACCAATGTCGAGAGGCGCCATGAAAACCCTTATCGAAAACGGTGTGCTGATTACGCCGACCGAAGAGATCGCCGGCGGGTGGGTGCTCGTCGAGGGCAAGCGGATTGCCGAGGTCGGCACGGGCGTGGCGCCGGCGGCCGACAGCCGCATCGACGCCGCCGGGGGCGCCGTCGCACCCGGCTTCATCGACCTGCACGCCCAGGGGTTCCGCGGCTACGACCTGTGGGACCCGTCCGAGGAGGGGTTCCTGGCGGCGACGCGGCAAATGGCCTCGACCGGCGTGACGGCGTGCCAGGTCTCGTGCCGCCCGACGGATGAGGTCTGCCGCACCATGCGTCCGCGCATCGGCCGCTCCGACGGCGGGTGCCGCGTGGTCGGCCTGTATTTCGAGGTGCCGTTTATCTCGCCCGAGAAGCGCGGGGCCATCCCGGCGGAGTTCCTCGAGCGGCCGTCGCGCGGCGCGGCCGAGCGGATCCTCGAGGCGAGCAGCGGTATCCTCTCGATGATCACGATCGCGCCGGAGCAGCCGGGCGCGCTCGAACTCGTCCCGCTGCTGCGCGGGACGCGCGGTCCGGCGGGGCCCGTCGTCTGTGCCCTCGGCCACACGAGCGCAACGTTCGACGAAGCCGTGGCAGGGTTCGACGCGGGTATCACCCACTCGACACATCTCTACAACGCGATGACGGGCCTGCACCACCGCGAGCCGGGGGCCGTGGGGGCGCTCCTCGCGCGGCCGGACATCAGTGTCGAGATCATCTGCGACGGCGTGCATCTGCATCCGGCGGCCGTGCGCGTGGCGGTCGCGTGCAAGGGCGTCGAAAAGACGTGCCTCATCACCGATTGCGTCAGCGCCCGCGACCGCAACGTGGTGGACGGGGCGCCGCGCCTGGCCGACGGCACCATCGCCGGCAGCGTCCTGTCGATGGACCGCGCGGTGGCGAACGTGCAACCGTTCGCGGGAGTGAGTTTGCGGGAGGCCATCGAGATGGCAACGCTCAGCCCGGCCCGCGTCATCGGCCTCGATGCATCCAAAGGCACGCTTGAAGCGGGCAAAGACGCCGACATCGTTATCTTCGACGACCAAATCAACGTCCGCCTCACCATGATCGGCGGCCAAGTCGTGTGGCAGGCCAACCCATAATCCTATAACCCTGGATTTCCTGGTTTAGGTTTCGTTCTTGGGTACAATAGAGCATCCTTCGATCGCATAAACAAAGGCTTTCTTCAACATCGATGCCAGGAAGACTGGAGAATCCAATGGGTGAAAGCGGCAAGGATGCCATTCGCGTAGGGTTTGACGGCAGTTTGAACCTGAAGCCTGCCTGCCCGCCGGCAGGTGTCGCAAGTGACCGCGGGCATGTAAGGGTGTTCCGTGAGATTCTCCGGCGGATTCGTCGCCTTCGAGAACCGGTGCCCGGATGAGCGGAATGGACGTCGAAAGCATGGCGGCCAAGCGATACCGACGGGGAACCTGCGTGGTGGCCACGGCGAAGAGCCTGTTCTTGGGCCTCCGGCCTAGACTCCTGCGCGGTTCGAAGCCCATGGACCGTGGCTCAACACCCAGATCCGTCTTGCCCAACGCACCGCATCGGACACAATCACTCGAGAAGCCCCGCGACGGTCACGGGGAGAGAGGTTATCCAGGAAATGTCAGATGAATGGCAAGGCAGGTTCCCGGAAATGAGGAATGATATGCATAACACAATGAAGGCCATCTCGTTGGCCGCAGGGTGCCTCGCCTTCGCCGCCTGCGCGCAGTCGGCTGCCGCGACAGGGACGATGGAAACGGAGACGAGGAGGATCGTCTCTCAGTACAAGGCGATGTTCCTTTATCCGGCAAAGGGCGCGCCCAGCAAGACGATCGTCAACGGCCCGCTCCTGGGCAACGGCGACATGGGCGTCTGTATCAGCGCGATTGACAAGGGGCAGCGGTTCTGGCTGTGCAAGAATGATTTCTGGAAGCTGACCGACCGTACCCAAAGCGGCGGCCCGCGCGTGTTCGGCGGCCTCGACGTGAAACTGCCCGAACACGGCGGCGGGTGGCCTGCGGAACAGAGATTATACGAAGCGGTAACGGTATCGACGTACGCTCGCGGTAAGCGCGGTAAGGTCGATGGCCGAGTGGAGATGCGGTCCTGGGTGGCTGCCAGCGAGAATATGCTGGTCGTCGAGATGACGGCCTCGGGCGAGGACACGGATGTGGAGGTGAATCTGTGGGTCCAGGAGGGCAATGACGCGGAGGTTGCCACCGGCACGGATGGCGACAGTCAGTGGGTGACGCGCAGATTCGCCAAGGACGTCAAGATCGCGACCGAGGCGGCCTGCGCCGCAAAGTCGATCGGGGCCAAGGACGCGAAGTTCAGCATCAAGGCCGGCCAGACTGTTGCGATTGTCGCTGCCATGCAAAGCAGGTTCAAGAGCAAGACGCCCCTGGCCGCCGTCCGCGCGAGCATCGACGCCATGGACGCATCCGGCCTGGCAGAGATGAAGAAGAAGCATGCCGCCTGGTGGCGAGAGTTCTGGGCCAAGTCGTTCGTTGAAATCGGCGACCCGGTGCTCGAACAACGCTACTACCTGTCCAACTATGTCATGGCGTGCGCCAGTCGCGACCCGGACTTCCCGCCGGGCATCTTCGGCACCTGGAACACGACCGACACCCCCGGCTGGATGGGAGACTACCACCTGAACTACAACCACATGGCCCCCTACTATGCCCTGTACTCTTCCAACCACATCGCCCAGGCGGACCCATACCACGGGCCGATTCTCGATTTCAGGCGCCGTGCCCAGTGGTATGCCAAGAACGCCCTGAACTGCCGCGGTGTCTATTACCCCGTCGGGATCGGCCCCAAGGGCGTCGAGACAACGTTGGACTATCCGACCACGGGATACGCTAAACCGCAGCACGTCGAGAAAGGCGGCCTGTTCTATCACCAGAGGTCCAACGCCGCATACTGCCTCGTCAACGTCGCCATGCGATGGTATCACACGTACGACAAGGCCTATGCCAAGCAACTGTACCCACTGGTGCGAGACGTCGCGGACTTCTGGGAGGATTACCTCAAGTTCGAGAACGGCCGGTACGTCATCTACAAAGACTCCGTGCACGAACGCTCCGGCAATGGCAACGACTTCAATTCCATCGTCTCTCTGGGACTGGTGCGAAATGCCTTCGAACTGGCGATCGACATGAGCAGCGAGATGGGCGTCGACGCCGATCGGCACGCCAAGTGGAAACACATCCTCGACAATCTCAGCACGTGGAGCTACCAGACGCTTCGACTGCCGCACGGCCCCGGTGAGGACCGGTCCGTCAAGAAACCCGAGAGGAAGGTCTTTCGTTACACCGAGCGCGGCACGGCGTGGTGGCGGAACAACACCCTCGGCATCCAGCATATCTACCCCGCCGGCGCGATCGGGCTCGATTCGCCGCCTGAAGTGCTGGAAGTGTCCCGCAACACGCTAGACGTGATGAACCGCTGGTTTGACGGCAATGGCATGAACAGCTTCTACCCGGCCGCGGTGCGCGTGGGCTACGATCCGAAGGTCATCCTTGCCAAGCTGCGAGAGATGGTCAAGACGCGATGTATGCCAAACGGGTTCACCAAACGCAATCCCCACGGCATCGAGAACTGCAGTATCGTGCCCAACACGATCAACGAGATGCTCTGCATGGGCCACCGGGGCGTGCTGCGCCTCTTCCCGGTCTGGCCGAAAGACACCGACGCCCGATTCGCGAACATTCGCGCCCGGGGCGCCTTCCTCCTCGACAGTGAACTGCGGGACGGCGTGGTCCAGTACGTGCGAATCAAGAGCGAACGGGGCAGGCCGTGCACGGTCCAGAATCCGTGGCCGCGGCACAAGGTGACCGTCTTCCGGGGAGGCGTCAAGGCGGAGACCGTCTCAGGGTCACGCTTCACCCTCAAGACACGAGTGGACGAGGAACTCAGACTCCTCCCGCACGCCAAGCCATAACAAGAACATGGCCCGACGAAGGGGATTCGGGTATAATGGAACTATCTCCTTCTTACATCGTATATCATGCTCAACCGCCCAGCAGTATCCCGCCTAAGGCCGGGTGGAGTCAAACGTAATGTACATTCGCTCGTAGCGAGTCTCAAATCATGTTGCTGCGGCGGGGCAAATCTGGTCTTATGGAATGCTCCGGCCAGGGCGAATCATCGTAATACCGCATAATGCTACTTGAGCCTCTGCGCGGCGGGTCTGGAGTACCCACCGCGCATAAAACCGGGTCCCGGCGCGCCCCGGACCACTTCCTGCAGAATCGGTGGAACTCTCCGCGCCCGTTCCCGTCCAAAGAACTGGCCGCTCGCTGAGGTGGCCGGAGGATTCCTGGAACCCGTCGCGAAAGGAGTGTTCTTTGGCCATGAATACTACGACTGCCAAACGGCTGCGCGCCTGCATCATCATGGCGGGCGTGTGCTTTGCGGCCGCAACCACGGCGCGGGCGGTCGAGACGACCCCCGTGGGCCCGGACGCCCTGGCCAAGCAGATGGAGGCCATGACGAAGAACGTGACGCAGGGGGCGCTGCGCATCGAGAAGAAAGACGGCCAGGTCGTCGAGTGCCCGCTCAAGCACACCGACGTGACGGCCGACGTCTCCGGCTTCATCGCCCGGGTCAAGGTCACCCAGACGTTCCACAACCCGCTCGATGAGAAGATCGAAGCGGTCTACGTCTTTCCGCTGCCGCACAAGGCCGCGGTCGACGACATGACGATGGTCATCGGCGACCGCAAGATCGTCGGCATCATCAAACGCCGCGCGGCGGCCCGCGCCATCTACGAGGCGGCCCTGGCCAAGGGCGCGACGGCGGCGCTGCTGGAACAGGAGCGGCCGAACATCTTCACCCAGTCCGTCGGCAACATCAAGCCGAAGCAGGAGGTCAAGATCGAAATCTCGTACGTCGACGTCCTGGAATACGACATGGGTGTTTACACGTTCCACTTCCCGATGGTCGTCGGGCCGCGCTACATCCCGGGCCGGCCCACGTCGAAGATTCCGCCCGTCCCGCCGGAACTCAAAGGCAAGGTCGGCGAGTTGGACAAGCGCAAGGTACGCGAGGGCAAGGGGGAGCCGAAAGGCGCCGGCTGGTCGCCGGACACCGACCGCGTGCCGGACGCGTCGCGCATCACGCCGCCCGTCCTGAAGCCGGGCGTGCGAAACGGGCACGACGTTTCGCTCTCGCTCCGGCTGGACGCCGGCGTGCCCATCCGCGACATCCGGTCGCCGAACCACAAGGTTAAGATGTCGCGCACGGGCCCGAGCCGGGCGAG
>Ga0307427_1001132_pt1 | contig 14311 bp, 9 predicted proteins | sample SalMarWE160190MG_FD_202162 | JGI IMG/M metagenome (GOLD analysis project Ga0307427, IMG submission 202162) | Salt marsh sediment microbial communities from the Plum Island Ecosystem LTER, Massachusetts, United States - WE1603-190 | ecosystem: Environmental > Aquatic > Marine > Intertidal zone >... | reverse complement strand
ATAAACAAAAAAGGGCTGAGGTATAAAATACCATTTGGACCCTTCTTATCTCTTGCATCTATTATCTATATCTTTTTTGGCCCGGAATTAATAAACTGGTATATTTCCTATAGTGTCGGTTGAGATTGGCCTGTTGTCTGTTGCAACAAAAAAACTAACATCTAAATTTGTAACTAAGGTTGTCAAGTTCACCGTTCAAGGTTCACGGTTGACATACATGCAATACGGCGTGGCTTGTGGCAAGAACCGGATGAACTCCTCATTTATCTTTAAATCGAAACCAAATGCTTCAGATTGATGATTCGGCAGCATTTTATCTCTTTAACCGTGAACCTGGAACCTGGAACTTTGAACCTGAGTAGCCCTAAATTTTATATAAATCTTTCATAATAAAACACAACGGACCACTAACAACGGACTGTTAACGATACCTATGAAACTATCCGCATATAGTTTAAAAACAGGAATCTTTGCAACCCTGGTGATCATCCTTTTTTTAGCAATGATATTATTAGATATTGTTGTGATCTCCCTCTACGATATTCCTTTCAGTCATCCTTATCAAAAGATTGTTCTCTTCTATATCCTATTAAATACCCTATTTCTGGCATTATTTGGCTTTTATCTTATTTACAGGAGTATAATAAGACCGATCAACCGCCTTGCGAAAAGGGCCGAAGAATTTAAAGAGGGAGACACTTTTTTCCTTACCTCCGGTGCAGAACAGAATGAATTCGGGAAGCTATCAAGTTCTCTTAATGTGATGCTGAGACGTCTTGAAGACAATAAGGCAGAGTTAAAGACGGGCATACATTCTCTGGAAAAAGCAAATCTTGAGTTACAACAAGCCCAGGAAGAAATAATAAGATCCGAGAAATTGGCCTCAGTTGGGAGATTAGCATCCGGTGTCGCTCATGAAATTGGAAACCCAATAGGGATCGTCCTTGGCTATTTAGGTCTTCTTAAAGGAGGCGACCTAAACGACGAAGAAAGGCGAGACTTTATTAATCGTATCGAGAAGGAAATAGGCAGGATAAATAGGACTATTAGAAATCTTCTTGACTTCTCCAGGCCATCAAAGGGAGAGATGAAAGTAGTATCTGTTCATAAAATTATTGGTGACATGGTAGATATACTCAAACCTCAGCCGATGGTGTCTGATAGTGAGATCTTTTTAGATAAAGGTGCAAAAAAGGATACCGTCCTGGCTGATCCAGACAAACTAAAGCAGGTATTTTTAAATTTGTCAATGAATGCAATAGATGCTATGGGGGCAGGTCAATCAAAGGATGAATCACAAAAAAATATGTTATCAATAAGAACCAGCCTTTCACCGAAGACCAAAGCAGCCAAAAGGGTAAATAAAAGCAAAATTTACATAGAGTTCATTGATAACGGGCCAGGAATTCCCGCCGAAGACCTTACCAGGATCTTTGATCCATTTTATACTACAAAAGAACCGGGAAAGGGAACAGGATTGGGGCTTTCAGTCAGCTTGAGAATTATTGAAGATACAGGTGGAGATATAAAGGTAAAAAGTGAACCGGGAAAGGGTACAAAAATTATTATTATCCTTCCTATTCATGAAACGTAAGACCAATAACGAGTAACGAGAATTTCTATGACAAAAAAAAGGATCCTCATTGTCGAAGATGAAGCCAATATGAGGCATATGCTTGAGGTACTCTTAGGAAAATCTGGCTATGAGGTCAAAACAGCAGCAGATGGCAAGGAAGGGCTGGATGCAATAGAAAGAGAGCAATTTCATTTTATCCTCTGCGATATAAAGATGCCCAGAATGGATGGCATGGCATTTTTAAAATCGGCAAAGGAGAAATTAATTGACACAACTGTTATCATGATGTCTGCCTATGGAACAGTAGATACAGCGATTGAGGCCATGAAATTAGGAGCATATGACTATATTAGCAAGCCGTTTAAAACAGATGAGGTTCTTTTAACATTAAAAAAGGCAGAGGAGAGGGAGGGGTTAAAAAGTGAAAATGTGAAATTAAAGGATCAGATTCAAAGAATCGAAAAAAGTTACAATTTCAGCAACATAATAGCTAAAAGCAAGGTAATGCAATCAGTTTTTGATCTGGTTAAAAAGGTAGCAGATTACAAGACCACTGTTCTCATCACTGGTGAAAGTGGTACTGGAAAGGAGTTAATTGCAAGGGCAATACACTTTAATGGATCAAGGCATAACAAGGCCCTTGTATCTATCAACTGTGGTGGAATTCCGGAAACATTGCTTGAAAGTGAACTATTTGGATACAAAAAGGGTGCTTTTACTGATGCCAAGCAGGATAAGATAGGTCGTTTTGAAGAGGCACATAATGGCACGATATTCTTAGATGAGATTGGTGAACTTCCACTCTCCCTGCAGATTAAGCTCCTGAGAGCTTTACAGGAAGAAGAAATAACTCCTCTTGGCTCCACTGGCATCAAAAAGATAGATGTCAGGGTTATTGCAGCTACAGCCAAAGATTTGGGTGAAGAAATAAAAAAGGGGAACTTCAGGGAGGATCTTTTCTATAGGATAAACGTTGTCAATATATACCTCCCACCCTTAAGAGAAAGAGTAGAGGATATACCATTGCTCACAGAACATTTTGTAAGCATTTACAACGAGAAGCTAAAAAAGAATATTACAGGAATTTCTTCCGAAGTAGTGGAACAGTTTATGACATATCCATGGCCAGGCAATGTACGTGAGTTAGAAAATATCATAGAAAGGGCTATTTTGCTTGCCCCAGTTAACACCTTAGGAATGCCTGATCTTCCTTCAACACTTACAGGCAATCAAAATACATCCTCTTACCTTGCACCTGAAGGTATCTCATCTATCAAGGAAGCCTCCCGGATTCTTGAAAAAGGGCTCATTGAGCAGGCATTAGAGAAAACCAATGGAAACAGAACAAAGGCTGCCAAAATACTTGAGATCAGCCGCCCCATACTCATATCTAAGATTAAAGCATATCAATTGGATAGATGAATCGCCCGCTAAACGATTGGTTGCCAGTTCAAATCTGGCCAGGGGCACTCATTTTTTTGACAGTAGAACGATAAAAAGAACTCTGTCAATAAAAATCGTACGGTGGGCTTAAAAAAGTGGGGTTTTGGTTTAACAAAGGTTTTGATTTATAGCGGCTAGCCTCTATTTATATCTCTCCAGAGCCCCCGCAAGTTGGGCATAGCTCGCTTCCGCCACAATTATAACAGGTTTCCCAAAATCCCCTTACCATACAGGTTTTCCCTTCACCATGGCAAACTGAACATTTACCATTTCCTTTAGGAAATAGAGGAATAAGTTGTATTTCTGGTGCATCGCAGTCAGTACATTCCGTCATTATTTTCACCTCGTTTTTATAAGAAATCTAAAACCTCCCTTGGATAAATCTACATCTAATTGATCAAAGACATAACACCGCTTCCGGTAGATTTCCTTCTTTTACTTGCCAAAAGTTAATATATCGGAAAAGTGGGGGGTTGTAGATGGAATGGTGGGTTTTAATTTAGTGGTGGTGGAATTTTGGTTAAGCTCGTTGTCTTCCGCAACGTGGGATGTGGCGGGGCAATAAAAGCACTGGCTACTTGAGCTGGTGGTTTTTTGGTTGCCCGATTAATTGATATTGTTACTCAAGCTGGAGCTGAAAGCTCATCTAAGGAAATCATGAGTCCGCCCTGAAGAAGTGCTAAAGATTCTGCTTGCAAAGCAGGATTTACTGTGATAGATTCAATACTAGCTTGAGCACGAGGCTATCAGGGGGCCGTACCCTCCTGATTGATATTGCTACTAAAACTGGAGCTGAAAGCTCATTTAAGGAAATCATGAGTCCGCCCTATAGACATTGTGGTAGCATTTCATCTGGAGGGTTACTCTCTGGAGCAAAACTGTTTGAGAATAATTTTCTAAAAAAATTTAATAAATGATGAGAATTTACTTGAAATGTAGGAACTTTTGATATATATGTAATATGGAGAGCAAAATTTAAATAAATCTGCTTTACAAAGGATACGATTTTATGTATAGTTTCTGGGAGAACTGGATTAAATAATGAACATATTAAAACAAAAGGAGGGAGAGATATGGCTTTTGAAGAATTCAAGGCAAAAAAAATACAGATGACAAGCCCGTACGCTGCGATTCTCAAATCTGGAAGCATTAGCCTTAATACTGCTTGCTACGACCAGTACTTTAAAGACGTCTCACACATAATCTTTCTTTATGACCGTGAACGAAAGGTTATAGGAATCAGGCCTGCGCAGAAAGAGCTAACACATTCTTATGCAATTAGAAAGAACAGAGATACTGGTGGTGGTGGAAGTGTGGCAGCTACTGCTTTTCTAAAATCATTTGTTGGAATTGACTGCGAAAAGCATGGGACAAAACAGTACGAGGTTTCATGGAATGGTGAGGAAAATTTGCTTGAGGTATATCTGGAGCGCCCTATAAGCAAGTAAGGCCAAAGAAAAGCCCCAGAGATTCGGCTCCGGGGCTTTAGTGGCCAAAGAGGATAAAGATGAAACAGGATACAACCGTCTTTCTTTACCTGAATTGGCCTATAGATCCTTATAGGCCAATTTTTAATAAATGTCAAATTTGGATTAGAGCACCACCAGAAGCTACCATATCCGAAGGGGGGGGAGTTGTGTCCGCCGTCTCCCGCCCCCCGTGAGAAGCGGGATGTGGCGGGGTGAGATAGGGACTGGTTAGGAAAGAGAAGCCGCCCTGGGGGCGGGTGAAGGTGGCTTAAGATATAAAATAGCGGCTATCTTGCGGGCTTATTGCATATGTTGATTGTTTTAATTCATAAGCCAATATGATAAATAAATATCAGTTAAGGTTATTTATTGGCCGAGGTGTATAATATGAAGATTTTTACTTCTTTGGGGATGAGTCTTCTTAAAACTAAAGCGGCAGATAAGAGGCGGAGAGGAACGGTCGCTAAAGGAAGGCGTTCATCCATTAAGCAACATAGCACATTAGTGACGTGGTTCTGGATTCTTTTAGTCCTTATAATTTTATTTATTTTAATTAACCGGATTTCTGTTTATCTTAATCCATAAAAACAAGGAGTTTTGTTCTGGGTGAATGGGTTTGGAAGGGCGGGTTAAAAAACTATGAGGACGCGGGAGCGTACTTTTTTTGTTGGTGAGATAGGGGGTGGTTAGGAAAGAGAGAATAAAAAAGAACCGCTAGGCCGGCGCACCGCAAAGGGGTGCGGGGTAAAGCGGTTTTGGTTGATTTTTAAAATAGGAATTACTGCTCTTTGGATACGGTCATATTTTCTTCAATGATGGTCTTAAGGCCTGCTCGAGGCGTTTCATTCTATCAATCATATCATCTTGTATTTCTGGCCACAAATCGGCATCTTTCAAACCTCCAATCTTGGAGTGGGACTTAATACGACAAACTCTTCTTCCTTCCTTTTTATCCCATTCCAGAGCTTCTCCAAAAGTGTTTTCTATTTTTTCCCTGTCCTTACTGATAACTTCATATATCTTATTAGTCTCGGCTTCCTTTTCTGGACCTTGATCTATGTAAAGTTCAACAGAGCCCTTACCCATAGTGATTGAATAGCTCCAGCCCATACCAGATTTACCGGCCCCGGCAGTTACCCAGTTGTCTTTGCTGGGTGAGACATTAGAATGTAGTTTGGTATGTGATTTGGCTTTTTCCAACAGTTTGCTCCAAAATTCTTTTCTAAGAATATATCGTTGAGCATACTCTCTTTTCTCGTCGCCTATTTTCTTTGAATTACCGGTAGGTCCTTTTACTATTGAGAATATGGGTATAGCGAACGGATGGTGCTCAATCTTTATGGCTTCAATTTTTATGAGGTAAAATGAAATATCGTCAGGGGTGGTTTCGTTTAACCAGTCAACTACCTTTATATGCTCTTCCATGGGTTTGCTGGTAATCCAAATGGCTGTTTTGGCTTCAAGGTTAATAAGATAAGTTAAAATTTGACCCAGGTGGGTGTGGTCGGTCTTGTCCAGTTGATTTTCGATAATCACTTTATTGCCAAAGTTATCCTCGCCGTATAAATCAACTCTATACGGCCCGACCTTTTCTTCTCTTGATTCGATGGTGATATCAAAATCCAGTTTTTCATTGAGATAATCTATATTTTCCTCAAGCCACTTGGTGAAATCTTTATCCTCCTTACGCCAAAGGTCTCTTAGGGGGGCCGCTTTGGGTTTTACTATTTGTGTTTTTTGTTGGTCCATAAGCCTTGTTTATTATTTAACCGGCCAAGTTGGAATTGTGAGGTTGATTTTTTTCATGAACACACTCCCCTTATGAGTCCTTCAAGAGTCTTCTCTAAAGCGGAGTCTAATGTTTTTTTATTCGCAGAGCCTTTTCGATCAAGGTGTTGTTCTTTGGAAATCTGGGCTATTTTTAGAAAGTCATTACTGCCAGGATTGAATTTTGGCACTTTCATAAACTCAAAGATGGTTGTGCCGATTTGTTTGCCTAAAAGGAATCCGCCAAGCCAAGTTCTCACGGGTTGCGAATTCAGAAAGCCGCATAAATAGTGCGCTTCGTTTTTGTTATCTAGACTAGCAAAGTAAAGCTTGTGATCAGGTATAAGCAATTTATTGAGAACGAGGGAGTCTTCTTTACTAGAGATAACACAAGCCCTGAATTGTTTCGGATCTTGTTGCTCCATCCAGATTACTTTATAGGGAGAGAAAGTGTAATCACCCACGCAATAAATCACATAAAAGGGGAGGTGGCTCTGATATCTCCTGTAAGACGAGCGTTTCTTCAGCAACTCTTCATAGTTGCAAAAATATGAGTACGCCAACGGATACTTGTCAGCAAATTCCTCTTCACTTGCGATATGATCATAATGTCTATTAGGAATAATCTGGTACCATCCTTTAGTTTGGTAACAATATCTGCCTAAATCACGCCCCCGGATTAACGGAAAAAGCAACTCTGCCTCTATCCATGCACCTTCGACCGGATCAATAAGTTTAGCCCGAGGCAACTCCTCTTCTGTCAGGGTTCTTATTAAAACCCGGTCAGTTGCCGCGGAATATTTCTCGACCTTTACCCAGTAGATTCGAGCGAAATCGGAAATTGTGCCCCGGTGGGCAATATCAATATAGCTAGAGTTGCCTTTGAGAATAGATGAGCTTTCGTAATGCTGTTTATCTCCCGTGAACAAGGGCGAGCCCCAGTCACCAACTGGACAGGCTGAACCATCAGCGATGTTCGTAAGATTGTAAATATCGGAAAATGTGGTCGATGGTGGGATTCGGCCTTGGCCCTTTGTAGGTTTCCAAATTTTACAAGGGATTTCAGTAAACACGGCACTCGTAGCCTTTTTGACTTTCTCGGCTATGTAAATAGATGTTTCATTGGCTGCGTCAGGGAAAGGTTGTATGGAAGTAAGGTCTTCAATGTGAAGTATTTTAAGGCCGGTTTCGTCCGGTAAAGCACTCAAACGAAAGCCCCTGGCAGAGCCTGATTTGAAAACTGTCCAAGTGATTAAGAAAGCAATTTTTCCTCCGATTTTAAGCCAGTGATCAGCTGAACTGAAAGTGACCACTGTTGAAATATCACTTTCAATTCCTCCGGAATAACCCCGTCCGGAGACAAGGCCGTAATAATCACAAAAACTTTTAACCCTATTCCTATATGTTTCCGGCAATCTGCTCCACCTCACCCAGGGGGGATTCCCTACGATCAAATCAACCCTGCCGAAACTTTTTGGCACAAAATTATTTTTAAGAATTCTGCACCAAATCTTATTCCAATCCCGCCTTTGGAGCGAGGCGATGATGTCATAGAACACCTCAAGTTTCTCAAGCACTCCTGGAGATAGTTGTTTTTTTATCCTTTCGTTTCTTTGCAGGGCTCTCCGGAAGAAGTTAAAATCTTTGTTCTGTGCAATGCAATCCTCGCATATTAGCAAAACCTTGCCTAATACTTTGGATTTGACGAGTGAAAGAGGTATCTTCAAAAGGAAGTGCTCTAGCTCGGTGTCAAGAAAATACTCAAAATAAGCATTGCCGTTTTCATCCTGTTTTTCGATAGGGACATTAATACAGTCAGCTAGAAAGACTGGTATCTCCACGTCATGGCCGAGCTCAAATACAAGGTCGGCGATAGAGAGGATATAATTGGCTCTGGTAGAAATGACTGCCAACGGATTTAAGTCAAGGCCCTTAATATTGTTGAGTACTGTTTCAAGCGTCTCTATGGGAGATAGGTTTTTCTGCTGGCATTTTTCTCTTAGTCTGATTATGCATTCAACCAAGAAGGTGCCAGATCCGCAAGCTGGGTCCAGCACGGAATGGTTGACATCGCCTTTGTAATTTACTTGCTGGAGAAGGTGTTGGGCTAACCAATCAGGCGTATAATACTCACCTAAATCATGTCTTATCTGTTCATCCACCAAATCGGTGTAGAATTCCTTAAGAAGGTCTTTTATAGCCTCTGGCTTTAGAATCACCGTAGCCGGCTCAAAATCCAGGAACTCTCTGGCTAAAGCCCGGACAGCGTTTGCCAGCGGTTTTGATTTTTCATTGACGTACCAACTAAAGAAGTCTCCTTCGAGAAAGTTGCTGATACGATATCTTCTGTAATATTCACCATCTTCAAGAGAGTTTAAAAGTTTATAGAGGTCATTTTGAGTAGGAGCAGTTGCCAGAGATTCACACAAAGCAGAAGGAATACTAGTGGTAGCGCCGAGCAATTCTGATGTAAGGATTTTTACCACTATGCTGTAATAGGTGTGCATGGCAAAGAGGATATGCGAGGCGTCTTTGGTAGCGATACCGTTTTGAGTGGTCCAAGCTTTTAATGAAGGGAGTTGTTCAAGGCCATAGGTCGATACCTGTTGAAAAAGCCTTTTCCATTCCCTAAAAAGCATATTGGTTCTATGTTTTGGCTTAGCGAGATGCGAGCACATTACACGTATAAGTTCTTGAGCTATGTCGGAATTCTTGCCGAAAACCTGACTCAATATTTTTGAAGTAAGCGGCTTTCGCTTCAAAGAACGGTAAATCTGTACTAAAAACAATAAGCTACTTTCTGAAACAGCTATTTTCTTTGACCAGAGCCACTCAATTCCATTTGAGCGACAAAAAACAAATGAGGCACCATCCCAGAGGTAACCAGCCCACATGGTACATTCTTCGGGATTGCTGGCGTGCCCTCCATCAGTGACCCCGTCAAGATATTTAACAATCTGTTTTTTGGCCTTTTGTAGCTCGTGTGGGCTCTCCAGCAATTTTGGCGCCTTATAGTCATAAACTATGTGACCAAAAACCCCGTCTGGCCTGTCAGCATTAACCTGGCCCAGCCCCATGCTTTTGAGAGTTTCGTTTACGTAGGGATCGTATTTAATGCCAAATTCGGCGAGAATCTCTTTGAGAATTTGGTGGAGTTGTATTTCAAGTTTTGTCTCTGAACGAGATTTTTTTACAGCTTCTTTAATTGGTTTTAAGTATTGTTTGATTGGTTTGGTGGTCATAATTAATGATTTATTTCGAAAAGTTTAGTTACTTTCATACTACCACGATAAGGGGTTTTTGTAAAGATTTTACTATGTTGTTACGCTGTTGTTCCGTATTACATTAGCGGGATCGGGGTAAGGTAAGTCCCGCTGAGCGAAATTCGGCGGGTTATTTTTTATTTAAGGGTTTTGATGGCTTTTTTTCGGATTTTTCCGGTGGCGAACTGAAAAAAAAGTCGAAAAATTGCTTCGTGGCAGAAAAAATACTGCGGTACTTCGATTAAATGCTGAAGTCTGTTTGCACTGTGGAGAACGCTTGTATGCCGAAGAGGCAGTAAGGTTTTTTGAGAAAGTAAGAAATAAATTGAAATACCAAGAGTTATCAGGATTTCAGCCACTCGGGCAATCATTTAAGGTTGAAGATGGTTAGCTTAACAAAAGCTTGGAGGCAGACGCCTAAAGCCTTGGCGATTCTGCATTTCTTGTTTTTATTTGATGTCTTTTTTTGTAATAAAAGTTTATAATTGTAACATTATTTTACAGCTTGGCTTCAGCCTTACACATCTGTCTTATTCTGATACAAAAGGCTATTCCTTTAATAATAACAAGTAGTTAAATCTTCCCTCCCTTTATAAATAAACGATTAGATTATTTGGCATTAGTTTTGCTACATATAAAATAACACGAACCAACCTTAAAGGTTTACATTATGAAAAAAAATGGTTTTAGCCTCATTGAACTCCTGGTTACTTTTGTAATATTCGGAATCGTAACAGCCATTGCTATACCTGGATTTTCAAGGTGGTTGCCAGGCTATAGACTCAAAAGTGCATCGAGGGAGCTTTATGCAAACATGCAGCTCGCCAAAATGGGGGCTGTAAGAGATAATGGTGAATGGGCGGTTTTTTTCAATGCCGGGGGTGGTAGTTACCAGGTTATAAGTGGAGGAGCCGATCGTGACTACGCAACACCAGGCGATAATACCACAGAAAAAACAATCAACCTATCGGATTATAAAAGTGGAATAGGTTATGGGCAAGGAACTGTTACAATACCTATAGATGCAAGTAGACCGCTTGGTGACAGTGTAACGTTTAATGATAGGTTTGATGGAAATGATGTAATTGTTTTCAATTCGCGTGGCATGATAAATGAACAGGTTAATTCAGGTGGAGAGGCATATATAAGTAATATTAATAATTCAAATTATGCAGTAGTTTGCCTGGCGACTGGAGTTATCCTTATGAGAACGTGGACAGGCGCTACATGGGAATAGGAAAAAAGGAATGAGAAGTATGAATACAAAAAATCAAAAAAGGCACACTGATCAGGGTTTTACGTTAGTAGAGCTTATGATAGCAATGGCTATATCACTGGTAGTAATGGGTGCTATCTTTTTGACCTTCAAATCACAACAGGATTCTTACATTATTCAGGCTCAAATCACAGCCACACAACAGAACTTAAGGGCAGCCATGTATATATTGACCAGGGATATCCAGATGGCAGGATATTACACCAATTTTGATGCAGACCAATATACTATGGATTGGGATGACCTGGATGGAACCAATGAGATCATTCGGCCCCTGATCTATGCCCGGAACAATGTAGCCGACGGTGGGGGCGACAATATCAAAGATAATACAGATGTTATTGTTATAGTAAAGGCAGGCAGTGAAGGACGGCGATTGGGAGCTGGGGAGGGTGCCACAGCCGGCATAATAACCCTAACCAGCCGCGACCTGGGTGGGAGTAGTGTAGATGATGACCTCAATAACACAACAATGAGGTATGGCATACTGGCAAAAGAGGATTTGAGTGCGGCAGAATTTTTTGAGGTTGATAGCGCTGCCGGAAATATTACCCCACCTGGCGGTTTGACACAGAACTATGATGTGGATGATTGGATATTCAGGGCTGATGTAATCATTTACAGAGTCGATGAAAATGCCACTAATCCAAGCTTACGCCGGAGAAACTTAGGTCAAGATAATGGCTATCAGATTGTTGCAGAAAATATTGATAATCTTCAGTTTCGGTATCTGCTTAATGACGGCACATGGACTAATAACCCGGCAGGTCAGGTGCCAAATGTACGGGCAGTTGAGATCTCCTTGCTGGCCAGAACGGCAAATATGAACAGGGGTTACACGGATACAAATACGTATAACCTAGGCGACGTAAATTACACCCCTCCCGCCCCTGATAATCAATACAGGCGAAAGCTTCTCTGCTCAATAGTAAAAACAAGGAATATCGGGCTATAAAATGAAAAATATCCGGAAAGCATTTTCAAAGAAAAAAATGTTTGTCAATCAATCAGGTTTTACCCTGCTTGAGGTTTTAATTGGCATCTCCATTTTGACTGTAGGTCTCCTTGGGGTAGCCCAGATGCAGATAATGGGCATTAAAGGGAATTATTTCAGTGGCAATACTACCGCTGCCCTGACCCTTGCTGAAGAAAAGATGGAGGATCTTCTGGGGAAAAGTTACACTGATGCTGAACTTACAAGTGGTAATCATCCTGACGCAAATAATCCAATAGATGAAACCGGTCAGGCGGGTGGCATCTACAGCCGTATGTGGATTGTAACAGATAATACCCCTATTACTGATACAAAAACAGTTACGGTAAGCGTAAGCTGGGATAATTTGTCACACCAGGTATCCTTATCGTGCATTAAGCCACAGTAATTATTGAGAGGAATCTAATGCGTAATAGTATTGTGAAAATCCAAAGTGAACAAGGAAGCGTTACTGTAATTGGCTTGATGATATTGGTTGTGCTTACCCTCTTAGGTATTACAATCAGCAGGACATCGACCATTGATATACAGATTGCCGGCAATGAAATCCCATTCAAACAAAACTTTTATGTGGCAGAGGGCGGGATACACCGGGAAGCAGCAGAGGTAGGACGGGGGAATTATCCTGTAATGAATATAAATACTACCGGAGAACTGGCCGATCAAGATGGGCACGCTGATGGCAGTGACCTTCCTGGTCCTGAAACTGACCATATCCATAGGGTAGCCGGAAGTCCCTACGATTTTGATCTAAATTATTTAGGCTATTTTCTCCCCCCACAAGGCTATTCTGTTGTTCATTTTAGCCGGTATGATTATGACGTAGAGGCCCTTGGAGATCCTGCGGGAAGCAAAATTCGTATAGCTTCCAGATACTTTAAAATAGGACCAAAGGCTGAATAGAAATTATATATAATTTTGGAGGAAACTCCCATGAAAGCAAAACCAATACGTAAACTCCTTCTGATACATACACTTCTGACTATAATGATAATCTTTCTTGGTGTTGGAATTACCAGTGCTGACGACACCGATGTCTACCAGGCATCGGTAAAAAACAATGCCATGCTGGTTATCGATGTGTCTGGTTCCATGGATTGGCCAGTCTATGATCCCAATATAGATTATGCGGCATTCTTTGAGTGGGCTATAGGCGCTGCTGGCCATGACGACAAAGATCTTAATGATTGGGTAGCAGATAGGGACTCGGTCCCTAGAAAATTGTGGGAAAAGGATAAGATATACCTGGTAAGCGCCTACATGGGCTATGCAGAGATTACCGGTGAAGACGGCGTGACCAAATATGCAGCCACCGGAGATCCGGTCTATACCGGTTCTTACAACAGGGAATGTTGGGTCACGGGTGGAATAATCGATACCGGCTGGGAGGTTACAGACTGGGAGAACCCTGAAGAGAACAATACTATAGAGACCATTACGGTGAGCGATAAGGCCTATGTTGTGTACCCAACCAAGGCAAATCTTACTGTTATTAACAAGACAGATACTGCAAGCTATGCCAATAGCGCTATTGCGGGTCAACAGCTCAAAAACCACCAGAATATCCTGCTCACCGATGAAAGGGTAGATCCCAGAACAGGGGTAGCAAAGGACTATGGATTCCTTGGCTATTTACATGCACCAGGTATCTATTTCTCCGGTCTTTTTGAAACTGGTACCTGGTATACCTTGACAGATAATCCAAATGATGCAACTGGTAGTAACGAAAGAATTTACTCATTTGTCACCGGGAATTACCTGAGTTTTATCAAGCTCATAGAAGACCTCGATGGAGACTCACCCTGCGGAAATGAGGGGTGGCGGGATATCTGCTATCAGCCAAACGCTCGCGTATGGCGCACCGTTAGCATAAATACTAAAAAAAATAAGCAGTACCCAAATGACTACTCACAGTCCCTCAATGAGACCTCCCACACACCAATAGACCTTATCCCATATTCCGGACGAAAGTATCTAAAGATATACTTCAGGAATCTTGATGTTGAAAATAGAACAATAGTAGATATTTGTGACTGCTCTGGCTCCGGCTCTTATAACGATGGCGTCTATTTTGTTGACCAGCATGGTAATGTCTTGCACCAGCTTACCCCAGGGGTTAATGAGACACCTGAGGGAAAGATCTACGGATGTGATCAATGGGGCGTCTGGACCGGTGAATATGATGTGACAGGTGTAGACCAGATTTATGTCAAATTCTACGTGGGCCCTAATGGTGCACACAACTGTTCAGGCTATGATAGAGGGTTCAAGATTACCAAAATCATGTGGACTGCTCAGGAGTCAGCAGGTGCGCCTTCAGCAGCAGGGACATTTGCATGTTGCAATGGCGACGATGGTGTTGGGTACAAGATACGATCCCGCCTTGAGGTAGCTCAAGATGCCATGAAGATCGTGGTGGAGGAGACTAAGGAAAAGATCAACTGGGGTCTGGTAAAATGGAACAGCTATAATATCTCTAAAGTGACAGGTCTTGATGAAGGGGCAGATGCCGTTATAGCAGGA
>Ga0307427_1001131_pt1 | contig 14312 bp, 14 predicted proteins | sample SalMarWE160190MG_FD_202162 | JGI IMG/M metagenome (GOLD analysis project Ga0307427, IMG submission 202162) | Salt marsh sediment microbial communities from the Plum Island Ecosystem LTER, Massachusetts, United States - WE1603-190 | ecosystem: Environmental > Aquatic > Marine > Intertidal zone >... | reverse complement strand
TCCTGTTGTATGTCCTGAGTTGAACAACTGGTGCAAACAACTTAGAAAAACTGGTGTGGTGGGAAATCCCGGAGAATACAAACCGCTGATTCTTGATGACCGCTCGAGGCTTTATCTGTTTCGTTACTGGGAGTATCAAGAAAAATTAGCAAACTCAATTAGGAGACGTGTAAGTGATACTACTGTGAAAAGCGATATTAGCCTTCTGAAAGAAGAATTAATACGGCTTTCCCCCTTAGACGAGGCAGAAGAGATTAACTGGCAGAGAGTAGCTGCCTTTACAGCGTTGATGAAAAGATTTTGTGTTATTTCCGGGGGACCTGGAACAGGTAAAACCTCGATCGTAGCAACAATACTTGCCCTTCTTCTTAAACAGGCCGAGCCAGAAAGGCTTAGAATAACCCTTATCGCTCCCACGGGAAAAGCCGCTGCAAAGTTGCAGGAGGCAATCAGAAGCACAAAAACAAAGCTCTCATGTCCGAACAGCATTAAGGATGAAATCCCGGAAGAGGCCTCCACCATACACCGGCTGCTCGGAACCATTCCGAACTCCCCCTATTTTCGCCATAATGCCAAAAATACACTGCCGGTTGATGTCGTGGTAGTGGATGAGGCTTCGATGGTAGACCTAGCTCTGATGTCCAAGCTTATCCAAGCTCTTCCGTTACAGGCCCGGATAATACTCTTAGGTGACAAGGACCAGCTCGCTTCAGTAGAGGCAGGCGCCGTTCTCGGTGATATATGTGATACTGGCACTGAACACAGTTTTTCACAAGGCTTTTGCAAGGATTGTAAAGAAGTCACCGGATATACGATCCATACACAACAAAATAGGGTGCCTGAATCGGCGATTCGAGACTGTATTATTCAGCTTGAAAAAAACTATAGATTTGGCAGTGACAGCGGTATTGGAGCGGTAAGTTACGCGGTAAATACAGGGGACGGTGATCGTGCAATGCAACGTATGAAGAGCGGAGAATATGGAGATATTACATGGAAAAACCTTCCCCACCCAAACGATTTACCTCAGGTTATCAAAGCTACCATTATACAAGGGTATGGGGATTATGCAAGGGCCAGGAATCCTTTTGAGGTTTTTCAGGTATTTGAGCGATTTCAGATTCTTTGTGCCCTGAGGGAAGGCCCCTTTGGCGTAGCTTCTCTTAATATATTAGCTGAAAAAATTCTCAGAGAGGAAAGGCTCATAAACCCAGACAGGAGATGGTATCCAGGCCGCCCGGTGCTTATTACGAGAAATGACTACACGCTACGATTGTTTAATGGAGATATGGGAATAGTCCTGTCAGATCCCAGTGTAAATAATGAACTCCGCGTCTTTTTTCCAGCCACAGATGGTACGGTAAAAAAGTTTCATCCGTTCAGACTGCCTGAACATGAAACCGTCTATGCCATGACTGTTCACAAAAGCCAGGGATCAGAGTTTGACAAAGTGCTTCTGGTCTTGCCTGACAGGGAATCTCCAGTGCTGACACGGGAACTCATATACACAAGCATCACCCGCGCTAAAAAAAGCGTTGAGATATGGGGAAATGAGAATGTTTTTCGTACTGCAGTCTCCCGATATATCGAGCGAACCTCAGGGCTGCGTGATGCGCTGTGGAAAAAAAATGGGTTAGCCAAAATCGGCTACTAACCCCTCACTTTTCCACTCATAAACCCATCTTTTTCCCTTTACTTTCATCATCCCTACAACCATTCCTCTGTGTCCAAATCAATGGAAATGAACCCAAATAACCTCCAATAAACCAAAATACAGGTTCTCCATCTTTTAGACTCTTATCAGACTTGAGAAATCCTGGATTTTTCTCTCAAAATCCAGCCACACTCCTTTTTTGAACTTGACCTTACCCGCTGTATCGAATAAAAACGCCTTTAGGGAAGAGACCAGAGGGTTTGAGAAATGGATTACATCACCTGCAATCATAAAAAGTCTAATCCAAAAATTAATGTGCTTGTTTGTGAGAAATGCAGATATAGAAGGAAATGCGCCGATTATAATGGGTATATCCAGCCCTCGCTATTTCCAGGGTTCGCCAAGGAGATGATAAATAAAAAAAATACTAAGCCAAAAAGGTTAAGACTCAAATCTATCCCTCTTTCAGATAAACACGGACAGTTATCATTAGAGATGCGAAGATAGGAGAAAAAATATGAGTAATGAGATTTTTTATGAGTATGATTCAACTACATACGGCGATGGCATATTACTGAATGAATACAGGAATGAGTTTTCGCTTGTAGCAGCAAAGAGTAAGGATGGCGAAATATATATGGAGTGGGTTTTCCCTCAGAAAAGAGACGGGAGCAAGGAGCCTATTACAAAAAGCCTTCCATGGAAAATTAAGCTAGGACCTAAAACTGAAGCCATCAAGGTGCTAAAGTTTTTTCTGGAGAAATTAGAAGGTGATACATCTTTTTCTGATGACATCCCTGACGATAACCGGGAAAAGGATGGCCCATATGACGATGATATTCCGTTTTAACTATTAACAAGGAATTGGGAATCATGGCACTCACAAAAACACACATTGTTGAGGAAGTGGTCAAGATTGGATTCGCCAAGAAAAAATCAGCACAATTAGTTGATACCGTTTTGGAAATCATCAAGGCAACCTTAGAAAATGGAGAGGATATTCTGATATCAGGATTTGGCAAATTCTATGTAAAGAATAAAAGTGAAAGAAGAGGAAGAAATCCTCAAACCGGGCAAGATTTACCTCTACCCGAAAGAAGAGTAGTAATGTTTAAGTGTTCTGGAGTATTAAGGAATAAAATTAACGGGAAATAATTTCGCATTCAATAAAACTGAGACTAAATATCGAGGGAGAGTGTTAATAGGGCACCCAATCAACCGCCCGGGCACTAACATTAAAAATACCACAACCATGCCATAACCACGCCCAGCAAAGACAATAACATTCACCATACCAACCCTGCGCATAATCACCATTACAATGTCTCGCATTGGCACACCCGCGCCCACTCTAATGCCACATATGCCCCCTAATCAAGACAATATCGTTACATCTTGCTACAGGTAAAGGCATAGGATAAACTAATAAAAATAAGAGAAAAACAGGAAATAAATAGTGTATAATTTCTATATATTTGTGAAAAATAAGGGATGGTGACCAAAAACCACAAGCAGGAGGGGCTGATGAGATGAGAATCGTATCAAAACATTTGTGAAGGGTCTCAAATTTCAGATAACTAGCAGAGAACACAAGGAAAGATAAAATCTATATGATATTATTAGCGACTCGGTAATATACGAGTGCTTTAGCATACCTTAGTTCCACAGAAATTTAAATGTAATGTGAGAGACGGCTCCTGTTTCGAAAATAACAATACTTAATTAGTTATGCCAGGCCCCATTCAGTGGCCCCATTCACAAGGAATCAAGCCGGTTGTGATATAAAAGCAATCGACAGGATTTGCAGAATATGATTTCCACAAAAAATTATTTCAAGCCTATTTCCAGGCTGGATTGGTAGATAGACTGAACTCAAGTGCTATCCAGATTATCCAGTGGACTTCCCAGTGTTTCAAAATTTATACTCATCACATGCGTATAAATCATGGTTGTCCGCACGTCCGCATGCCCTAAGAGTTCTTGCACACGCCGAATATCCTTACCTGCTTCCAGCATATGCGTTGCAAACGAATGACGGAGTGTATGCGGACTCACCCGCTTATTAATGCCTGCCTTTTTCGCGGCATTCGCCACCGCTTTCTGTAAACCAGTTTCATGGGTATGGTGCCGGCGCACTTTTTCGGTCCTTGGATCTCTTGAACAATTCTTGGCAGGGAAAACCCATTGCCATATCCACGACTTTCCAGCCCCCGGATATTTCTTCGCCAATGCATGCGGCATATATACATCCGCCCGCCCCACAGCCAAATCCTGGTCAAAAAGCTTTCGAACCCCCTTTAGATGAAACCGCAAATCTTCCTGTATAGTCTTTGGCAAAACCGTTGCCCGGTCTTTCTCACCCTTTCCGTCCCGCACAATAATCTGATGATTTTCAAAATCTACATCCTTTACTCGAAGCCGGATACATTCCATCAAACGCAAGCCTGCGCCGTACAAGAGCTTTGCCATTAGCTCATTTGTCCCACTTATGTGTTGAAAAAATCGACTGATCTCTGACTGGTTCAACACTGTCGGCAATCTTTTCCGCTTTTTCGAACGGGTTGCGTCGATGTAACCGTTAAGCGGCATGTCTATAACATGTTTGTAAAGAAAAAGAATCGCATTAAGCGCCTGATTCTGTGTTGAAGGCGCCACATTCCTGTTAACCGCTAGATGACTTAAAAACCGTTCGATCTCCGGTTTACCCATTTGCCGAGGGTGCCGGGTACCATTAAAGCGGATATAATCCGATATCCATTTTACATACGTTTGTTCTGTCCGGATTGCGTAATGATGATAACGCATTACCTCCCGCACTTGATCTAAAAGCTTACCTGGCTTTGGACGAAACCTTTCCTTTACATGTTCTCTCTTATATGCCACAATATATTCCTTTCAAAGCTGTATTAAACACTACAATACCATATTATAAAGAAAATATATAGCGTTAATACACAGATTTTTTTCTGCTTAATACTATACGTTAGATTCTCTAGGAGTGGAAAATCATGGATAAAGCTAACCTTATGTTATTGTCACAGATTCTGATTTTAATTGCTGTTGCTCTTATTGGTAGTCTTCCCTTCATTGAGCGTCACATTATTCGAAAGAGCGATCGCCAGTCAGCATTACAGCAGAAATATTACGAGATCCGTCGGTCAATAGACAATGCAACGACCATATGGGAACAATCCCGTATATTCTTTTCACAGCAGTCTATAATGGTAGCGTTAGGTGTAGATATGAAAAAAATCCAGCAGAATTGGGGCAACTATCGTTATTGCATTAGTGCTGCAGAGACCTTCGCCTTCAACGCTGCGTATGGATTTACTGAAACACAGTCCGAAAGGGAGACGTCGAAAGAAGAATCTAATCGGCGAAACCGACCGGAAAACCGGACAGTAGAAAAAATAAGGGAAGCATATCTAGTCTACCAAAAACGCGCAATAAGTAGATGTGATCTTATTATTCAAGAAATTCGAGCTATAGAAACATATACTTCAACAGCTCAGCTGTGGAAAACCTGTGTAATTGTAATTGGTTTACTTCTCAATATAGTAGGTTTAGGAATCGGGATCAGGATTTCAATGAGGTGACCTGAATCTAACTATTCGCTTCAGTGGACCGCGGAAAGCCGCGGCCGCTGAGCTTTTAGTTCGAATGCAAAAAGAAATTGAAATGACAAACACGCAACTAAATGAACTCGATGGTGTTTGGCTTGATACAAACGTTTTAATATCTCTATTATATGAAAAGGCAATCCTAACGAATAAAACACAATTGAATGTAAAGAAGGTTCTCCTTCTTGGACATACAATTCATATTTCCACACTTGCCTTGGAGGAGCTTATACTTTCTAAAAATACTGCAAACATTAGTTCGAATTATGTAGAAAATAGAATACAGTCACTTTTTGAGCCAGCTCAAGTTCTTTTTCATGACCCACCACCATTCAACATGGAACAACTCGAAAAGGTAGGTATTAAAGTTCTTCCAAGTCATAAAATTGACCATCCAAAATTAAGTCATTTTGACCAAATTATGATATTACAATCAGTCCTATCAGAATGCCCGATTCTAAGTGAAGACAAGGTTGTTATCAACGCTATTCAAAATGTTGGGAAACAGTTCAAAATTCCATTTCCTATCGATGAAATTAGATTAGAAAAAGTCAAAATTGAAGACATTCTGCGGACGCCTGGATCTATGCGATCAATTCTTTTTAATTCGTTAAAGGAAATAAAAAATATCTCAGATATAGAAATACAAAAAGAGAAATTGAGACAGAAAGTATCTGATTTACTTCAAAGTAATGAGATACTATCAGATCTCGCAAAACCAAAAGCTACTGAAACAATATTGTGGACCCTTCTCGATCTTACGACTTCTATATTACCAATTCCGTTACCAACCACACCGATTGCATCATATTTGCAGTTTCGGCGGTACAAGAAGGCTACAAAAAATGATCCAATTCGAACAAATCGCTGAAGTTGGACGGGCTATTTCGCTGCGCTCATCGCCCGCCACTTAGCTTATAATTTTAAAGGGAAATATATATGTTTATGACGGATACTGTGGGAAGAAGACGTGTTTTTGCTCCATCATATGATGGAGGGACTGTCATAGGTGAAGTTCTGGAAATATGGCTAAATCCTGATGAACGAGTAGAATGGATATGGACTACATATCCTGATGGCACAAAGGACATAATTGGGTATAATATAACTAAAATTTATAACCAAGCTACTGAAGCCGACAAGTAATACTTGCGGCTTACCAGCAACGAATCCACGAAACTATATCCTTGAGTATAATCAATGTATGATCGAGAAACCGATTCGTTGATTAAGAAGTTTGACGATCTTTCTCAACAAAACATGAAGAGAATTTCAACTAAGTATGCCAAGCAAATTCGAGGCATTGAAAAATTGATTGAAATTCAGAGCAAGATAGCCTCTTACTTTGCAGGCCTCTGGAATGCTCCAGGTATGGCTATAAAAAGCCACCGAGAGCTATTACCTCTGTTATTCATATCATTTCACAAAAATTTCTTCTCATTCTATTCAGCATATAAATTGACAACTCAGGGCCTGTATGGTCCAGCTAGACCTATAATTAGAAATATTTTCGAAGCTTTAATGATTTCTAAATTTTGTTACTTATCAGATAATCCAACAGTCTTGAAAAAATGGGACTCTGGTCAAATTGTCTATTTTTCAAACTCAATTCTTAAAAAGGTTATTAAACCAAACCCGAAACCTTTTCATGATTTTTGGGGTATTATTTGCGACCAGTCGCACGCTACTAAGAATGGAATGCAGTTTGCACTTGAATTAAGTGATGAAGATGAATTATCCAATGTGTTAGGCAATTTTGCAGTTTTAGCAGTTCTTTTAGAGTGTAATTATCACCTATTGAATTCTCTGTTGATAACGCCAGAGCTTTACAATATGGCGAAATACTATATTTCACGATACTCGTTTAAAGAAAAAGAATTTATGATACCAGAATTTAGAAAGACCGCTCATAAAGAGTTCAAAAAAAACAGAGAATTTTTAAGCTCTGACTCTATCTCTCTAATTTGGACATATAGAAGAAAATGGGACATAAAGGCATAGAAACGAGTTCAAACTTTGGATAACATCCGCGTGGAGCAGGACGCGGTAAACCGCGCCGCTCACGCAGGCGTTAGGTGCAACAACCATAGGAACCTGCTATGGCAAAAAAAAAGACAATACTCGAAGATCACAAGAAAGTGGGGAGTAAATTTATTCCCCCCATGATGCAGCTTCCGAATTGGAATGAGATTAGCTATATAAATCAAATATTACCCGAAATAATTTGGATGGGCCTAATCAATGATAAATTCGGATATCGTGGTGGTATAGATTTGTCATCTAAAATTGCGACAAAAGCTTTTGATCTAAGAGAGACTGATAAACATATGAATTTTACGATTGCGAGCAATTTTAACTTACTTTCGGATAATAAAAAGTCAGAGTTAGTTCGTGATCTCACAGAATCATCCGACATACATAAATATAGAGATGCCCTATTGCCCTTAATAGCATTGTACCAAGGTTTTCCTCTATCATTTCTAGGTATAAGCGAAGAAATAAGGAAGAAAGAAGAACTCGTAGCTATAATGAAAAATTGTGTTGAAAAGCATTTAAACAAGTATGAAACACCCGCATTAATTATTCAGGCGAATGTGATTTATGTTCGTGGGTCAACCGGAGGGTTACATGTTGCATCGCACATTAAGATGCCAGACTTGAACTCCTTGCTTGATGATCCAGAATCGGAAAAAGCAAAACGTGCGGGGTCTTTTGCTAGAATCGGAGCGATGCAGGAAATGATGCCAATGGGGGATACAAGAATTTGCGATTGGGCTAAGTCTTTTTGGAATCAGAGTTACAAAATTGATAAATGCGATTTTTCGTGGGAAGAAAATGACTGAACTCAACGATATTATGGAAGTAATGAAATCCTATTCCATTATTGTGGAACAGGGGATGAATGAGCGTTGGGAAAAACTGCCTGTTGAGCTATATGAGTCAGAAACCTATGAAACAATAGGCGGGCTAATGGCTCGTCAGGCGACTCTTACGATTGAATTAGCAATGTCTCCTTCAACCTGGACTGGCCATATAGCCCCCTTAATTCTTCGTTGTATGACAGATGCGCATATCACTTTGGCATGGATTCTTTCTGACCCGGCGGAAAGAGCTAAAAAATATATACTTTATGGATTAGGACAGGAAAAATTACAAATTGAGCACCTAAAAGCAGATGCTGATCAGGATGATGAGCAGATTCAAAAAATGATTGAAATCAAAGAATCATGGCTTAATGATCAACGACGGGATTTTATGACGGAGGTTAATGTAGGAAATTGGGCGGGATTGAATACTAGACAAATGGCCATTGAGGCTGGCTGTGAAGGACTGTATAAGTTCGCTTACACCCCGTTTAGTGGTGTTGCACATAATATGTGGCAGCACGTTAGTATCTACAACTTGAAACCGTGTATAAATCCTTTGCATAAATACCATAAAGTGCCAACGATACGGAAAGCACCGATTGAACCAGACTACGTTTATAGATCTGCTAAGTACATTGATCGATCATATGAAGCTATTGACAAGAAATTCAGTCTCAATATTGAAACAATGATGCCATTGGCCTACTTAGTTGAAGAATTTAACAAATTAAGTACAAATGGGAACGGTACCTAACATCAGCCTGGACAAGGATGCGCGGGAAGGACGTCCGCGCACCTGTCAGGCTGGGCGTTCGGAGCAAAGGAAAACAGATAATGAAAGTACCAACAAAAGCCGTTGGCGTTGAAAATATAAATGCCTGCAAACCGGTTACAATATATACGCTGAGACTGGTCACCTGTTTGGTGGTCCTGTTATTGACTTTTAGAGCAGTACGAGCTCAAGCAGAATGGCCCTATGTTGTCCCTTCCAAAGATGGTACGCCAATTTCTTATGAAATTTACGGCGCTGGAGAACCGACTCTTGTGTTCATTCATGGCTGGAGTTGCGATGCCCGCTACTGGCGCGCCCAGTTGCCCCATTTCTCCAAGAATCATCGTGTGGTCACGCTTGACCTTGCAGGCCACGGCCACTCAGGTACGACACGTTCGAAGTACACGATGTTGTCTTTCGGAGAAGATGTGCGAGCTGTAACAGAAGCAACAGGCAGTCGTAGCGTCATTCTGATAGGGCATTCCATGGGCGGCTCGGTCATCGCAGAAGCTGCCCGACTCATGCCAACCAGCGTTATAGGGTTGATCGGTATTGATACACTTGAAAACATAGAATATCCGATGACCCGCGAAGAGCTTGATCAGATGATCGATCCTTTGAAAAATGATTTTGGAAAAGGGAGCCGGCAATTCGTCGGGGAGATGATTTCATCTCAAACCGATCCACAGCTTCGCGAATGGATTCTTTCAGATATGTCTGCTGCCCCGCCTGCTGTTGCCTTAAGTGCTATGAACGAGATGATGTCACAGTATATTACTGGGGAATCTGCTAAAATATTTGATGAAATACGAATACCAGTCGTTACCGTTAACGGAGATCTGTGGCCCATTAATTATGAAGCCAACCGACGTCATATGCTTTCATTTGATGCCATCGTCCTGAAAGAAGCTGACCACTTCTTAATGATGAATCGTGCAGAAGAATTCAACAGGGAACTGGAGAATGCAATAAAAATGATTTTGCAAAAAAAGGTTAAATAAAATTGCCGTGAAGCCCTTTTGAACTTCAAGTTTAAGTGATGCGGCTCCGAACAAGGGCATGCACCAGAACCCAAAAGCCTGGCGGCTTTTGCTCCTGGTGATGCCTGTCGTTCGGTGTTACTATCAAAATCAAATTAAATATTATGAGTTCAAAACATGGCTGAATACGGTGAATGGAATCGAAAAGGAGCAACCCTTAGCGATAAGACAGCAAAAAAGGAATATGGAGTTGATTTGGAGTTCATCGAAAAAGGAATAAGATCGGGGAAGCTTGAATACCGTCAGGGAAATATGTGGGGAAATCCATATATCAAGGTATTAAGAAGCCAACTTGAGCAGTTTATTGTAGAAGAACTTGGTGTTGATCAGCTAACAAAAGAGAAAAACAAAACTGAGCTTCGAAAAATCAATAGAGAAATAAAAAAATTAAAAAAGAAATTGGAAGAACTTCAATTCAGAGAACTTGAACTTGAAAACCTGCTGAAGTAAAAGATATTCACCGAACACTTATAAAGGGGAACGTTGGTTCCAAAACGATTTCCGAGTCAAGAAATCGATTCTATAGCATTCAGATAAAAATGCTTCTACTCAGTTGATGCAGTATAATAAAACATGATAGTATGACACTGGTTTCCACTATGAGGAGGGGTTCCAATTTTCCTATTCTTTTCATTGCTTATTGATAAATCGGTTTGGAACCAACTTGCCACTTTACTATTATTAAAAGCTAAATCGGCCAAAATAGCATTTGACAAAGGGGAAAATACTGACTATAATTTAGGTTATAATGAATGCTAAAAGCCGATTTGACCTGATTTACGCTCCTCAAGTTAAAATACACCTGCAAGCAATCGAACGGAAATATCATTCGCTTATTCGTCGCACAATCGAGACCCAACTGCAATTTGAACCAAATTTAGAAACTCGAAATAGAAAACCTCTGGAAAGACCCTTGGAGCTGGGAGCTGATTGGGAAATCCGGTTTGGCCCTGATAATCGCTTTCGGGTGTTTTATTCGGTTGAGCTAGAAAATCGGCAGGTGTTCATTCTTGCTATAGGTATTAAAAGAGGGAATAGTTTAATCATTGGGAGGGAGGAAATAAATCTATGAAAATTGCACCCATTGCCGAAATCAAAGCGCATCTTAGTGCCTATTTGAAGGAATCGGAGAAAGGGCCGATTGTAGTTACCAAAAATGGCAAGCCGGTGGCCGTATTATTAGGGGTGTCTGATGAGGAAGAGATCGAGCGTTTGATATTAGCTTATTCGCCGAAGTTTCAAGCCGTTTTAGCTAGTGGCCGACAGCAGATTCAAAAGACCGGTGGTATAGCACACGAGGATTTCTGGCAAGAAATTGAAGCTGAAAATGAAGAATCATTTAGTTGATTGGATATGGTAGCAATGGTAACAAAAAAGGTTTAGAGGAAATCTCTAAACCCTTATCATTCTTGGTAGCGGGGTCAGGATTCGAACCTGAGACCTTCGGGTTATGAGTAAGAAAAAGTCATAATCTTTAACTTATTGATATCTCAAGTTTTTCCTTTAATTTCAGCAGGTAATGCCAATTTTCAAATCGTTCAATAATCAAAATACCTTCAATAATTTCACCCATAATCGAAAATTTTTACACCAAATTTACACCAATCAATCTGACTTTTCTATCATAAAATCATTATTTTGTTGGTTCGTCAAATCCTTTACTACTAAAAAATTCGGTTTTTACACCATCTTCCTGTTTCTCTTTTGGTTTTTCTTTCTCAGAATCACCTTTCTTCTCTTTCTCTTTGACTTTATTGAATAGGGCATTGAGTTTTTCAGTTATATCTTCACCGAAGCCCTCAAACTCTGTCTCTGCATGATGGGCTGGGGGTTCAAAGCCTTTTCTTTTATAGTCAAGTGGTATATCAACATAGGAATACTCTGCTAAACCCATCTTGCGTAACTCTTCTGGGTCTTCTGGTATTTCATGTTTGGGCACATATTCCCTGATTATGGCATCTAACCTCTCTTCCACATTGTTCAACTCTAATATCATATTCATTATAGTATTATTATCACCTAAGATGTTAATATTCTTGCGCATATCATCTATGGTCCTTTTGAGGTCAATAATTCCCTTGTAACCTTTAACTGCATCCATAATTTGATTAACTTGCAATCTTGCCTCTCGTGCCCTTTTTGCTTCTTGCTCGTATACTTGCCTATCCCCAGCACCTTCAAAAAAGGCAAGGGCTTGCTCAAGAAATTCCCTGCGCTTAATGTCCCGCCTCCGACATAACGTATCAATCCTTTCCCAGACATCCATAGGGATTCCTCTTATGAGCATGTTCTTCTTTTCTGGCATAGTAATCTCCTTATTTTGATAACATGATAATCAATATGAGATAATTGTCAAGAATTATTGAATAAAATAAATCATACCATGGGATAGTATGTCTTACTATTGTTATCACTCCCTTGAAAAGAGGCAAAGTGAACCTGTTCTTGATTATTTGGTAAATTTACGCTATTGAGGTCTTCGGAGAAAATATAATGGCTCAATCAGAAACAATAACGAAGGGAAAACGGCAACGGTTGAAATTGCCTCAAGCAGAAGAAGAAATGGACGCTTGGATTAAGGCTGTCCGCTTAATTATCAAATCACAATTAAATGAAGAGGAGAGCCTTGCCTTTGACCAAGAGTTTTGGCCTGAGAGGTCATTGATAGAGTCTCTTAGAGGGTCTTCAAATCTGCTTTTGGTTGCCCCTCATGGGTTTCCTGGTGACGATGATTATACAGACTATTTAACATATTTCCTGAGCAAGGAATTGGATGCTTCCTACTTGATCAATAACAAAGAGTTCCGAAAACAGACAAACAAAAGAACCTTTGGAATTCAGGCCAATCTAAACCGGCCATGGAAGAAAAATAAACATATCCAAATGTTTATGGGTAAATTGAAAGCGGCGATATCAAAAGTCCGAGACAATTCAAAAGTCGATCCAATTGTTATCGTCATTCATGGGATGAAAGACAAGAATGCTAACAAGTATGACCTAGATTTTTGTATCGGAGCGGGGCATCTCTATCCACAGCGAGACAAAGCCTTTGCTGAGGATGGGAGAGCGACTGCAGCAAGGGAGATTGTCGATGGACTAATGGACGGATTGAAAAACGTTCGATCTAATGGATACAGGGTAAGGGATGATATTAAAAGGTATTCCGGCAAAAAGACCATACCTGGTTATCTGAAAGAGAAGGAGAAAGAAATAGGCACAGTCAATGTGGTTCAGCTTGAAATGCGATATAAAGGATTACGGGAACCAGAAAACATTATAAACACTTCAAAAATGCTTGGAAAGGTGATTAGAGAGAACCCTGGCTCCAAGATTCAAGTGGTCCTGCAGCCTGACATTGCCCTTGTTGACAGGGCCTATAATACCCTTGCGGAGATCTTCTCCGAACATTATGAAAGTGCCATGCTTGAGGCAGGTAAATACATAATCGAAGAGTTTTACGATGGTGATATTGAGCGAGCTCGAAACAAGGACCCAGTTGAAAAGGAATCCCTCAATCAATTGATCCAGAGGCTGCAAAATAGGAGCTCCAGCGCCCCATCCAAATCATGGATATACAACGCCGTAAATCTTGTTGTGGAAACTGAAGACTTAACTGGTTTCCATACGTATGGAAACCTCCTTCTCAGTCACAAAGTCCTTTTATTTCCAATAGATGACATGGAAATCAAAAAACAGCTAATTCAAGAAACATATGATAACAACTACACCATAGAGCAGCTGAGAAATAGGATTGGAGAGGTATGGGGAAAAGAGACCAAAGCCAAAGAACAGAAAAGTCTCCCTCAATTGATAAAAACACCTGAACTACTGCTGAGCAATAAATTTTCATCAGCCATTGAAGAAAAATCTCTCTCCAAATTTAAACTGCCAACACTCAAAAAATTTACAGTCCAAGCACAACAAAAAATTGATGAAATTGAAAAAAGTATTGAAGAGCTCCATTCACAGGTAAACCGCTACAAAGAATTAATAAGTATAGTTGAAAAAGTGAGGATAAAAAAGTCCAAAAAGACCCCTGAAAAGCCCAAGCGCTCCAGGTTTCAGGATTGGGTCTATAAGACAGTGAGCTGTTGTAATGGCTGTTCAAATGACTGTATATATTGCTTTTCAAAGGGAGATAGAGTTTTTCAAAAAAAGACACTTGCTCTTGAAGACTGGAAAAAGGGTGAAGTACGCCTACATGATGTAAAGAAAAAATATAGATACATGGGAGATCCAGTGATGTTTCCCGGCACTCATGATATAACCCCTGACAACTTTGAGGTATGCCTTAAAATATTAAATGATCTGCTAAAGGCTGGAAATCGTGTATTTATTGTATCTAAACCCCGCCTTCAG